>Ga0209051_1000042_pt1 | contig 308486 bp, 316 predicted proteins | sample AraplaCvi_mMS_r2_2_FD_184286 | JGI IMG/M metagenome (GOLD analysis project Ga0209051, IMG submission 184286) | Arabidopsis root microbial communities from North Carolina, USA - plate scrape MF_Cvi_mMS_r2 (SPAdes) (version 2) | ecosystem: Host-associated > Plants > Roots > Endosphere | place...
GCGCAGTTGTTCACCCTCGCCACCACCAAGGCCGGCCCCGCCGAACCCCCGATCACCAAGCGCGCACGATTACGTGAGGCAACGAACCGACCTACGCGCGCATCTTGAAATGAGGCAACAGGCCGACGTGCACCACCACCAAAACCGGTTTCCCGAATCGTTGACCACATTGAACAAATTTCGTTAATGTGTGCAAATGCCCGCCAAGCCACCGACGCCGCGCACCATCTCGCCGGCACTACTCGAAGCCACCGCGGAGACACTCCATCGTTTGGGCCCAAGGCAATTCAGCCTCACCGCCGTGGCCGAAGCCGCCGGCGTCTCCCGTGGCACCGTCTACAACGCGCTCGGCGGCCGTGACCACGCCATCAGCGTCGCGCTGGATCATCTGGCCTCAACCTTCGTCGACGGCATGGCCACCGAGATCGACAAGCAGTCCACACTGGCCGACCAGGTGGCCGCAGCCGCCGTTCTGATCTGCGCGCACCGCCAGAGTTCGCCGTCGGTACCCCAGAAGGGAATCAACGAGGGCATCGTCGTCCTGCTGTTGCGCAACATCGGCGAGGACCTGATGAAGCGTGCCGTCGAGCTCTGGAAACCGCGCGTCAAGGCCGCGCAACGCGACGGTGAGATCGGCGCCGGTGTCGACCCCGCGCGCGCCGGCGAATGGATCGTCCGGGTGCTGCTGAGCTTCGAGCTGCTCCCACCCATCGGCGTCAACCTCGACAATCCGCGCGCCATCCGGCGCTTCGTGACCGACCACATCATCAATGGACTCAACGGAGAGGCACCATGACCACACCCGACCACGAAGTGGTCATCATCGGCGCTGGCCCCGGCGGCATCGCCTCGGCTCACCTGTTGCAGCAGAAAGGGATTCACGACTTCGTCATCGTCGACCGGGGCGACGACTTCGGTGGCACCTGGCGGGACAACCACTACCCCGGCCTCGCCGTCGACATCCCGTCGCTGTGGTACCAGCTGTCGTTCGCGCCCAACCCCGACTGGTCCCGGTTCTTCGCGCCCGGGCCCGAGATCTACGCCTACCTGCGCGACACCGCCGACAAACTGGGCCTGCGACCGCACCTGCGCGCGGGTGCCGAGGTGCTGCGCCAGCAGTGGGACGACGACGCCGGCCTGTGGCGGCTGTCCATCCGCAACCAGCCGGACATGACGGCGCGGTTCCTGATCAGCTCGGTCGGCGGATATGTCAACGCCAAGAACGTCATCGACATCGACGGCATCGAAGACTTCGAGGGCACCATCCTGCGCCCCAACGACTGGGACGACGGCTACGACGTGCGCGGGAAGCGCGTCGCGGTGATCGGCACCGGCTCCAGCGGGGTACAGATCACCGGGGCACTGTCCGGGATCGCCGCCAATCTCGATGTCTATCAACGCACTCCGGCCTGGGTGCTGCCCAAGGTCGACTTCGACATCCCACCGTGGCTGCGACGTCTGCTCAAGGTCCCGGGCTTTGTCAGTGCGGTGAACCTCTTCGGACGCCTCCTGATGGACGCGGCGATGGTCGCGCCGCTCGTCCACGTCTTCTCCCGACTGCCACGCCGGGTGCTGACCAAGCTCATGCCCTTGTATGACGGCCACAGCCGCAACCTCTACCGGTTGCTGTTGCGCGCGACAGTGCAGGACCCGGCGACCCGCAAGGCGCTGCTGCCCCGCTACGGGATCATGGCCAAACGCCCGGTGATCTCCAGCGATTTCCTACCCGCGCTCAATCACCCCGACACGCACCTGATCACCACGCCCATCGAGCGGATCACCCGCGACGGCGTCCGCACCGTCGACGGCGTGGACCACCCGGCCGACCTGCTGGTCACCGCCACCGGCTACGAGCTGTGGACCGACCCGGAAACCTACCGCCCCGGAACCATCCTGGGCGCAGGCGGTTTCGACCTCGCGGAGTACTACCGCGCCCACGGACTGCACGCCTATGCGGGCACGGCCCATCCCCGGCTGCCGAACCGCTGGGAGATCGTCGGCCCGTTCGGGTTCGTCGGGTTCGCGTGGATGGACTACGTGGAAACCGTTGCCGCCCATGCGGTTCGGCTGATCGACGAAAGCCGCCGCCGGTCTGACACACCCGTTGTCGCGGTGAGCAATGAGGCATTCCACAAGTGGAACGCGCTGATGGACCGCCGCGGCCGGACCGCGCACACCTACTACACGCGCAAGTCGGAGCTGCGCACCTATTTCGTCAACTCCCAGCACGAAACGCCGTACTACCGGCCGCAAACCATCACCGGGGCAAGGATTTTCGCGCGGCGCTCGCCGCTCACGGACTACGAGTTCAGCGCCGCCCAGGCGGCCACCATGAGTGAGGAGCTCAGCGCATGACCGATCAACCTCTGGCCGGCAAGGTCGCCTTCGTCACCGGAGCGGCGCGCGGACAGGGCCGGTCACACTGTGTCCGGCTGGCGCGCGCCGGTGCCGACATCGTCGCGATCGACGCCTGCGCGCCCGTGGCGGACGCCAACGGGTACGCGCCGGCCACCCCCGCGGATCTGGCCGAGACGGTGAACCTCGTCGAAGGTGAAGGCCGCAAGATCTACGCAAAGCAGGTCGACGTCCGGGACGCCGAAGGCCAGCAGCGCCTGATCGCCGAGACCATCGAACAGTTCGGCCGGCTCGACATCGTGGTGGCCAACGCCGGGGTGCTGAACTGGGGGCGACTCTGGGAGATTTCCCCGCAGCAGTGGCAGGACACCCTCGACATCAACCTGACCGGCATGTGGAACACCATCCGGGCCGTGGTGCCGGCGATGATCGAGGCCGGCAACGGCGGTTCGATCATCGCCACCAGCTCGGCCGCCGGCATCAAAGCCGTGCCGGGTTGTGGGCACTACTGCGCCAGCAAGTTCGGCGTCGTCGGCATGATCAACGCGCTGGCCGTCGAACTGGGCGAGTTCGGCATCCGCGTGAATTCGGTACACCCGTACGGAACCGACACCCCCATGGGCAACGACGTGTCCATGTACCAGGTCCTACAGGATCATCCGCAGTACATCCACAGCTTCTCCCCCGGCGCGCTGCCGACGGATTCACTGATCAAGCCCGACCATATCTCGGACATCGTGGTGTGGTTGGCGAGCGACGCGTCGTCGTTGGTGACGGCCGCGCAAATCCCGGCAGACAAGGGTTATCTCAAGATCTGACCGGGTAACCTCAGACGCCATGGCGAAGTCGAACGCCGAGGTGGCAAACAACAGTCTCGACGCGCATGCGCGCGCCACACAGTTCATGCGCTCGGCCCTCGACATCCTCGGCGAAACCGGCCGCACGGAGTTCACGGTGCTCCAGGTCGTGGAGCGGTCGAAGACGTCGTTGCGGGCCTTCTATCAGCACTTCGCCACCAAGGATGAGCTGGTGCTGGCCTTGATCGACGCGATGCTGACCGAGTTCACCACGACGTGGCAGGCCGAGGCCGCCGAGCTGAGCCCCGCCGACGCGCTGCGTGAGCTGGTCGACCGAATCTGCGTGCCGCCCGCGTCCAGCACGCAGGACAGCATCAATCGTGGGCTGACGTTCTACCACGATCGCCTGGCCGAGACGATGCCGGACGACTACGGCCGGGTGCTGACACCGTTGCACGCGCTCATCGTCGACATCGTCGAACGCGGAATTGCCGATGGCACCTTTGCACCCGGCCTCGACGTCGAAGCCACCGCGGCGCTGGTCATGCAGACCATCTTCGGTGCCCTACGGCTGCGCGCACTCGGACCTGGCCTCGAGCTCACCCCGATCGGCAGCGAGCGCATCTACGCGTTCTGCCTGCGCGCGTTGGAGAACTGATGACTTCCGGCCCTGTCTGAGCCGGTCCACGGCGGGCAGTGTGGACTCATGATGAAAACCGCCGTCGCACTTGGAGAAATCGAGGACGCAGTTCATTCGGCCTGTCGCGCACCGTCGTTCCACAACAGCCAGCCGTGGACCTGGGTACTCGAATCGACCACCTTGCGGCTATTTCTCGATCCCGACCAACTGGTGGACACCGACAGCGCCGGCCGTCAGGCATTGCTGAGCTGCGGTGCGGCCCTCGACCATCTGCGTGTCGTCATGGCGGCGCGCGGCTGGGAGATCCTGGTCGACCGTTTTCCCAATCCGAACAACCGGCACCACTTGGCCGACATCGAGTTCCGGCAATCGGCCGGCATCACCACTGCTCAGCGCAGAGACGCCGACGCTGTCGCACGCCGGCGCTCCGACCGGCTGCCCTACGGCCCCGTCGAGAACCTCGCGGCGTTCGAGACGCTGCTGCGATTGACCGTCGAGGACCGCCCGGCGTATGTCGATCTGCTCGCGCCGCAACAGCGGGACAAAGTCGCCGAAGCCTCGCATCTCGCCGAGGCGCTACGCATGTACGACACGGAATACCACGCTGAATTGGCCTGGTGGACGGCTCCTTTCGGCGCGACCACCGGAATACCGCACAGCGCGCTGGTGTCGGCCGCCGAATCCGACCGGGTCGAGACCGGACGCACGTTCCCGGTGACGCACACCAGGGAACGGCGCCGGCACACCGGAGACGATCAGGCCGCCATCGTGGTGATCTCGGCGTTCGATGACACCCCGCGCAGCATCCTGGCGTGTGGCGAGACATTGTCGGCCGTGCTCATCGAAGCCACCGCGGCAGGCCTGGCAAGTTGCACCCTGACCCATGTGACCGAGCACCCGGCGACACGCGGCATCATCAGCGCGCTGACGGGCCATCCACTACCGCAGGTTCTGGTCCGGATCGGCGTCGCACCCGAATTCGACGACGTGCCACCGCCGACACCGCGCCGTCCGCTGTCGGACGTCTTTCACGTCCGGGCCGGATGACCTCGACGTAGGCTGAGCCCATGCGCGCATGGCGGGTGCGTAAGCCCGCGCCGATCGAGCAAGGCCCGCTCGAATTCGGCTCCGTCGATGTCCCGGCGCCCGGTACCGGCGAAGTGCTCATCGCCGTACGGGCGTGCGGCGTGTGCCGCACGGACCTCCACGTCGCCGAGGGCGACCTGCCGGTCCACCGACCGCTCGTCATCCCCGGCCATGAGGTGGTGGGCGAAGTGGTCGCGCTCGGCGAAAACACAGATACGCAGCTCGCTGTCGGCGATCGGGTCGGGGTGGCCTGGCTCCGACACACCTGCGGCACCTGCCGATTCTGCCTGCGGGGCGCGGAGAACCTCTGCCCGGATTCTCGCTACACCGGCTGGGACGCCGACGGCGGCTACGCCGAATTCGTCACGGCACCAGCCGATTACGTCCACCGACTGCCTGCGGGATACACCGACGCCGAGCTGGCGCCACTGCTGTGCGCCGGCATCATCGGCTACCGGTCGTTGCTTCGGGCCGACCTGCCGGCCGGTGGCCGGCTCGGCATCTACGGCTTCGGCGGCAGCGCACACATCACCGCGCAGGTGGCGCTCGCCCGCGGCGCCGAGGTACACGTCATGACCCGCGGTGAGGCCGCGCAGCAACTCGCGCGCGATCTCGGTGCAGCCTCGGCCCAGGGCGCCACGGACCGGCCGCCCGTCGCGCTCGACGCCGCGATCCTATTCGCCCCCGTCGGCGATCTGGTGTTGCCGGCGCTCGAAGCCCTCGACCGCGGCGGCACCCTGGCGATCGCCGGCATCCACCTCAGTGACATCCCCGCGCTGAACTACCAGCGGCACCTCTTCCAGGAACGCCAGGTGCGGTCGGTGGCATCGAACACCCGGGCCGACGCCCGCGAATTCCTCGCCTTCGCCGGCACCCATCACATCGACGTCACCGCCCCGATCTATCCCCTGGATCAGGCGGACCACGCCCTGGGCGATCTGGCGGCCGGACGCATCTCGGGCGCCGCGGTCCTCCACGTCGGCTGACTCAGAACAACGCAGGCTGCACCGCCCCGGCGGACACTGCCGCCGGGGCGGTACGCATGGTGTCAAGTCTGTTGGCCCGGCCGCCGAGTCCGTATCGCGCCACCAGCGGCGCCACCCGATTACGCAACTGCTCGCGGTACTCCGGGCCGAGATACGCACCGCGCCCATACAATTCGCGATATCTGGGCAGCAGCTCCGGATAGGTCGAGCCCAGCCATGCCAGGAACCAGCCGCGGGTCGCACCGCGCAGATGCAGTCCGAAGACCGTCACGCCCGTGGCACCGGCCGCCGCGATCCGCGACAGCAGCGCCGCCAGGTGTGTTTCCGAGTCGGTCAGGTACGGCAGCACGGGCGCGACCATCACATGGCAGTCGAGCCCGGCCTGGGTGATGGCCGAGACGAGCTCCAATCGCGCGGCAGGCGTGGGGGTCCCGGGTTCGACCGACCGATGCAGGTCCGGGTCCAGCATCGCCAGCGACACCGCGACACTGACCCCGGCGCGGGTGCCCGCGTCGGCGATCAACGGCAGGTCGCGGCGCAGCAGCGTGCCCTTGGTCAGAATCGAGAACGGCGTCCCCGAATCCGTCAGTGCCGCGATGATGCCCGGCATCAGCGCGTACCGGCCCTCGGCCCGCTGATAGGGATCGGTGTTGGTGCCCAGCGCGACCGCGTCACGCGTCCACGAGCGCCGAAAGAGCTCCCGCCGCAACACTTCCGCGACGTTCGTCTTCACCACGAGCTCACGATCGAAATCGTTTCCCGAATCGAAGTCCAGATACTCGTGTGTGGGCCGGGCGAAGCAGTACCGGCACGCGTGCGAACATCCGCGGTAGGCGTTGACGGTGTATCGGAACGGCAGGTTCGAGGCTTCTGGCACCTTGTTCAGCGCCGACTTGCAGAGCACCTCGTGGAACGTGATGCCGTCGAATTTTGGGACCCGGATACTGCGGACCAGCCCGAGCCGTTCGAGACCCGGTAGAGCCCCGTCCGCTTCGGCCCGCGCCACCGCCTGCCCGTCCCACCGCACAGCTCATTCGAACAGTTGTTCGAGACTTTGTCAAGCTTCGCCGGGCCCGTCGATCAGCAACAGATGGTCGATCGCGGTGACAGTGTCGGGAGACAGTCCTTCGCGAATCACCGCGTCCAGCAAGCGGGCGGCGACGGTCCGCAGCTTCATCTGGGAGACCTGCGAACGCCATTTCAGAATCTCGAAGGCGCGGTCCGAGTCGATGCCGTAGGCGGCCATCAGGATGCCCTTGGCCTGGTCGATCACGGCGCGCGATTCCACCACCGACGCCATGGCCACGGTGAGATCGGACTGGATACCGGCGGTGACATCGATGTAGTAGCCGTGTGTGCCGGTGACCTCGCCGTCCTCGTCGGTCATCCGGTCGCTGACCACCACGACCCAGTGGACCCGCCCGCCGGAATCGACGATGCGGTGCCGGCTGCTGAACAAACCGCCGGTCTGCACCCGCTCGAGAATCTCGGCGACCTTGGCGCGGTCGTCGGGATGCTTGTGACTCAGCAGCAACTCCGTGGTGGGTTCCACTTCTCCCAGCGCGTAGCCGTGCATGCGGGCCACCGCTTCGGACCACACCCAGCGCTGCTCGGCGAGATGGAACTGAAAACTGCCGACATGCTGCGCATCGCCGCCGCTGAACACGGCAGCGACGTCCCAGGATTCGGAGTCAGCGTCGGTTTCACTCATGTCATTGTGCGTGGCAGGTAGCCGCAAGTGATCCTAACGCGCTATCGGGATTGCGTGCCCGGCTTGCCGGGTACGCGGCCCACATGACGCATATCGGTTATTTCCTCTGCTGCGAACAGTTCGACCCCCATGACCTGATCGCTCAGGCCAGACGAGCCGAGGAAGCCGGTTTCCACGCACTGTGGGTTTCTGATCATTTCCACCCCTGGACCGACGAACAGGGCCAAAGTCCGTTCGTCTGGGGCATTCTGGGCGCGCTGTCGGAGGTGACGGCACTGCCCGTGACCACCGCCGTCACCTGCCCGACGTTCCGCATGCATCCGGCGATCATCGCGCAGGCGGCTGCCACCGCCGCGGTTCAGCTGCGCGGCGGCTTCCGGCTGGGCGTCGGCAGCGGCGAGGCGCTCAACGAGCACATCTTGGGCGCTCCGTGGCCCTCGGCCGCCGAACGGCTGGACCGCCTCGCGGAAGCGGTGTCGCTCATCCGGGCCCTGCACCGCGGAGAAGAACTGAACCATGACGGCCGGTACTTCCGGGTCCAGGACGCCCGCATCTACACGCTGCCGGATCACCGCATACCGATCTACGTATCCGGGTTCGGCCCGCAAGCGACCAGACTGGCCGGGCGGATCGGCGACGGCTATTGCATCACCACGCCCGACGCCGACCGGGTGGCGCTCTTCCGGGAGGCCGGCGGCGGCCGCAAGCCCGTGCAGGCCGGTATGAAGGTCTGTTGGGACGTGGACCCGGAATTCGCCGCCGACACGGCGCATCGGCTGTGGGCCACCGAGCAGCTACCCGGGCAACTCAACCAGATTCTGCCCCGGCCAACGGATTTCGCCTCCGCCGCGAGCCTCGTGGCGCGGGAAGCAGTGACCGATGCCATCGTGTGCGGACCCGATATCGACGCCCACGTCGAGCAGGTGCGCAAATACGTCGACGCCGGCGTCGACGAGATCTACGTCCAGCAGATCGGCCCCGACATGGACGGCTTCTTCGACGCCTGGGAGCGCGACGTCCTGCCCGAATTCCAGACCTCGGCCTACGCCTGAGCCGCCGCCTGGCGCTCGGTGTGCGCACCGCCGCTGGCGAGCTCGCCGCCGGCCGATTCCAGATGGGCACGGACGAACCACTGGAACTTCTCCAGTTCGGCGACCTGACCGATCAGCATGTCCTGGGTGACCAGATCGAGCTCGTCCAGTTCTTCGATGGCCCTGCGGGCGTCCTTGATGACGCCGGCATAGACCAGATCCAGCGCGGCGAGGTGCGCCTGCGCGGTATCGCGGCCGATCGAGTAGTCGTCCCAGGTGCGGTATTTGAGAATCGCCCCCGGCGTGCCGTCTGGCGATGCGCCCAGTGCCGCCAGCCGCTCCGCCGTCTGGTCCGCGTAGCCCCGCACCAGTTCGACCTGCGGGTCGATCATCTCGTGCACGCCAATGAAATTGGGGCCCACGACATTCCAATGCACGTGCTTCAGCGTGAGATGTAGGTCGTTGTACGTGCTCAGCTGGATTTGGAGCAGCACCCGGATCCGGCTGCTCTGCTCTTCGGAAAGGCCTGGAATGGTGAATTCGCTCATGACCCCTGCCTACCCGGTGCGATCCGGGGTAAAACGCCGTTTAGTACCTGCACGGCCCGGGTACCGCCTCGGGGTGACCGCTGTCGAAGTGCCGTTGACGCCGGGGCGGCCGTTCCCGACGCGCCGAAAGCGTTTGGGCGCGGTCCTGTACGGACTCATCGGCACCACCGATCACAAGTTGATCGGGCAGATGTACCTGGCAGCGTCGTTCGCGTTCTTCTTCAGCGCCGGCATCATGGCACTGCTGATGCGCACCGAGCTCGCCATGCCCGGCCTGCAGTTCCTGTCCAACGAGCAGTACAACCAACTGTTCACCGTGCACGGCACCTTGATGCTGCTGTTGTACGCCACCCCCGTGGTGTTCGGTTTCGCGAATCTCGTGCTGCCCTTACAGATTGGCGCACCCGACGTCGCCTTCCCCCGGCTCAACGCGCTGTCGTTCTGGCTGTTCCTGTTCGGCGGGCTGCTGGTGCTGGCCGGATTCGTCGTGCCCGGCGGCGCAGCGGATTTTGGGTGGACGGCCTATACCCCGCTGTCCGACGCCGTCCACTCGCCCGGGTCCGGTGGGGATTTGTGGGCAGTGGGTCTGATCCTGTCGGGCCTCGGCACCATCCTCGGCGCCGTCAACATGATCACCACCGTGGTCTGCCTGCGCTGTCCCGGAATGACCATGTTCCGAATGCCGATCTTCACCTGGAACATCGTCGCCACCGGCGTGCTGATTCTCCTCGCCTTCCCGATCCTGACCGCAGCCCTGTTCGGACTGCTGGCACAGCGTCATCTGGGGGCGCACATCTACGACGCGGCCAACGGCGGCGCGCTCCTGTGGCAACACCTGTTCTGGTTCTTCGGGCATCCGGAGGTGTACATCGTCGCGCTGCCGTTCTTCGGCATCGTCACCGAGATCATCCCGGTGTTCGCCCGCAAGCCGATATTCGGTTACACCACACTGGTTTACGCGACATGGGCCATTACGGTGCTGTCGGTGGCGGTGTGGGCGCACCACATGTTCGCCACGGGAGCCGTGCTGTTGCCGTTCTTCTCGTTCATGACATTCCTGATCGCGGTTCCCACCGGCATCAAATTCTGGAACTGGATCGGCACCATGTGGAAGGGGCAGTTGACCTTCGAGACGCCGATGCTGTTCTCGGTCGGCTTCCTCGTCACTTTCCTGTTGGGCGGACTTTCGGGCGTGCTGCTGGCCAGCCCCCCGCTGGACTTCCACGTGACGGACTCGTATTTCGTTGTGGCGCACTTCCATTACGTGCTGTTCGGCACCATCGTGTTCGCCACCTACGCCGGCATCTACTTCTGGTTCCCCAAGATGTGCGGACGGCTGCTCGACGAGCGCCTGGGCAAGCTGCACTTCTGGCTGACCTTCATCGGCTTCCACACCACGTTCCTCGTGCAGCACTGGCTGGGCGACCAGGGCATGCCCCGCCGCTACGCGGACTACCTGCCCGGCGACGGCTTCGACGCCCTCAATCTGGTCTCCACCATCGGGTCGTTCATTCTTGCGCTGTCGGTGCTCCCGTTCATCTGGAACGTGTTCAAGAGCTGGCGCTACGGCGAGCCTGTCGTCGTCGACGACCCGTGGGGACACGGCAACTCGCTGGAGTGGGCCACCACCTGCCCGCCCCCGCGGCACAACTTCACCGAGCTGCCCCGAATCCGTTCGGAACGACCGGCTTTCGAGCTGCACTATCCACACATGACCGAAAGGATGCACGACGAGTCACATGTGGGCCGGTGACTCAGCCGGTGCTTTCGCGGTCTTCGAGTCCGACGGCCTCCCGCAATTGTTTCTCGTCGTCACGGATGCTGTCGTTTTCATTGCCTTGGTGGTGCATCAAATCGGCCAGTGCGTCTGCGATGGCGTTGAGTTTGTGCTGGAGCGCGTCGTCGGCGCGTCTCTGGGTGTTCTGCAGCAGGGCCACCAGCAGGAACGTGATGATCGTCGTGATCGTGTTGATGACCAGCTGCCAGGTGTCGACGGTCATGAGGGCGAAGGTGGGCGCCCACACGATCACCAGCAGGACGCACGCCAGGAAGAACCAGGCCCGGGAAACGATTTCGGACGTGCTGGTGGCGAATCGGTCGAACCAGGGCACTTTCCCGGAGACGCCGGACGGCATCACGTCAGCGTCGGGATTATTGGAGGCCATCATGACGCGTCCTTTCGTGGTGCAGCCCTGTTTACCCGGGATGGGTCCGCGAGAAACTCCACCAACACCTCGGACAGTGTCTCGATGCCACCGCGCGGCACGACCTCGTAGCCGTGCGTGCTCAGGGTGGGTAGGCACAGCAGCCCGGCCGCGGCCGTGTGCCCATTCGACTTGGCATGCGACGCATCGGATTCGAACGCACCCAGCACTGCTGGCTGTGGATCGGCGCCCAACGCCGTCGCCACGTCCATCAGCCGGTCCGCGACGCCCTTGTCGTAGACACACTGCGCGTCGCTGTAGCCGACGATCGGCCCACCTGTGACCGTGGTGCCGTACTCGGCCTCGGTCGGGCCGACCTCAAGCGCCAGCGTCAGTTCACCAGGCAGGGCCCGGCTGGCGTACGAGCCACCGAGCCCGCCGACCTCCTCGCTGACCGTGCACACGAAATACACGTCCTGCGGCGGCCGTTCCGGCCGCTGCCGCAACTCGCGAGCCGCCGACAACAGCACCACCAGCAGCGCTCGGTCATCCATGAAGTACGACCCCAGGAAATCGCCGATCTCGACGAGTTCCCGTTTGCTTCGGTGGACGCACACGCGAGTGCCGGGACGGACGCCGGCCTCGGCCAACTGCTCCGCCGTACGACCGGTGAACACGTACACGTCCGACCAGTTCAGTGCCCGGTCACCACCGTCGGGTTTGGTCTGCCAGATCTGCGGACTTTCGTGGGTGGTGTGCTCGGATCCCACTGTGAGAACACCACATACGTGCTCACGCTCACCCAGCATCAGCACCGGCCCGAGGCCGAAGTTCGCGGGATACATCGTGCCCAGCGGCGTCAGCCACACTCTGCCGTCCGGCTGGACCCGCTTCACGAGCATCGACAGTTCGTCCATGTGTGCCATGACGCGGATGGGCGAGTGCTCTTCATCAGACGACGAAGAGGACACCCGCCCGACCACGTTGCCCGCCCGGTCGACCCAGGCGCTGTCGACAACGGGTGCCAGCTCCCGTAGGCAGATTTCGCGGACGGCATCCTCCTGGCCACAGGGCCCATACGCCCACAACAGTTCCTGCAGCAGCTGGATCATCGGACTCAGCGGGCGCTCGAGATCACGTCCCGCACCCGGTCCAGCATGGCGGCGAACGGTCCGACGATGAGATTCGCCACCGGCGATTCAACGCCCGGATGTGGCCGCGTCGGTGCGACCGCTTCCGCGAGTTTCGCGATCTCACCCATCCGCTCGAGCTCCTTCTGGGACAGCTCGGTTCCGAGCTTGGCGAACTCTTCGGCCTCCTCATGCTCGGCGTGCGCGATCACGGCGTCGCGGAGTTTCGTCAGATTGGTGGTGAAGTCCTTGCTGTCGACGTCGAGCGACTCCAGCTCGGCCAGAAGCTTTTTCGCCTCGTGCTCCTCTTCCAGCCGGGCATCGACAACCTTCTCGCCGCCGGGGAGCTTCTGCTTCGCCCGCGGGTGGACGATCTCCTCCTCGGCCGTTTCGTGCACCGCGAGGAGCCTGCGCAGATCCCGGAACGACCTCGCTCTCTCGTCGCCGGTCAGCACCAGGGTCTCGGTGAACAGTGATTTGATCTGCTCGTGCTGATCAGTGAGGAGATCGATCACATCAGACGGGGATTCGAGGGCATGTGAAGCCATATTTCCTCCTGTGAGAACGTCAGACGCGCTCGGGCTGTGAGCGCGTCCCCCACCGATTACCCGGTGCGTAGGCGGTCAAACTGGCCAGTGCTGCAGCGACGTGCACCCCGCCGCCCAACTGGACAGCATGTGGTCGGCGAGCCGTCCCTCGACCGCATCGAAGGCGCGAATACCGAAAACGACGTCCAGTTCCAGGCCCGGCTCGCGCGACAACAGGTCTGCCACGACCTCCCTGCGGACCACCTGTTCATGAACCGCGTCGGCCTCGACGTGCTCGCGGTAGAAGTCGACGCACGGCCGCGGGGCGCCAAGTCTCTTGAGGCCTTTGACTATTCGCTGCGATGCCGGCGACGAGGTCAGTTCGGTTGCGGCGAAGTGGCCGACGGCCGCGCCGCGCAGGTGGCGATGCAGGCCGAACATCGACATGAGGTTCACCGCGGCCAGCGTGCTGCCCGTCGCATTGCCGAGGTAGTACAGATAGTCGTTGCGCAGATCCGCGGCGTCGAGCAGATCGGCGAACAGCCGCTGGTGCATGGTCGCGTAACCGCCGCGGCCGCCGTATTCGTCGTATTCGACCGCCACGAACGCGGCTTTCGCGCGACCGGTCAATCGCGGAATGATCCAGGACTGCGGATCGGCTTCCTTCAGGTGGTACAGCGACCGATGGACGAAGTACTCCTGCACCTGCGGCCAGGTCGCCCGATCCTGGATGTAGACAGACATGCTCGAATCATCAACAGGCTCGGTGTCACAGCGAGCCAGCTCGGCGTGGGCCGTGCTGTCCGGGCTGATCTCGCCGACGAGCTCCCGGACGGCGGCCAGGAATCGCTCTTCGATGCGGTGGCGAACATCGAGGAGGGCGGGATTCCATTCCCACTTTTCGTCGGTGTCGGCAAAACCCCGGTAGTGCAGTTCGTAGCAGACGTACAGCGCCAACTGCAGGTCGAGGCCGAATGGGTCCGCGTTCGCCAGCGGCAGCTGTATCCGCGCCAGGTATTGCGTGGGCAGTCGCTCGCCCAGCAGTCCGATCACGACATTCGACACGGGACCGCGGGGGTCCGGCAGCAAAGGCTGAACCAGTTCTTCTGTGCACATGAGACCTCCCCGATACCCGCACACGAGGGCGGCTAAACCCACGTGTAGACGCCGGTACCACGGGTATCCCAAGACATCATGGATCAGTCTGAGACACCCGTGCTCGATGCACTCGTGGGCTATCGCTCGATCGGCCGGTACGGCTTCACCCCTCGCGAGCTGATCAATGCCGATGTCGTGGTCTATCTGCGCACCGGCGTCGCGGCGGGGATGTGCCTGCCGGACCCTGCCGATCCCGAGCTGAAATCGGTGCGAGTCACCGCACAGCGGGTGTAGAACCGCCCCGCACCGGGCATTACAACGTCGAGGACTGATCCCCAGGAGGCATTCCATGAAAGACCCCGTCGACCATGCTCGCACCACCCGGCCGCATGCCGGCGAATCCTTCAAGGACGGCACGAATGCTCCGGGCCTGGTGGCCCTTGCCATCGCGGTGGCCACTCTGGTCGTGAGCCTGTACTTCTTCGCCAGCGGGCAAGCGGACACCGGTGGCGTGACCTTGGTGATCGCGGTCGTGCTGGCCGTGGGTGGCGGCGCGTGGCTGTTCGCACGGCACCGCCGCATCCGCGCCCGCGAACTCGACTATCTCCAGACGCACCCCGGTGCGCCGCGGACGCCACCGACGAGCTGAAGCTGCCCATCACCCCTGCCCCGCAATCGATCTCGTGCACCGTGCGCCACCCGATCCGTCGAGTGTTTTCCGGCGCGCGGGGCGGGTATCCGAGTGTCATGACACCCGAACAGTTCCCGGACGCGGTCCCCGACGCAGACGCGGTCGAGCAGTCACGCGACGTTCACGAACAGGTCCCCGACGACGAAGCCGCGGTGAGCGGCCGCGACAACCCACCTACGGAGGCAGCCCCGCACGATTGGCTGGAGCAGACCGCGGACGTCGAAATCGATGCCGACGAAGACGATTTCGGACGCGATGGGTGAGATGAACACACCGATCCCCTATCCCGGGCACACCGCCGACATGGCGGAACAGCCGCACGATGAAATGCGGCGGTATGTCGGCCGTGGCCTCCTGAAAGGTCGTCGGGCCCTTATCACCGGCGGTGACTCCGGCATCGGACGCGCGGTGGCGGCGGCGTTCGCCAAAGAAGGTGCAGATATCGCCATCGCCTACCTCGAAGAGCATGACGACGCGACCCACACCGCGACCGTGGTGGGCGCGGCCGGCCGGACATGCGCCCTGTTTCCCGGCGATCTCGGCGAGCCTGCCCATTGCCGCGAGGTGGTGGCGCGTACCCTCGCCGAGCTGGGCGGCCTGGACATCGTCGTCAACAATGCCGCATACCAGTCCCCTGTGGAGGATCTCACCGACATCACCGATGAACAATGGCGGCGGACATTCGCCGTGAACATCGACAGTTACTTCCAGGTGACCAAAGCCGCGCTGGCTCATCTCCCGGACGGCTCGGCGATCATCAACACCGCGTCGGTGAACGGGCTACGCGGCAATGCGTCGCTGATGGACTATTCGGCCACCAAGGGCGCCGTCATCGCGTTCACCTATGCGCTGGCTCAGTCACTGGCGAAACGTCGCATCCGCGTGAACTGCGTTGCGCCCGGGCCGGTCTGGACACCGCTCATACCGGCCACCATGCCGCAGGAGAAGGTCGAGTCGTTCGGTGAGAACGCGCCGTTCGAACGGCCGGCCCAGCCAGACGAGATCGCACCGTCGTACGTCTTCTTCGCCGCGGACCAACTGTCGTCGTATTACAGCGGTGAGGTGCTGGCGCCCCTCGGCGGCGAGACCATGCCGGGGTGATGTTTGGGCCAGAGCCACGGGGGAAATCCCTGCTTCATGATCATTCGTAGGATCGCCCGTCCGCTTCTTGCCACTGCGTTCATCGGACAGGGCGTCGAAACCCTGTTGAACACCGACTCCGGTGCCGAGGCCGTCCGCCCCGCACTCGACGGTCTGAAAGACATGCCCGATCCCGTGGCACGCAACGTGCCGTCCAACGCCGTTGCCGTGGCGCAAGCGACCGCCGCGGCCCAGGTCGCCGGTGGGCTGTTGCTGGCCACCGGGCGCATACCGCGCGTGGCCTCCGCGGTGCTCGCGGCGACGGTGATTCCCGCAAATCTCGGCCACCACATGTTCTGGACCGAGGACGATCCGGAGGCCAAAGCCGCCAAACGCCGCGGCTTTTTGGCCGACCTCAGCCTGCTCGGCGGGCTGATCCTCGCCTCGGCGGATACCGCTGGAAAGCCGTCACTGGGCTGGCGGGGACGGCGGGCCGCCAAGCGGGCGGCGGAGGCCCTTTCCTCGACTGTGCCGTCCAGGACAGAGGTCGCGCTGGCGCGGATGCCGGAGTTGGGCGAGAAGGTCGGACACGGAGTCCAGACCGGGTTCGAGCACGGCCGCGAATTAGCTGGTGTCGCGCTCGAGAAGTTGGAAGGCGGCCTGGAAAAGGCCGCCCCCTATGCCGAATCCGCGTACCGGAAAGCCAGCGCACGCGCCTCGGAGTTGGCCGACACCGCTGCCCCCTATGCCGAATCCGCGTACCGGAAAGCCAGCGCACGCGCTTCGGAGTTGGCCGACACCGCAGTCACTACCGCGAAGAAGGCAAAAGCCCGGGCCTGAGGCCCGGGCTTTTGCCCATCGCGTCGCGTCAATACCAGTAACGGCGACCGGCGACGGCATGGCCGGCTGCCCCGAGGAGCCAGAAGATCGCGCCCACCACGACGAGCACGATGCCCAGGGTCCACAGCAGATACACGTTGAAGACGAAGCCCAGGATGAGCAGGACCACTCCCAAAGCAATCATGATGATCGTTTCCTTATCTCTGACGCGGCTTACCGCATCGCACTTGGTTGAGGCAGTCGGCAATCGACGACCTTCGGATTGACCCCGGCGTAGTTCAACGGCCCGGCTACCACGGTCAGCGCGATACGCCCGGCCGTGCCGCAGCTGGTGTCGCCGCCGCGGAAATAATCGCGCTGCCAGGCCGCCAATACGCCGATCAGCAGCCAGACCACCACGATGACGCCCACGCTTCCTCGCAACATGGCTCCTCCTACACAGACCACTCTGGTCTCATCGGGAGAAGTACCCATGCGCGCATGATGGCAAACTAACGCGCGGGAAAAAGACCCCTTACCGGTCCAGCCGAAGACGCGCCGCCAGATCGAGAAAGGCCATGGCGAAATCGTTTCCGGCCGCCAGCTCTCGAATTCGTGGCCAGTCGAGCTGCTCACGAACGGCCCGCACCGCCGGCAGTAGTGGAGCGAAGTCACAGTGATGCTCATTGAGCGTCAGCAACTTCTGGGTGATCACCGCATTGGGCGTCAGGACCGGCATCGAGATGGCCAGCACCTCGCGCTCAACGGCGCCGGCCAGCAGAACGGAGTCCACGGGAACACCGTTGAGCCGGTGTAGGACATCGACGAGGACACCGTCGAAGTACGCTTTGAAAAGCCAATCCTCGGGTGTTCGCTCGATATCGAATCCGTTCTGCCCCAGGATGTTCACCGCGGACTCCGTGTCCTGCTCGGGGACGACGAAGTCGACGTCGTGATCGGGTTCCGGTGCGCCGTGCACCCACAGGGCGTAGCTGCCGGCAAGGGCGAAACTCTGGGCGTTCGCCTTGAACGCACTCGCCGCGGCGCGCAGTGCATTTCGCAGTGGCGTGCGCTCAGGACACATGACGGACCGAGCAATCAAATTCGGCGTTCGGGGGTATCGGGTCATCATGACTTCGATGCGTCTCGCGACCTTCAACATCCTGCATGGCCGCACCGTCGGCGACGGCGTCCATCTCGACAGACTGCGCCGCAGTATCAGCATCCTCGACCCGGACATCCTGGCGCTGCAGGAAGTGGATTTCGACCAATCGCGGTCCGGCCGAGCGGATCTGACGGCCATCGCGGCTGATGTGATGAACGCGGTGTCGCACCGCTTCGTCGCCGCCATCACCGGCACGCCGGGCGCCACCTGGATCGCGGCCACCGGTGAAGAACAGCCGGAGTCGGCGGCGTACGGCATCTCCCTGCTCTCGCGTTATCCGGCGACCAGCTGGCAAGTGCTGCGGCTGCCCCGGATCCCGACACGCTTTCCGATGTACCTGCCGGTGCCCGGGAAGGTGATGATCGTGCACGAGGAGCCCCGCGCCGCTGTGCTCGCACGGCTCGATACCCCGCTGGGCGCCATGACGGTCGCCGGTACGCACTTGTCGTTCGTGCCCGGCTGGAATCGGCATCAATTGCGGCAGCTGGCCCGTACGGTCCGCGCCCTGCCGGGCCCGCATATCATCGCCGGCGACTTGAACATGGCAACGGGCCCAGCGGCGCGCTGGTCGGGCATGCGCCCACTGGTCTGTGCCGACACGTTCCCGGCCGAGGCCCCGACGCAGCAACTCGACCACCTTCTCACCGACGATCGGCAGCTGACCGTGGTCCGACACGCCACCCCGCAGGTGGAACTCTCGGATCACCGCCCCTTGGCTGTCACCGTGACCCGGCATTGACGCTTGTTACCCGTTCCCGCCGGCGTCAAAACCGTCGGCTCCTGCGGCGTTACCGATTCGATGTGTTTGCCGATGCCACTTCGCGGTTATATCGGAGAGGTTGGATCCAGAGAGGAAGCCCGATGCTGAGCTCCGAAATCTCGCCTGAGTGCGTAAACGTCTATCTGCCGCAACATGATTCGCGATTGTTGATCGAGACCATGCGCCGCTGCTGCCACCCGGCGGGGATGCGCGTCGCAGATCTGTGTACCGGCAGCGGGGTGGCGGCCATTGCTGCGGCCGACGCCGGAGCGGACACCGTGGTCGCCCTCGACACGTCGCACGCCGCCATCGCCGCCGCCCGCGCCAATGCCCGACTCGCCGGTTGCGTGATCGATGCGCGGCTCGGCTCCTGGTCTGCGGCAGCCGAACTCGAACCGTTCGATCTGGTGCTGTGCAACCCGCCGTACGTGCCGGAGCCCGCGCACCGCGAACCGGTGATCGTGGGCGCCGGCGGTCCGCCTGCATCGTTCAATGCCGGTCCGGATGGGCGGCTCATCCTCGATCCACTCTGCGCCTTGGCGCCCGCGCTGCTCAGGCGCGGCGGCACAGCGCTCATCGTCCAGTCCGAGTTCGCAGATGTCGCGAGCAGCGTCACCGCGTTGCGGGACGGCGGGCTTCGGGTCGATGTGGTGGCGCGCAGAACAATCCCGTTCGGGCCCGTGATGACGGCACGTGCGCGCTGGTTGGAGGACACCGGCCGGTTGACGCCCGGCCGGCGCACCGAAGAACTGGCCGTCATCAAAGCGGTGAAGCCATGAGTCCCGACCGTAGAACCGTGCGAATCGTGCCGCGCGGCCCGATGCTGATTCAAGGACCGGTCCAGGTGGAGCTCGAAGACGGCACCCGGGTCTGCTCTGACAGGTTCATGGTTGCCATCTGCTGCTGTCAGCGCAGCAAGACCTATCCGTGGTGCGACACCAGCCATCGGCGGCAGACCCGGTCTGCCGCCGATGGCCGAAAGGCCTGCGCCGATCAGGCGCAACCAACTTGAGTTCGCAGGTCGCGCAATGTGCGGTCCAGTATCCGCGACACATGCATCTGTGAAACGCCGATCGAGTCGGCGATCTGCCGCTGCGTCATGGCGCCGAAATACCGCAGGTAGAGCACCTTCTGCTCACGGCGAGGCAGCGCAGCCAGCAGCGACCGTACCGATTCGCGATCCGTCACGCGGTCGAAGCCGTCATCCATCTCGCCAAGCGAGTCACCCAGCGCTTGCGCTCGCGCTTCGTCGTCGCCGACGTTGACGTCCAGCGATTGCGGTTGATACGCCTTGGCTGCCACGATGCTCTCGACGACCTGGCCACGATCGATCTCCAGTTCCTCGGCAAGCTCGTCGACGCTCGGCGCCCTCCTCAGATCGTTCGTCAAATACGCTGTAGCAGAGGCAATTTCGTGCTGTCGATCGCGGATTCTCCTGGGTACGTGGACTTTCCAGCCATAGTCTCGAAAGTACCGGCGCAACTCCCCCATCATCGTGGGCAGAGCGAAGGACACGAATCGCGATCCCCGCGCGGGATCGAACCGATTGATCGCCTGCAGCAACCCCACGCGGGCAACCTGGATCAGGTCTTCGAGATTCTCGCCGCGGCGGTCGAAGTGGCGCGCCACCCGGTCGGCCAGCGGGCAGCACCGCAGCACGATGCGTTCGAGTTGACGGGCATATTCGTCCGAATCTGGCGGTAATTGACGAAGCACCGTGACCATCGTGACCACATCCGCGTACTCGTCAGGACTTGCCTCTACCGACTCGCTGATTTCACGAGAATCGTTTTCCAACAGAGACACTGACATGCAGCACCCCTTTCAGGGTGAAACAGCACGCACGGCACCACCGATTGACGGCAAGTTCAATTATGCGATCAGGGTGGATCCGCGACATGCTGGCTTCCGCTTTGGGGCGGAACGGCAATCTGCCGGAGTCGAGCTCGACCGCAATCGGCGAATTCTGAGAATGGAGGCCCCGCTCTGGACCGAATTCGCGCGCCGAGTTGCAGTACCCTCGACCGATGCCGCTTTTGGCTAAGCGGCCGCGCCGTACAAACAGCGCTGTGCTCCTCACAGTACACGTGGCTACCGGGCGCCACCACCAGAACGAGCGATGTACTCCTGGGCCTTGGTCTTGATTCCCTGGTACACCAGATGCCAGCCGTTGGGGTCACCTTTGAGGACTGCGGCCGTCATGTCTTTGATCTGTTCGTAGGTGGCATGCGGCGGAATCGGTGGCACTTCGGGGTCGCACCGGACGTCCAGCACGACGGGATGGTCGGCACCCAGTGCCCGATCCCAGGCCGCGCCCACCTGATCGGGATCATCGACGGTGATGCCCTCCAGGCCCATGGCACAGGCGATCTCGGCATACGAGACGTCGGGTAGCGATTGTGACGGCATGAACTTGGGCGCCCCTCCCATCGCCCGCAACTCCCAGGTGACCTGATTGAGGTCGCCATTGTGGAAGACACACACCACCAGGCGCGGGTCGCTCCATTGCGCTGTGTAGCGCTTGATGGTCAACAGCTCGGCCATCCCGTTCATCTGCATCGCACCGTCTCCGACGAGCGCCACGACGGGGCGGTCCGGATGCACGAACTTCGCGCCGATCGCGTACGGCACACCGCACCCCATGGTGGCCAGCGTGCCCGACAGCGAACCGCGCATCTCACCGCGGAACTTGAGGCAGCGCGCATACCAGTTGGTGGACGAACCAGAGTCGGCTGTCACGATGGCGTTCGACGGTACCCGCTGCGAAAGCTCCCACGCGATCCGCATCGGGTTGACGGGCCGGGCCGATAACATGCACTGCCGCTCGACGGTGTCCCACCAACGAGAGACGTTGTGCTCGATGGTGTCTCGCCATTCCCGGTCGGTTTTCGGCGCCACCAGTGGCAGTAGCGCACTGAGTGCGGCGCTCGCGTCGGCGACGATGTTCACCTCCGTCGGATAGCGCATGCCGATCGCGGTCCCGTCGATGTCGATCTGAATCGCCCGGGCCTGGCCGAACTTCGGCAGAAACTGGCTATACGGAAAATTCGAGCCGACGATCAGCAGGGTGTCGCAGTCGCGCATCATCTCGTAGCTGGGCCGAGACCCGAGGAGTCCGATGGATCCGGTGACATGCGGCAGATCGTCGGACAGCACATCCTTGCCCAACAAAGCCTTGGCTACGCCGGCTCCCGTCTTCTCGGCGAGTTCCTGTACCTGATCGACAGCGCCGCGAGCGCCCTGGCCGACCAGAATCGCCACGCGCGCACCGGCATTGAGCACATCGGCAGCCTTGCGGACCTGCTCGTCCTGCGGATACACCACGGGTGGCACATACTGGGGATCACTCGACGGCACCTGCTTGAACTCGTGTTCCGGAGGTTCGTACGGCTGCTCCTGCAAATCCGACGGGATCACCAGGGCCGTCGGCGCGCGCCGGGCCTGTGCGGTGCGGATCGCCCGGTCGAGCGCGTTGGGCAGTTGGTTGGCCACGTTGACCTCGACGAGATAATCGCTGGCCACATCCTTGAAAAGACTGTGCAGATCGACTTCCTGCTGGTAACTGCCGCCCATGGCGCTCCGCGCCGTCTGGCCCACGATCGCCACCACGGGAACGTGGTCGAGCTTCGCGTCGTACAGGCCATTCAGTAGGTGGATGGCTCCTGGTCCCGACGTCGCCATGCAGACACCGACGCCACCGCCGAATTTGGCGTACCCGGTGGCTCCGAACGCCGCCATCTCCTCGTGACGGGTCTGAATGAATTGCGGCTCACCGTCACTGCGCCCGAACGCGGCAACGATCCCGTTGATGCCGTCGCCCGGATAGGCGAAGACGTGACGGACATGCCATTGCCGCAGCCGCTCGAGCAGGTAATCCCCAACAGTCGTCGTCATACGGGCGACGTACCCCCGCGATACCGAACGAAACAGGCGTTTCGCGGTTCGACCGCCCGGGTACGCCCTCCACAGGACAGTACGAGTGAAACCCGCTATCACCGGGAGGTGTCGATGTCTGAGGTCCAGACCGGGGCGATCGCGCAACACGACGCAGACGACGCACAGGGAGACGGACACCGGCGCCGCACCGTCATCAACTGGGTGCTGGCCGGCCTCACCGTGCCGGGCGCCCTCGCCATCATCCTGTATCAGTACGCCCAGGTCCTGGCGACCGCGGGCTGTTCCGAACGCACCTGCGCCAAGCTCGGTCCGAGCCCGTTCGTGTTCGGGCTGATCGAGTACGGCGCGCCCGTCGTCGCCGTGCTCGCCGTCGCGCTGTCGTTCGTGACCGCGAAGACCCGCCACGGCATCGTGGTACCGCTGGTGGCCTGGGCGCTGTTGATCGCCGGATTCGCAGTCCTCACGTTCAGCTTCGAAACCCCCTGAGAGGAAAGGGGTTCCGGTGACCACTGACACGAGGACCGAAGCCGTCCGTCCCGCCGACGTGACGGAGGGTGACGTCATCGAGGACCCGGCGGGAGGCCGCTGGCTCACCGTCCGCGAGATCCAGGTGGAGTCCTTGCCCCACAAGGACATCTTCAGCTTCTACGGTTCGGGGCCCGACGACCGCATCACCGTCGTCGACCGCGAAAAGGTTCGACGCAAGAGCGATGTGTCTGATGACGGGCGAGCACGGTGACGAGGGACCATCCGACCAGCGATGGGACCGGATGGCCCGTCACGAGACCGAAGTAGAGCGGCTGGACCGCAATTGGTCAAGTCTGTTGCAGGAACTGCGCGTCGCTCAGACCGGAGTGCAACTGCTCACCGGATTTCTGCTGACCCTGCCGTTCCAACAACGGTTCACCACGCTGGATGACCAGAGCCAGACTGTCTACCTGGCGACCGTGGCCTTCTCGGTCGCGTCGGCGATTCTGCTGATCGCACCAGTTGGCATGCACCGCATACTTTTTCGGCAACGACGCATGTCGCTGATCGTTGCCGCGGCGCACCGGTGCGCCTTCTATGGCCTGCTCCTGCTCGGCATGGCACTGACCGGGGTGACCGAGCTGATCTTCGGTACCGTCGCGGGCCAGGTGGCGGGCTGGGTCGCCGGCGGCATCGGCCTCGCCGGATTCTGCACGTTCTGGGTACTGGTGCCGTTGGCGATGCAGAACACCGGATGCAAGGATACCGCTCGCGCACAATAGTTTTCGCGAGTTTTCACGCAAGAAGCGGCCCGGCCTCCCCACGGTTCAAGGAGGCCGGGCCGTTCTGGCTCTACTGGTTCTGCTGCTGCCGCTTCTCGGCGGCCTGCGCGCCGGCGCGGGCCGACTCAGCCTCTGCCTCTCGCTTGGCCGCATCGCGTTCGGCATCAGCCTTGTCCTGCTGAGCCTGTCCCTCACGGACCAGGTCATCCCGGCCGACGACGCTGCCGGCGGCTTCCTTCAGCTTGCCCTTGACACCCTCGACGGTGCCCTTGATGCCCTCTTCAGGACCACTCTTGTGCTCTCCCACTGCATTTCCTCCTTGTGTTGCACGCTTATTTCCGTTGAACAATCCGGCACTACCGACATACCTGCTTTGCATCGATCGGAAACCTGCTCTGGCGCAACGTTTGACCAAAATCCGGCGTGGGTACCCGGTGCGCACAGTGCGCAGGAGTTGATCACAATGCGAAATGCCGGGCATGGCCAGGGAGTACGGCATCATCACCGCCGACGCAGCCCCCAATCTCAGGCAATCGGCGCCATGTGCCGGGTGTTCGTCAAGAACGCGGTGCGGATGTGGGCCCTGCAACCGAATCTGCATTGGCCCTTCAGTGCCATCGATCAGATCGCCGCGCTGGCCCCGCTGCCCAGATCGGCGACTGTTCAGCGCGTCCACCTGCCGTCCTGCCCGGCCGAATTGATCGGCACCGCCGGCTCGTCGGCGCGTCGCGCCATCCTCTACCTACACGGCGGTGCGTTTCTCACCTGTGGTCTCAACACGCACCGGTCCTTTGCCGCCCAGCTGGCCCGCAGCGCAGATGCACAAGTGCTCAATGTCGGCTACCGCATGTTGCCCGACCACGGACTGTCGGCCGCGCTGGCCGACGCGGTCGATGGGCTCAATTGGCTGCTGCGCCGCGGCTACCGGTGGTCCGACATCGTGGTGGCCGGAGACTCCGCAGGCGGATATCTGGCATTGCAGACCGCTGCCGAACTGCTTCGGCGCGGTAACCCGCCCACTGCCGGCGTTGCTGCCATCTCTCCCCTGACAACGCTCAACCCGCGCGATAAATCGCCCGGCGGCAAAGATCGCTGCGCCATGTTTACGGCGCGCGCGATGACGTCGTTCATGCGTTATGTCGCAGCACATGGGGAGAAGAACCCGGCCGGGCGTCCCATCGCGTCGCCCGTCGACGCGGACCTGCACCGGATGCCGCCGGTGTCGATCCACGTCAGCAGTGACGAGTTTCTCCGGCCCGATGCGGAGCTGATGTACGAGCGGCTGACGGCGGCCGGGGCGCAGTGCGATCTTCATATGTGGGACGGGCAGATTCACGACTTCCCGCTCGCCGCAGCCGTCCTGCCCGAAGGCCAACGGGCGATTCGCTACATCGGCGACTTCATCAAGCAGGTCGCCCCGGCGGCCGGTGACGAGCAGCAGTTTCCGTCGGCCGCGTCGCTGTGAACTGGGAGTGCCAACCACCGCGTTTGTTGCCGATCGCGCTGGGTAACCAGACACGGTGGACCAAACATCGAATGCGAAGCACACGCAACTCGACGCCGCGCGGGTCGACAACAACGCCGGGTACCTGACCACCCAACAGGGGGTGCGCGTTCCGCACACCGACGACGCCCTCACCGCAGGCGAGCGCGGTCCGACCCTGCTGGAGGATTTCCACGCGCGGGAGAAGATCACCCACTTCGATCATGAACGTATTCCCGAGCGGGTCGTGCACGCGCGCGGCGCGGGCGCCTACGGGTACTTCGAGCCCTACGACGATTCGCTGGCCGACTTCACCACGGCGAAATTCCTGACCACGCCGGGCCTGCGCACGCCGGTGTTCGTCCGGTTCTCCACGGTCGCCGGGTCCCGCGGCTCCGCCGACACCGTGCGCGACGTTCGCGGGTTCGCCACCAAGTTCTACACCGAGCAAGGCAACTACGACCTCGTCGGTAACAACTTCCCGGTGTTCTTCATCCAGGACGGCATCAAGTTCCCTGACTTCGTCCACGCGGTGAAGCCGGAGCCGCACAACGAGATTCCGCAAGCCGCGTCCGCCCACAACACGCTGTGGGACTTCGTGTCGCTGCAGCCGGAAACCCTGCACGCGATCATGTGGCTGATGTCGGACCGGGCCCTACCGCGCAGCTACCGGATGATGGAAGGCTTCGGCGTACACACCTTCCGGCTGGTGAACGCCGCCGGCGAGGGCGTGTTCGTGAAATTCCATTGGAAGCCGAGGCTCGGTGTGCACTCACTGCTGTGGGAGGAATGCCAACAGATCGCCGGTAAGGACCCGGACTTCAATCGTCGCGACCTATGGGACGCCATCGAGGCCGGCCAGTTCCCCGAGTGGGAGCTGGGTGTCCAGCTGATCCCCGAATCCGACGAGTTCGCCTTCCCGTTCGATCTGCTCGACTCGACCAAACTTGTTCCAGAGGAACGTGTTCCGGTGATCCCGGTCGGCCGGATGGTGCTCGACCGCAACCCGGACAACTTCTTCGCCGAGACCGAGCAGGTCGCGTTCCACACCGCCAATCTGGTCCCGGGTATCGATTTCACCAACGATCCCCTGCTGCAGTTCCGCAACTTCTCGTATCTCGACACCCAGCTGATCCGCTTGGGTGGACCGAATTTCGCGCATCTGCCGGTCAACCGGCCCATCGCGCCGGTCACCAACAACCAGCGCGACGGCTACGGTCAGCACACCATCCCGCAAGGCACCACGAGTTACCTCAAGAACAATCTCGGCGGCGGCTGTCCCGCGCTGGCGGACGAAGATGCCTTCCGGCACTACACCGAACGCGTCGACGGCCACAAAATCCGCAGCCGCGCAGAGAGTTTCAAGGACTACTACAGCCAGCCCCGGATGTTCTGGCTCAGCATGTCGACCGCCGAGCAGGATCACATCGTCGCCGCGTTCTCGTTCGAACTCGGCAAGGTCGGACCCGAGACCGGCATCCGGCCGCGAGTCATCGCACAGCTCAACATGATCGACCACCAACTCGCCGAACGGGTCGCCGCCAAACTCGGACAACTGGCGCCGGATGAGGTCGCCGTTCCCGACGGCGTGGTGCCGTCACCGGCACTGTCGCAGCTGACCACCGCGACCGACTCCATCGTCAGTCGCCGAATCGCCGTCCTGGCCGCCGACGGCGTGGACCTGCGGGGCACCGAGCGGACCGCCGCCGCGCTCAGGGAGCTGGGCGCCACCGTCGACATCGTCAGCCTCGTCGGGGGCGGCACCATCACGACCGACACCGGCCAGGAACTCGGCGTCGATCTCGGCCTCAACACCACCTCGTCGGCGCTCTACGACGCGGTGCTGATCCCGGGAGCGCTGGACTCCGTCGAGCTACTCGCGCAGGACGGTTCGGCGATCCATTTCGTCGGTGAGGCCTACAAGCACCTGAAGCCGGTCGCCGCGTTCGGTGCGGGTATCGGCCTGCTGCGCGCCGCGGGAATCAATCCCGAGACCGCCGGACTGACCGAAACTCACACCGACAGAGGCGTTGTCACGACGACTTCGCACGGCGGCGCGCTCGACGCACTGTTCATCGAGGCCTTCATCGACACGATCCGGCGGCATAGAACCTGGAACCGGGCAACCGAAGCGGTGCCGGCCTGATGTCTGCACCGCGCGATCCCCAATCCGAGCCGGACGACGACCACATGCTCAGCCCGAGCGAGTCCACCGACTCCGACGAGTTGCACAACCGCGACGGCGATCAAACCGTCGAGCCACCCGAAGGCTGGCATGGAGCGGATCAATTCGGTCTGCTCGAAGAAGAAGCAGAAGAGGGTGAATCGCTCGACGACAAGCTCGCCGCAGAGGAGCCGGACGTCGGCGGCGGCCCTGTCACGCCGGAAACCGGGGAGGACGCCTCGTTCTTCCCCGTCGTGGACGACGATTCGGACACCAATTGATCTGCCCGCCAGATGTTTTCACACCGTGAGGAGGAATGTCATGCCGAAGACGACGAAGAAGGGGCAAGCCAAGAAGAGTGAGCTGCCCCGCACCCTGCAGAAGTCGAGCGCCAAGGCGCAACGCACTTTCGCGAAGGCGCACGACTCGGCCGCCGAGGAATACGGCGAAGGCGAACGCGCCCACCGGGTTGCCTACTCAGCGCTGAAACACAGCTATGAGAAGGTCGGCGACCACTGGGAGAAGAAGGACCACAAGGGCCCATCGGACGAGCGGTCACACAGTGGAGGGCCCAATGCCCGCGGTGCCACCGCCGAAGGCGTCGACGCGGAGGCCACCAAGAAACACCTCATGGATGTTGCCCGCCGGCTCGATATCCGGGGCCGGTCGACAATGAACAAGGGCGAGCTGGTCGACGCGATCCAGAAGGCCAACCGGCGGGCGAGCCGCAGTTAGCGAACTACCACTGACCGAGCTGGCACTGCACGTTGTACGGCGCGGTCTGGTGCGCTGCCGACTGCCCGTCGACCGCGATGTCGCACGTCGAGTCCGGAGCAGCCTGGCCACCGTGCGTGGTGCTGCTGACGGTGAAGATGGCCCACTGCGGGTCCGCCAGCGTCGTGGTGAACACCCACGGGGCGTCCGGACCAACGGTGACCGTCTCGCGCTTGAGGTAGGCGTAGGCGTCGGCGTTGTACGCGGCCTTGTTCGTCGGCTGATTGACCAGGTAGAGCAGGTCGAAGGTGGCCGGGCCGCCCACCGACAGCGTGTACCGGACCTCGTGGCCGGCCGGGGCGGCAGACGCCACCGGCGCCATCAGCCCAGCGGCCGCCACTGCTGCCGCGCCACACACCACTGACAACTTGACTGTCGCTTTACGCATGCCGGTCATATCGACTGACCGTACCGGACCGTTACACCCTGCATCAGACGTATCACCCGGCCTGCAGCTCCAGCAGCACCGTCACCGGGCCGTCGTTGACCAGCTCGACGTGCATGTGGGCGCCGAATCGGCCGGTGGCGACCTCTGCCCCCAGCTCCCGCAGCGCGGCCGCGAACTCGTCGACCAGTGGCTCGGCGACCGGCCCGGGAGCCGCGGCATTCCACGACGGCCGGCGGCCCTTGGCGGTGTCGGCGTACAGCGTGAACTGACTGATGACGAGAATCGGGGCACCGGTGTCGACGGCGCTGCGCTCGCCGTCGAGGATGCGCAGCCGCCACAGTTTGTCGGCCATCTTGCGAGCCACCGCCGCGTCGTCGGTGTGCGTGACACCGACGAGCGCCACCAGACCCTGAGGATTCGGGGTGATCTCACCGACCGTCTGCCCGTCGACCGTCACCCGCGCCGACGTCACCCGCTGCACCAGTACCCGCACGTTCGCAGATGTTGCCACAGCAGGTTGTGGTACCTGTGGTGGTCATGGACGGCCCATCCTGGCGTGGTAATCCCCTGACCCGGCGTTCGATCCTGGTCGGCCTCGGCGCCGTCGGGGCGTTCCTCGCCGTCGACCTCGGACTGGTCGCGTACACCAGCCGCGCCGGCACACTGACCCGCCAGACGTTCCTGGACGGCTTCCGGAAAGTCTTCGGCGATCACCCCGGATTCCGGAAGAACCACGCCAAAGGGGTCTCGGTGGTCGGCCATTTCATGAGCGACGGCAACGCGGCTGCCCTGTCCCGGGCCGCGGTCTTCGGGCCGGGTGAGACGCCCGTCGCGGGCCGGTTCTCCCTGGCCGGCGGCAACCCGACCGCCGCCGACACCCCCGGCGCAGCCCGTGGGCTCGGCCTGGCCATCGGCTTCCCCGGCGCCGCCCAGTGGCGGACCGCGATGCTGAACCTCCCGGTGTTCGTCGACAATTCACCACAGGGCTTCTACGACCGACTGCTGGCGTCGAAACCGGGCGCCGACGGCAAGCCGGATCCGAAGCTCATGGCCGACTTCCTCAGCCGGCACCCCGAGACCGCGGCCGCGACGGCACTGGTCAAGAAGAGCCCACCCACACCGGGGTTCGCCGACAGCACCTTCTCGGGCCTGCACAAGTTCTATCTGGTTAACCACGCCGGCGTCCGCACCCCGGTCCGCTGGTCGTTCGTGCCTCAGCAGGCCGCACTGCCGCCGAAGTCCGACGACCCCAACGCGCTGTTCGACGCGCTGATCCTGCAGCTGAAAAAGGCGCCGCTGCAGTGGAATCTGCGACTGACCATCGGCCGGGACGGCGACCCGACTGACCCGACGCTGCCCTGGCCGACCGACCGTCAGGTCATCGACGCCGGCGTCCTGACCCTCACCGAGGCACAGACCGATGCCGCCGGCAATGCGCGCGACATCAACTTCGATCCCCTGGTTCTGCCTGATGGCATCGAACCCTCCGACGATCCGATCCTCAGTGCGCGATCGGCGGTGTATGCCGGGTCGTACCGCGCCCGCACCATCGAACCGAAAACCGCTCCGGCGGTTCAGGTTATCTCGTGACGTCCCGCTTCCCCGTCCGGACCCGGGTGCTGCACTGGCTGACCGCGGTGGCGGTCTTCGCCGCGCTGCTGATCGGCTTCACGATGACCAACCAGATCGGCTCCCACAGCGCCCTCGTCGCAGTCCACATGACACTGGGCATCAGCATCCTGGTCATCGTGATCGTCCGAGCGGCAAACAGATTCACCCACAAGCCACCGAAATGGCCCGACACGGTGGGACCGCTGGAAGGCAAGCTGATCGCCGGCTCCGAGCTGTCGATGTACGCCATGCTGCTGGCGCAGCCGCTGGTCGGCTGGGCCATGGTGTCGGCGTCGGGCACCCCGGTGCGGGCCTTCGGATTGACGCTGCCCGGCCTCGTCCCCTTCGACGCCGACCTGTACGGCATTCTACGCCAGGCACATTCGGTGGTGGCCTACCTGCTGGTGGCCGCCATCGCCGCGCATGTCAGCGCCATCCTGCTCCACACCCTGACCCTCCGCGACGGCATGCTCCGCCGCATGACGCACTGACCCCTCTCCCGCGCCACCTCTCCCGCGAGCGGCCGCGTTTGTACAGCGGCACGCCGTGCTGGGTGTGCATTTCGGGGTCGGTCACGGCTGACGAGCGGCCCCAAAATGCCAGAGGTGGGCGGCGTGTCGCGTACAAACACGGTCGCTCGCGGGAGATGTTGTTTCCGCGCGAGGTGGTTACTGCAGTCGGGCGGCGACAGCGGCGACGACGTCGGCGATGGGCACGTCGACCTGCTCGCCGTTCGACAGATCCTTGACGCCGACGGTGCCGGCCTCGATGTCGCGGTCACCGGCGACCAGGGCCACCTTGGCGCCGGAGCGGTCGGCGGCCTTCATCGCGCCCTTGAGGCCACGGTCGCCGTAGCACATGTCGGTGCGCACACCTGAACCACGCAGGGCCGCAACGATCTTCGCCAGTTCCAGCTTGGCCGGCGCGCCCAGCGGCACGGCGTACACATCGACCGCCGCAGTCGATGCCACCGTCTTGACCTCGGCCTTGAGCGCCAGCACCGTGCGATCGACGCCGAGCCCGAAGCCGATGCCCGACAGGTCCTGGCCGCCCAGCTGTTTCATGAGCCCGTCGTACCGGCCACCGCCGCCGATGCCGGACTGGGCGCCGAGGCCGTCGTGCACGAACTCGAACGTGGTCTTGGTGTAGTAGTCGAGGCCGCGGACCATGCGCGGGTTGATCACGTACGGCACGCCGAGGGCGTCCAGGTGCGCCAGCACGGTGTCGAAGTGTTCCTTGGCGGCCTCCGACAGGTGGTCGAGCATCACCGGGGCGTCGGCCGTCATCTCCTTGACGTGTGGCCGCTTGTCGTCGAGGACGCGCAGCGGGTTGATCTCCGCGCGGCGCCGGGTGTCCTCATCGAGGTCCAGCTTGAACAGGAAGTCCTGCAACAGCTTCCGGTACTGCGGTCGGCAGGTGTCGTCGCCCAGCGAGGTGATCTCCAGGCGGAAGCCGTCGAGGCCCAGCGAGCGGAAACCGGCGTCGGCCACCGCGATCACCTCGGCGTCCAGCGCGGGGTCGTCGATGCCGATGGCCTCCACACCCACCTGCTGCAGCTGGCGGTAGCGACCGGCCTGCGGCCGTTCGTAGCGGAAGAACGGTCCGGAGTACCGCAGCTTGGCGGGCAGCGCGCCGCGGTCGAGACCGTGTTCGATGACGGCCCGCATGACGCCGGCGGTACCTTCCGGGCGCAGCGTGACGGAGCGGTCACCGCGGTCGGCGAAGGTGTACATCTCCTTGGACACCACGTCGGTGGACTCCCCCACGCCGCGGGCGAACAGCGCGGTGTCCTCGAACACCGGCAGCTCGATGTGGCCGTACCCGGCCAGCCGCGCGACGTTCAGCAGACCGTCGCGCACCGCGACGAATTCGGCCGAGTCCGGGGGCAGGTAATCCGGGACGCCCTTGGGTGCCTGAAAATCGCTCAACTTGATAAGCCTTTGAGGAATGGGTTGGTACGGCGTTCGGCGCCGATCGTGGTCTGCGGGCCGTGCCCAGGTAGTACCACGGTGGCGTCGTCGAGCACCAACAGTTTTGTCACGATCGAGTCCAGCAGGTCCCGGCCGCTGCCGCCCGGGAGATCGGTGCGGCCCACCGACTGCTTGAACAAGGTGTCGCCGGTGAATGCCAGGTCGGCCGGGCCGTCACTGACGCGGAATACCACCGACCCCCGGGTGTGGCCCGGCGTGTGGTCCACGGTGACGGTGATCCCGCCCAGATCGAGCTTGTCACCGTCGCGGTCCAGTTCGACGACCTGCTTGGGCTCGGAGAACAGCACCCCGAACGCCAGCTGGGCCAGCCGCGGACCGAACCCCTTGATCGGATCGGTCAGCATGAACCGGTCCTCGGGGTGGATGAACACCGGGCAGCCGTAGGTGTCCGCCACCTTCTGCGCCGACCAGATGTGGTCGACGTGGCCGTGGGTGAGCAGCACCGCCGACGGGGTGAGCCGATTCTCATCCAGGATTTCGCGGATGCGGCCCATGGCCCGCTGGCCCGGGTCGACGATGATGGCGTCCGACCCGGCGCGCGCCGCGAGGATGTAGCAGTTGCACTGCAACATCCCGGCCGGAAACCCCGTCAACAACACTCAGCCATTTTCCCACGTGGGAAACTGCGTTCATGACGCAGCCAGGTCCCTGGGGACCCCCGCCGCCCGACCAGCCCCAGTACTACGGTGCGCCGCAATACGTTCCGGGCTTTCCGCCACCGAAGAAGTCCCGCGCCGGCTGGGTGATGTTCGCCGTGATCGCCGTCATCGCGCTCGTCGCGGCGGGTGTCGCCGCCGTCATCGTGCTTCGCCACGAGAACGAGCCCGTCGGTGGCGCCGCCGCTAGGTCATCCACGGGTTCCGGGCCGACGCCGCTGCACTCGATCCACCTCGCCGCGCCGAACGTCGCGACCAAGCCGGGCAGCTCCGAACCGAAGGCCACGCTCACGGTCTACGAGGACTTCCTGTGCCCGTTCTGCCGCCGGTTCGAGCAGGTCTACGGCCCGACCATCGGCAAGCTGATCACCGACGGCCGCATCGCCGTGGACTACACCATGGTGTCGATCCTGGGCCGAGGCGACGTGACGTCGTACTCGGTGCGGGCGGGCGCAGCGGCATACTGCGTGGCCGACGCCGACACCGCGGCGTTCCAGCGGTTCCATGCCGCGCTGTTCGCGCATCAACCCGACGAGGGGGCGGCGTCGTACCCCTCCGATGACGAGCTGGTCGCGCAGGCCGAGAAAGCCGGCGCACCTGATTCGGTTGCCGACTGCATCACCAGCGGCAAGTACCGCGACATGGTCAACAACGCGGTGAAGAGCGCGGGTATCAACTCGACGCCGACGGTGCTGCTCAACGGTGCCGACATCGGCGACGCCGTACTGCAGAGCCCCGATCCACAGGCGCTGCTGGACCAGCTCAAGACCGTCTCAGGGTGACCTGGCACACTCGGTTCCGAACAAGGTCGGGCACTTGCCCCGACCGTGACAAGGAGGACTTCGGCGGTGCCGACGAACGAACAACGGCGGGAGACCGCCAAGCGCAAGCTGGAACGGCAGTTGGAGCGCCGGGCCGAGAAGGCCCGTAAGCAGCGCATCATGACCATCGCCGCGTCGGTGGTCGCGGTGCTCGCGGTGATCGGCGGCGTCGCCTTCGGCGTCATCTACCTGAACAAGGACTCCAAGTCGTCGTCGGCGACGGCCTCGGCGTCGACGGAGAGCTCGACCGCCCCGGCGCAGAACCCGCCCGCCGACGGCAAGCTGCCGCCGTTCGTGGCGCCCGCCGGCCTCGGTGAGAACTGCCAGTACCCGGCGTCGTCGGAGCAGGCCAGCAAGAAGGTCAACCCGCCGCGCACCGGCAAGATCCCCACGACGCCGCCGACGGTGACGGCCAGCATGAGCACCAACCAGGGCAACCTGGGACTGACGCTGGACAACGCCAAGGCCCCGTGCACCGTCAACAGCTTCGCCAGCCTGGCCCAGCAGGGTTACTTCAACGACACCCCCTGCCACCGGCTCACCAAGGGCGGCCTGGCCGTCCTGCAGTGTGGTGACCCGACCGGCTCCGGCATGGGCGGCCCCGGCTACCAGTTCGCCAACGAGTACCCGACCAACCAGTACCAGCCCGACAGCCCCGCGCTGAGCCAGCCGGTCGTCTACCCGCGCGGCACGCTCGCGATGGCCAACGCCGGCCCGAACACCAACGGCAGCCAGTTCTTCCTGGTGTACCAGGACTCGCAGCTGCCCCCGGGCTACACCGCGTTCGGCACCGTCGACGCCACCGGGCTGGCCACGCTGGACAAGATCGCCCAGAACGGCGTCGAGGGCGGCGCCGGCGACGGTAAGCCCGCGCAGCCGGTCACGGTGAAGTACATCCAGCTGGACTGACAGTTCACGAAGAAGGCCCGGTCACCGATCACGGTGACCGGGCCTTGTTCTTGCTAGCTCCTGCGCGGATCCGGCTGCGGTGGAATCATGCGGATCGTGGCGAACTCCAAACCGCAGACCATCTCGTACCCGGCGCCCGGCTCACGGCCGAACCGCCACGACGATGTCGCCGTCGACCCACACGTGATCGTGCTGTTCGGCGCGACCGGCGACCTCGCCAAACGCAAACTGCTACCTGGACTGGCGTATCTGGACCAGTCCGAACTCGCGCCCGACATCCAGATCGTCGGGACCTCGTTGGAGAACCTGACCATCGACGAGTTCCGGGAGCTGGCCAAGGCCGCGATCGATGAATTCGGCAGTCATCATCTGACCGACGAGCAGTGGGAACGGTTCGCCGCGACGCTCACGTACGTGCCGCAGAGCGCCGGGCCGTCGGGGCTGGCGGCCGCGGTGGCCGCCGCCGAGAAGAAGCTGGGGCCGAATGCGCGCCGGCTGCACTATCTTTCGGTGCCGCCGAAGGCCGCGCGGGCAGTGATCGCGACGCTGGACGAGGCCGGGCTGGTCGAGCGCTCCCGCGTCGTCATGGAGAAGCCGTTCGGGACCGATCTGGCCAGCGCGGTCGAGCTGAACAACTTCGTCCACGAAACCTTCGACGAGACACAGATTTTCCGGATCGACCACTTTCTCGGCAAGGAGGCCGCGCAGAACATCCTGGCGTTCCGGTTCGCCAACGGCCTGTTCGAGCCGATCTGGAACCGCAACTTCATCGACCACATCCAGATCGACATTCCCGAGATGCTCGGACTGGACGCCCGCGCCAACTTCTACGAGAGCACCGGCGCCTACAAGGACATGGTCGTCACCCACCTGTTCCAGGTGATGGCCTTCGTAGTGATGGAGCCGCCGACGGCGCTGGAACCGCGCGCCATCAGCGAGGAGAAGAACAAGGTTTTCCGGTCCATGCTGCCGGTCAAGGTGTCCGACGTCGTCCGCGGCCAGTTCACCGGTTACCGCGAACTCGAGGGCGTGGCAAGGGATTCCGATACGGAAACGTTCATCGCGTTGAAGGTCGGCATCGACAACTGGCGCTGGGCCGGCGTGCCGATCTACCTGCGCACCGGCAAGAAGATGGCCGAGGGCATGCGCATCATCTCGATCGCCTTCAAAGAGGCGCCGCGCACCATGTTCCCGTCCGGCTCGGGTGTCGGCTCCCAGGGACCCGACCACCTGACCTTCGACCTGGCCGACAACTCGAAGGTGTCACTGTCGTTCTACGGCAAGCGACCGGGGCCGGGAATGAAGTTGGAGAAGCTGTCGATGCAGTTCTCCGCCACCGAGGCCGACGGTGCCGATCAGGTGCTGGAGGCCTACGAGCGGTTGATCCTCGACGCCATGCGCGGCGACCACACGCTGTTCACCACCGCCGAGGGCATCGAGTCATTGTGGGCGAATTCAGCTGCGCTGCTGGAGGATCCGCCGCCGGTCAAGAACTACCAGCCCGGCACGTGGGGTCCCAACGCCATCCACCAACTGATCGCCCCCAACGCCTGGCGACTGCCGTTCGAACGGGGCTGGCGAGAGGCGAAGAAGAAGTAGGGCTTACGGCCGCGGCGCCGCGACCGCCTGCTCGAGCTGCAGGATCGCGGCGTCGACCATGGTCTGAATGATTTCGCAGGTGCTGAAATCGCTCATCCACAGATGCGGGGTGTCGGTGCGGTGCAACATCGCGACGCCGTGCAGCGCGACCGACAGCGCCGCGGCCACCCGCCGCGCATCGGGCCCCGGCTCGGAGTCGGGGTCCATACCGCCGGCGGCCAGGAGCCCGCGGGTGACCACCTCGAGAGCCTGTCGCGCCGACGGGGTGATCTCGTCCACCTTGACCATCAGGACGTACCGCAGCGGAAAGCGTTGGGCGAACGCGACATACGCCTGGCAGCCGAGCAGCAGGCGCTCACGCCGCGTCTTGCCGGCCGGCACCTGCTCGGCGATGTCCTCACGCACCTGATCCCAGCTCAACTCCGCGACGGCCGCCAGCACGTCCTCACGACTGTCGAAATGGGCGTACACCGACATGTTGGAGATGCCGGCTTCCCGCGCGATGCTGCGCAATGACACCTCGTTCGTGGACGCCGAGGAGTCGACGACCCGGATCGCGGCGGCCAGGATTTCGTCGCGCAACAGTGCGCCTTGTCCTCGCACATTCCGCTGCCGTGTCGAGCCCGCCATGCCTTCACCCTAATCGCCGTCGTGACGAGGTGTGATGGTCGCCACCGCCCCGTAACTATACATGTGTATGCATACGGTCGTATGGTGCTGTTCATGAACTGGTTGCTCAAGACCGCGCAGCGCGGCTGGGTGCTGCTGACGGTTGTCGGGGTCGTCACGGTCGGAGGTTTCGTCATCGACCGCTTCCACGGCGTGTTCGGCAGTCAGCATTCCGTCGAAACCCGCACGGACAACATCGTTTCCACGATCCCGAAGTACGTGACCTACGAGGTCGACGGACCGTCCGACACCACCGGGATGATCAGCTACGTCGATGAACGGGCCCAGCCGCAACAGGAGCGCTTCACCTCGCTGCCCTGGTCGAAGACCCTGACCACCACGGTGCCGAGCGTTTTCGCCAATCTGGTCGCCCAGGGCGACAGCAGCCGGCTGACCTGCCGCATCACGGTCAATGGCGAACTGCGCGACCACCAGTCCGCCGACGGCGCCTCGGCGACCACCTTCTGCCTGGTGAAAGCAGCATGAGCGGCCACCACAGTTCGCGGGGCGGTTATCCCCGCTGGATTCGCCTCCTGTCCGTGCCGATCATCCTGATCTGGCTGGCGGCCACCGCCGCGACCAACCTGCTGGTGCCCAAACTCGAAGTCGTCGGCGCCAACAACGCCGTGTCACTCTCGCCACAGGACGCGCCGTCGGTCATCGCGACGAAGCACATCGGCACCACGTTCGGCGAATTCGACTCCGACAGCGTCCTGATGATCATCATCGAGTCGGACCAGGCGCTCGGCGACACCGCACGGCAGTACTACGGCGACCTGGTCCACCAACTCGAGCAGGACACCACACACATCGAGCACGTGCAGGACTTCTGGGGCGACCGCATCACCTCGGCCGGCTCCGAGAGCGAGGACCACAAGGCGGCCTATGTCCAGGTCAACCTGCGCGGTGATCAGGGCTCCACGCAGGGCGTCGAATCCGTCGACGCGGTGCGGCACATCGTCGACCACAGCCATCCACCTGCCGGGGTGAAGGCATTCGTCACCGGCCAGGCCGCCCTCGTCGCCGACACCAACGAGGCCGGCGACAAGAGCATGGTCAAGATGACGGTGGTGACACTCGTCGTCATCGCCGTGATGCTGCTGGTCGTATACCGCTCCCTCGCAACAACTTTCATCGCCCTGCTGGTCGTGCTGACCGAGATGAGCATGGCCCGCGGACTGGTCGCGGTGCTGGGCAACGCCCAGTTGATCAGCCTGTCGACCTTCGCGGTCAGTGTGCTGACGGCCCTGGCGATCGCCGCCGGCACCGACTACTGGATCTTCCTCGTCGGTCGCTATCACGAGGCCCGCAACGCCGGCGAAGACCGCGAAACCGCCTACTACTCAACTTTTTCCAGCGTCTATCACGTGATCCTGGGTTCCGGGCTGACCATCGCCGGCGCCATGATGTGCCTGCTGTTCACCCGGTTGAACTACTTCAACACCCTGGCGCTGCCGTGTGCGACCGCGATGGTCGTCATCCTCGTCATGGCGCTGACCTTCGCACCCGCGGTGATGGTCGTCGGCACCCACTTCGGCCTGCTGGACCCCAAGCGCGCCAACAAGACCCGCGGCTGGCGCCGGGTCGGCACCGCCGTCGTCCGGTGGCCGGGGCCCATCCTGGTGGCGGCCACCGCCGCCGCGCTGGTCGGCGTGCTCGCCCTGCCCGGGTACCGCACCAACTACGACAACCGCTTCTACGTACCGAAAGACGTGCCGTCCAACATCGGCTACGCGGCCGCCGAAAAGCACTTCACCTCAGCACGAATGAACCCGGACATGCTGATGGTCGAGGCCGACCACGACCTGCGGAACTCCCGCGACATGCTGGTGCTGGACCGGATCGCCAAGAACATCTTCCGGGTACCGGGCATCGCCCGGGTGCAGAGCATCACCCGGCCACTCGGCCCGCCAATGGAACACGGCTCGGTGCCGTTCCAGATCAGCGCCCAGGCCGTCTCGATGAACGAGAACCTGCAGTTCCTCAAAGCCCGCCTCGGCGACGTGCAGACCATGACCGACCACCTCACCTCGATGATCGGCATCATGCGGCACATGCACGACCTCAGCGTGCAGCTGGCCGATGCCACACATGCCGGAGATGTTGCCGCCCAGGACATGTCGGCCACCACCGCCGAGTTGCGCGACCAGATCGCCGACTTCGACGACTTCTTCCGGCCGCTGCGGAACTACTTCTACTGGGAGCCGCACTGCTTCGACATTCCGATCTGTCACGCCATGCGTTCGGTGTTCGACGCCACCGACGGCTTCGACCGACTGGCCGACAACACCAAGGCGCTGTCCGACGCCATGGGCAAGCTCGACGTGGTGACGCCGCAGATCGCCGCTCAGCTGCCGCCGCTGATCAGCCTGTCCACCGACGTCCGCAATCTGATGCAGACCATGCGCAGCACCTTCGACGGCATGGTCACCCAGATGGAGCGCATGACCGACACCGCCGCGGCCATGGGACAGACGTTCGACGACGCGAAGAACGACGACATGTTCTACCTGCCGCCAGAAGCGTTCAGCAGCCCCGACTTCCGGCGCGGCATGGAGCTGATGCTCTCCCCCGACGGCAAGGCAGCCCGCTTCATCGTCACTCATGATGTGGATCCCGCGACCCTGGAGGGCATTTCGCACGTCGACGCCGAGCTGCAGGCCGCCAAGGAAGCCGTCAAGGGCACGCCGCTGGCCAGCGCGAAGTTCCATCTCGGCGGTACCGCCGCGACCTACAAGGACATCCAGCAGGGCGCGCACTATGACCTGCTGATCGCCGCCCTCGCCGCGATCATCCTGATCTTCGTGGTGATGCTGCTGATCACCAGGGCGCTGGTCGCATCGATCGTCATCGTCGGCACCGTGGTGCTGTCTCTCGCCGCGTCCTTCGGGCTGTCGGTACTGATCTGGCAGTACTTCCTGGGCATCGAGCTGCAGTGGCTGGTGATCGCCATGTCGGTGATCGTGCTGCTGGCCGTCGGCTCCGACTACAACCTGCTGGTGGTGTCGCGCTTCAAGGAAGAGATCGGCGCCGGCCTGCGCACCGGCCTGATCCGCGCGACCGGCGCGACGGGCGGCGTCGTCACCGCCGCCGGCCTGGTGTTCGCGTTCACCATGATCTCGATGATCGCGAGCGACCTGCGGTCGGTCGGCCAGATCGGCACGACGATCGGGCTCGGCCTGTTGTTCGACACCTTCGTCGTGCGATCCCTGATCACGCCGTCGATCGCGGCGCTACTCGGGCGCTGGTTCTGGTGGCCGCTGAAAGTCAGGTCACGCCCCGCCCGCACGGACCGAAATGTAAGCACAACAACGGAATTGGAGATGGCATGAGCACCCACCCGTTCACCGACCTGACCACTGTCACCGCGATCGATTCCGGCGTGTTCGTCGCCAACATCGACGACAGGTGGACCATCGGGCCCAAAGTGCACGGCGGTTGCATGCTGGCATTGTGCGCCGCCGCCGCTCGACGCAGCGTTCCCGACGCCGCCGAACTCGCCCCGATTGCGTTGAGCGCCAACTACCTCAACGCACCCGATCCGGGCGAGGTTCAGCTGAGCACGACGATCCGCAAACGCGGCCGGCAGGTGAACCTCATCGAGGTCGAGCTATCGCAACGCGGCCGAGTCGCGGTCACGTGCTCGGTCGCCCTGGGGCCGCTCGACGCCAAGCCGCCGCGCCATCAGGTGCCGCTGGATGTCTGCTCGATGGCAGTCGAACCACCGGCTGATGCGGTACCGGTTACGGCCGACCACCCACTCGGGCAGGTCGTCCACGTCGCGCAGGGCTGCGACATGCGCCTGGACGCCGCCACGCCGTTCCTGACCAGTACCGAGGGCGACCCCGAGACACGGATTTGGTTGCGTCCCTTTGCCTCCGATGAAGCCGATTCGGATACGGCCTTGCTATTCGCGCTGATGGCCGGCGACATCACGCCGCCGGTCACGATGAATCGCGGACACTTCGGGTGGACACCGACGGTCCAGCTGACCACCTACCTGCGCCGCCGGCCGGCACCCGGGTGGCTGCGGGTCATGGCCAGCTCCACCGTCATCGGCGACACCTGGTTCGAAGAGGATCACCTCATCGTCGATGCCAACGGCCAGGTGGTCGTACAGAGCCGACAGCTGGCGATGCTGCCGCTGGGGTCCTGACGGTCAGTACGTAGACACCGCGTTCTCTGCTACCCAACGCTTTTCGGCATCAGAGCCCATGGGCGGCGGGATCAGACCGTTGATCATCCAGAGGTCCTCACTGGTCTCATCGACATGGAATTCCCAGTGCGGGTTGTCATGCGCTTCCAGGTACGGGCTCAGGATCGCCTTGATCCAGTGGGCAATCCGGTGGCGATGGTCTTTGTCTACCGCCCGGCGAGCGATGTGGTCGATGACCACTCGCAGCCCGACGTCCGTCTGCTCACCACCGACATACAGGTCGCCCGAATGGGTTTCGTTGAAGATCACGACGACGTAGAAACGCGGCAGCCCGGCCTTCTCGTAACGATCGGTGATGCTGCGTGCCAGCTCGCGCTTGTCCTCGGCGGTGAAGAAACCCGGCGTGTGGTGAATGGTCCACAGCGGCATACTGTTCAGACCGCCATCGCGAAGGTCAGGTTCTCCACGGGGCCGGACAACGCAGACTTGACGCCCACCGACACCTCGTCGGCCAGGACCTCGACCGCGCCTGCCTCCAGACCGTCGACGATGCGCGTCGCGATGTCCACCGCCGTCGTCTTCGGCCCCGGGATGTCGGCGACCATGTCGGTCTCGATCAATCCGGCGTGCACACCGACCACCTGCGTGCCTTGCGCGGCCAGCTCGCCGCGCAGGGAGTTGGTGACCGACCAGATCGCGGCCTTCGAGGCGCCATACGCCGCGCTTCCAGCCACCCACGACAGCACCGAGTGCATGTTGACCAGCGCGCCGCCGCCATTGGACGCCAAGATCGGCGCGAAGGCCCGCGCCACCCGCAGCGGCCCGAACACGTTGATGTCGAATGTCGCCTCGATGTCATCAAAGCTGCCGGTCAGCAGCGGGGCGGGCAGCAGGATGCCCGCGTTGTTGAAGATGATCTCGGCGTCCGACGCGAGCTCGGCGAACGCGGAAACCGATGCCTCCGAACGCACTTCGAGTTCGACCGGGACCACCTCGGCGCGGTCGTCCGTGAACGACGAGCGGCCCGTCGAGTAGACCTTGCGCGCTCCCCTGGCCAGCAGCTCGTCGACGAGAGCGGCGCCCAGGCCCCGCCGTCCGCCGGTGACCACAACCACCTTGCCTGCTACCTCGACCATCTAGACCACTCTCCCTTGCTGAATAACGATGACGTTACTAAGATGGAAGCACGGATATCTGAGTAACGCAAGCGTTATCCAAAAGAGGGTGTGATGGAGTTCGAAGAAAGACTGCGCGACCGGCAGTGGTCGGTCGGTAATGCCTGCTCGGTCGCCAAGCTGCTGGACCTGCTCAGCACCAAAACGGTTTTCCTCGCCGTACGCGAAAGCCTCTTCGGCACAACACGATTCGAGGACTTTGTCGAACGGATCGGGACCTCGGCGCCCGCGGTGTCGCGGGCCCTGAAACAACTGGAAGCCTCCGGACTGATGGTTCGGGTGCCGTATCAGGAGCCCGGTAAGCGGGCCCGGGACGAGTACCGGCTGACCGAGGCCGGCGAGGATCTGCTGCCGGTGTACCTGGCGATGAGCCAGTGGGGCGACAAGCACCTGCAGAAGGGTGGCCGCGGTCCGCTGTGCTTCGTCGACCGGGAGTCCGGAAATCGGGTTGGCGTTATCGTCACCGATGATCCAAATGCTGCCACGGTTTCCGCAGGTGACATCGAGATCCGGCTGAACCGGTAGTGACCTTTGCCCGTTCCGGAATCAGCAACCCTCACGTGGCCGTTGGAGATGAAATGACTGCGCACCCGTTCACCGACCTCACCACCGTCACCGCGGTGGGCGATGGCACCTTCACTGCGACCATCGATCCGGTGTGGACCATCGGCCCGAAGGTGCACGGGGGCTGCATGATGGCGGTGTGTGCCGCGGCGGCGCAGCAGGCCATCGGTTCAGAATCCGAGCTGGCGCCCGTCGCCGTCAGCGCCAACTACCTGAACGCTCCGGACCCTAGTGAGGTGCAGCTGACGACGACCGTCCGCAAGCATGGACGCCAGGTCGCGCTGGTTGATGTGGAGCTGTCGCAAAATGGTCGCGCGGCGGTCAGCTGTGCGGTGACCCTCGGGCCGCTGGATGCCAAGCCGCCGCGCTACCAGGAGTCGCTTGACGTGTCGTATCTGCCGGTCGAGCCGCCCGCGGACGCGGTACCGGTGACCGCGGGTCACTCGGTCGGTGCGATTGTGCACGTGGCGCAGGGGTGCGAGTTCCTGCTCGACGCCGCGACGCCGTTCCTCTTGGGCGAGGAGGGCGACCCCGTCAACCGAATGTGGTTGCGGCCGTTCGCCGATGACGAGACCAATCCCGACACTGCCCTGCTGTTCGCGTTGATGGCGGGCGACATCACTCCCCCGGTCACCATGAATCAGGGGCACTTCGGCTGGACCCCCACCGTGCAGCTCACCACCTACGTGCGACGGCGGCCGGCGCCGGGCTGGCTGCGGGTGCAGGCCAGTTCGACCGTGGTCGGCGAGACGTGGTTCGAGGAGGACCACGTCATCCTCGACTCCACCGGTCAGGTGGTCGTGCAGAGCCGACAGCTGGCGATGCTGCCGCGCGGTTAGGCGCCCAGTTCCACCAGCTGCGCGTCGCCCTGGATCGTCGAGAACTGTTGCCACCAGACCCAATCGGTGATCGCTGCACGCAGGTCGGCCGCGTACGGCGCGGTGTACGCGCGGTACAGCGCCGCGGACTCCTGCAGCCGGCCGTAGGCGGCCAGCTTCTCCAGGTGTGCCGTCCGGTAGGTCTCGCCCGTCGTCTGCATCAGCGGCCGGATCGATTCCATCCACGCCTTGCCGATGGCCGCAGGATCCGGCGGGACCAGCTGAACCGGCTGCGGCGGCAACGCCTCATGCAGCTGCGCATCCGGCCACTCCGCGAGCTTCGCGGCCGCCTCAGGAGCGATGACCTCCAAGCGGGTGCGACCCTTCATCAGGCCGTCCGTCGGAATGTCCTCGGGCGGAATGACTCTCGTCTGCAGGCTGCCGGCGAACGGCTGCACTTCCTGCTCGGTGCCGATGACCACCTTGAGCGTCTTCTCGTGGAAGGTGCACCACGCCTGCAACGCGACAAACGGTTCGCGAACCCACCGGCCGCGCTGACCGGCCGGAATGCGCTCGTCGGCGCTGACAAAGATCACCTGCGACGGCAGGCACATGCCGTCCGGAATGAACGACACCCCATAGGAATTCGCGGCGATGATCTCGCCGTCTGTCGTCACGCCGACCGCCCACACGAAGTTCCACGCCATTGGCGGGATCGACGGTGGCGCGTGCAACGCGGCCGCGATGCGCTCGGCGAACTGCACATCCGCGTCCCCCGCGGACTTCCGCACCAGACCGGCCCGTGCCGCGGCTGCCATCGCGTCACGCTCGGCGCGCGCCGCTGTCACCGGAATGGGTGCCGCCGCGGCGGCGTTCTGCTGCTGGTTGGCCGACATCGGTGCGACACCTGGACCAGCCGGACCGCCGGCACCCGTGCCGGGCTGCGCGACAGGCGCGGCCGGAGACGGCGTCGGCGCCGGGCCCAGCGGAGCGGGCGGCGCGGCGCCGGCCGGAGTGCCGGTGGGAGCCGCTGCGGTACTTGCCGAGGCCTGTGCCACGGGCGCAGCACCTCCGCCGCCGGTGCCTGTCGCCGCACCGGTGCCTGTCGCCGGAGTGCCTGACCCGGCGCCCGTCTGGGTGGCCGGCTCGGGCGTTGTGAGCGGAACAGCGTTCGCCGCTGCGGACAACGGCTGCGTCGGCAGCTGGCCGAAGGGGTTCTTCGGAGTCTGCTGGCCTTGGCCTTGTTGGCCGGTTGGCTGGCCGGTGCCTTGTTGGCCCGCACCCTGCTGCCCCGACCCCGGACCGCCTGGAGTTCCTGATGGGCTGCCCGACGTCGAGGCGGAAGCCGACGAAGTTAACGGTGCCCCCGTCGACGTAGTCCCTGTCGATGTAGGACGCGAACCCGGTGACCCCGGAGTTGGCGTGGCACCTCCGCCAACGAGGTTCTGGGCCCCACTCGGTGGAGGCCCTCCCTGCTCTCCTGCCATCGCTGCTGCCGGTTGACCGGGTCTTTGCACGACTGCGGTGGCATTGCCCTCACCCGTGCCGGCAGCCGGGCCTGCGGGCTGGTGCTTATCTAGCTGCTGCGTACCGGCCGACGCATTGCCTTCGTCTGCTCCATGCGAATTTGACGACTGATCCTTGGCCGCCGGTTGGCCTGTGTTCTGAGTTCCGGCTGTCGCATCGCCTTGTATGCCGCCCCCCATGCCCCCGCCGATAGGCGGTCCGCCCGGCGAAGCAGGCGCCACCGCCGGATCCACAGCCTTACTTGGGTCCTGAGCGTGTGACGGCGGCAGCGGCATCTCGGCCTTCACTCCAGGAGTCCCGGGCGGAACACCCAACTCTTGCGCCAGTCCAGAAGCGCACGCTTCGACGGCGGCAATGTTTTCGGCTAAGCCTGCAGCCACCAGCGACCGGATCGACTTCATGAACGTCACGGCCGTGTTGAAAAACGCATTGGCTGCGGCCGCATCCCCCGACTGTGCCGCCGCACAACCAGCCGTCAGCATCTGCAGGGCCGCCTGCGCGAAGATCTGACAGACTCGCTCGGTGGTCTCTGCGGTGTTGTTGACCGCATGTTTGGTCTGCACCACGGCAGCCTCTGCACGAAACACCTTTCGCGCGGCCGCGTAGACAGCAGAACACGCGTCGCCGTACGAACCTAGGACGCCACTGGCTGAATCCAACGCAAGTCGACCCGCCTCGCCTTGCCAGTCAGCCAACTCCATCCGCTGACGCGCATGGTGCGGGATCAGCTCACCGTCGAGGCGATCCCCCAAAGACATAAGTCGCACGGCCATGTCGTTTAGTGCGTTCTCGTCAACGTCCGGAAATGCCGGGCCCTCGACCGTCTTCGGGCCGTAGTCACCTGGGCTAAAACGTGGAATTGCCATGGATCACCACGCCCCTCGACCGCAATTACTCAAAATTGACGAAAAGCGTCGACAACGGCAGTTCGATTCTCGGGGCGAAATCGAAGACCATTTTCTTGCCATTAATTTTCCAACCGTCACCCGGCCGCATATTTGCACGCCATTGATACAACGCCGGGCGCGTACTGACCAGCCAAGTACACATCCTGGTCATTCGCTTGATAGGTCCCGAGCGACTGAACAAATGTTCTTCGGTACTGGACGCCCAACTCGATAAAATCCCGCACCACCGGGTTGGAGCTCGTGTCAACCAGTTTTTCTAGCGCGTCAGCAGTTGCAGTCATCACTGGAGCCACCGCATCAGCCAACGCCTGCTGTTCCGGAGGCCAATTTGGAGCCGGAACAGATGGATCAGCTTTCACCCAACTTTTGAACACGGGATTCTGCAACAACCGCTGCAGAGTCGGGCTCAACTCAGAACAGACCGAATCGGGTTTATCGAATAGCCGCTGCGGGTTGGATAGGTCCCCTATAGTCGCGACAGTCGCCGGTGCCGCCTGATCCGGTACCAAGGACGCACGGGACTCCGCAGCACCCGAGATCACAGCACCGCAGACATACGTAATAACGAGCGACGCAGTTCCTCCCGCAATCGCCAAGTTGTCGTCGATTGCGGTGTAGGTAGGCAGACTGTCCGCGTAGGCACGCGAGTATGCAATGAATTGTTCGTACAGTTCACGCATCACACGGTGTGTAGTCTTCTTGGCCAACGGCACCGCCTGATCGGCTGCGTTACGGAGCGCCTTACCAACCGCCTCATACTGCGCCCGAAGTTCAGGCGTCCATGATGACGCTGGGATCGACGGATCCCGAGACGTCCAACCTTTACTCTCGACGCCCGCCAACGTGTTGGTTATCGGCGTCCACGGCGCGCACGAGGGATCCTCAGTAATAATCCCGACCGGCCCTTTGTCGTTGGCACTCGCGACATCGGACGGGGCAGCCGAGGTCTTGGAACCTCCGCCGTTGCCGTTGCTGTCATCGCTGTTCTTGGTGCACGACACAGCGACTACGGCTGTCACCGCGATCACCGCGACCAGTGACACCGCCCCGATGGCCCACTTAGCGGCGCCGCCCTTCTTAGGCGGAACCGGAGCCGGCCACGGCTGCTGCGGACCCCACTGCCCACCCGGACCGGGCTGGCCTGGCCAGCCACCCGGCTGCTGCGGCGGGGGCGCACCCCACGTCGGCGGTTGCGTCACAGATCGCCCTCCCTCAGATACTCAACGCAAAACAGTCAAGACCGAAAATTACACATCAACCGCAGGATTTGCGGCGTGGCGCCCCGACCGCGGCGCCGGCGTGGAAGGCGGCACCGGTGCGCTGGGACCACTGGTCGGCCCCGCGGCGGCGTGCTTCTTGTCGGCCTCGGGGTCCTTCTTTTCCTCGGGCTTCTCGTTCCGCTTCTCCTCGCCGGGCTTCTCGTCGCCCGGCTTGCGGTCCTCCGACTTGAGCTGCTGGCCGGCCGCCCCACCGACTCCGCCGGCGCCAGCGCCACCCTCTCCGGGCTTGGCGCCGTCCTTACCGGTTTGACCAGCCAGCTGCTGGACCTGCTGTCCGATCTGCTGAGCGGCCTGCATCGCGGTCTGCGGCACCGAGCCCAGTGCCTGCATGGCCTGTGCGGGCGCCTGGAAGGCCTGCATCGCCATGCCCATCATCTGACCGAACTGGCCCATTCCACCGTCAGTGCCGCCGGCCTTGCCGGCGGCGGACGCGGGATTGAGGCTCTCACCAGCCTTCTGGATCGTCTGTCCGCCCGCTTCGTCGCCACTCTGATACGCGCTGCGAGCCGACGACACCTTGCCCGCGAATTCATGATCTTTGGCCTGCGCCGCCGCGACTTTTTCGTTCGCGCCGTCGACCAAGGTCGGCAGGTATGACGACAGCATGAGGCTGACGGGGTCAGCACCCGCGGGGATGTTCACGGCCTCAGCCGGCTTCACCGAGCCCGCGGACCACGACATGGTCTCGAGGTCGATACTCAAATGCTCGCTCAACGCGTCCACCCCCACATCTGGACAGTCCCGCATCTGAGATTACCCGTACCGCCAACCCCAGTCCTGCACCAATCTTGCGCAGCGCTGAGTACGAGTTTGCTCAAAAGACGAGCCACAGCAGAAAACCGACGTTAAGCGGCCGATGTCACGCGGTAGACGTCGTACACGCCCTCGACGTTGCGCACCACGTTCAGCACGTGACCGAGATGCTTCGGATCACCCATTTCAAAAGTGAAGCGGCTGATCGCAACTCGATCGTTGGACGTGGTGACCGACGCCGACAGGATGTTCACCTTCTCGTCGGCCAGGACCCGGGTGACATCGGACAGCAGTCGGTGCCGGTCGAGAGCCTCGACCTGAATGGCCACCAGGAACACCGACGACGGCGACGGCGCCCACTTCACGTCGATGATGCGCTCGGACTGCTGCTGTAGCGACGCGGCGTTGGTGCAGTCGGTCCGGTGCACGCTGACGCCGCCACCACGGGTCACGAAGCCCATGATGTTGTCTCCGGGCACCGGCGTGCAGCATTTGGCGAGTTTGCACAGCACTCCGGGCGCACCCGGAACTGCCACGCCCACATCGTCATTCGTGCGGCGGCGCACCGGCATGGTGGCCGGCGTCGACCGTTCGGCGATCTCGTCGGCAGCGTCGTCGTCGCCACCGAGCGTGGCCACCAGCCGCTGCACGACGTGCCGCGCCGAGACATGACCCTCGCCGACCGCGGTGTACAGCGCCGAAACGTCGGTATAGCGCAGCTCGCGGGCCAGCGCGGCCATTGACTCGGCGTTCATCAACCGCTGCAACGGCATTCCGCCGCGACGCACCTCACGGGCGATGGCGTCCTTGCCGGTCTCCAGCGCCTCTTCACGCCGTTCCTTGGCGAACCACTGCCGAATCTTGGCCTTCGCCCGCGGCGACACCACGAACGTCTGCCAGTCGCGCGACGGGCCCGCGTTCTGCGCCTTGGAGGTGAAAACCTCGACCACTTCGCCGTTTTCGAGCTTGCGCTCGAGCGCGACCAGCCGGCCGTTGACGCGGGCGCCGATACAGCGGTGCCCGACCTCGGTGTGCACCGCGTACGCGAAGTCGACGGGCGTGGAGCCGGCCGGCAGTGTGATCACGTCACCCTTGGGGGTGAACACGAAAATCTCCTGCACGGCAAGGTCGTAACGCAGCGACTCCAGGAACTCACCCGGGTCCGCGGCTTCCCGCTGCCAGTCGAGCAGCTGGCGCATCCACGCCATGTCGTCGATCTCGGTGGCGTGACCGCCCGCCGGTAACCCGTTGCGGCCCTTGGCTTCCTTGTACCGCCAGTGCGCGGCAATGCCGTACTCCGCCGTGCGGTGCATGTCGATCGTGCGGATCTGCACCTCCAGCGGCTTGCCCTCCGGGCCGACGACCGTCGTGTGCAGCGACTGGTAGACGCCGAACCGCGGCTGCGCGATGTAGTCCTTGAACCGCCCGGCCATCGGCTGCCACAACGAATGCACGACGCCGACGGCGGCGTAGCAGTCCCGAATCTCGTCGCACAGGATACGAACACCGACCAGGTCATGGATGTCGTCGAAGTCGCGGCCCTTGACGATCATCTTCTGGTAGATGGACCAGTAGTGCTTGGGCCGGCCTTCGACGGTCGCGTTGATCTTCATGGCCTGCAACGAATTGGCGATCTCGGCACGAACCTTGGCCAGGTAGGTGTCGCGCGACGGCGCCCGGTCGGCGACCAGCCGCACGATCTCCTCGTACCGCTTGGGATGCAGGATCGCGAAGGACAGGTCCTCGAGCTCCCACTTGACGGTGGCCATACCGAGCCGGTGGGCAAGCGGCGCAATGACTTCCAGCGTCTCGCGGGCTTTGCGGGCCTGCTTCTCCGGCGGCAGGAACCGCATGGTGCGCATGTTGTGCAGCCGGTCGGCGACCTTGATCACCAGCACGCGGGGATCGCGCGCCATGGCAATGATCATCTTGCGGATGGTCTCGGCCTCGGCCGCCGAGCCCAGCACCACCTTGTCCAGCTTGGTGACGCCGTCGACCAGATGACCGACCTCGGTGCCGAACTCCGCGGTGAGCGCCTCGAGCGTGTAGCCGGTGTCCTCGACAGTGTCGTGCAACAGGGCGGCGACGAGCGTCGTGGTGTCCATGCCGAGCTCGGCCAGGATGTTGGCGACAGCCAGCGGATGGGTGATGTACGGATCACCGGACTTGCGCAGCTGCGGCGCGTGCCGCTCCTCGGCGATCTCGTAGGCGCGCTGCAGGATCGCCAGGTCGGCCTTCGGGTAGTACTCGCGGTGCACCGCGACGAGCGGCTCGAGGACCGGGTTGACCAGGCTGCGCTGCGCCGTCATCCGGCGGGCAAGCCGGGCACGCACGCGGCGGGAGGCACTGACGGTGCCCTTGGCCGACTCCAGTGATACCCCGGGCGGCGGCTCGGGCGGCGCCGACTGGACCTGCGTCACCTTGTCGTCAGCCAACGCCGCACACCTCCTACACCTGGTTTGTCGAGAATAGCCCCTCAGACCACGTACAGGCTGGTGACCGGTAGCGGTTCCAGCACAGCGCGTCCGCCGAGCCCGTTGAGTTCGAGCACGACGGCAGCCGCGGTCACCGTCGCACCTGCCGCCTGCAGCAGGCGGACCGTCGCAGCAACCGTGCCACCGGTAGCCAGCACGTCGTCTATCACGACAACGCGCCGGCCGGTCAGATCGATCCCATCGGCGGGAATCTCCAGCGTGGCACTGCCGTACTCCAGCGCGTACGACTGGCTGTGCACCGGCGGCGGCAACTTCCCGCCCTTGCGGACCGCGAGCACTCCGGTACCCAGCCGGGTCGCCACCGCGGCGCCGAGCAGGAACCCGCGCGCGTCGATACCGGCGACCAGATCGACACCGGCGGCCACCTCGGCCAGCGCGGCCGTGACGGCCGCCAGGCCCCGGCCATCGGCGAGCAACGGCGTCAGATCCTTGAACTGGATGCCCGGCTCCGGGAAGTCCGGCACTTCACGGACCAGCTCGGTGAAGAGGGTGTTCAGGTCGGTCACTTGCTCCCCCAGCGGTCCATGTTCCAGCCGGCGCCCCACCGTGTGGGGTTGGCGCGCACGAGCGTCAGGTCGTTCGTCACCAGCAGGGTCCGCTGCTGGCGGTACAGCGGCAGCGTCGGCACGTCGCCCCACAGGACGCCGGCTCCTTCCCCGAGCAGGCGCGCCTGCTCCTTGGGGTCGGTGGTCACGGCCAGTGCGGCGATGACGCCGTCGACGCGTTCGTTGGCATAGCCGGACAGGTCATTGCCGTTGCCGCCGTGCAGTGCGTACGCATCCACCACCGACGAACCGCTCGAACCGCTACCCGCCGCGCCCCCGCCACCGGACAGGAGCACGTCGATGTCATTGGCGCGCAAGCTTTGTGCGCCTACGGTCGACGACGCGACCCCCTGCACGGTGATGCCCGCAGCGGCGCACGATTTGGTGATCGCATCGACCACCGCGGCCAATCGGGCATCCGGCCCGCGATAGCCGATCCGCACGGTGAGGGGCTGGCCGCCCGCGGCGGCGCGTGCCCCGTCCACGTCGGCGGCAGCGAATTGCCCACTCGCGTCCACGTTTTCGGCCACCGCCAGGGAATCGTCCGACGCCGTGTTCAGCCGCGCGTTGCTGACCGGGACCCCGACCGCGGCGGCGATGGCATCCCGCGGCGTACACAGCGCGACAGCACGGCGTGCGCCGGGATCGGCCAGCGCGCCCTGGGCCGCGAAGATCAACTGCTGGATGTCGTCGGACGCGCTGTCCTTGCGCACGTAGCTCGACGGCACATCGTCCTTGCCGACCACGCCGGCCGCGATGTCGACGACCTCGACCTCGCCCGACTTGATCCGGCTCGCGATATCCGCACCCCGCGGCGCCACCGTGATCTTGCCGATCACCGGCTTGGCGCCCCACCATTTGTCGTTGGCCGCCAACGTGATCGAGCCGTCCTTGGCCACCGACGCGAGCTTGTAGGGTCCGGCCGAGGGGAACTTCTTGAGGTCCGCGTCGGGCTTCAGTTCCCAGGTGGTGTTCCAGGCTTCGGCGATCTTGTCGATGGTGGGCCCGTCGGCGCTCTGCAGCGCCTTGGTCACGCCGCCGTCGCCGAGACCGAGCGTGTCATCCAGCACGTGCGCCGGCAGCATCGACGTCGCCGCGAACAGCTGTCCGTAGTCGTTGATGTCGCGGTCGCGGACGAACGTCACCCGGGCTCGTTTCTGGCCGGGGGTGCAGTCGACGACCGCGATGTCGCTGTATCCGGCTCGACTGGCCGCGTCGAACGCCGGGTACTGACCCGACTGCGCGGCCCAGGCCAGCATCATGTCGTCACACGTGACCGGCTTGCCGTCGGAGTAGACGGCGCTGTCGTTGATCTTGTAGTCGAGCGTCAGCGGGGCCCGGCCCATCACCGAAACGGTGCCGAAGTCCCGGTCGGCGACCACCTGCCCGTCAGGCCCGCGATAGTTGAACCCCGTCTGCACTCGGGAAAACGCTTGCGGCGCACCCGAAGCCGCACCGATGACCGACGCGGTGTTGTAGGTGGGCAGCGCGCCGTCGACGATGTAGTCGACGGCGTCGGCCGAGCTGTCACAACCCGACAGGCCGAAACCGGCCACCAACATCACCGCACCGGCCAAGGCGGTTCGGCGGAACCGGGCGGGCATCGAGGACTAGCCCCGGGTGCGCTTACCCGACGGCTTACCGGTGGGCCGCAACGGCTTGGCCCCCGGCGCCGGCTTTTCCGGTGCGTCCACCGCACCGACCGCCACCTCGTCGCCGCCGGTGACTCCACGCTCGGTCGACGACTTGCGGCGGTTGAGCACCCGTCGGGTGTGGTTCTTCACCAGGTCGGTGCGCTCGCGCATCGACACCAGCAGCGGCGTGGCGAAGAAGATCGACGAGTAGGTGCCGACGATGACACCGACCAGCTGGACCAGCGCCAGGTCCTTCAGGGTGCCCACACCCAGCAGCCACACCGCGACCACCATCAGCGAGATGATCGGCAGCGCCGAGATGAGGCTGGTGTTGATCGACCGCATGAAGGTCTGGTTGACGGCCAGGTTGGCCTGCTCGGCGAACGTCCGCCGGGTGGTGTGCTCGAAGCCGTGGGTGTTCTCCTCGACCTTGTCGAACACGATGACGGTGTCGTAGAGCGAGAAGCCCAGAATCGTCAGAAGGCCGATGACTGTGGCCGGCGTGACCTCGAACCCGACGAGCGAGTAGACACCCGCCGTGCTGATCAGGTCGAAGGCCAGCGACGCCAGCGCCGCGAGCGCCATGTAGCGCTCGTAGCGGATGGTGATGTAGATCGAGACGATGACGATGAACACCACCAGCGCGATGAGCGCCTTCTTGGTGATCTGATCGCCCCAGGTCGACGACACCGCCGAATCGCTGATGACGGCCTTGGACGCCTTGCCGTCCTCGCCCTTGGGCTGGAACGCGTCGAACAACGCGTTGCGCACCTTCTCGGTGTCCGCCGTCGACAGGGTCTCCGTGCGGATTTGCAGGGTGGCCGAGTCACCGTTGCCGACGCGCACGACCGACTCCGGGGCATGGCCGAGCGCCTTGTTGAAGACGTCCTCGACAGCCTGCGGGGTGGCGGTGGTGGAAACGCCCGCAACCGGCATCGCGATCTTGGTTCCACCCTCGAAATCGATACCGAAGTTGAAACCACGGACCAGGATGCTGGCGATCATGACCAGCATGATCACTCCGCTGATCGCGTACCACATGCGGCGCTTGCCGATGACCTCGAAGGCGCCGGTACCGGTGTAGAGCCGGACGAAGAATCCGTGTTGCGGCAGGCTGCCGCTCTGCTCGGCGGCGGTGGTCTGCTCGATCTCGGTGGCCGAATCTTCTTCGGCCGCAGCCGATTCGGTCAGCTCGAGATCGGTGTCGTCAGTTGAATGCTTCGACATCTCGGTGTTACCCCTGTCCCGTCAGGCTGGCCGCTCGCCGCTCGCGCGCAATCTGCTGCACGGCGCCGAGACCGTTGTACGCAGGCTTGGCCATCCGCGCCGACTTGGAGGCCAGGAAGACCAGCGGCCACGTCACCAGGAACACCACCACGATGTCGAGGATCGTGGTCAGACCCAGGGTGAACGCGAAGCCCTTCACCTGGCCGACAGCCAGGATGTAGAGCACCAGGGCGGCCAGGAAGGTGACCGCGTTACCCGAGACGATGGTCTTGCGGGCACGGGCCCAACCACGCGGCACCGCCGAGCGGAAACTGCGACCCTCCCGGATCTCGTCCTTGATGCGTTCGAAGAACACCACGAACGAGTCGGCGGTCGTGCCGATACCGATGATCAGACCCGCGATACCGGCCAGGTCGAGCGTGTAGTTGATGTACCTGCCCAGGAGCACCAGGATCGCGAACACCATGGCGCCCGACGCGACCAGCGACAGCGCGGTCAGGATGCCGAGGACGCGGTAGTAGGCCAGCGAGTACAGCAGCACCAGACCGAGGCCGATCAGACCAGCCCACAGACCTGCGCGCAGCGACGTCAGGCCCAGTGTGGCCGACACCGTCTCGGCCTCGGACGATTCGAACGACAGCGGCAGCGAGCCGTACTTCAGCACGTTGGCCAGGTCTTTGGCCGTCGAGGCGTTGAAGTGGCCGGTGATCTGGGTACGGCCGCCCGGGATCGCCTCCTGGATGGCCGGCGCGCTGACGACCTGCGAGTCGAGCACGAATGCGGTCTGGGTGCCGATGTTGGCCGCGGTGAAGGTGGCCCAGACGTCGGCGGCCTTCTCCTTGAACGTGACATCGACGACGTACTCGCCCTGCTGCTGGTTCAGGCCCGACGACGCGTCCTTGATCTCGTCGCCGCTGATGATCGACTTGTCCAGCAGGTAGACCTCTTTGTGGTCCTTCGAGCAGGTCACCAGCGGCAGGTTCGGATCGTCGTTGCCGGCCAGCACGTCCTGCTGGTCGCAGCGGGTGGCCTGGAACTGCAGTGCCAGCAGCTGAATCTGTGGCTGCGTGCTCTGACGGAGGGCCTTCTCATCTGCGATGCGCTGGGCCAGTTCGGCCTTGGGCCCCTGCGGTCCCGGCGCGGGCGCGGGGGCGCCCGGTGCAGGCGCACCCGGTGCGGGGGCGGCGGGGGCACCCGGTTCCGGTGCGCCCGGAGCGGCGGGTGCCGGCGGCGCCGGCGTGGCAGAGGTGTCCGACGGCGCCGGGGTCGGCTCCTCCGGGAAGGGCCGCGGCTGCGGTGCCGGGGCGGGCGCCGGCGCGGTGGAGGCCGGGTGCGCGGGCATACCGGGCGTCGGCGGGGTGATCGGGGCCTCGGGCTCGGCCGGGGCGATCAGCGGCGGCATCCCAGGCATGCCAGGCAGGCCGGGCATGCCACCGGGTGCGCCGGGCATGCCGCCGGGAGCCGGAGCAGCAGGCGCGGCGGGCTTCGCGGGCTGAGCGCCCTGGGCCGGGATGACGTGCACGACGGGCCGGATGAACAGCCGCGCGGTCTGGCCCAGGTTGCGGGCCTCGCTGCCGTCCTGCCCGGGCACGGTGATGATCAGGTTCGAACCGTCGATCACGACCTCAGAACCCGAGACACCGAGGCCGTTCACGCGGGCGCCGATGATCTCCTGGGCCTGGATCAGCGCCTCGCGGGTCGGCGTCGAGCCGTCAGGGGTACGTGCAGTCAGGGTGACCCGGGTACCGCCCTGCAGGTCGATGCCCAGCTTGGGCTTGGCCTGCTTGTCGCCGGTGAGAAACACCAGAAGGTAGGCGCCGATCAACAGCGCCAGGAACAACGACAAATAGCGGTATGGGTGCACCGGCGCCGAAGACGATGCCACGGTTCTAGGGTCTCCTTGAGATCGGTACGTCAGCCCCGCAAAGGGTACGTGTTGGTGCGGGAATGTCAGCCTTCGGTCTTCGGCGCGCCCTCTTCGACGGCAGTCGAGGACACCTCTTCAGCGGCCTCGGTCTCGGCCTCGATGCGGTCACGCACGGCCAACTTCATCCAGGTGGTGACGACGCCGGGAGCGATCTCCAGATCCACGTTGTCGTCGTCGATCCGGGCGATGGTGCCCAGCAGACCGGACGTGGTGTGCACGCGGTCGCCGACCTTCAGCGAGTTGTGCAGGTCGATCGTGGCCTGCATCTGCTTCCGCTGACGCCGCGACGCGAAGAACATGAAGGCACCCATGACCAGGAGCAGCGGCAGGAAGACGACCAAATCCATGACAGCGAAAATCTTTCGTTCTGTTGAGTCTGTGAACAGGCAAGCGGGCCGGACCAGCCGTACGCCGTGCCGCGGTAGTGACCAGTGTGCCATCTAGGGCGTCAACGCCGACCACCCCACCACGCGTGATTTCGCCGCCCACTGCGTAGGACACGCCGACAGCAACCATCTCCCGCGAATCTACGATGTGAATTTCATGCGGGTAAGCGTCGATGCCGCGCACCTCAGTTAACAATGCGCTAGCTTTTTCGTGGTTAGGGAGGTTCGGGACGTTGGCCTGGCAGCGGATTCGGCAGTGGTGGCATCGGCCCGACCACTATGAATGGCTGTCCGCCTATATCGAGAACCGTGGGCTTCAGCCCTACACCCGCGTCGTCGTCGGGCTGGTCGTGCTCAGTGGCGGCATGGTCGGCCTCGCCACGATCTGGAGTCCGTCCGGTCCGGCGACCGTCTTCTCGGTCGCGGTACCGGCGATCGCCGGCGTCGTCGCCATCGGGTGCTCGCTCGTCTGGCTGACGCGCTGGCCGCGGCGTCGCCAGTCCACGGTGATCGTGATCCTGCTCGACTTCTGTATCGCCGGCGTGTGCCTGGTGCAGCGGGATCCGAAAGCGGCGGCCCTGGGCGGCTTTGTCTTCGCGCTGCTGGCCGCGTACGTGGCGTCGTTCCACACGCCGAAATATCTGGCGTCGGTCGCGGTGACCGCCATCGTGACCGCCGCGGTCTGCGGCGTCCGGCTGGCGGCACAGGGTGATCCTCAGCTGGCTGCCGCCGTGTTCGTCGGGCTCGTCGCCAACACGCTGCTACTCCCGCTCGCCGTGCATGTGCTGGTCATGCTGCTGGGCGACGACTCCGCCGTGGCGCACCTCGACCCCCTGACCCAGCTGCCGAATCGCCGAGGGTTCGAACAGGCGATCCGCCCGATGCTCACGAGCCCACACACAGAATCCGAGATCAGCGTCATCCTTCTGGACCTCGACGACTTCAAACGCATCAACGACACCCTCGGGCACGCGGCCGGCGACCGGGTCCTGATGGACGTCGCCGGGGTCATCATGAACGCGCTGCCCAAAGGCGCGGTCGCGGCCCGGATCGGCGGTGAGGAGTTCGTCATCGCCCTCCGCGGCGATCAGGCCGCTGCCCTTCGATTCTCAGAACGACTACGCCGGAACATCGCCACGAAACCCTGGTACATGACAGCGAGCTTCGGTATCGCCCACGCGCCGGCCGGCAGCAGGCCGGTCATGGAGCAGCTGCTGGCCTCTGCCGATCACGCCATGTATGTCGCCAAACGAGCTGGCGGCGATCAGGTCAGCAGCACGTCGCCCGACGTGGTCCGGAAGTAGACCTGCCATTGGTAGTAGCCCGCGAACGCGGCTGGATCGGCAGCCAGCACCGCCGCATAGTCGTTGACGGCCCGGACATACGCGCCGGAATGGTTGTAGTGGTGCAGGGCGCCGTCCCGGTCGGCGGCGAAACCGTTGGCCGCCAGGTAACGGCCGGCCGCGAGAATCGAATCCCGCGGCGAGCGGATGTCGCCGGAGCCGTAGGCCGCGAACGTCGACGGCAGGAACTGCATGGGTCCCTGTGCCCCGGCAGTGCTGTCGCCGTTGATCCGGCCGAACCGCGACTCGATGAGGTTGATCGCCGCCAGGTAGGTCCAGTCGACCCCCGATGCCGCCTGGGCCTCGCGGTAGTAGCCGAGCAGTTCGTCGGCGGGTGCGGGCGGCTGGATGGTCCACGGCGGCAGGGTGTCGCGCGGAGACGTCATCCCGGCCAGCTGACGGCCGGCGTCGACGTTGCGGCCGTACGCCGCGGCCAGCGCCGGCGGAATCCGCGGCGCGATGACCGCATCCCACTCCGGATGCCTGGCGATCTCGCGATAGGCCACCTGCTGCCGGTGCGCCGCGTCGATCAATGCGGGCTCCGGCGTCGCCGGATCGCGCACGGCCTGCTCGTCGGCGACGAGCGTGTCGGCAAGCTGCACCGGGTCCGGCACCGGGTCCGCGGCGGAGGTGCCGCCACCGGTGAACGCCAGCACGACAGCGGCAACGACGGTCGCGCAGCGGCGAATCACCCCAGCGTTCCGATCAGCAACGCGGCGATGCCGAGCACCGGGAAGAGGCCCTGCGTGATGGCCGCCCGCGCCTTTTCGGGGGACGACAGCAGCAGCACCAGCGCCGCGGCGGCCATCGACCCGATGCCGGCGAAGATCAGCGCCAGCCCGACCGCCTTACACCCGGAGACGAGTGCCGCGATGCCGACGCCCGTGACGATGGCCAGGAACAGGTTGTAGAACCCCTGATTGAAGGCCAGCTCCTTGGTGTCGGCCGCCTGTTGCTCGGTGAGTCCGAAGGTGGCTCTGGTCCGCGGCGAGGTCCAGGTGAGCGACTCCATGACGAAGATGTACACGTGCAACAGCGCGGCGAGGCCGGCAACGATCAACCCTGCAGTCAGCATGGGCCCTATTCAAACAGGCCCGCCTGCCCAAGTCCGTTTATCGGTGGCTGCAGGCCCAGGTGCGTCCACGCCTGCGGGGTCGCCACGCGGCCCCGCGGCGTCCGGGCGATCATGCCGGCCCGCACCAGGAACGGCTCGCACACCTCCTCGACGGTGGTGGCCTCCTCCCCGACCGCGACCGCCAGCGTCGACACACCGACCGGGCCACCCCCGAAACTCTTTGTCAGCGCGGTCAATACGGCTCGGTCCAGGCGGTCCAGGCCCAGCTCGTCGACGTCGTAGACCGCCAGTGCAGCCTTGGCCACGTCCCGGGTGATGACGCCATCGGCACGAACCTCGGCGTAGTCCCGGACGCGGCGCAGCAGCCGGTTCGCGATACGCGGCGTGCCGCGGGACCGCCGGGCCACCTCGGCGCCGGCTTCGGCACCGAGTTCGATACCGAGGATGCCGGCCGACCGGGCCAGCACCCGCTCCAGTTCGGGCGGCTCGTAGAAGTCCATGTGCGCCGTGAAGCCGAACCGGTCGCGCAGCGGGCCGGTCAGCGCTCCCGACCGGGTTGTCGCACCGACCAGGGTGAACGGCGCGACCTCCAGCGGAATCGACGTCGCCCCGGGGCCCTTGCCGACCACCACGTCGACGCGGAAGTCCTCCATGGCGAGGTAGAGCATCTCCTCCGCGGGCCGGGCGATGCGGTGGATTTCGTCGATGAACAGGACGTCGCCCTCGACCAGGTTGCTCAGCATGGCGGCCAGGTCACCGGCGCGTTCCAGCGCGGGTCCGGAGGTGACCCGCAGCGACGAACTCAGCTCGGCGGCGATGATCATGGCCAGCGACGTCTTGCCGAGGCCGGGCGGCCCGGACAGCAGGATGTGGTCCGGCGTGCCACCGCGATTCTTGGCGCCTTCGAGCACCAGTTGCAGCTGTTCACGCACCCGCGGCTGGCCGATGAACTCGCGCAGCGATTTGGGTCGCAGGCTGGCGTCGACATCGCCCTCACCGACGGTCAGTGCGGGCGTAACCTCTCGGAGGTCGGGCGCCGTGCCCTCTACGCCCTCGTCCTCGAACCGGCTCACTTCTTACCCAGCATCGACAGGGCCGACCGCAGCGCGGTGGCGGTGTTGGCGTCCGGATCGTTGGCCAGCACCTTGTCGGTGGCCTCTTCGGCCTGCTTGGCCGGAAATCCAAGTCCGATAAGGGCTTCCACGACGGGTCCACGAATGGAGTGGCCACCGGCGACACCACCGCCGGCGCCCGCCGTCGCGCCGATCTTGTCGCGCAGCTCCAGCACCATGCGCTCGGCGCCGCGCTTGCCGATGCCCGGCACCCGGGTGAGCGCGGTGACGTCGCCGTCGGCCAGCGCCTGTCGCAGGGTCGGGGCGTCGTAGACCGCGAGGGTCGCCAGCGCGATCTTGGGACCGACACCCGAGACGCCGAGCAGGACGTTGAACAGATCCCGGGCGTCGGAGTCGGCGAAGCCGTACAGCGTCTGGGAATCCTCGCGCACGATCATCGCGGTGACGAGCCGTGACTCGGTGCCGCGGCGCAGCGTGGACAGTGTCGCCGGGGTGGCCATGATCTTGTAGCCGACACCGGCGGCCTCGATCACCGCGTGATCGAGCGCGATGTCGATGACCTCGCCACGGACCGATGCGATCATGCGCGTGCCGCCTTCACCTTCGCTGCGTACTGCTTCTTGAATTCCGCGGCCTTGGCCTCTGCCGCGGCCATCCGGGCGATCATAGGCGCCCGCCAGCAGTGGCAGATGGCCAGTGCGAGCGCGTCGGCAGCGTCGGCCGGAGTCGGTTTCTGTTGCAACCCAAGGATTTTGGTGACCATGGTGGTGACCTGAGCCTTGTCCGCACGACCGTTTCCGGTGACCGCGGCCTTGACCTCACTGGGCGTGTGGAAATGGACGTCGATCCCCCGGCGCGCGGCGGCCAGCGCGATGACGCCACCGGCCTGCGCGGTACCCATGGCGGTGTTGGCGTTCTGGTTGGCGAACACCCGCTCGATGGCGATGACGTCGGGACGGTGGGTGTCCATCCAGTGCTCGACGGTGTCGCTGATGGTGAGGAGCCGCCGCTGCAGCTCGACGTCGGACGGGGTGCGCACCACGTCGACATCGAGCGCGGTGACCTTGCGCCCTGTGCCCCCCTCGATCATCGAGAGACCACAACGCGTCAGACCAGGGTCGACGCCCATCACCCGCACGCCCACTCCTCACTAGGTCCCGAACAGCTGTTCGATAGCTTAGCGGGCGGTGGCGACAGTTCCCGAGAGGGACACGCCCCAGATGCGCATCGGCACGTGCCACAGTGGACGCATGCGGGTCGTCATTGCGGGTGGACACGGGAAGATCGCCTTGTTGCTGGAACAACTTCTCACCCGCCGCGGTGACGAGGCGGCCGGATTGATTCGCAACCCGGCGCACGTACCCGACCTGGAGGCAGTCGGCGCGACGCCGATCGTGCTCGACCTCGAGCACGCATCGGTGGCGGACGTCGCCGCACTACTGCACGGCGCCGACGCGGTGGTGTTCGCTGCCGGGGCCGGCCCCGGCAGCGGCGCGGAGCGCAAGCAGACAGTGGATCGGGACGCGGCGATCCTGCTCGCCGATGCCGCGGAAGCCGCCGGGGTCACCCGGTACGTCATGGTGTCGGCGATCTCCGCCGACGACCGCAGTCTGGATGCCGGCTACGACCCGGTCTTCCTGGCGTACATCCGCGCGAAATCCGCGGCCGACGCCGACGTGCGGGCCCGGACCGGACTGGCAACGACGATCGTGCGACCGGGACGACTCACCGACGAACCCGGTACGGGCCTCGTGCATATCGCGAAGACCACGGGCCGCGGCGAGATTCCGCGCGCAGACGTCGCCGCTGTTCTCTTGGCCGTGCTGGATGCGCCGGAAACCGCCGGACGGACATTCGAGGTGATCTCCGGCGACACCCCGATCACTGCCGCACTCGCCTGAGCGGGTTCACCGAGCGACGAGCGGGCCTCCGGCCGCCCGCCACTGAATGAGCCCGCCCGTCATGTTCGCAGCCTCGAAGCCGTTCTCCACCAGCAGGTTTGCGGCACCGGCGGACCGGATGCCGCCGGTACAGAAGGTGATGAGCAGGCGGTCGTCGGGAAGGTCGAGACAGCCCTCGGGCAATGCTTCCAACGGAAGGTGCACCGCACTCGGGATATGCACCCGATTCCATTCGAACGCGCGGCGCACGTCGACGACGAGCGCGCCGTCCTCGACGAGCCGAAGCGCTTCGGCTGCCGTGACGGCCGGCGGCCGCCGCAGGTAGTGGCGAAGGCTCACACGTATCTCGATCCAGGATGCGCGACCATCAGCACCACGACGACCACCCACAACAGGTTGAACACGCCGGTCACCATGCCGAGGGCACGCAACTGCCGGCCGTCGTCGGGTTCCGCGAGCGCCCGTTGCTGTCGGGGCGCGATCTGCAGCACGAGCAGCCCGCCCGCGGCGGCGGTGAGCACCATCGACACGATGATCCACACCTCGGTCGAGCGCCCCTGCACACCCGCGAGCGCGAGGCCGACGACCGGCACCGCGAGCGCCAGCACGCCATAGACGCGGGTGATGCGGTGCAGCACACGAGCGATGCCAACACTGCGATCGGCGCCCTCGACCGTCCCGGCCACCGGCGCATATCGGGGAAACAGACTGGCAGCCACGGCAACCGGGCCCACGAACAGGATTCCCGCCAACACATGGACCGACAACAGAACAGCTTGCATAACCTTCAGCCTAACTGAAGGTTATGGCGAAACGGATGCGACCCGTCTCATGTACGCGCGTAGCGCCTCGGTCAGTTCTGGATGTTGCGCCGCGAATTCGGCGTCCAGGTGCGCCACCACTTCGGCAGCGCGGTTCAGCAGCGAATCGCCTTTGGCGGTCACCCGCAGAGTCGACGCCGCGCCGGCATGCGCCGTCGCGTCCTCGACCAGGCCGGCCTCGACGAATGCCGCCACGGCAGTGTGCGCGCTCTGCACGGTGATACGTGACCGGCGGGCGAGTTCACTGAACGAGATTCCGGCGCCACCCCGGATGTGGCCCAACAGCCCGTACTTGCGCGTCGTCAGGCCGAGGGGTTTGAGGGCGTCGGCGAATGCGGCATCCCACACCCGGCTGACGGTCAACAACGCGACGGTCGGGCTGAACGGAGGCGGCTCGGACATGCTCGGCAGGCTACCGCCGAAGCGGCTACTCCTCGTCGAGCTGCGCGGCGACGTCGTCCGGGATCTCGACGTTGGTGTAGACGTTCTGCACGTCGTCGCTGTCCTCCAGCGCGTCGACGAGCTTGAACACCTTGCGGGCGCCTTCCAGGTCGACCTCGACGGACACCGACGACTGGAAGCCGGACTCGGCCGAGTCGTAGTCGATGCCGGCGTCCTGCAGTGCGGTGCGCACCGCGACCAGGTCGGTGGGCTCGCAGATGACCTCGAACGAGTCACCGAGGTCGTTGACCTCTTCGGCACCGGCGTCCAGGACGGCCATCAGCACGTCGTCTTCGGTCTGGCCGTTCTTCTCAAGGGTGATGATGCCCTTGCGGGAGAACAGGTAGGCGACCGAACCGGGGTCGGCCATGTTGCCGCCGTTGCGGGTCATCGCGACGCGGACCTCGCCCGCGGCCCGGTTGCGGTTGTCGGTCAGACACTCGATGAGCACCGCGACACCGTTGGGACCGTAGCCCTCGTACATGATGGTCTGCCAGTCGGCGCCACCGGCTTCTTCGCCGCCGCCACGCTTGCGGGCGCGCTCGATGTTGTCGTTGGGGACCGAGCTCTTCTTGGCCTTCTGGATGGCGTCGTAGAGGGTCGGGTTACCGCCCGGGTCGCCACCGCCGACGCGAGCCGCGACCTCGATGTTCTTGATCAGCTTGGCGAACATCTTGCCGCGCTTGGCGTCGATGACGGCCTTCTTGTGCTTGGTTGTCGCCCACTTGGAATGGCCGCTCATGCGTGTACGCCCTCTTTCTGGTCAAACTTCGACTGACCAGTTTACGTGGACGAATCACAGGCCCTGACGGGCCTGGTCAATCGCTACTTCCGGACCGGCTGCATCAGGTTGTAGACGGTGTCGGAACCGACCTTCATGGGCGTGAAGTTGGCGCCCACCGAGTCGGCGATGTCGCTGTGCGCGTCGGCTCCCCAGTGCCCCTTGTTGTCGGAGACGATGTAGTACGCCACCTCATGGCGCGCCACGTAGGACTGGAACTGCTGCAACGTCGGGGCGGGGTCACTGCCACCGAACCCACCGATCGCGATGACGGGCGTGCGGGTGTCGAGTTCCAGGCCGGCGGCCGGCGACGACCGGTCGATCGCAGCGGACCACTTGGTGGTCGTGGCCTTGAGCAGCGCGTTCAACTGGGGGTTCTCGTCACGCTGGCCGAAGCCGCCGTGTCCCTTGGCATCCTTGTCGTCCTTGTCCGCCGGACCGACCGACGGCCCGCCGCCGAGGTGCGGCTGCCCGAAGGTCGCGAGCGAGTAGGCCACCGATCCCCCGACCGCGCCGAACATCGCCAGGCCCAGGGCCAGCGCCACCACGTGCTTGCGGTCGAGACGGCGCGACCCGATGAGGACGGCGGCCCCGACGACGGCGGCAATCAGGATCACCCAGCGCAGCGCGGGCAGCCAGTCGGCGTTGCGGCCGAGGATCACGAAACCCCACACCCCACTGGCCAAAAGCACTGTCGCCAAACCGATCCGGTGGAACAACGAGTCCCTGCGGCGCCAGAATTCGATGACGAAGATCGCGAACATCGCGGCCATCGCCGGCGCCAGCGCCAGGCAGTAGTACGGGTGCACGTTGGTCTTCATGAAGCTCAGCACCAGGCCGACGCTGACCAGCCAGCCGCCGAACAGGATGGCGCCGGCGCGGACCCGGTCGGTGCGGGGTGCCCGTCCGCGGGAAATCAGCACGAGCATCGTGGCCAGGAGCGCGGCCGGCACCAGCCAGCCGATCTCGAAGCCGAACTCGCCGGTGAACAGCCGCGGCAGGCCCTGCGTCTGATCACCCATGCCGAAGCCGTGGTGTCCGGCCGTCTTGATCGTCTCGCCGGCGGCGTGCCCGGCGTGCTCGCCGGTCAGGGTGTGCACCGTCGAGGGCTGGTCGGGGTCGGTCCTGCCCATGTGATTCTTGCCGAGCACCCGGCCAAAGCCGTTGTAGCCCAACACCAGATTCATGAAACTGTTGTCGGTCGAACCCGCCATGTACGGCCGCGACGACGCCGGCCACAGGATCGTGAGCACCACGAACCAGCCGGCGGACACCAGCATCGCGCCCAGCGCGCCGAGCAGGTGCCACAGCCGGGTCCGCAGCGCGACGGGCGCAGCGATGAGGTACGTCAAGCCGAGGGCCGGCATCACCATCAGGCCCTCGAGCATCTTGGCCAGGAACGCGAAACCCAGTGCGACACCGGCAAGGGCCATCCACTTGGCGCCCTTCTCCTTCAATGCACGCACGGTGAAGTAGGCGGCCAGCGTCATCAGCAACACCATGGCCGCGTCGGGGTTGTTGAAGCGGAACATCATGGCCGACACTGGAGTCAGCGCCAGCACCGCACCGGCGAGCAGGCCGGCCACCGGACCACTGATCCGTCGTACCGCGGCGTGGAGCAGCCAGACCGAGCCGACGGCCATCAACGCCTCGGGGATCAACATGCTCGCGCTGCTGAAGCCAAAAATCTGGCCGGACAGCGCCATCACCCACTGAGACAGCGGCGGTTTGTCGACGGTGATGACGTTGTTCGGGTCGATGGACCCGAACAGCAGCGCCTCCCAGTTGCGCGAGCCGGCCCACACCGCGGCGGCGTAGAACTGGTTGCCCATGCCGTTGACCGTGATGTTCCACAGGTAGCCGGCGGCCGTGACGATCAGCAGCGCGGCGAGCGCCGCGCGCTCGCGGGTCTTGGTGCTGGGCGCCGTGGTCTCCGGCTCGGCCGTCGGGGCGTCCAGGACGGCGGCGGATGTCGTAGTCACCCGACCATTAAGGCAGCCCCAGCTATGGCCGAGCTGTGAAGTCGGCGAGCCGCCGCTATGACGTGACGGCGCGATGAAACTGCTCACAGTCAGCGGATCCACAGGAGGCAATCCAGTGAACAGTCGTACACTCAAGCCATGGACGAACCCCTCGCCAGCGAAGCCGCCGCCCTCACCGAGCTCGGCCTCAACGAGCTGGGCACCGCCGTCGACGGCATCCACAAGGTGCAGCGCGCCATCTCCGAGCGGGTGTTCCGGCTGGTGGGGTTCGGAGTCGGCCCGGCGGCCAAGCCCGTGAAGGTCGTCTACGACGCCATCACCGACGGCGTCTACTCCACCATCAGTCATGTCGCGACGACGTCCGCGCCCATCGCCGGCAAGGCGGTGCACGACCAGACCGCCGGCAAGCTGTCCGACCAGGCCGGCGGCGCGCGCGTGCTCGCAGTGCTGCAGGGATTGATCGGCGACAAACTCCACGAGCAGGGTTCGGTGCTGGCGACCACGATGTCGGTGCGCGTCGACGGTCGGCCGGTGGACCTCGACACCGACAGCCTGCGCGCCGCCTACCCCGCCGCTTCCGGCGACATCGTCGTGTTCGTCCACGGGCTGATCGAGACCGAGGCCTTCTGGGCGCTCGGGAAACGACCGACGTACGGCCAGCGGCTCGGCGCCGACATCGGCATCACCGGCGTCGAGATCCGCTACAACACCGGCCTGCACATCTCCGACAACGGCGTGCTGCTCTCCGAACTGCTGGACCACTTGGTGGCTGCCTGGCCGGTGCCGGTGACCTCGATATCTCTGGTCGGTCATTCGATGGGCGGCCTGGTGATCCGCTCGGCCTGCGCTGTGCCCGGCGGCTCGTGGCTAAACCGGGTGCGCACCGTCGTCTCGCTGGGCACCCCGCACACCGGGGCACCGCTGGAGAAGGTCGTGCACTACGGGTCGGCGGCACTCAGCGCACTGCCCGAAACCCGCCCGTTCGGCAGCCTGCTGCGGCGGCGCAGCACCGGAATCCGCGATCTGCGGTTCGGCTCACTCGACGAACGCGACTGGCGTGACCGCGAACCGGACGCCCTGCGCGCGGCGCCGCCGATCGACGTGCCGCTGCTCGACGGGGTCTCGTACTACTGCGTCACCGCGACCATCGCCCGTACCCCGGCCAACCCGATCGGCTGGGTGCTCGGCGACGGGCTGGTGCAGGTGCGCAGCGCGCAGGGCCGAAGCCGCAAGCGCGACATGGGATTCGAGCGCGACAATCGCCTGCACCTGCCGGAGGCACACCACTTCACGCTGCTCAACGACGAACGGATCTACGAGCGCCTGCGGGTCTGGTTGTCGCGATCAGAGGGCGTCGACGAACAGCTTGTGGATGCGCCGGTCGCCGGTGACCTCGGGGTGGAACGACGTCGCGAGCATGCGGCCCTGACGGACGGCGACGGGATGTCCGGCCGCGCGGGCGAGGACCTCGACGTCGGGTCCGACGCGCTCGACCCAGGGCGCCCGGATGAACACCGCGTGCACGGGACCGTCGAGGCCGACGAAATCGAGGTCGTCTTCGAACGAGTCGACCTGACGACCGAAAGCGTTGCGCCGCACCGTCATATCGATCCCGCGTAGCGGCAGCGCCGCACGGCCCGGCACGCCTGCGTCGTTGATCTCGGTGGCGAGCAGGATCATCCCGGCGCAGGATCCGTAGCACGGCATGCCCGCGGCCAGGCGGTCGCGCAGCGGCTCCAGCAGCTCCAGCTCGCGCAGCAGGTGGCTCATCGCGGTGGATTCCCCACCCGGGATCACCAGGGCGTCAACGGCATTCAGCTCCGTGAGGCGCCGGACCGTCGACACCTCGGCGCCCGCCTCGCGCAAGGCAGCCAGATGCTCTCGGGTGTCCCCCTGCAACGCGAGGACACCGACGTGCGGGCTCATTCCGCCGGCGGGACGAAGCCGCGGTTGTAGCGGGTCAGCCCCTCCTGCATCACAGCGGCCACCATCTCGCCGTACTGGTTGAAGATCTTGCCCTGCGTCAGCGCGCGGCCACCGCACGCCGATGGCGACGACTGGTCGTACAACAGCCATTCGTCGGCCCGGAACGGCCGCATGAACCACATCGCGTGGTCCAGCGAGGCGATGTTCATATGTTTGCGTACCTCAAGGTGATTCACCTGCGCCGAGCCCAGCAGAGTCAGGTCGCTCATGTAGGCCAGGGCGCAGATGTGCAGGACGTGGTCGTCGGGCAGCGGGTCGCGGTGCCGGAACCAGACCTGCTGCTGCGACGCCTTGCCGGGCACCCGGGCCACCTGGTCGCGCGGCACGATGCGCACGTCCCACTCGGCGAACTGGGCGAACCCGGCGTCGTCGAACGCCCCGGCGGACCGGAACCCCGTCGACAGGTCGGGTGGCGGCGGCACCGGCATGGCGTCCTGGTGCTCGATGCCCGACTGGTCGGTCTGGAACGACGCCGACATCGAGAAGATGGTCTCGCCATGCTGGATGGCACTCACGCGGCGGGTGCAGAACGACCCACCGTCGCGAATGCGCTCCACCATGTACACCGTCGGTGCGCGGGCGTCACCGGGACGCAGGAAGTACCCGTGCAGCGAGTGCACCTGGTACTTCGGTTCCACGGTGCGCACCGCGGACACCAACGACTGACCGGCTACGTGGCCACCGAAAGTGCGCTGCAGAAAGCCCGATTCTGGGCTGAAGACACTGCCGCGGTAGATGTTGACCTCGAGTTGTTCGAGATCGAGTATCTGCTCGATTGCCACCTGTTGGTTTTACCAGCCCCGCTCGGCGAGCCGATGAGGCTCCGGCACGTCCTCCACGTTGATGCCGACCATGGCCTCGCCCAGGCCGCGCGACACCTTGGCCAGCGTGTCGGGGTCGTCGTAGAACGTCGTGGCCTTGACGATGGCCGCGGCGCGGGCCGCCGGGTCGCCGGACTTGAAGATGCCCGAACCGACGAACACGCCCTCGGCGCCCAGCTGCATCATCATCGCGGCATCGGCCGGGGTGGCGATGCCACCGGCGGTGAACAGCGTCACGGGCAGCTTGCCGGCCCGCGCGACCTCGACCACCAGCTCGTACGGCGCCTGCAATTCCTTTGCGGCAACGTACAGTTCGTCCTCCGACAGCGACGTCAGCCGACGGATCTCGCCGCCGATCTTGCGCATGTGCGTGGTGGCGTTGGACACGTCACCGGTGCCGGCCTCACCCTTCGAGCGGATCATCGCCGCGCCCTCGTTGATGCGACGCAGCGCCTCGCCCAGGTTCGTGGCGCCGCAGACGAACGGCACGGTGAACTTCCACTTGTCGATGTGGTGGGTGTAGTCGGCCGGGGTCAGCACCTCGGACTCGTCGATGTAGTCCACGCCGAGGCTCTGCAGAATCTGCGCCTCGACGAAGTGGCCGATGCGGGCCTTGGCCATCACCGGGATGGTGACGGCGTCGATGATGCCCTCGATCATGTCCGGGTCGCTCATCCGCGAGACGCCGCCCTGCGCGCGGATATCGGCGGGAACGCGCTCGAGCGCCATGACGGCTACGGCGCCTGAGCCTTCGGCGATGCGCGCCTGCTCGGGTGTTACGACGTCCATGATGACGCCGCCCTTCAGCATCTCGGCCATGCCGCGCTTGACCCGGGCGGTGCCCGTCTGACCGCTGTTATCCGCTGCGGTATCCACTGCAATCTCCCTCAAGAATTTGGTACCCGCCAAGTCTAGTGGCCGTACCAAATCGGTTATCCGCGCAGGTCAGCGGATGGTCTGCGGCGCCGTGCCGGCCGTGGCCGCCGGAACCTTCCCATCGGCCAATTCGCCTGCGAGGGAAAGGTATTCACCGAGCTGCAATGGATAGACAGTCTCACCATCGGCGGCCAGCCGGGCGATGACGGCAGCGTCGCACCAGCGGTGCGCGTGAATCGACTGCCGCTCCACGGTGGTGTGGCCGGTGGTCACCGGCTCGAACCGTGAGGTGCGGTACACGAAGAAGAACTCCTCGCTGCGGATCACAGACCCGTTGAACTCGAACACCGCCTCGCGACGCCACACCGGGCCGATCAGCTCGGCCGGGTCGACCTTCAGCCCGGTCTCCTCGGCCATCTCGCGGGCGGCCGCGTCGGGCAGCGACTCGTCCGGTTCGACCGCTCCCCCGACGGTGAACCACCACCGCGGGGCCATCAGCGGGTCGGCGGCCGGGTCGCTGCCGCAGAACAGCAGCACCTGCCCGTCCTGGTCCAGCAGCACGACGCGGGCCGACGTCCGTCGTCCCACCGCGCCGGGCTCGTGCCGCGACGCCCGCTCGACGATCTCGAAATACGTTGGCATGGCCGCGGTTCCACCCAGATGCAACCAGCGCACCAGGGTGCGCTCGCGCAGCGCGAGGGTGTCGCGGACGGCGTCGTTGTGGAAGCGGCGGGCCAGCAGGACCCGGGCCTCGGCGTCGGCGAGCTCGGCGACCAGCGTCACCGGGATGGACGCCGGGTCGACCTGCGCCAGGGCCGCGGAGAGTTCGTTCTCGGCGGCCTCGCGGGCCGCGCGGGGTGCCCGTTCGGCATCGTCCGCCAGTGCGGCCAGGCGGCGGCCCGCCGGCCGGGACCCGTACGCGTCGGCGGCGACGGCCCGAGCGACCACCGCGCGGCGGGCCAGCGCGCCGTCCAGGGCCTGCCACGACAGGTCGTAGCGCACGTGCAGCCGGTCGAGCCGGTGCGCGGTCTGGTAGGCCCACACCACGGTGATCAGCACCGTCAGCGCCAGCCAGACCAGCGCGACGATCAGCAGCCAGCTCATCAGGCCTCCACCCGGACCTTCGTCCCCGACCCGGCCACGGTCTCGTAGACCAGCATGATCTGCTGCGCGACCACCGACCAGTCGTAGCGGCGCACCGCTTGCGTGGCCGCCTCGGCGTACCGGCGGCGGGCGTTGTCGTTCGACAGCATCTCGACCAGCGCTTCACCGAGGGCCTCGGCGTCGTCGACCGGCACCAGCCGGCCCGCCTCGCCCTGGTTGAGCACGCGCCGGAAGGCGTCCAGGTCGCTGGCCACCACGGGCGTGCCCGCGGCCATCGCCTCGACCAGCACGATGCCGAAACTCTCGCCGCCGGTGTTCGGGGCGCAGTAGACGTCGGCGCTGCGCATGGCCGAGGCCTTCTCCGCGTCATCGACCAGGCCGAGGAAGCGCAGGTGTCCCGCATGCTCGCCGACGGTCTCCTTGAGCGCCTCCTCGTCGCCGCGGCCGACGATCAGCACCTCGACGTCGGGGCAGGCCGCCACCAGTTTGGGCAGCGCCCCGACGAGGACCTGCATGCCTTTGCGCGGCTCGTCGAACCGGCCGAGGAACAGCACGGTGCGGCCGGGCCGCGGATAGCCGGGCAGCAGCGGCGCGTTGTCGAATGCCGACACGTCGACGCCGTTGGGAATCTCGACGGCGTCCGAGCCCAGGGCCTCCATCTGCCAGCGCCGGGCCAGGTCGGACACTGCGATGCGGCCCATGATCTTCTCGTTCCAGGGCCGCAGAATCCCCTGAAAGACGTTGAGCGTCAAGGACTTCGTGGTCGACGTGTGGAACGTCGCGACGATCGGGCCGTTGGCCACCATCAGCGCCAGCAACGACAGGCTCGGGGCATTGGGCTCGTGCAGATGCAGCACGTCGAAGTCACCCTCGACGATCCAGCGCTTGACCATCCGCCGGGTCGCGGGACCGAATCGCAGCCGCGCCACGGACCCGTTGTACGGGATGGGCACGGCCTTGCCCCCGGAGACGACGTAGTCGGGCAGGTCGGCGTGCGTCTCGGCCGACGACGGCGCCAGCACACTGACCACGTGGCCGTAGCCGCGCATCACCTCGGCCAGTTGCAGCACGTGTGCCTGAACGCCACCCGGTACGTCGAACGAGTACGGGCACACCATGCCGATGCGCATCAGCCGTTCCCGGCCAACCGGGCGCGACGTTCCTCGGACAGGTCCGCCAGCCACTGCGGTTGCAGCATGTGCCAGTCGGTCGGATGCGCGGCGATGCCTGCCTCGAAGCGGGTGGCCAGGTCCTGAGTGATGGCCGCGACGTCGCCGCTGGAGGTGTCGACCGGTGACGAGACGTCGAACTGCCAGTCGTTGGGTTTGTTCCAGCAGTGGACGGTCAGCAGCGTCGCGCCGGTGTTGACCGCAAGCTTGGCCGCGCCGGCCGGCATCCGGGTCGGCTCACCGAAGAGGTTGACCTGCACACCATTTCGCGACAGGTCCCGGTCGGCCATGAGGCAGACGATGCGGCCCTCGTGCAGCCGCTCGGTCAACACCTCGAATGGCGGGCGCACTCCCCCGGTCAACGGCAGGATCTCGAAGCCCAGCGACTCGCGGTACTCGACGAACCGGTTGTAGAGCGACTCGGGCTTGAGCCGCTCGGCCACCGTGGTGAACTTGCCGTACTGGTGCACCACCGCGACGCCGGCCATGTCCCAGTTGCCGCTGTGCGGCACTGCCAGGATGACGCCGTTGCCGCGCTCGAGGCCCGCTGCGATCTGCTCGGTGCCGACCAGGCAGTGCCGGAGCCGCTGCCCGAGGGTGCGCTGGTTCATCGACGGCAGCCGGAAGGCCTCCCGCCAGTAGCGGCCGTACGACGCCAGCGAGGCGCGGATGACGCGGCCCGGCACCTTGGCCGGCCGGACACCCAGCACCCGGGCCAGGTTCTTGCGCAGCTGCTCGGGGCCGCCACCGCGCGCCGCGTACAGCGCACCCGCGTCGAACATGTTGCGGGCGGCGAACTCCGGCATGGTCCGGATCAGACCCCACCCCGCGGCGTAGCCGAGGTCCTTGATCTGCTCGCCCATCGGGACGTCGAAACCCCCGAAGGACGGCACGCCGCCAGTGGGAACGCTCATTGCTGCTCCTTCGACGGCGAACTCGACGGCAGCGGCGCGTCGGCGCCCGGCGAACGGCGCACCGAGGCGACGCGCTGGCCCAGCGTGATGATGCTGGCGACCGCCAGCAGCCACATCGCGATGGGCAACGCCAGGGGCAGCGGATGGATCGGCAGGTCCGAGAACCCGGCACCCACCAGCACGATGATCAGCCGCTCCGGGCGTTCGATGAAGCCGCCGTCGGCGTTCAGTCCGCTGGCCTCGGCGCGGGCCTTGATGTACGAGATCACCTGCGAGGTGACCAGGCAGATCAGCGTGGCGATCGCCAGCGGCTTGTCATGCATCTCGAACGCGATCCACCACAACAGGCCGCAGAACACCGCGCCGTCGCCGATGCGGTCACAGGTCGCGTCGAGCACCGCACCCAGGCGCGTGCCGTAGCCGCGTTCGCGGGCCATGGCGCCGTCGAGCATGTCGGCCAGCACGAAGAACCAGACCACGAGGGCGCCGTACCAGAGGTGCCCCGTCGGGAACAGCGTCAGCGCGCCGACGACCGACGCGGTGGTGCCGATGACGGTGACGCTGTCCGGCGTCAGCCCGATGCGCAGTGCTCCCCGGGCCAGCGGACGGCTCAACTTGGTGTACGCCGCGCGGGTCATCAGGTAGAAATCGCTCACGGGGCGTCCTCAGTCCTTCCCGTCGCTGCGCTCGCCCCGGCCCCGTCCTGCGCCGCCCACTCGTCGGCCAGCAGCTTGCGGGTGTCGCGCAGCAGTTGCGGGATCACCTTGGTGCCGCCGATGACCGTGATGAAGTTGGCGTCACCGCCCCACCGGGGCACCACGTGCATGTGCAGGTGGTCGGCCAGCGAGCCGCCGGCCGAGGTACCCAGGTTGAGGCCGACGTTGAAGGCGTGCGGGTTCGAGATGGCCTTCATCACGCGAATTGCCTTCTGGGTGAACGTCATCAGCTCGCTGCTCTCGGCCTCGGTGAGGTCCTCGAGTTCGGACACCTTCCGGTAGGGCACCACCATGAGGTGTCCCGGGTTGTACGGGTACAGATTGAGCACCGCGTAGACCTGCTCGCCGCGCGCGACGATCAGGCCTTCCTCGTCGGACATCGTGGGAATGTCGATGAACGGCTGCTTCGAGCCCGCGGACGTGCCCTCGCCGCCCTTCATCGGAGCGTCGACGATGTAGCTCATCCGGTGCGGCGTCCACAGCCGCTGCAGATAGTCGACGTCGCCGACGCCGCGGTCCACGATGCTCCGATCCTCGGTCACGCCTGTGCGCCCCGCGCCTCGTTCACCAGGTCTGCGGTCGGGAAGGCATTTTCGCGGCGCGCGATCCAGCCCGCGATGAGGTCGGCGGCCTCGGCCACCGGGACACCGTTGACCTGGGTGCGGTCACCGAACCGGAAACTCACCGCGCCTGCCTCTTTGTCCTTGTCGCCCGCGAGCAACATGAACGGCACCTTCTGGTTCGTGTGGTTGACGATCTTCTTCGCCATCCGGTCGTCACTGCCGTCGACCTCGACCCGGATACCGCGCGACTTCAGTTGCGCCGCAACGTCGTACAGGTAATCCAGGTGCGCGTCGGCGACCGGGATGCCGACCACCTGCACCGGGGCCAGCCAGGCCGGGAACGCACCGGCGTAATGCTCGGTGAGCACGCCGAAGAACCGCTCGATGGACCCGAACAGGGCCCGGTGGATCAGCACCGGACGCTGCCGACTGCCGTCGGCCGCGGTGTACTCCAGCTCGAACCGGTCGGGCATGTTGAAGTCCAGCTGGATCGTCGACATCTGCCAGCTGCGGCCCAGCGCGTCCTTGACCTGCACGGAGATCTTCGGACCGTAGAACGCCGCGCCGCCCGGGTCCGGCACCAGATCCAGACCGGAGGCCTCGGCGACCTCGCGCAGGGTCTCGGTGGCCTCTTCCCACAGCTCGTCGGAGCCGACGTACTTGTCCGGGTCCTTGGTCGACAGCTCCAGGAAGTAGTCGTCCAGGCCGTAGTCACTCAGCAGGTCCAGAACGAACTGCAGCAGCGTGGTGAGCTCGTCGCGCATCTGTTCGCGGGTGACGTAGATGTGCGCGTCGTCCTGCGTCATGCCGCGCACGCGGGTCAGGCCGTGGACGACGCCCGACTTCTCATACCGGTACACACTGCCGAACTCGAAGAGCCGCAAGGGCAGCTCGCGGTAAGACCGCCCCCGCGACCGGAAGATCAGATGGTGCATGGGGCAGTTCATGGGCTTGAGGTAGTAGTTCTGCCCCGGCTTGCGCAACGTGCCGTCGTCGTTGAACTCCGCGTCGATGTGCATCGGCGGGTACATGCCGTCGGCGTACCACTCCAGGTGGCCCGAGGTGACGTACAGCTGCTCTTTGGTGATGTGCGGGGTGTTGACGAACTCGTAGCCGGCTTCCTGGTGCTTGCGCCGCGAGTAGTCCTCCAACTCGCGCCGCACGATGCCACCCTTCGGGTGGAACACCGGCAGGCCCGAGCCCAGCTCGTCGGGGAAGCTGAACAGGTCCAGCTCCACACCCAGCTTGCGGTGGTCGCGGCGCAGCGCCTCCTCGATCAGTTCGAGGTGCTTGTCGAGGGCCTCCTGCGACTCCCAGGCAGTGCCATAGACGCGCTGCAGGCTGGCGTTCTTCTGGTCGCCGCGCCAGTACGCGGCGCTGCTGCGGGTGAGCTTGAACGCCGGGATGTGCTTGGTGGTCGGGATGTGTGGGCCGCGGCACAGGTCGCCCCAAACCCGTTCGCGGGTGCGGGGATTGAGGTTGTCGTACGCCGTCAGCTCGTCGCCGCCGACCTCCATGATGTCGGCGTCACCGGACTTGTCATCGACCAGCTCGAGCTTGTACGGCTCCTTGGCCAGCTCTTCGCGGGCCTGCTCCTTGGACTCGTACACGCGACGGTCGAACAGCTGACCGTCCTTGATGATCTTCTGCATGCGCTTCTCGAGCTTGGCCAGATCATCCGGCGTGAACGGCTCGGCGACGTCGAAGTCGTAGTAGAAACCGTCGGTGATCGGCGGACCGATGCCGAGCTTGGCCTCGGGGAACAGGTCCTGCACGGCCTGGGCCAGCACGTGGGCGCACGAGTGGCGGATGACGCTGCGGCCGTCCTCGGTGTTCGCAGCGACCGGGATGACCTCGGCGTCGACGTCCGGGGTCCAGGACAGGTCACGCAGGCGGCCGTCGGCGTCCTTGACCACGACGATGGCGTCGACCTCGCCACGCTGCGGCAGCCCGGCCTCGCGGACCGCGGCGCCGGCGGTAGTCCCGGCAGCGACCCGGATCGGGGCTGCTGGTGCGGGGCTGGCGACGGCGGTCATCGAGACACTCCTACTGGTTAGGTGACGATCGCGACCATGCTATCTGTGTGGGCCCACAGTGATGCTGCTCAGGACCCCACGCCGATGGGGCTCTTCAACCAGGACTGCTCCAGACCCACCAGGCCGGCAGCCCAACCGACCGCGCCGAGCAGCCACAGCGTCACGATCACCACAACGCCGGTGAAGCCCGCGCTGACGCCTTTCACCGCGACGTGCTGACGGCCGAACCAGGCCATCACCTTGTCGTATCGGTCGCGCACGTCGCGCAGCACCTTTCGGGCGAACCGGAATTCACTGGCCAAGATGGCCAGGCCGAGGAAGACAATGGCCCAGCCCGGCCCCGGATATGGGATGGTCACGGCACCGACCAGCAGGATGGCCGTGCCGACGACGCCGACGGCGATCCGGTACCCCAGGTTGGCCAGCGGCCGTTCCCGCAATCCGTCGCGCCACCGCGCCCACCGGCGCTTGACACCCGCCAGGTTCATGGCTGACCCGCCTTGAGCTTCACGAAGAGAGCTTCGGCATCGGCGAGCACCGTGTCGCCGTCCAGCAGCATGCCGGTGACGAAGATCTTGCGTCCCTCGACGCGCTCCAGCGTCGCCGTGGCGTGCAGCTCCCGTTCGACGGGGACGATCTGCCGGTAATTGATGTGCAGGTAGGCGGTGCGCTGAAACGGGCTGTCGGTGAGCCGGTAGGCGGCATGCCCCAGCACCGAGTCGAACAGCAGCCCGATGGACCCGCCGTGCGCGGCGCCGTTGCGCCCCAGATGAAAGCGCCGGAACCGCACAGGACCGGCGATCCGGCCGTCATCGGTCACCTTGAGGTCCGACGGCACGTTCAGGACGTTGCCGCGGTTGGGCAGATCGAGCCGACGGCCCGACGGCGAGTGCCACTCGTCGGCGCGGTAAGGCGCCAGCAGGGCGTTGGCCTGTTCGATGAGGTTCGCGGCCTCGGCGATGACGTCGTCCGGCGCGTCGGCGCCGCGGGCATGGTCGCTGACCGTGCGCACGGATTCGACGAACCGGCCGTAGTCCGGGCCGCCCTGGGTGGTGGGTTTGGGCGGGTTGAATCCCCCACCGGCATGCTTATCCACCTGTTTCTCTTATCACGGTGGCATGGTGGCCCTATGCAGCTGAGCGACCTGGCGGACCTGACGTTCACCTACCCCGACGTCGGGGCGACCGCCGGGCCGCTGCCGGACGGCTACCACCACGTGCATGAGTCGGGCCGGATCGGCTCGGGCCGCATCCGTTTCGACGCCGCGGGCGACGCAGTGCTGCGCTGGGGCATGCAGCGCGGTGTCGGGATGAAAGTGGAGGCGACCACTGTGACCGCGGCGCCCGGCACCGACATGCTGGGCCGGCTCGGGCCCGTACCGGTCCCCTGCCGCGTGGTGTACGTCGTCGACGAACCTGACCGGCGCGGATTCGCCTACGGGACATTGCCCGGCCACCCGGAGTCCGGCGAGGAGCTGTTCTGCGTGCGCTACGACACCGCCACCGATGCCGTTTACGCCGAGGTTCGCGCGTTCTCCCGGCCGGCGCTCTGGTGGAGCCGACTCGGTGCGCCGGTCTCCCGGGTGGCACAGCGCTTCATCGGTCAGCGCTATCTGCGCGCGGTGTGAGCGTCCACGTGACCTTCATTCGCCCGGCCACCACTGACCAGGTGTTGTAGCTTTCACACGAAACTGACACGCCAAGGAGTGCTGGGTGGAGCCGACACGATTCGGGCACTACGAGCTGCGCGAACTGATAGGCCGCGGCGGCATGGGCGAGGTCTACGTCGCTTATGACACCAACACCCAGCGCACTGTCGCGCTCAAGGTACTGCCGCCGCACCTCGCCAAAGACCCCGTATTCCAGGAACGGTTCAAGCGCGAGTCCCAGGCCGCCGCCGGCCTGAACGAGCCGCACGTCGTCCCCATCCACGGCTTCGGCGAGATCGACAACCAGCTCTACCTGGACATGCGGCTCATCGAGGGCCGCACTCTCGCGGAAATCCTGGCCGACACCGAGCACCGCCCGAGCCCCGAATTCTCCGTCGGGGTGGTCGAGCAGATCGCCGCAGCCCTGGACGCGGCGCACGGCACCGGGTTGATCCACCGGGACATCAAGCCCTCCAACATCCTGGTGACCGACCACGACTTCGCCTACCTGATCGACTTCGGCCTCGCTCGCACTGCCGGTGAGCACGGATTGACCACGGCCGGAAGCACTCTCGGAACCTTGGCCTACATGGCACCCGAGCGGTTCGAGGGCGGCCAGGCCGACCCGCGCTCGGACATCTATGCACTGACCTGTGTGCTGTACGAATGCCTCACCGGCCGGCGGCCGTATCCGGCCGACAGTCTCGAGCACCAGATCGCCGGGCACGTCAGCGCTCCCGCGCCGAAGCCGTCCGACGTCGACCGGCGGCTCGCCGCATTCGACGACGTGATTGCCAAGGGCATGGCCAAGAAACCCGGCAAGCGCTACCAGCACGCCGGCGAACTTGCGGCCGACGCCCGTGCCGCGCTGAGTGCACGAGTGCGTGTCTCGGGACGCACCGGCCCGCGTACGGGCTCGGGACGCCATGCGGTGCAGGCGGCCGAGCCGAAGCGCCGTACCCGGCGGATAGTCATCGCCGTCGGCGCGGTGGTCGTGCTGGCCGCCGGCGCGGGAACCGCGTGGCTCTACTGGTCCCGGCAATACCAGGTCGGACCATCGGGTTCGGTGCCCTCGGTCGCCGCCAAACTACCGGCCGATCTCAGGGATTCCGGCCGGCTGGTGGTGGGAGTCAACATCCCTTATGCGCCAAACGAATTCAAAGGCCCCGACGGCAAGTTCACCGGTTTCGACGTCGACCTGATGACGGCGGTGAGCCGGGTGCTCGGACTCGAGCCGGAGTTCCGGGAGATCGGAATCTCCAAGATCGTCGCCTCGGTGCACGACGGGATCATCACTGTCGGGGCATCCTCGACCACCGACACCAAACAGCGGGAGAAGTCGGCCGACTTCGTGACCTACTTCAAGGCCGGCGTGCTGTGGGCGCGGCGGGCCGGATCGAGTGTGGACCCCAACGCGGCGTGCGGACTTCGAGTCGGCGTGCATCTTGGCTCGGTCGAGGAGACCGATCATCTGCCGGCCCGCAGCGCGGCATGTGTGGCGGCCGGGTTGGCCCCCATCGAGATCGTCCCCATCGCCGGTCAGGACGGCGTCACCGCGGCCCTGCTGGCCGGCACCGTCGACGCGATGGCCGCCGACTCGCCCGTCACCGGCTCCGCCATCAAACTCAGCGGTGGCAAGCTGGAAGCGGCCGGCAAAATAGTCGATGCGCAGCCCTACGGGTGGCCGGTGGCCAAGGGCTCGGCACTCGCCGCCGCGCTGCAGGCGGCGCTCAAACACCTGATGCAGACCGGCGAATACCGGGAGATCGCCACCAAATGGGGTGTGGAGATGGGCATCATCGACAAGCCGGTGATCAACGGCGCGCTGCGTTAACCCAGCCACTTGCGACTGACGGCCGCAAAGTTGCCATTGCCCTGAATAGTGCTGAGCCACTTGTTGATTCGCTGCTGCAGGGCCGCCGCGCTCTTGGGCATCAGGTAGGCCTTCTGCGCGACGGTGAACGGCTGCTCGGTCGACACCCCGCACAATTGTGGATGTTGCATGGCCTGCCAACGGATTTCACTGCCGTCGGTGATCATGACGTCGGCCCGGCCCTCGATGACCTGATCGAAAATGGTGTTGTTGTCCGGGTATTCGACGATGGTCGCGCGGTGCAGATGGGCCCGGTCGAATTGTTCATTGGTGCCACCGGGATTGACGACCACCCGCACCCCCGCTCGGTCGATGTCGGGCAGGGACCGGTATTTCGCGGCGTCGGCACAACGCACGATGGCCGCCTTGCCGTCGCGCAGGTATGGGTCGGAGAACAGCGCCCTGGCGGCCCGGTCGGCAGTGATGCTGATACCACCGACCGCCAGCTCGCACTTCTGACCCAGATCGGTCATCAGCGTCGGCCACGTTGTCGGCACAAGTTGCAGTTCCGCGCCGGACTCGCGGGCGAAATCCCGGACCAGATCGATGTCCAGGCCGCTCCACTGGCCGTCGGCGTCGCGGTAGGTGAACGGGCGGTAGTCGCCGGTACTGCACACCGTCAGCGCCGTTGGCGGAGATTCGGCCGGCGGTGCGCTGCACGCCGCAGCCGCCGCGACGAAAAGCACCGACGCGCCTCGGATCACAGTGCGCCTCATGCACTCAGGCTCTCATGCGGCCACAGACTCGCCTACGCTGGAGGTATGCGTCGAATCGCGGCACTGGCAGTGGCAGGTGCGCTTCTCAGCGCCTGCACGCAGACCGTGCCCGGGCAGGCCGGCGCGCCGGACGACCTCAAGTGGCAACGCCCCATCACCGACTCGGTGTCCACCCTGGGCGGCACGCTCGGCACGGTCGGGGAAGCGATGACCGCGCACGACTTCGTCGCCATGTCGCGGGATTGCACGAAATTGCAAGGGACTCTGGACGATCTCGGCAAGAACCTGCCGACGCCCGACGCGGCCGTCAACTCGTCGTTGCAGGACAGCATCGACAACTTCCGGTCGTTCGCGCGCGTGTGCACGATGATGACGCCAGGCACCGCGGACGCAGCGCTCGACCAGCTGAGCGGCTACCTGGACCGTGGCGACAGCGCCATGCGAAAAGCCTTGCAACAGATGGGCATCGAGCTGCCCGCCGCCCGTTAGCGCGCGCTACGACGGCGAACTCGGACGGAAGCCGTCGGCCTGGTCGGCCTCCCCGGCGACGCGCACCCCGAAGCGATAAGCCAATTTCCCGCCGAGAAAGCCGGAGACGCCCAGCGCGGCGACGCTCAGCACCGACAGCGTCAGCGGACCCACGTCGACCGGCGCGGAAGCGCTGTAAGAGCCATGCCGCCAAAGGAAATTGGCGATGAAGGCCGCGGTGATCGTCACGTTCAGGCCCATGTGCAGGAGCCCGGTGCGAAACGCGACCGTGCCCGACGGGATCGCCAGCAGGTCGAGGACACCGACACTGGCGGCAGCCAGCGCGCCGACCACGCCGATGCCGATCAACCACTGCGAGCCCATCGCGAGAAACCCGGGACGGTCGACGATCCACGACGCGATGTCGAACACCAGACTCGAGATCCAGGCACCGATCGGCACCGTGACGAGGATCGGATGGAACGGGTGGCCGTACGGACCGGCCAGAAAACGGTTGACCGGGCGCTTCGATTCCGACGGGCGAGTCACGTGCCTATCTCCGGTTTGTACGCAACCAGTCCCACCGCCGCCAGATGGGCCCGATGCCGCGAATAGGACACCCGCAACTGCCGGACCCGCCGACGGGCTTCCGGATGCCGCGCGAGTTTCACGGCGAAACTGACTGCGCCCCAAACACCTTCGTCGGCAATCTGGCGCCGCAGCGCCAGTGGTGACGCGCGCGCTATCCGCACTCGCCCGACCGTCAGCCCCGCAGCCGTCAGCAGCTGCTCCCACTCGGCCACCGTCATCGGTCGGATCTTGGTCAGGGCGGCGCCGGCCAGCTGGCCCGCGATGTCGGCGGCCTCGGCCATGGTGTCGGGCGCCATCGCCAGTTCGTGCACCGCATAGCGGCCGCCCGGGCGCAGCAACCGCACGGCCTCCGCGACGATCGCCTCCTTGGCGTCCCCGTCGTGCAGCGTGAGTAGCGACTCGCCGATCACCACATCCGCGCTGCCCTCCGGCAGACCGGTGTGGGCGGCATCCCCGACGCGCACATTGTCCTGCCCCGCCACCAGAGCGGCGGTGTCGGCGGCATCGGCATCCAGTTCCACACCCAGGTACGAACGCGGGCCGCGGGCCAGAATCTCGGCCGCGGTACGCCCCATTCCCGGCGCGAACTCGACGACGTCGGCATTGCTGACGCCCACGTCAGCGAGGAGCGCGCGCGTCAAATGCATGCCGCCGGGCCGCAGCACCCGCTTCCCGAGCCTGGCAAGGAGCCAATGCCCGGCGACCGTGTAGTCGCCTCGATCGGCCCGCGGCAGTGCCGGCGGGATCGGGTGCGGTGGGGCGTAATTGCCGTAGTGCCAATGATTCATCGCTACTGCGATTCCCGCTCAGCCGGTCCCCAAACGTGCCCGGGTGGACGGCGTTCCACCGCAGGTCAATCCGTTGCCGCCCATAGTTCGTCAACTCCCAGTATGTTTGCCCTGTCGTTCGGTCCTACGTTGTGCCCGAAGGAGCCACATGACCATCGCGTCCCAGCGTCATCGCGTCGTCGTCATCGGATCGGGATTCGGTGGCCTGCAGGCCGCCAAGGCCCTCAAACGCGCCGACGTCGACATCACCTTGATCTCACGCACGACGACCCACCTCTTCCAGCCGTTGCTGTACCAGGTCGCCACCGGCATCCTGTCCGAAGGCGAGATCGCGCCGACGACACGGCTGGTCCTGCGCAAGCAGAAGAACGTCACGGTCCGTCTCGGCGAGGTCGAACACATCGACCTGGAGACGCAGACCGTCACCTCCAAGCTCATGTCGCAGGAGACGGTCACCCCGTACGACAGCCTGATCGTCGCGGCCGGCGCCCAGCAGTCCTATTTCGGCAACGACCACTTCGCGACGTTCGCGCCGGGCATGAAGACCATCGATGACGCCCTCGAGCTGCGCGGCCGCATCCTGGGCGCGTTCGAGGCCGCCGAGGTGGTCACCGACCCCGCGGAGCGTGACCGCCGGCTGACGTTCGTCGTGGTCGGCGCCGGGCCCACCGGCGTCGAGCTGGCCGGTCAGATCGCCGAGCTCGCGGAACGCACCCTGGCCGGCGCGTTCCGCAGCATCCAGCCGCAGGACTGCCGCGTGATCCTGCTGGACGCGGCACCTGCGGTGCTGCCGCCGATGGGCGCCAAGCTCGGCGCCAAGGCGCAGAAACGCCTGGAGAAACTCGGCGTCGAGATCCAGCTCAACGCGATGGTCAGCGACGTCGACTACAAGGGCATCACCGTCAAGGACAAAGACGGCACCGAGCGCCGCATCGACTGCGCCTGCAAGGTGTGGTCGGCCGGCGTGCAGGCGAGCCCGCTGGGCAAGCTCATCGCCGAGCAGTCCGACGGCACCCAGACCGACCGGGCCGGTCGCGTCATGGTCGAGCCCGACCTCACCGTCAAAGGCCACCCGAACGTGTTCGTCATCGGCGACCTGATGGCCGTCCAGGGCGTGCCAGGTATGGCGCAGGGCGCCATCCAGGGCGCCACCTACGCCGCCGACATCATCAAGCACCACCTGGCAGGCCAGGACGACCCCGCCAACCGCGAGCCCTTCAAGTACTGGGACAAGGGCAGCATGGCGACGGTGTCGCGGTTCGACGCGGTCGCACAGGTGCCGGTGCCGTTGACCAAGAAGAAGCTGGAATTCGCCGGACCGCTCGCGTGGCTGTCGTGGCTGGTGCTGCACCTGGTCTATCTGGTCGGCTACAAGAACCGGGTGACGACGCTGTTCACCTGGTTCGTCACCTTCCTGGGCCGTGGGCGCGCGCAGATGGCGATCACCAGCCAGATGATCTACGCGCGCACCTCGATGCAGCTGCTGCAGAACCAGTTGAACGCATTGGCCGCAGCCGACAAGGTCGAGAAGAACGAGTCCGCCTGACAGGCATGGAAATCCGTTGGGGCACAAGTCATACGGCACGTTTGCGGCAGGTCAGTGTCGGCTGGGACGGTACCGAGGCCGGCGCGCCATGCTACCCGCCGGACTGGGAAACTGAACCCGACGACCTGCACCTGCTGCGGATCGCGGCCGCTCACGGCGTGTGCCCGACGGGCACATACCGGTATCAGCGGCCCCCGGCCGATCACGAATATTCCCCGTTTGTCGCGCCTCTGACCGATGCGGCGGACTTCGACTTCACCGGTCAGCACCGGGCCCTACTCGCGACGATGAGCTGGCAGCTGTCGGACCCCTACGACGACGAGGACATCCCCGGGGCCGACCCCAAACGGCCGTACGGCGACTTCACCTTCTACCAGATCGAAATGGCGCTGACGCTGGGCCTGATCCCGGCGCAGAAGCCGCCCGACCACGACCCGATGACGCCCGAGATCGCACAGGCCATGACGGCCCTGCATTTCCAGATGCAGCCCGCTCTGCAGATCTTCTTGCAGCACTTCGACATTGCCGACGGTCAGGTGTTCCATGGTGAGGAGTGGGGCGGCTGGGTGCCGGCCTGACCATCACTCTGGGTGATCGGGATTCCAGGTGCTCGGCAGCATCGGCACCCGCGCCCCGTCGCCGAACTCGTCGCCGCACACCGTCGTCAAACCCACCGGGGTCGTACCCGTTCCCGATACGGCTCCGCTGAACCCCATGGGGCCGGCGCCGCTGCCCGACGCACCCGATTCCCATTCCGGAGAGACGTCGAGGTCCATGTATTCGACGGCGTCCCCTTCCTGCTTGCGCCGACCGCGGCGCCGGCGCGCCTGTCGGTCCGCCACCGCGTCGGCCGAGGCTTCTCGGGCAGTCGTCGACACCCGTGCCGACGCAGCGGCGTCGGCGCGCGTCTGACGCTGGAGCCAGGCGCTCGCGCCGACACCGGAACCGTCACTAACCGCGTACGGGAACCCGGGATCGCCCACGGGCGGCGGTGATGTGGGGGCGGGAGCGGGCGACGACAAGGTGCCCGTAGCCGCCGACCCGGGCGCACCTGCCGGCGCGGAAGCCGGGGCCGCAGACATCGACGCCGGGCTGGGCGCGGGCGCCACCGCGGCCACCGGGGTGGACGGCTCCGGCGCCGCGGGAGACGGCTCCGCACCAATGGCCTCCGGGGACACCTGGATACCGGCCAGTCCCGCGAACCCGGCCACCCAGCCGAGGTTGGTGATCGCCAGGCCGAGTGCCGGCTGGATCAGTGCCGGGGCGAACTGTCCGAGCACCGAAGCCAGCTGCGACGCATGGAAAGTCACGTCCGCCAACACCATCGGCAGATTGGTCAGCAGCGCGGCCGGATCGTAAAGCAAGTTGTTCCAAAGCAGTTCGAGGTGCTCGCCCATCTCGGCGCCGACGTCGAACCACCACTCCAGATCGGTCGGGTCCAGATCACCGTGGCCGTGGTCGTGGTCATGGTCATGGTCGTGATCGTGATCATGGTCGTCGTGCGCCACGATCGACGGTGCGGGTGTGGAGTGCGGCACGGACGTCGTCGCCACGTCAGAGACGGCTTCGTATGTCGCCATCGCGGTCGCGGCCTGCACCCACATCCGGACGTAATCGGCCTCGGTGACCGCAATGGGAATTGTGTTGATACCGAAGAAGTTTGTGGCCACCAGCGCGGCCTGTGTGGCGTGGTTGGCAGCCAGTTCGGCCAACGTGGGCATCGTCGCCAACGCGGCAGCGTACGCGCCGGCGACGGCCTCGTGCTGGGCCGCGTGGGCATTGCTCTCCAGGCCGCTTTGAGTCAGCCACTCGAGATACGGGACGTGCGCGGCCACATACCTCTCCGCAGTCGGGCCCTGCCACCCTCCCGCGTGCGTTGCCGCGAGGACGGCGCGAAGCTCTTCGGCCACCGCCGTGTAGGTCGCGCCGAGGGAAGACCATTGGGCCGCGGCCGCGAGCAGGGGCCCCGGGCCGGGACCGCTGCTGAGCAATGCCGAATGCACCTCTGGCGGCGACGCCATCCACACCGGCATTGCCATCGCGCATCCCCCGCCCGTTAACGATAATGAAAACTATATTCATTAAGGCTAGCAGCCAGCACCTCAGCTCGAGAAAATGCGTTGCCGATCGGATGACGGCTCTGAAAGATGCGACCTGCCCCGGTCAACCCCCAGCACCCCCAGGAGTTCAGCCGTGTCCGCCTTCTCGCCAGTCATCACCGACTACTGGACCGCTGCGTTCAGCGGGAAAACGTTGCACCACAACGAACATCTGACGATCACCGTCAAGCCCGATCTCGATCACGACGAACGCGCGGCCATCCTGCGATCGGCCGGCAAGAAGCTGGTCTCGGTCACCGTGAGCCCCACTGTCGCAGATGCGCTGACGGAAGACATTGCCGCCCTCGACAATCCGACGGCCGCCGGGATCCGGGCTGCGCTCGCGACCCAGGGTGCTGTGCTGAACGGCGTCGACAATGTGTTTTATCTCTCAGAATCGGCAGCCGACGACATCCTCGGCGAGGCGGCATCAACCGACGTACGCCCGCTCGCCAGTGGGGATGCCGAGATCTTTGCGTCGTTCAAAGCGGCTGTGTCCGAACAGGACTGGGACGACGCCTACGTCGAACTCGACCACTGGGCCGTGTTCGGCGCGTTCGACGGGCACGGGCGCCTCGTCAGCATCGGCAGCATGTATCCGTGGGACGACGAGTTTCCCCTGGCGGACACCGGAGTACTGACCCTCGGCTCCGCTCGGGGCCGAGGCCACGCAAAGACGTTGGTGCGCGCGATGTTTCGCTACGCGCTCATGGAGGGATACGAGCCGCAGTACCGCTGCCAGCTGGAAAATGCCGCTTCGAACAAACTTGCCGCCAGTCTGGATTTGCAGCTGTTCGGGCAATGGGAAACCGTCATGCCCGACGATGAGTGACGGTAGGTTTGTGTGGTGGTCCCGACTGGGATCGAACCAGTGACCTTCCGCGTGTGAGGCGGACGCTCTCCCCCTGAGCTACGAGACCGGGGAATCTCACCGACCGGATCGGTGCGACGACAGACACTAACACGTCCCGCGACCCGAACGGGAATCGCGCCCCGCCGGCACCAGAGGGCAGCCGCGCCCGTCGCCCGACCCGGGCCCCGCGCCACCTCAGGAGTCACACGACGTAACGCCTGAAACACCGGCCAAGACTCGGTCACCTCCCCGAACCAGCCCGTTTACCAGCGGTTTTCACGCGATTTGTGTCTGCTCGCATTCGTGCACTAATGTCTTGCATCGCAACGGACGAACAAAGTTCAACCGAAGCGAAACGCGGATGTAGCGCAGTTGGTAGCGCATCACCTTGCCAAGGTGAGGGTCGCGGGTTCGAATCCCGTCATCCGCTCGAAGGTGCGAATGGCATCAGCCCCAGTGGTGGAGTGGCCGAGTGGTGAGGCAACGGCCTGCAAAGCCGTGCACACGGGTTCGATTCCCGTCTCCACCTCCACAAGTTTTCAACCCGGCGCGATTAGCTCAGCGGGAGAGCGCTTCCCTGACACGGAAGAGGTCACTGGTTCAATCCCAGTATCGCGCACCACAGTTTCACGTCTGGCCCGGTTTTCGAACCGGGCCTTTCTTTTTGTCTGCCCAGCGCTCCCCACCGCTGGCCCAGCAATCGGAAATATATTCGTACCAATGCGCTGTTATTTCGCCATTTCACATTCAGACCAGCATTGCTGACGGTAGCGTCAAGCTTGCAATATCGGCATATTGCCGATCCGAGCTAACTCTCCGAGGTCGAAATGTTGCGTGCGTTGATCGTTGCTGCCCTGATCACCTCTGCCGGCGTGGCCGTCGCCCCCGCCGCGCAGGCATCCGGATACAAGAACTGCTCGGCCGCCCACGCCGACGGTCGGTACAACATCCCCCAGGGCGATCCCGACTACAAGGCGTCGCAGGACCGCGACGGCGACGGCATCGCCTGCGAGGGCTGATCAGACCGCGGTGGCGCGCAGACCTTGATCCAGTTGTTCGCGGACGTGACGCTCCACCAGAAGAGGCACGAAATCCCGCACCGCGGATGACGCGAAGGCCTCGTGCGCCTGCCGCACCGCAGTGGCGATCTGCGCGGGATCGAGTGACGGATAGCGTGCCGTCAGGCGTGTCACGACGTCGCCGATCGCTCGCTCTTCACTGAACTCGCGCATCGCCACATTGTCGCGCGACACTCCCCCGCGCGACGCCGAAACGGGGCAAGAGAGTCCGGTCACCGACCGGACGTCACCTCGTCGTAGAAGATGCCCAGCCGGTCGATCCGCCACAGCTGCCCGTACACGACGAGGACGCCACCGAACACCGCCGGCCAGATGAGCAGCGCACCGAGCCCCCAGATCAGCAGCGCGGCGCCGGCCAGTGCGCCGACGACCCAAATTCTTTGAACGACAGCGAAACCCGCCGGCATGCGCGACCGGTCCTGCAGCCACAACCGTTCGCCGTAGATGCCGCGCGACGACCAGGCGACCGGCTTGTCGACGGGCGCGAACGCATGCGGGTTCCACCACAGCCAGAGGATGACGACGCCGACGGGCACCAGAGCCCACCAGCCGATCCAGACGCGGCTCCAGACCGCCAGCATCATCAGCGGGATGGCCGCGAATCGCGTCCATACGCTCCACGGGTTGGCGTGCCGCCGCCAGGCCTCGTCGCTCATGCCGGCGGCGCGCGCGTACTTGTCCAAGAGCTTCACCGCAGCATTCCCCTCGCCAGGGTTCGGATGGTGGCCTCGAGGACTTCGTCGTAGTCGGCGCCGAACCGGTCACGGTTCATCACGAGCAGTCCGACGGACCGCATGACGCCCAGCAGAGCGGCCGGCGTGATGTCGTCGACCAGGACGCCGGCACGCTGGCCGGCCGCGAGGTAGTCGAGCACCGGGCTGACGATCTGCGGCATCACTCGCGCGAGTTGCTCGGACCCGACGCGACGAGTGACCGCCGCCAGTTCGTCGGCATGTGTCAGCAGCCTCCGATAGAACGGATCGTCGACGAGCACGTCGGTGATGGCACGCATGAGGCCGACGAGGTTCTTCTCATCGACGGGCCGGGCCAGCGCCTCGGCGAGCCGAGCACCCACTTGGGGCGCACGCCGCAGCATCACCTCGAGATAGAGCGACTCCTTCGAGTCGAAGAACGCATAGAAGCTGCCTTTGGCGATCCCGGCCGGCTGGACGAGTTCATCCAGCGACGTCTTCTTCAGCCCCTGGGTGGCGAACAGCCGCTCGGCAGTTTCCGCCAGCACGCGGACGATGCGGTTCTTCTCGTCGGACGTGAACGCCACCGCCATAGCTATGACTCCTTTGGTCAGATAGTCATAGGCTACGCGTTTGCGATTCGTGCCGCCAGGGCATCCAACAGCCGCCGATCGCCCCGAAAGGCGAGGCACAGTGAACGCCGGCAGGTTTGCCTCACCCGGCGTGTAACGATTTACTGCCTCTCATCGATGAACCCCTTCAGCGCCGTGCTACCGATAGCCATTGGGCGATATTGGCCTTCCACATAGCTAATCCAGCCACCTGTCGTCCCCGACCCTGGGTTCAGCACGCACACCGCGCGCCCGAAAGGTCCGACGGCACCGCCATCTGACCAGTTCAGATGACCCTTCCCCCACTCGGCCGCAGATGAACCCAGGGAACCGGCACAACGCCACACCAGTCTCAGCAGTCAACCGATCGAGGAACCGGCTGGTGGTCACCAGCAAATCCAATTCCGCGAAATGTGCATTTGCGAAAAGTTCGCTCATTTGGTTGCGCCAGACGAAAAAGTGGTCTACAAATGTTTGCTGTAAGCGAGTTTCGCTCCAGGAGGGACACCAATCATGGCTAACATCACCACTCGCATCGCAGGATCGATTGCTCTCGCTGGAGGCGCCGCGGTCATCGCGCTCGCCGGCGCGGGCGCGGCATCGGCCGACACCAACACCCCCACCAACCCGATCCAGCAGATCGGCCAGTTCGGCACCCAGCTCAACCAGGCCATCGGCACGTTCGGCACCCAGAACGAGCAGGCCCTGGGCCAGGCCGGCACGTGGTACAACCAGGCCGCCGGCACCGCGGGCACCTACTACAACCAGGGCGCCGGCCAGCTCGGCACGTACACCACCCAGCAGCTCGTCGGCCTGGTGGGCGGCGTCTTCGCACCGCAGCACTGATTTCGCGCAAGACATCGTCAGGGCGTGGGCCGCAACGGCCCGCGCCCTGCGCTGTTTTCTCGGCCACTATGCGCCCCACGCACATAGCTAGAAGAGCTAAACTTTGACTTCATGAGCTCAAAGACGTCGATCGCCGCTGCCGCGGCACTGGCCGTGGTGAGCTGGGGCGCATCGGCGGCGGTTGCCGTGGCCGACCCCACGCCCGCACCCCCGGGGCCCGCGGCCCCCGCCGGAGGCTTGAAGACCAGCATCGACGGTGACGGACTGTTCATCGTCGGCAAGGACATCGCGCCCGGCACCTACGCCACCGCCGGACCGGTCGGCGACAAGCGCTGCTACTGGCGCCGGATGAACAACGTGGACCCGCACGCCAAGAACAACGTCATCGACAGCGCCATGACCGCCAAGCCGCAGGTCGTGCTCATCGATGAGACCGACAAGGCGTTCAAGACCAGCGGCTGCCAGCCCTGGCACGTCACCGACGCGGCCCCCGACTCCGCCGGACCGGGGCCGAACATCTCCCCGCAGGCCCGCGCCGCTATCGCGATCCTCGGCACCCTCGGCGGAGGCGGCGGCGCTCCCGCGCCGGCACCCGCGCCCGCACCGGCGGCGCCTGCACCGCCGGCCACGCCGTAGTAGTGCATCCTTAGCGGCATGGACGTCGACGCGCTGCTGCAATCGATCCCGCCGCTGGCGGTGTATCTCGTGGTCGGGCTCGTAATCGGGCTCGAAAGCCTGGGCATTCCCCTGCCGGGCGAGATCATTCTGGTCACGGCCGCCGTCATGTCGTCTCGGCACACGCTGGACATCGACCCGGTGGGCGTCGGACTGTCCGCCGCCGCCGGCGCCATCATCGGCGACTCGATCGGATACAGCATCGGCCGCCGCTTCGGCATGTCGCTGTTCGAACGCCTGGGCCGCCGGTTCCCCAAACACTTCGGCCCCGGCCACGTCGCACTTGCCCGCCGGCTCTTCAGCCGCTGGGGCGTCTGGGCCGTGTTCTTCGGCCGCTTCGTCGCGCTGCTGCGCATCTTCGCCGGACCGCTCGCGGGGGCGCTCAAGATGCACTACACGCGCTTCCTGGCCGCCAACGCCGCCGGCGGCATCGTTTGGGCCTGCGGCACCACGGCCGTCGTCTACTACCTCGGTGTGGCCGCCGAGAAATGGCTGGCGCGGTTCTCCTGGGTTGCGCTGCTGGTAGGCGGCCTGCTGGCCCTGACGGTGACCATCGTGCTGAAAGAGCGCACCGCCAAGGCGATCGAGCAACTGGAAACCGAGCACGACTGGGACACCCTGCGACACTCGTAGCTTCGTCAACTTGCGGTTGACGAATCCTGATCGTCAACCTACGGTTGACGCATGGCTACATCTGCTGAATCCGCGCACACCTCCACTCCCAATCCGATTGCCGGCACCATCCGCCTCGACGACCTCATCGAGGCGATCAAGAAGGTGCACACCGAACCGCTCGACCAACTCACCGACGCGATGCTCGCCGCCGAACATCTCGGCGACATCGCCGACCATCTCATCGGCCACTTCGTCGACCAGGCACGCCGTTCCGGGGCGTCGTGGACCGACATCGGCAGCAGCATGGGCGTCACCAAGCAGGCCGCCCAGAAGCGCTTCGTCCCCAAGGAACCCCGATTCGACACCATGGATCCCAAGGACGGATTCAGCCGGTTCACCCCGCGCGCCCGCACCGCTGTCGTCGAAGCCCAGCAAGCCGCACACACCTCGCACAGCACCGAGATCACCCCCGACCATCTGTTGCTGGGACTGCTGACCGACCCGGGGTCGCTGGCCATGGTCCTGCTGAGCAACCAGGGCATCACCGCCGACCAGATCCGCGCGGCCGCCGCCGTACCCGTCGGCACCGCCGAACCCAAGGCCCTGATCCCCTTCGACGGCGCCGCCAAGAAGGTGCTCGAACTGACCTTCCGCGAAGCACTTCGGTTGGGGCACAACTACATCGGGACCGAACACATCCTGCTGGCGCTGCTCGAATCCGAGGACGCCGACGGACCGCTGCACCGGCTCGGCGTCGACAAGGGCCGCCTCGAAAGCGAGCTCGAGAAGATGCTCACCGACTTCGTCGCCGCTCAGCAGTCGGCCGGCGAGCAAACCGGGCAAAAGTGAGTGTCCACTGACAGGGACGAACCGGCGAGATCTGCTCCATTCCGGCGAGGCCGTCATGGCGGTGTGCCATCATGCGATGCAGTTGTAACGAGAGAGGACGCGATGAGCACGGGCATGAACGGCAACAGGACCTACCGCTGGCTGGCGGGTTTGCTCGGTGCGTTGACCCTGCTGGCGGCCACGCTGGCGCCCTCGGCGGCGGCCGAGACGAGTATCGGCAACCTCGGCCAGACCCTCCGGGTCGACTACAAGGGTCTCGTCGCCGACGTCACCGTCCACAACGTGCTGCCGTCGGACGAGCCGCCGGGCTGGACCTGGAACGGCTCGCCGCGCTGGCGCAACCAGGGCGGCCCCTGGAAGGCCGATGTCACCGTGCATGTCATCTCGACGCCCAACCCCCACTGGATGGCTACCGGGGTCACGTTCAGCGGCGTCACCCCCTACGCCGACGCGTACGTGTCCAAGCACACCGACGACCCCAACGCGCTGGAAACCAAGCTGCTGAGCGCGCCCGCGGGCGCCACCGTCGACGGCGTCGTCTACTGGGACGTCTACCGCGGCCTGGTGACCAACGTGGTCATGCTCAACCCGGCCACCGGCACCCACCTCGCGCAGTGGAACATCTGGCAGCCGGGCGACCAGCTGCCCTGAGACTCCGACGATCGGACATAAACTGCCCCTACCCCTCGCGGACAGGGGCAGTTTTGTGTTCGTAGGTAAGGAGATCCCGATGACGGTGCAGGTGCGGCAGGCGCAGGCCGACGATCTAGCCGAACTCGCCGACGTGGCCGCCGCGACCTTCCCGCTGGCCTGCCCGCCGTCGTCGACGCCGGAGAACATCGCGGCCTTCATCGCCGCGCAGCTGTCCGCCGATCGCTTCGGCGAATACCTGCGCGATCCCGATCGTGCCGTCTTCATCGCGTACGACGACGCGCGAATCCTGGGCTACACCATGCTGATTCACGGCGTGGCCGACGACGCCGACGTGCAACGCGCGGTGCCGGAGCGACCGGCCGTCGAACTGTCCAAGTGCTACGTGCTGCCCGACGTCCACGGCGGAGACGTCGCGGCCACGCTCATGGACGCATCGGTCGCCTTCGCGCGTGAGCTCGGCGCCCGCTGCGTCTGGCTGGGCGTCAATCAGGAAAACGAACGCGCCCAACGCTTTTACCGTAAGCACGGCTTCGACGTCACCGGCACCAAGACGTTTCAGCTCGGCGCCCGGACCGAGAGCGACTACGTGCTGGTGCGGCCGCTGTAGACCTCAGGCGTGCAGCTGGGTGCCCTCGTGGGTCAGCGCGAGCAAGCGGGACGTGGCGCGCAGGTACTTCTTGCGGAAACCGCCGGCCAGCATCTCTTCGCTGAAGACGGTGTTCATCTTCTCCCCCGACGCCACGACGGGAATGCCCGCGTCGTACAGCCGGTCGATCAGCGACACCAGCCGCAGCGCGACGGACTGGTCGTACACCACGTGCACGCCCGTGATGAAAACCTCATGCACGTCTTCGATCAACGCGTGATAGCGCGACGGGTGCATGGTCGCCAGGTGTGCGCACAGGGCATCGAACTCGTCGAGCGTGGCGCCTTCGACACCGACCGCCCATGACCGCACGTCGGCTTCCGACGGCGGCACCGGGGCCGACGGCAGGGCTCGCTGCCGGTAGTCGGGGCCTTCGACGCGGACGGTGGTGAAAATGCTTGACAGCGTATTGATCTCGCGCAGGAAGTCCTGAGCGGCGAAGCGGCCCTCGCCGAGCTGTTCGGGCAGCGTGTTCGACGTCGCCGCGATCGACACGCCGCGCTCCACGAGCGCCGAGAGCAGCCGCGAGATCAGCGTGGTGTTGCCGGGGTCGTCGAGTTCGAATTCGTCGATGCAGACGACCACATAATCGGACAGCAGGTCGATGCACTCCGTGAAGCCGAAGACGCCGGCCAGCTGCGTCAGCTCACCGAACGTGGCAAACGCGGCGGGGCCGGCGTTCGCGCCGGCCAGCGTGTAGTACGTCGACGCCAAAAGGTGGGTCTTGCCGACACCGAAGCCGCCGTCGAGGTACATGCCGACGCCGGGCAGTGCTTCCCGCTTGCCGAACAACTTCTTCTTGCCGGCCCGCTGGCGGACCGCGTCCTCGCAGAACTTGCGCGCCGAGACCACGGCCGCGGCCTGCGACGGCTCATTCGGATCGGGCCGGTAGGAGTCGTAGCTGACGTCGGCGAACGTGGGCGGCGGGACCAGTTCGGCGATCAGTCTCTCCGGCGTGACGGTCGGATGACGATCGGTCAGGTGCGCGACTTGGCTGGCCCCAGGCATTAACGCACCATAGCGGCGTGTTGCAATGATTCACGTGTCCGATCCCGACGCTGCGACGCAGCTCACAGAGCTCAGCGCGGTAGGCGCTGCCTTCCCGGCCGACCCGGAGACCGGCGACGACACGCTGCTGGCGCCGTTCTACAGCTACCCCGCGGAGCTGAACCGGCCGTGGGTTCGGGCCAACATGATCTCCAGCCTGGACGGCGGCGCCACCGACGACGGCCGCGCCGGCGGCCTGGCCGGTCCGGGAGACCGGGCACTGTTCGGCTACATGCGGCAGCAGGCCGACGTCATCCTGGTCGGTGCGGCGACCGTGCGCATCGAGAACTACTCCGGCGCTCAGATGTCCGCGCCGCAACGCCAGGCCCGCCAGCTCCGCGGTCAGGCCGAGGTACCACCCATCGCGGTCATCACGCACAGCGCCGACATCCCGCACGACGCCAAGTTCTTCACCCGCACCGAGGTGCCGCCGCTGATCCTCACCAGCCGCGACAGCATCGACGACACCTGCCGCCGGTTCACCGGGCTCGCCGAGGTCATCGACGCCTCCGGGACCGCCCCCGACCGCGTCGACCCGCACGTCGTGCTGCGCATCCTCGGCGACCGCGGGCTGCGCCGGGTGCTGACCGAAGGCGGACCGTCCGTACTGAACATGCTGATCGAGGAAGACCTGATCGACGAGATGTGCGTGACCATCGCGCCGATCCTGGTCGGCGGATTCGCCCGGCGGATCGCCTCGGGCCCCGGCGAGGCACACACCCGGCTGCGCCGGAGCCACGTCCTCACCGACACCGCGGGCTACCTGTACACGCGCTACGTCCGCTGACCGGTCTCACCCACCGGCATCGCTACTGTGGTGGCCATGCGTCGCCGCCTGCTGCTCCCGGCCCTGAGCCTGTCGACCGTGGTGCTGTCGACGGTCGTCGCGGGATGCGCTCCGTTGCTGGCCGCCAACCCTCGCTACGTCACCGACTCCGGCGCCCGCCCACAGGGCGCGGCGACCACCTCCAAGACGCCCGAGGGGCCGCCGCCGATCGCCGTGCCGAAGAAGGACATGACGTGGCATGAATGCACGTCCCGGGTGTTCGGCGACGCGACGGTGCCCGCCGTGCCCGGCGTCATCCTGGACTGCTCCGACTATGACGCCGATCTCGACTCCCTGGGCGGCTCCGCCGGCACCGTCAGCATCGGTGTGGTGCGGGCCCGGCTGGCGACGACCCCGGCCGACGCCGGACCGATCGTCATGACCACCGGATCGGACATCCCGACGTCGCACCAGCTGCCGGTATGGCTGCAGCGCGGCGGCGTCGACCTGTTGAAGACGCGCCCGGTCGTGGCCGTCGACCGCCGCGGCATGGGCATGTCGGGCCCGCTGAGCTGTGTGTCGAGCAACGACCGCCAGGACCTGCTGGACCAGGCCCAGTTCCTGTCGGGCGACGACCAGGTGGCCAACCTGGCGAAGGTCGCGACCTCGGCCACCACCGACTGCACCGACAGCATCGCGCCGGGCGAGTCGGCGTACGACAACGCGCACTCGGCCGAGGATCTGGAGCGGCTGCGCAGCACCTGGGACGTGCCCGCGCTGGCCGTTCTCGGCATCGGCAACGGCGCGCAGATCGCCCTGGCCTACGCGGCGTCGCACCCCACCAAGGTCGCCCGGCTGGTGCTGGACTCCCCCTTGCCGCTGGGCATCTCCGCCGAAGCGACGGCCGAGCAACGGGTCAAGGGTCAGCAGGCGGCGCTCGACGCGTTCGCCGCGCAGTGCGTGGCCAACAACTGCCCACTGGGCCCGGATCCCAAGGGCGCCATCGACGGCATGCTGGCCGAGGCCCGCGCCGGGCGCGGTGCCGGCGGCGCCTCGACGGCCGGACTGGTCGAGTCGATCACCACGGCGCTGGGCTACCCGCGCGGCGACGGGCTGGCCAATACCCAGTTCCTCGCCGGCGCGCTGGCTTCGGCCCGCGGCGGCGACGCCACCGCGCTCAACGCTTTGAGCGCGACAGCCGAGGCGACGCGCCAGACGGACGGACAGTTCGTCAACCGGTGCGACGACTCCGTCAACCGACCCACCCCGGACCGCGTCCGTGAACTGCTGGTGGCCTGGCCCAAGAAGTACCCGCAGTTCGGCGCCGTCGGTGCGCTGAGCCTGGCGCCGTGCCTGAGCTGGCCCAGCAGTCCCGCGCCCGCGGCCCCCAAGGAACTGAAGGTGCCGGTCCTGTTGCTGGGCACCCACAACGACGCGATCGTCGGCGGCGACGGCGTCGCCGCGGTGGCGGCCATGGCGATCAACGCGGGCACCAACAGCCGTCGCGTCATGTGGCAGGGCACCGGCCACGGCACCCTCGTCTACGCGGCAGCGTGTGCCCTGCCCCCGGTGCAGGGCTACCTGACCTCCGGCAAGCTGCCGGACACCGACACGTTCTGCCCGGCCTAGTCGGGGGTCCCGTCACCCCGTTATAGGGTTCGGTGGTGACGCGCCCTCTATCGCTCCTGAGCGTCTTCGGTCCCCGTACCGGCCCGCAGAGCACTGCGAACATCGTTCGCAATGCACTGTGGCCCATCGCGATCGTGTCGATCATCCACCGCAGTTATGTACTGACGACCAACGGTTACATCACCGACGACTTCGGTCCGGTGTACCGCGCGGTGTCGAACTTCCGGCGGCACTGGGCCATCTACAACGAGCACTTCAACTATGTCGACCCGCACTACCTGTACCCGCCCGGCGGCACCCTGCTGTTGTCGCCGTTCGGGTTCCTGCCGGAGTTCGCGTCGCGGTTCTGGTTCGTCGCGATCAACTCGATCGCGATCATCATCGCCGCCTGTGTTCTGGTACGCCTGTTCAAGTTCTCATTGACGTCGGTGGCACTGCCGGCCCTGCTGCTGGCCATGTACTGCACCGAATCCGTCACCAACACACTGGTTTTCACCAACGTCAACGGCTGCATCCTGCTGGCCGAGGTGCTGTTCTTCACCTGGCTGCTCGACGGCAAGAAGAACCACGAATGGCTGGCCGGAGCCGCCATCGGCCTGACGCTGGTGCTCAAGCCGCTGCTGGGTGTCCTGCTCCTGCTGCCACTGCTGAACCGGCAGTGGCGGGCCCTGGTCGCCGCGTTCGCGGTACCCCTGGTCTTCAACGCCGTGGCCTGGCCGCTGTCGGCCGACCCCATGGGCTTCGTACGCAACACCGTGCCGTACATCTTCCAGACCCGCGACTACTTCAACAGCTCGGTGCTCGGCAACGGCATCTACTACGGCCTGCCGATGTGGCTGATCATGCTGCTGCGCATCGCTTTCGTGGTGCTCGCCGCGGCCAGCCTCTGGCTGCTGTACCGCTACTACCGCGAGCGCGACCAGCTGTTCTGGATGCTGACGTCCTCGGGTGTCCTGCTGATCACCTCGTGGCTGGTGCTGTCCCTGGCGCAGGGCTACTACTCGATGATGCTGTTCCCGTTCCTGATGACGGTCGTACTGCCGCGGTCGACCATCCGGAGCTGGCCGGCCTGGCTCGCGGTGTACGGCTTCCTCACCATGGACCGCTGGCTCATGTGGCGCTGGCCCACGACCGGCCGGTTCCTCGAGTACATCAAGATCACCTACGGCTGGTCGCTGATGCTCGTCGTGGTGTTCTGCGTGCTGTACTTCCGCTATCTCGACGCCAAGAAGGACGGCCGGCTGGACCAGGGCATCGACCCGTTGTGGTTGTCCAAGCCTGAGTCCCAGCCCGCTGCCGCGGGTAGCGTGAGCGCATGAGCATCCCGCCTCCTAAAGTCGAACTCTCCGATTCGCAGTGGCGCGAGAAACTGACGCCTGAAGAATTCCATGTGCTGCGCCAAGCCGGGACGGAACGCCCCTTCGTCGGCGAGTACACCGACACCAAGACCGAGGGCGTCTACCAGTGCCGGGCCTGCGGCGCCGAGTTGTTCCGCAGCACCGAGAAGTTCGAATCCCATTGCGGCTGGCCGTCATTCTTCGACCCGGCCGACTCGGATGCGGTGATCCTGCGCGCCGACAACAGCCTCGGCATGCGACGCGTCGAGGTGCTGTGCGCCAACTGCCACAGCCACCTCGGACACGTCTTCGAGGGCGAGGGTTACCCAACGCCGACCGACCAGCGCTACTGCATCAACTCGATTTCGCTTCGCCTGGTTCCGGCCGAGAGCTGAGACGTGGTCGCGCAGCCCACCGACGCGCAGTTGCGGCGGTGGCGACAGCACCTGGCCAATGAACGTGCCGAAGCTGCCGTCTACCGCGATCTGGCGCAACGCCGTCAGGGCGCCGAGCGCGACATCCTGCTCGAACTCGCCACGGCAGAAGGCCGGCACGAGAAGCACTGGCTGACGCTGCTGGGCGATCACGTCGGGAAGCCACACCGCCCCGACGTCCGGACCCGGCTGCTCGGCTTTCTTGCCCGTCATCTCGGCTCGGTGTTCACCCTCGCGCTCGCGCAACGCGCCGAGGCGCGCTCGGAGTACGACACCGACGTCGACGCCACGCCCACCATGGCCGCCGACGAACGTATCCACGGCGAGGTCGTCCGCGCCCTCGCCAGCCGGGGGCGCGACCAGCTGTCCGGCAGCTTCCGGGCGGCGGTCTTCGGCGCCAACGACGGGCTCGTGAGCAATCTGGCGCTGGTCCTGGGCATCGGCGCCACCGGGGTGTCGAGCGCGACGATCCTGGCCACCGGGCTGGCCGGGCTGATCGCCGGCGCCTTGTCGATGGGCGCCGGCGAGTACGTCTCGGTCAACTCCCAACTCGAACTGCTCGAGGCGTCGACACCCAGCGCCACCGCAGGCACCGCGGTACAGGCGCTCGACGTCGACGCCAACGAACTGGAGCTGGTGTACCGGGCCCGCGGGATGAGTCCCGAGGAGGCGGCCCTCCGCGCGGCGGATGTCTTCGCCAGCCTGCGGGCCGGCGCACTGGCCGACTCACCGCTGGGCGAGGTATCGACCGAGCACCACGAGGCCGTGGGCACGGGACTGCGGGCCGCGGTCTCGAGCTTCCTGTTCTTCGCGTCCGGCGCGCTGATCCCGGTACTGCCCTACCTGTTCGGGCTCACCGGCATCGCCGCCGTCGTCGTCTCGGCGGTCCTGGTCGGGCTGGCACTGCTCTCGACGGGCATGGTCGTCGGCCTGCTCTCCGGCGGGCCGCCACTACGACGGGCGTTGCGCCAGTTGATGATCGGCTACGGCGCCGCCGCGGTGACCTATGGACTGGGCCTGCTGTTCGGCACTGCGGTCGGCTGATGAACCAGTCTGTGCAGCAACGCCGCGACGCCGGACGCGCCGCCCGCGACCGGCTGCCCCGGTCCGCGCTGGCCGACGTCCACCTCACCGCCGACCGCCCCGATCCGGTGGCCTTGCTGGAGTCGCAGGCGACGTCCCGGATCGCCGAACTCGTCCCGATCAGGTACGGCCGGATGCTGACCTCGGCCCTGGCGTTCTACCGTGGCGCCGCCCTGATCATGGCCGCGGATCTGGCGGCCGGCCCGCACACCGGACTGACGGCGCAACTGTGCGGCGACGCCCACCTGTGCAACTTCGGACTGTTCGGCTCACCCGAACGCAATCTGGTGTTCGACGTCAACGACTTCGACGAAACCCTGCCCGGGCCGTGGGAATGGGATGTGAAGCGGTTGGTGGCGAGTCTGGCAATCGCCGGTCGGGACAACGGTTTTCAGGCCGAGGATCGCGCGGAGGTGGTCCGCAGCTGCGTCAATGGCTACCGCACCCGTATGCAGGAGCTGGCCGGCGTGGGCGAACTGGAGGCGTGGTACACCCAGACGACCGTGGACGCCGAGCTGCAGAACAGCGTCGACACCAAGTTCGCCCGCGAGATCCAGCAAACCGCGGCCAAGGCCCGCGCGCACGACAGCCTCCAGGCCGTCGCGAAACTGACCGAAACGGTCGACGGCCAGAGCAGGCTGATCGGCCGGCCGCCACTCGTGGTTCCCATCGAGGAACTGGTCGGCGCCGAGCGGGCCCGCCAATACGAGCAACAGATGACGCCATTCATGAGGCGCTACCGCGACAGCCTGGAAGACAGCCGGCGGGTCCTCATCGATCGCTTCCAGTACGTGACGATGGCGCGCAAAGTGGTGGGTGTCGGCAGTGTCGGTCTGCGGGCGTGGATCGTGTTGCTGACCGGGCGCGACAGCGCCGACCCGTTGTTGCTGCAGATGAAGGAGGCTCAGCCCTCCGTCCTGGAACGCTTCCTCGGGGCCAGCCCGTATCCGAATGCCGCCCAACGGGTTTCGGTCGGACAGCGGCTGATGCAGGCCAGCAGCGACATCCTGCTGGGGTGGCTGCACGCCGTCGGGCCCGACGGCTACGAGGCGGACTACTACGTCCGCCAGCTACACGACTGGAAGGGTGCGGTGTCGGTGCGGACGTCGAGCCCGAAGCTGCTCGCCGACTACGGACGGGCCTGCGCCCACGCGTTGGCCCGGGCCCACGCCCGCACCGGCGATCGCATCGCGATCGCCGCCTATCTCGGGAGCAGCGACGCCGCCGACACCGCATTGGCCCGGTTCGCGGAGGCCTACGCCGACCAGAACGAGCGCGACTTCACCGCTCTGCGCGACGCCGTCGCGGCGGGGCGGGTGACCGCGAAGTCCGACCTCTGACCGACTACGGCAGGTTGGCGACCAGCTGCTCGATGCCGACGCGCGGGCCGGTGAAGAACGGCGTCTCCTCGCGGACGTGACGGCGCGCGTCGGTGTAGCGCAGCTTCCACATCAGCTCGACGATGCGGGCCAGGTCGGGCCCTTCGAAGGCGAGAATCCACTCGTAGTCGCCCAGCGCGAAGGCCGGCACGGTGTTGGCCCGCACGTCGGGGTATTCACGGCCACCCATGCCGTGCTCGACGAGCATGCGGCGGCGGTCGTCGTCGGGCAGCAGGTACCAGTCCAGCGACCGCACGAACGGGTAGACGCAGATGTAGTCGCCCGGGTCCTCGCCCGCGATGAACGCCGGCAGGTGGCTCTTGTTGAACTCCGCCGGGCGGTGCAGCGCGACGACGCTCCACACCGGTTCGGTGGCGGCGCCGAGCGCGGTGCGACGGAAGCCGGTGTAGGTGGCCTGCAGGTCCTCGACGCGCTCGGCGTGGGTCCACATCATGAAGTCGGCGTCGGCCCGGAAGCCCGCGACGTCGTACAGCCCGCGGACCACGACGCCCGCGTCCTCGCGCTTCTTGAGGTAGGCGGCGGTGTCGGCGGCGATGGCGGCCCGCGACTTCTCGTCCGCGGGCAGCTCATCGGGCTGCACGGCGAAGACCGAGATCATCATGTACCTGGTCATCGAGTTGAGGGCGTCGTAGTCGAGCTTGGCCATGCCCCTATCGTGCCACGCGGCTTCCGGCCACCTCTTGGGCCGCCCGGCTTCCCGACGCCACACACGCCGGCACCCCGATACCGTCCAGATAACCGCCCGCCACGGCCAGTCCTGTGGGCAGCCCGGCGCGCAACTCGTCGACCAGTTCAAGGTGCCCCGGACCGTACTGCGGCATGGCATCGATCCAGCGCTGCACCAGGTAGTCCACCGGCTCGGCGGTGATGCCGAACAGCGCCCGCAGGTCCTCCAGCGACCACGCCAGCAGCCGGTCGTCGCCGACGTTGCGGGCCAGCTCGTCGCCGAATCGGCCGTACGACAGCCGCAGCAGCTCGACGTTGCCGCCGCGTCCCCACTTGCGTGACGTGAGGGTGATCGCCTTGGAGTGCAACGCTTCTCCCGCTGCCATCAGGACTCCGGACTGCTGCGGCAGCGGGGTCCCACCCGGCAGCGCGAGGGCGACCACCGCGGCCGAGGCGACCGGGATCAACCGTGCCATGGCCGCGCTGCCCGGTGCGACGTTATCGAGCAGCTTGGCCACGTGCGGCGCCGGAAGCGCCAGCACCACGGCGTCAGCCGACCAGTACTTGCTCTCGTCGTCACGCAGTTGCCAGGCCCGACCCAGGTCTCTCCCGTCGCTCCGCTCGCCCCGGCCCGGGGCCAGCCCTTCGATTCCGACCTGCGCCCACTGGGCACCGGTTCGCCGGACCAGTTCGTCGACCAGGACGGCGTACCCGCCGTCGACGGCGCCGAACACCGATGCGTTCGTGGGCGGCGCCGCAGCCAGCACCGCGGCGACCGCGGCCGTCAGGCTGGGGGCCCCGCGGTCCAGCGCCGCAGCCAGTGCCGGGACCGCACTGCGGATGCCGATGGTCTTGGCCGAACCGGCGTACACGCCGGCCAGCAGCGGGTCGACCGACCGGGTCACCACCTGGGCTCCGAAGCGGTCACCGACCAGTTGCGCGACGGTCGGGTCGGCGTCGAGGCGCCAGCGCATAGGGCGGTTCGGCTCGCTCGCGATCTGCGCCAGTGTCGCGTCGTCCACCAGGCCGCGCAGGTTGGCGCCGGGCCCGGGGATGCCCTGCATGGTGCCCTCGGGCATCGGGTGCAGGCGGCCGCCGCTGTAGATCAGCGGTCGGACGCCGGTGGTGCCGATCTGCCGCAGACCCAGTTCCTTGAGCAGTGACGTGACCTCGGGTCGACGGGCCACGAACGCCTCGGCGCCGACGTCCAGGGTCTGGGCGGCGAGCCGTTCGGTGCGGAGTATTCCGCCGAGCCGGTCGGCCGGATCGAAGACAGTGATGCGCGCGGCAGGGTCCGCCTGGCGCAGCCGGTAGGCCGCGACCAGACCCGAAATGCCGCCGCCGACAACGCCATACGTCTTGCTCATCTACATGCTCACAGTGAGTGGGCCAGCGCCACCGCTTCGGTGACCACACCGGGATCGGTAGACGGCAACACCCCGTGGCCGAGGTTGAAGATGTGCCCGGCGGCGCCGGCGGCGACGGCCCGGCGCCCGTCCGCGACGACCTGGCGGACGGCGTCGTCGACCACGCGCCAGCCGGCCAGCAGGACGACCGGATCGAGGTTGCCCTGCAGGGCCTTGCCCGGACCGACCCGTCCCGCGGCGTCGACGAGGTTGGTGCGCCAGTCGACGCCGACCACCGTCGCGCCGGCTTCGCCCATGGCGCCCAGGAGCTCGGCGGTGCCGACGCCGAAGTGCGTCATCGGGACGCCTTCGGCTTTCAGCGCGGCGAAGATGCGGGAGCTGTGCGGCAGCACGTAGTCCCGGTAGTCGGCGAGCGACAGCGTGCCGGCCCACGAGTCGAACAGCTGGATCGCGTCGACGCCCGCGGCCAGCTGCGCGCACAGGAACTCGATGGTGAGGTCGGTCAGCTTGTCCATCAGGTCGTGCCACGTCGCGGACTCACCGAGCATCATGGCCTTGGTCTTCTCGTGGTTGCGGCTCGGGCCGCCCTCCACCAGGTACGACGCGAGGGTGAACGGCGCGCCGGCGAAACCGATCAGCGGCACGTCACCCAGTTCCTTGGTCAGCAGGCCGATGGCCTCGGACACCGGCGCAACCTGATGGGGCTCGAGCGGCTTGATGCCCTCGACGTCATCCGGCGTGCGGATCGGGTGGGCGATCACCGGCCCGACGTCCGGCACGATGTCCAGGTCGATCCCGGCGGCCTTCAGCGGCACCACGATGTCCGAGAACAAAATGGCAGCGTCGACGCCGTGACGGCGCACCGGCTGCATGGTGATCTCGCAGACCAGCTCGGGGTTGAAACACGCCGAGAGCATGGTGTGGGTGGCGCGCAGCGCGCGGTACTCGGGCAGGGACCGGCCGGCCTGCCGCATCATCCACACCGGGGTCCGGTCCGGGGTGCGGCCGTTCGCGGCAGCCAGATAGGGCGATTGCGGCAGTTCACGACGGGTGCTCATCACTGCTCATGCTGCCATGTCCGCATCGGCCGCTTATACCCTGTCGCGCAGCCAAATGTCGGGCTATCGGCGCGCCTGCTTACGCGACCGGCCGGATCGGGCTAGCGTCCCAGAATGTGACCTCCGCCGAGCCGGCCCAGTTCCGCACTGCTGTTGCGGCAATGAACGCCGCCGTTGTGCGCCAGGAGATCGAACTCGGCCCGATCCGTCCGCCGCAGCGGCTGGCTCCCTTCAGCTACGCGCTGGGCGCAGAGGTGCGTCATCCCGACGCCGCCGTGGTCCCGGAGAGCTCGGAGGGCGATGCCTTCGGACGTCTGATCCTGCTGCACGATCCCGAAGGCGCTGAAGCCTGGGACGGCACCATGCGTCTCGTCGCCTACATCCAGGCCGATCTGGACTCCACCGAGGCCGTCGACCCACTGCTGCCCGAAGTGGCGTGGAGCTGGCTGGTCGACGCGCTCGAGTCCCACGCCGACGGCGTCACCGCGCTCGGCGGCACCGTCACCGCGACGACATCCGTCCGCTACGGCGACATCTCCGGCCCGCCGCGCGCCCACCAGTTGGAGCTGCGGGCATCGTGGACCGCGACGTCACTCGAGCTGGGACCGCATGTGCAGGCGTTCTGTGAGGTGCTCGAGCATGCCGCCGGACTGCCCCCTGCGGGCGTGACCGATCTGGGTTCGCGCACGCGCGCGTGACCGCATGACTGACGCTGATCCGGTCGAGACGTCTGACGACGATCCCGACATCACTCCCCTGCTGGCACCCGCCGACGGCGTGCCTCCCGTTGCCATCTACGCGAGCGACATCGCCCGTGCCGGTGAGCTTCTGGCCTCCGGACACGGTGCCTTCGCGATCGACGCCGAGCGGGCGTCGGGCTTCCGCTACTCCAACCGTGCCTACCTGATCCAGATTCGGCGCGCGGGTGCCGGCACGGTGTTGATCGACCCGGTGAGCCACGGCATCGACCCGCTGAAGGCGCTGGCGCCGGTGGCCGAGGTCGTGAATTCCGACGAGTGGATTCTGCATGCGGCCGACCAGGATCTGCCGTGCCTTGCCGAACTGGGCATGAAGCCACCGTCGCTGTACGACACCGAATTGGGCGGCCGGCTGGCCGGATACGACCGGGTAAACCTGGCGGCCATGGTGCAGCGGCTGCTGGGCCTCGGCCTGAAGAAGGGGCACGGCGCGGCCGACTGGTCCAAGCGCCCGCTGCCCGCGGACTGGCTGAACTACGCGGCACTCGACGTCGAGGTGCTGCTGGAATTGCGTGCCGCGGTGGCCGCCGAGCTGGAGTCCCAGGGCAAAACCGAATGGGCCGCACAGGAATTCGAGTACATGCGGACCGCCGAGCCCACCCCGACGCGGCGCGACCGATGGCGGCGGACGTCGGGCATTCACAAGGTCCGCAACGGTCAGGCCCTGGCCGCGGTGCGCGAGCTGTGGCAGACGCGTGACGTGATCGCGCAGCGGCGGGACATCGCGCCCGGCCGCATCCTGCCCGACGCGGCGATCATCTCGGCGGCCGTCGCCAATCCGGACACCATCGAAAAGCTCACCGCGCTACCGATTTTCGGCGGCTCGCGGCAGAAGCGCACCGCCCAGGTGTGGCTCGACGCACTGGCCCGGGCCCGCGAAGCCGATCCGCCGGCATCCGAACCCAACAACGGCCTGCCGCCGCCCGCGCGGTGGTCACGCCGCAAGCCCGAGGCGTTCGAGCGGTTGGAGGCCTGCCGCAGTGGGCTGTCGCTGCTGTCCGAGCGGGTATCGGTACCGACCGAGAACCTGCTGACGCCGGAGACCGTGCGACGACTGTGCTGGGACTGGCAGCCGGTTACCGACGTCGCCGCCGCCGTCGACGAGTTCCTGACCGCCGCAGGCGCCCGGCCGTGGCAGCGGGAGCTGTGCGGCCCGGTTTTGGCTGCCGCTTTGAGTTGACTCCGCGTCCTGGGCGGGTCGGCATTGACTGTGCGCTCTGGCAGTAAAAGCCCGAGTGACGATCTGCCCAACCGCACACTCAAACCCAGATCAGGGCGCCCCGATCGCCGGGACGGTGTCGTGCGGATGGGCGTCCTGATAGCCAGGGCAGGCGGTCTGGATTCTGAAGGTGTGCCACTCCGACTCACCCCGGTTCGGCGGCATCCTCCCGCTGACGGTGTAGGTGTCATCGACCTTGACGCCTGTGACCTCCTGGGGGTCGGCGACGAATCCCGTCACGCCGTCGCTGTAGCGCAGGCCCACTTTCTGGACCGTGATGCGACCCACCTGCGTCAGCTGAATCCGGACCAGCTGGCCAGACTTGCCCTGCGCCAGGATGACCAGGCCTCCCCCGGCGGGCTGCCGGGTGCAGACGACCTTGCCGGTGTCGATGGAGTGCGGCTCCCCGTCGAAGACGATCGAGGTGACGGTCGGCGTCCCGGCCTCACACGCGCTGATCAACAGGACAGCGAGCAGCGCCACCAAATCCGGGCGGTTGACGCGCATGTCGCAAGTGAACCAGTCGGCTGAGCGTTATGCGCGCGATCAGCGGTGGTCGATGGGCCGCCACAGCATAGGCGTGACGAACTCCAGGAAGTGTTCCAGCACCGCGTCGGGCGCTTCGATCTGCGGCCAGTGCGCGATGTCGTCAGCCAGCATCACGATGTCGGGGTTCGGGATGACCTCGCGGTACCTGGCCGCCATGTGGGCGCCCGAGTTCGGGTCGGACGGGCCATCGATCAGTCGCATGGGGATCGTCGTCTCGCGCATCGCGCGCACCCAGCGGTTCCGGTGCGTGTAGCGGTCGTTGATGAAACGGCCGACCTGGTGCATGACCTTCTTGCCGTCGTTGTAGTCGAGGATTTCGTGGAACTTGTCCATCAGTTCCTTGGACGGCTTGGTGTTGACGCCGAACATCTCGTTGATGGTCGGGTCGGCCAGGCGCCGTGACAACGGGCTGCCCTGCAGCGGACGCATGATGTCACCCAACGGAGTTTGCGACATCGCCTTCTGCAGCAGGCGCGGGGTGTAGGACTCGACGAACAGCCCGCCGTTGAGCCAGGTGATCGATTCGATGTTCAGCTTGCCGTACGACTGATCGCCAAAGTGGTTGCGGGCCAGCAGTTCCTGGCACACCGAGTCGCCGATGTCGTGCGCCAGGATGTGGACGGCCTGCACACCGAGGTGGTTCAGCAGCGCCTCGTGCATGTCGGCGTGGTCGTGCACCGAGTACTGATACGCCGACGGTTTGGCGGAGAAGCCCATGCCGATCATGTCTGGCGCGACGATGGTGAATTTCTCGCTGAGCGTCGGCCAGATCAGTGACCAGTCCCAGGAATTGAACGGGTAGCCGTGGATGAGCAACAGCACCGGACCGCTGCCGAGCTCCAGGCCGTCGCGGCGGTAGAAGATGTCGAATCCGAGGTAGTCGAAGTACTCGCCGGCAGCCTTCCAGGCTTCGAGTTCATCGTGCATGGGTTGAGCGTAGGCCGTGGACAGTCTGACGTCCGTGCACCGCGTCAACCAGGGATGTTGGCGCACCGAATTACCATTGACAACACTGAACAGAGAAGGACATCGGGATGATTCGGCTCCTGCTAGTGCTCGGCGTCGTCGCGGTCGTCCTCGCTGTCATCATGATCGTCGGCGGCGCCGCACTCGGGGCAGTCTTCACTTCCGATCGGAAGGCGACCCGCCCCATGCCGGCCATGACACGCGCGTGGCTGCTGTGCATCGCCATGGTCCTCCTGGTCGGCATCGCGACGGAAGGCATCCTGCTTCTGCCCGCCATGGGCATCGCCGCCATCGGGTTGTTGATCACGCACATCGTGATCGACAGTCGGTCCGGCTCCACGACTGCGCGCGAACCGTCACCCCAGGAATTCGAACGGGCCCGGCTTGTTGAGGAGTTCGGAGACGACGGTCTCGAGCTGCTCGACGGTGCGCAGGCCGCCATCGAGCGGATCGAACGGTCGGACGCCGCAACCGGTGGCTGGCTCGGCAACGACCTCGACTTCACCGGCGACCTGACAGCCATCCGTGAAAACTGCCGAGCCACACAAGAACTCAAGTGCCTGATCACAGAGCTCGGCGGGATCGCCGAGCCCGATTCAGACGATCTGGCGATGCTGGAGGACGCCCGGGCGAAAGTTCAGGAGCTGGGGTCGCGGTCGTGGGCGCGGGTGTATGCCCTGCAGGGTTGTGCCGAGAAGGCCGAGGAGATCGACCAGTCGCTGCGCGACGACCGCGCCCGGGCAGAGCTCGCGGAAAAGCGCGACGACATCCGCAGCCGGATGGCGGCCAGGTTGTACGGAGTCGAGGTGGCACCGGCTCAGGCACCGTCGTCATCGGTGGACAAGATCACGGCGCTCGCCGCGGCGTACGCCGACATCCGGGGCAAGGTCGATCGCGAGGGCAGGGACTAGCGCCATGACCAACGGCGACAAGCCGACTCGTCCAGACCTTTCGGGGCATTGGGCCTGGTTCGGGGGCATCGTGGGGGTACTCGGCGTTCTGGGGTCCGGGTTCGCATTTCTCCTGATGATTCCGCTGGCGATGGCTACCGACGGCTGCCACGACGGCAGCACCGACTGGGTGTGCAGGCTGTCCGCACGCGGTCAGAATTTCCTCATCGCGATTCCATGGATGTGCCTGCTCGGGGGCCTCGTCGCTGCCGTGGTGACCGCAGCTTTGGTTGCGCGTCGACGGTGGACGCCGTTGCTCGGCATTCCCGCGGGCGTCGCTGTCGCCTGGGCGCTGATCCCGGTAGGCAAAGCGATCGCGCTCCACGTGTAGGCAAGTCACCTTCGCCGCCGGCGAGCGGCCCCAAAATGCCCGCGACACACCGGGTTTGGCGGTACAAACACGGCCGCTCGCGGGAAAGGGGTTACTGCTGAGAGGAAATCTCGACGGAGCTGCCGAGGGCGGCGACCCAGCCGGTGACCTGACGGGCGATGTCCTGGTCGGTCAGGCCGATGGACATCAGCACCTCGCTGCGGCTGGCGTGGTCCTGGAACTTCTGGGGCACGCCGACGTCGCGGCACGGCACGTCGATCTCGGCGCGGCGCAGCGACGCCGACACCGCGGAGCCGATACCGCCGGCGACACCGTTGTCCTCAAGCGTGACAACAAGTTTGTGGGCCCGGGCCAGGTCGGCGATGGCCGCCGGGACCGGCAGCACCCAGCGCGGATCGACGACCGTCACACCAATGCCCTGCTTGCGCAAGCGATCTGCCACTACCAGCGCCATCCGGGCGAACGCGCCGACAGCGACCAGCAGCACGTCGTCGGACAGGCCGTCGGCGGGCTCGGTCAGGATGTCGACGCCATGCTGGCGGCGGACGGCCGGAATGTCGTCGCCGACAGCGCCTTTCGGGAAGCGCACGGCGGTCGGCCCGTCATCGACGGCCAGCGCCTCGCCGAGTTCCTCGCGTAACCGGGCTGCGTCACGCGGCGCGGCGACCTGCATGCCGGGCACGATGCCGAGCATCGACATGTCCCACACGCCGTTGTGGCTGGCGCCGTCGTTGCCGGTGACGCCGGCGCGGTCGAGAACCATGGTGACGGGCAGCTTGTGCAGCGCCACGTCCATCATGATCTGGTCGAACGCCCGGTTCAGGAACGTCGAGTAGATGGCGACGACGGGGTGCATACCGCCCATGGCCAGACCCGCAGCCGACGTCATCGCATGCTGTTCGGCGATACCGACGTCGAAGAACCGGTCCGGGAAACGCTGCCGGAACGCCGACAGACCCGTCGGCCCCGGCATGGCCGCGGTGATCGCGACGATGTCGCGCCGCTTCGTGGCCTGCTTGATCAGCTCCTCGGAGAACACCGACGTCCAGCCGAGCACCGACTCGGCGGTGGACCGCCCGGTGTGCGGGTCGATGATGCCGGTCGAGTGCATCTGCTCGGCTTCGTCGTTCTCCGCGTGCGAATAACCCATGCCCTTGCGGGTGACGACGTGCACGATCACCGGCGCGTTGAACCCGCGGGCGTGCCGCAGCGCCGCCTCGACGGCGTGCTCGTCGTGCCCGTCGATGGGCCCGACGTACTTGAGCCCCAGGTCGGTGAACAGCGCCTGCGGGGCCAGCGCGTCCTTGATGCCGGCCTTGATGCTGTGCACGCACTGGTAACAGAACTCGCCGACGACGGGCACGCCACGCAGCGCGTGCTTGCCGCGCTCCAGCGCCTTCTCGTAGCCGGGCTGCAGGCGCAGTGCCGCGAAGTGGTCGGCCAGGCCGCCGATGGTCGGCGCGTAGCTGCGGCCGTTGTCGTTGACGACGATGACGATGGGCCGGTTGGCGGCCGCGATGTTGTTGAGCGCCTCCCAGCACATGCCGCCGGTGAGCGCACCGTCACCGACGACGGCGACGACGTGCCGGTTGCGATAGCCGGAGAGCTCGAAGGCCTTGGCCAGCCCGTCGGCGTAGGACAGCGCGGTGCTGGCGTGGCTGGACTCGACCCAGTCGTGTTCGCTCTCGGCGCGGCAGGGGTAGCCGGACAGGCCGCCCTTCATGCGCAACGTCTCGAAGTCGGGGCACCGGCCGGTCAGCATCTTGTGCACGTAGGCCTGGTGACCTGTGTCGAAGATGATCGGGTCGTGCGGCGAGTCGAACACGCGGTGCAGGGCCAGCGTCAGCTCGACGACACCCAGGTTGGGGCCGAGATGCCCGCCGGTGGCGGCCACCTTGTGCACCAGGAATTCCCTGATCTCGGCGGCAAGTTCGGTCAGCTGAGGCTGCGACAGGTGCGCCAGATCAGCTGGGCCGCGGACCTGTTCAAGCATTCCGACAGTCTACGCACGCACCACGGGTACAGCCGGTCAAGGCTGATAGATGTCCGGCACACCGTCACCGTCGTCGTCGGCGGTCTCCTGCTCGTGGATGCGGCGGTACGCGGCGTTGCGGGACAGCAGCACCACCGCGGCCAGCATCCCCGCGATCACCGAGCCGGTGAGCACACCGATCTTGGCATCAGCGCCGGAGGACGTGCCCGCACCGAACGCCAGCTCACCGATCAACAGGGACACCGTGAAGCCGATCCCGGCCAGCATCGCCACCCCGGCGACGTCGAGCCAGCCCAGTCCCTCGTCGAGCTCGGCGCCGGTGAAACGCGCCAGCAGGAATGTGGTGCTGAACACACCGATCGCTTTGCCGAACACCAGTCCGAGGAGGACCCCGGCGGTCACCGGATGCGTGATCGCGTCGACCAGACCGGGCCAGCCCCCGACGCTCACCCCGGCGGCGAAGAACGCGAACACCGGCACTGCAACCCCGGCCGAGAGCGGACGCAGCGCGTGCTCGAACATCTCGGCCGAGGCGTGCCTGCCCAGCACCGGCACCCCGAATCCGAGCAGCACCCCGGCCACCGTCGCGTGGATGCCGCTCGCGTGCACCAGTGCCCAGGTCGCCACCGCCAGCGGCAGCAGCAGCCACCAGTGCCGGATGCCGCGCTGCACGGCCGCGACGAACAGCCCGCCGGGGATGACGGCCAACGCCAGCGCCGTGGGGTTGAGGTGATCGGTGTAGAAGCACGCGATGACGATGATGGCCAGCAGGTCGTCGACCACCGCAAGCGTCAGCAGGAAGGTGCGCAGTGCGGTGGGCAGGTGCGTTGAAATCACTGCGAGAACGGCCAATGCGAAGGCGATGTCCGTCGCGATCGGCACCGCCCAGCCGTCCAGATTCTCCGGGTGCCCCAGCGCCAGGTTCAATCCGATGAAGATTGCGGCGGGCGCCAGCATGCCGCCGACGGCCGCGGCGATGGGCAGCGCGGCACGCGCTGGATCGCGCAGATCGCCGGCGACGAACTCGCGTTTGAGTTCGACGCCGACAACGAAGAAGAAGATCGCCAGGAGCCCGTCGGCCGCCCAGGCCGAGAGGCTGAGGTGCAGATGCCAGGCCTCGGGGCCGACCGCGAACTCGGACAGTGCGTGATAGCTGTGCGCGGCAGGCGAATTCGCCCAGACCAACGCGACGCCGGCGGCCACCAGCAGCAGAATGCCGCCGACGGTCTCCTTGCGGAGAATCTCGGTGAACCGCTGGGCTTCGGGCCAACTGCCACGGGTCAGCAGGCGCCTGCGCGTGTTGCGGTTGTTCATCGGGACTCTCCTGGGCAGCGTTGAACGGCGCCGACCAGGCTTCCCGGCACACCTGACCGCAAACTTACCCGTGCCGCAGCTCGCGATTGGCCCCACCCGCGAACAGACCGAGAAACGGTCGATCTGACCGCCGAAAAAACGGACTCTACTGGCGTATTCGTGGGTAGGTGCGGTCACCTTCGGTCGCGTCGAATCACGCTGTGAACGACGGCCATTTGACTATGCGTCTTCGTCGCTCGCTACTCGAACATTTTCTGCCGCGCCGCACGGTCAACACGCTGCGGACGTCGACCGTGCACTGTGGCCGACTTTGTTCGAGTAGCGAGCGACCAAGACGCACAATCAAATTCGGCTCAACGTTGAGCGTCACCCACGTTCACCGCAACCCGGGCTTCTGGCCCCCACCGCCGAATCAATCGGCTCGGTGACAACGCACCCGCGCCGCGCAGCACCAGAGCCGCCTCACCCAGACGCCCGAGTTAACAGGGCCACACACTCAACGTGGTGCGTCAGCGGGAACGAGTCGAAGACCCGCAGGTTCTCCACCTCGTATCCGTGCCCGCGGTAGAGTCCGATATCGCGCGCGAAAGACGCTGCCTCACAACCGATGTGGATCAGTCGCGGCACCCCGGCGGCAGCCAGCTGGTCGATGACCTCGTGCCCGGCACCCGTGCGCGGCGGGTCCAGCACGGCCACGTCGGCCGCGACGCGCTGGGCGCCCAGCGCGCGGCGCACCGAATCCGTCACCACCTCGATGCAACCCAGGTCTCCGAGCGCGGCCCGGGCCGCGCGCGCCGATCCGCGTGACGTGTCGACCGTCAGCACCTTGCCCGACTCCCCTACCGAGCCGGCCAATGCGGCGGCGAAAACGCCTGCGCCGCCGTACAAGTCCCACGCCGTCTGCCCCGCGGACAGCTCGGCCCACTCGGAGACCAGCGCACTGTAGGTGCCGGCGGCGTCGCGATGGGACTGCCAGAATGCCGTCACCGGAACGCGCCACTCCCGATCGCCGACGCGCTGCACGGCTTCGTACTCGCCCGAGACCACTTCGGTCATGCCGGACTTGCTCTTCTTGCCGCCACGCGGACCGGACCGCACGACGTGCCGCTGCCCGTTGTCGTCGAGCACGACGTGCACGTGCGCGCCGGGCGGTTGCAGCGGCAGATCGTCCAGCATCCCGGCCGGCACCTGCGCACACGACAGGTCGGTCACCAACTCGTCACTGTGATAGCGGTGGAACCCTGCCCGGCCGTCCGCGCCGACCTCGAGCCGCACCCGGGTACGCCACCCGGTCGCGCCGACGGTGCCGACCTCCGCGGCCTCCAGGTCACCGGACTCGTAGCCGCCGAGGCGGGCCAGCTGATTGGCCACCACCTCGCCCTTGAGTCGCCGCGCGGCGGCCGGATCGACGAAAGCCAGGTCGCAGCAACCGGATCCCTGCGCCCCGGCGATCTCGCACAGCGAATCCACCCGGTCGGGCGACGCCTCGAGCACCTCGATCGCATCGGCATGCCAGTACGAGCCGCGCTCGGATGTCACCTGGGCGCGCACCACCTCGCCCGGCAGCGCGTGCCGGACGAAGATCACGCGGCCGTCGTGACGCGCGACGCAGCTGCCCCCGTTGGCCGGCGGGCCGACCGTCAAGGTCACCTCACTCACTCGATGATGCCCCGTCGCGTGTCACCGGGCGCCGAACCCGGAGTCATGGTCACCTTCACCCGCTCCGACGAATTCAGCTGCCACGGAACGGAAGTCACCATCACGTTCGGGATGAACAACAGCCGGCCCTTCAGACGCAGCGCACTCTGGTTGTGCAGGATGTGTTCCCACCAGTGGCCCACCACGTACTCCGGGATGAACACCGTCACCACGGTGCGCTTCGACTCGGCGGTGATGCGCTTGACGTAATCGAGGATGGGCCTGGTGATTTCGCGGTACGGCGACGCGATCACCTTGAGCGGGACCGAGACGTCGCTGTCTTCCCACTTGTGCACCAGCTCGCGCGTCTCGGCGTCGTCGACGCTGACGGTGATGGCCTCCAGGACGTCCGGCCGGGTAGCCCTCGCGTACGCCAGCGCCCGCAGCGTCGGCAGGTGCAGATTGGACACCAGAACGACGGCGTGGTTGCGGCTGGGCAGCACGACGTCCTCATCCGGCCCCGACTGGGAGCGCAGTTCCTGGGCGACGGTGTCGTAGTGCTTGTGGATCGCCTTCATCAGGACGAACAGCAGGCTCATGGCAAGGATCGCGATCCAGGCGCCGGCCATGAACTTGGTCACGATGACCACCAGCAGCACGGCGCCGGTGCAGAGGAAGCCGATGGTGTTGACGATCCGCGCGCGCTGCATGCGGCGCCGCTCGGATCCGTCGGTCTCGGTGCGCAGCAGCCGGTTCCAGTGCCGCACCATGCCGATCTGGCTCAGCGTGAACGACACGAACACGCCGACGATGTACAGCTGGATCAACGCCGTGACCTCGGCGTTGAACGCCACCACGAAGGCGATGGCGGCGAACGCGAGGAACAGGATGCCGTTCGAGAACGCCAGCCGGTCACCGCGGGTGTGCAGTTGCCGCGGCAGGTAGCGGTCCTGCGCCAGGATCGAACCGAGCACCGGGAAACCGTTGAAGGCGGTGTTGGCGGCCAGGACCAGGATCAGACCCGTCACGCCGGCGATGAGGTACAGGCCCACCGGGAAGCCCTGGAAGACCGCTTCCGCCAGCTGCGTCACGACCGTCTTCTGGTGATAGCCGACGGGCGCGCCCTCCAACTGGTCGACGCTGTCGGCCATCTTCAGGCCGATCTGCTTGGCCAGCACGATGATGCCCATGAACAGCGACACCGCGATGGCGCCGAGCAGCAGGAGCGTCGTCGCGGCGTTGCGCGACTTCGGCTTCTGGAACGCCGGCACACCGTTGCTGATGGCTTCCACACCGGTGAGGGCGGCACAGCCCGACGAGAAGGCGCGGGCGACCAGGAACACCATGGCGAAGCCCAGCACGTCGCCGTGCTCGGACTTGATGCTGAACCCGGCCGACTCGGCCCGCAGCGGGTGGCCCAGCACGAAGATCTGAATGAAGCCCCACGCCAACATGAGGTACATGCCGATCATGAAGGCATAGGTGGGAATCGCGAACGCGGTACCGGACTCCCGGATACCGCGCAGGTTCAGCGACGCCAAAATCAGGATCGCCAGCACCGAGAACAGGACCTTGTTCTGGGCGATGAACGGCACGGCCGACCCGATGTTGGACATCGCCGACGCCGTCGACACCGCCACCGTCAGCACGTAGTCGACCAGTAGCGCACTGGCCACCGTCAGCCCGGCGGTGTGCCCGAGGTTGGTGGTCACCACCTCGTAGTCGCCGCCGCCGGACGGATAGGCGTGCACGTTCTGCCGATAACTGGCGATCACGATCAACATGACCCCGGCCACCGCGAGACCGATCCACGGCGCCATCGAATAAGCCGACAGACCTGCGACCGACAACACCAGGAAGATTTCCTCCGGCGCGTAGGCGACCGACGACAGCGCATCCGACGCGAAGACCGGTAAGGCGATACGTTTGGGCAACAACGTGTGGGCGAGCTTGTCGCTGCGGAAGGGTCGGCCGATCACCAACCGTCGCGTAGCGGTCGAAAGCTTGGACACGAGGGCTAGGGTAAGCCCCCCGGGCTCGGGTTGTAGCGTTCGGACTGAGCTGAGGCAGGAAATTCGCTTCGGGGCCGCCTCCCGGCCCAGAAAGGATCGGCTGGTGCGAGTAGTCGTAATGGGCTGCGGCCGAGTTGGCGCATCGCTGGCAGACGGATTGGCCCGCATCGGCCATGAGGTCGCCGTGATCGACCGAGATAAGACGGCATTCCACCGGCTGTCCCCCGAATTCCCCGGAGAACGCGTGCTGGGCATGGGTTTTGACCGGGATGTGCTGGAGCGGGCCGGGATCGAAGGGGCCGGCGCGTTCGCCGCCGTGTCCTCCGGTGACAACTCGAACATCATCTCGGCGCGCGTCGCGCGCGAGACGTTCGGTGTGCAGCGCGTCGTCGCGCGGATCTACGACGCCAAGCGCGCCGCGGTGTACGAGCGGCTGGGCATCCCGACCATCGCGACGGTGCCGTGGACCACCGACCGGTTGCTGAATCTGCTGACCCGCGAGACCGAGACCACCAAGTGGCGCGATCCGTCGGGCAACGTCGGCGTCACCGAACTGTCGCTGCACGAGGACTGGGTCGGCTACCGCGTCACGGCGCTGGAAGGCGCGACGGGCGGCCGTGTCGCGTTCCTCATCCGGTTCGGCAGCGGCGTACTGCCGGATGCCAAGACCGTCATCCAGGCCGGCGACCAGGTGTACATGGCCGCAGTGTCAGGCCGTGTCGCCGAAGCCATCGCCATCGCCTCACTGCCGCCCGGCGACGACGTCGAAAGCCACTAGGGAGCGCACATGAAGGTCGCAATCGCGGGCGCCGGCGCCGTCGGCCGCTCCATCGCGCGGGAATTGGTCGATCACCACGAGGTGACGCTGCTGGAGCGCAATCCGGACCACATCGACGTCGACGCCGTCCCGGCGGCGCAGTGGCGACTGGGCGACGCCTGCGAGCTGTCGCTGCTCGAGTCGGTCAAGCTCCATGAGTTCGACGTGGTCATCGCCGCCACCGGCGACGACAAGGCCAACGTGGTGGTGAGCCTGCTCGCCAAGACCGAGTTCGCGGTCCCGCGCGTCGTGGCCCGCGTCAACGACCCACGCAACGAGTGGCTGTTCGACGACAGCTGGGGCGTCGACGTCGCGGTGTCGACACCGCGCATGCTGGCGTCACTCGTCGAAGAAGCCGTGTCGGTGGGCGACCTGGTTCGGCTGATGAGTTTCCGCAAGGGCCAGGCCAACCTCGTCGAGATCACGCTGCCCGACGACACGCCGTGGGGCGGCAAGGCCGTCAAGCGCCTCCAGCTGCCGCGCGACGCCACCTTGGTGACGATCCTGCGCGGCCCGCGCGTCATCGTGCCCGAATCGGACGAGCCGCTCGAGGGCGGCGACGAGCTGCTGTTCGTGGCGGTGGCCGAGGTCGAGCAGGAGCTGCGCAACCAGGTGCTGAATCCGGGCTAATCCTCGGTGACGTGGTGCTCGGCGTCCCGGAGGGCCTTCTGGGCCGTCCGGATGGCCAGGTAGGACGCCAGCGCGGCGACCGCGGTGAGCGGCCAGCCCATGGCGATCCGGGCCACACCGAGCAGACCCGTCTGGTCCAGTCCGTACAGGTGGTTCTGGACCAGGAACCGGGACGCGAAAACGAGTACCCACACCGCGGTCGCGATGTCGAACGCCAGCACCGCCCGCCGGATGTCGCGCCAGCTGCGGTCGTGTCCGGTGACCCAGCTCCAGCCGTAGCCGACGAGGGGACGGCGGACGAGGATCGAGATCCCGAACACCCCGGCATAGATCAGCGATGACCAGATGCCAAGCAGGAAATAGCCTTTCGAGGCGCCGATCACGTAGGCGATCAGTGCGCTGATCCCGACGCCGATGAAGCCGGACACCGCCGGCTGCACCGATTCGCGGCGCGCCAGGCGCCAGATCAGGACCAGGCCGGCGACGCCGAGCGCCGAATAGATCGCGGCAGTCAGTCCGAAGAAACTCGAGATGGGAACGAACACGAGGACCGGCAGCGACGAATAGATGAGGCCGCTGAGGCCGCCCATCTGCTCCAGCAGGACATGCGCCGTGAGTTTGGCGTCGCTGTCGTCCTGCTGGGCCTCGATCTGCGCTTCGGCCTGCTCGCTGTCCGCGGTCCCCTTGTCGGGGAACGTCACTTCTGAATCTCGTAATGCGGGTTATAGATCGCTTTGGCCCCGCTGTCCAAGTTGCCCAGACGTCCGTGCACGCGCAGCGTGCGCCCGGATTCGATGCCTGGGATGCGCCGCTGACCCAACCAGACCAGCGTGACCGTGTCGGTGCCGTCGAACAGCTCGGCTCGCACGCCACCCGAACAGCCCTTGCCGTTGGTCTCGACACACCGCAGCGTGCCGACCATCGTCACTTCCTGTCCGCGCGTGCAGTCCACCGCTCGCATGGCGCCGGTGTTCAGGGCCTCGTCGTTCAGCTCCTGGACATCGCTCTGTTCGAGGTCCTCGGTAAGCCGCCGGGTGAGTCGGCGTAAATAGCCTTCCGCCGTAGCCATGGTCTCTCCTGAGACTTGCTGCGAATCCACCGTGGACCCGCTATCTAACCAACGTCACGCTAGACCTCTTGGTTCCGATTCGCCATTTCGGCGCGGGATATATCTTCGTTATCCCGCTCACTGGACAGCACGCCCGGCCCGACCCCCTTGCGAGCGCCGTCACGGCCGCCGGGCACCATCGAGGGATGACGGCCAACTTGCAAGGGATGACCGCGGTACTGCTGCCCGGCACGGGATCGGACGACGATTACATCCGCCGGGCCTTCGGTGGCGCCCTGCTCGACGCCGGTGCCGTGGTCATCGCCCCGCGACCGCTGCCGGGCGACCTGATCGGCGGTTATGTCGAAGCGCTCGACGCCGCCGCACAGCTCGGCCCCATCATCGTCGGGGGCGTGTCACTGGGCGCGGCGGTCGCCACGAACTGGGCGCTCAAACACCCCGAACAGTGCATCGCCGTCCTGGCCGCACTGCCCGCCTGGACGGGCGATTCCGACGGCGCGCCGGCCGCCCAGGCCGCCCGCTACTCGGCGCAGCAGCTGCGCGAGATCGGGCTCGACGCGGCCGTCGCGGGCATGCGGGAAGGCAGTCCCGCCTGGCTCGCGGACGAACTGACGCGGTCGTGGACGGCACAGTGGCCGGGGCTGCCCGACGCGATGGAAGAAGCGGCCGGCTATGGCGGCCCGACCCGCGAACAGCTCGCCGAACTGCAGGTGCCGATGGGTGTCGCCGGAGCGGTGGATGACGCCGTGCACCCCGTCGCGGTGGCCGCGGAATGGGCCGTGGCGGCCCCACGGGCCGCGCTGCGGACCGTCACCCTCGATGCGATGGGCGAAGAGCCGACGGTGCTCGGCGACGCCTGTGTGGCGGCGTTGCGGGAGGCCGTCAGCCTCCTGTGATGGTGCCCATCTGCTGGGTGCGCAGCTGCTGCATGGCCGAGCCCTGCTCGCTGCGACGGGCGTCGGGCTCACCCTCGGGCTGCTGTTGGCCAAACTGCTGCTGCAGCTGCTCGAGCGCCTGCTGAGCCTGCTCCATCTGCTGCTGCGCCATCTGCTGGGCGGCGGCACGCAGCTGCTCCAGCAGCGGCTCGGACAGCTGCACCGGCAGCGGGGTGCGGACCGCCATCGGGGTCTCACCACGACGAACCACGGTGTCCGCCAACGAGGTTCGGGCCTCGTCGGCGATGGCGTCGATGGTCTCCTCGGTGCCGACGACGACGCAGCGCACCATCCAGCGGTAGCCGTCGGTGCCGATGAAACGCATCACGACCTGCGGCTGGCCGGGCTGCGGCACCGGCAGGCCCACGACCTCGCGGCCCCACGGCCCGTCCTCGATGCGCGCCTGCGCGCCGTCGTTGCGCAGCGATTCGGCCAGTTCGGCAGCGATCTCACGCCACAGGCCGCCGGTCTTGGGCGCGGCGTAGGCGGCCACGGAGAAGCGCCCGTTGGGTGTCATGATCCAGACGGCGTTCGGCACGCCCTGCTCGTTGACCTCGACGTTGAGCTGCGAACCGTCGGGCACCGGGACGAGAACCCCGCCCAGGTCCAGGCGGGCGGCCTCGGCGTCGGCCGGGTCGTCGAAGTCCTCGATGTCGAAGGGGCCGTCTTCTTCGGGGTTGAACTCGAATGCCATCACAAACTCGCATGTCCGCCGGAGGAACCGTGGCCGCCCGCGCCACGTGAGGTGTCAGCCAGCCCCGCCTCGTCGAACGACGTGACCTCGACCAGCTCGGGCAGCTCGACCCGCTGCACCAGCAGCTGCGCGATCCGATCACCGCGTTTGACGATGATGGGCTCGCTGGGGTCGAGGTTGATGAGCGCCACCTTGATCTCGCCGCGGTACCCGGCGTCGACGGTCCCCGGCGCGTTCACGATCGAAAGGCCAACGCGGATAGCCAATCCCGAGCGCGGATGCACCAGACCGACCATGCCGTGCGGAATCGCGACGGCGATCCCCGTCGGCACCAGCTCGCGCTGACCGGGGGCCAGTTCGAGGTCGATCGCGCTGAACAGATCGACGCCGGCATCGCCGTCGTGAGCACGGGCCGGCATCGGCAGATCCCGGTCCAACCGAACTACCGCCAGAGAGGTGGACACGACCGCACAGACTACCCTTGGCCGCGTGTCAGACACGCGAGCAGCCACCCAAACCGTCCGCTATCGGGAGCGGTTGACGGTGCCTTTGTGGTGGTGGTTACCGGGTTTCGGGCTGGCGGCCCTGATCGCGCTGGAAGTGGTGCAAGGCGTGTCGGGCATACCCGCGTGGGCGCCGTTCGCCGTCCTGTTGCCGGTCGCGGCGGCGACGCTGGTGTGGATGGGGCGCATCGAGCTGCGCGTGGTTAGCACCGGAAGCGGGCCGGACGCCGAGACCGAGCTGTGGGTGGGGCCGGCGCACATCCCGACCGGTGTCATCTCCCGGTCGGCCGAGGTGCCGCGTTCGGCGAAGTCGGCGGCACTGGGACGCCAGCTGGACCCGGCCGCGTATGTCGTGCACCGGGCCTGGGTCGGACCGCTGATCCTCGTGGTTCTCGATGACCCGGACGACCCCACGCCGTACTGGCTGGTGAGCACCCGTCATCCCGATCGGATCCTCGCGGCGCTGCAAGGTCGCTAGCGCGGCCCCTAAGACGCCGAATGGCCGGTCCCCGCACGATATGCGTGCGAGACCGGCCACTGACGTGAAGATGAATCCCTAGGCGGCGCAGTCGGTGCAGATCATCACGCCGTTCTTCTCACTGGCGAGACGGCTGCGGTGTTGCACCAGGAAACAGCTCGAGCAGGTGAACTCATCAGCCTGCTTGGGCACCACTCGGACCGAGAGTTCCTCGCCCGACAGGTCAGCGCCGGGCAACTCGAAGTTCTCGGCCGAGTCGGTCTCGTCGACGTCGACGACGGCGGACTGTGCCTCGTTGCGCCGTGCTTTCAGCTCCTCCAGAGAGTCCTCGGAAACCTCGTCAGTCTCAGAACGCCGCGGGGCGTCGTAATCGGTAGCCATGGTCATCCCCTCCGTTACCTTGCAGCAGAGCTTTGTACCAGCGTCGAACGCTTCCGCCAAATGATTCGTGCCCGAAAAGCGCGCCGACTATATGTGATTTGCATCACACCGGCAAGAGGTGGTTCGTAATCACGCAGGGTGCGGTGCATCTACAGTGCTCATGTGGTCGCACAAATCACCGAGGGCACAGCCTTCGACAAGCACGGTCGGCCGTTCCGCCGCCGCAACTACGTGCCCGCCGCGGTCCTGTTCGCGGTGCTGGCCGTGGCGACGCTGATCGCCTGGCTCGTCGTCGCGAACCAGCCCGCCGAAATCCACCAGGCGATCACCTGCAATCCCCCGCCCGCGCCGACCGACCCGAACCAGCCGAAGCTCGGCGATGAGGTGTCGCAGTCCTCGATGGTCAACGTGGTGCCGGCCAAGCTCGCCGACACCAAGATCAAGGTGCTCAACGCCAGCGGCCAGGGCGGCCAGGCCAGCGAGGTCGCCGGCGAGCTACGCGACCTCGGATTCGGCCAGCCCGCGGCGAGCAATGACCCGGTGTACGCCAGCACCCGCATGGAATGCCAGGGCCAGATCCGGTTCGGACCGGCCGGCAAGTCCGCGGCCGCCGCGCTGTGGCTCGTCGCGCCGTGCACCCAGCTGTTCCAGGACCAGCGCCCCGACGACTCCGTCGACCTCGCCATCGGCACCGAGTTCAACGAGCTCGCCCACAGCGACGACATCGAGGCCATGCTGGCCAGCCTGAAGCCGGACGCGACGCAGCCGGCCGACACCTCGCTGCTGCCGAAGATCCACAGCGGGACCTGCTAGCTAGCGGTAGCCAACCCGCTCCAACTGGCCCGTCAGCGCCGCGAACACGCCCGGTGCCGCGGCGATGACCAGGTCGTCGCCGTCCGCACCGGGTGCGGGCAGCCGCACCACCGCACCCGCCTCCTCGGCGACCAGCGCCGCGGCCGCCCAATCCCACACGTGCACACCGGATTCGAAATACGCGTCGAGCCGGCCCGCGGCGACCATGCACAGATCCAGGGCGCACGACCCGACCCGGCGGATGTCGCGCACCTCGGCCAGCAGCTCGGCCACCGCGCCGGCCTGGCGCCGCCGCCGCTCCCGCGCGTAGGCGAACCCGGTCGCCACCAGCGCCATCGGGAGCTCGTCGATGACGTTGCAGCGCAAGGCCGCCCGCACCCCGTCCCGGGTCACCTCGGCCCCGTGGCCGCGCGCGGCGGAGAACACCTCGCCGGTCGCCGCGTTGACCACCGCACCGGCCACCGACACACCGTCGATCTGCACCCCGACCGACACCGCGTAGGCGCCCAGCCCGTACATGAAGTTCACCGTGCCGTCGATGGGGTCGAGCACCCACACCGGAACGCCGGCGGGCGCCCGTGTTGCCCCGCCCTCCTCCTCGCCCAGGATCGCGTCATCCGGGCGCAGCACCGCCAGGCGCGCGCGCAGCAGCCGCTCGGTCTCGGTGTCGACCACGGTCACCGGGTCGGTCGGACTGCTCTTGGTGCGCACCGCGCCGTCGCCCTGCTGCGCACCGGCGAAAACTTCACCGCGCCGGCGGCGGACGAATGCCGCGGCCTCGGTCGCCAGCTGCTCGGCGAGCGCACGCAGGGCAGCAGGTGCGGTGCCGGTTTCGGGTTCGCGGGCTGTCATGACACCTATCGCAGCACACGCGGTTAGGGTGTGGGTCGCGCCCTCTTGCCCACCCCCTTCAAGGAGTGCAGATGACCGAGACGCCCACCACCGCGACCGACGGCTCACCGCATCGAGCGCTGGGAATCGATGTCGGCGGCAGCGGCGTCAAGGGCGGCATCGTCGACCTCGACACCGGCCAGCTGATCGGTGAGCGCTTCCGGCTCCCGACCCCCCAGCCGGCGACGCCCGAAGCGGTCTCGGAGACCGTCGCGGCCGTCGTCCGCGAGTTCGGCTGGACCGGGCCACTGGGCGTCACGTATCCGGGCGTGGTGACCGAGGGCATCGTGCGGACCGCGGCCAACGTCGACAGCAGCTGGATCGGCACCAATGTGCGGGAGATGTTCGCCTCGCGGCTCGACGGCCAGGACGTGACGGTGCTCAACGACGCGGACGCCGCGGGCCTGGCCGAGGAGAAGTTCGGCGCGGGCCGGGAAGTGAGCGGGCTCGTCGTGCTGCTGACGTTCGGCACGGGCATCGGCTCGGCGGTGATCTACGACGGGGTTCTGTTGCCCAACACCGAATTCGGGCACATCGAGGTCGGCGGCAAGGAAGCCGAGCACCGCGCCGCGTCCTCGGTCAAGGAACGCAAGGACTGGTCGTACGAGCGCTGGACCGAAGAGGTCACCAAGGTGCTGGTGGCGGTCGAGAACGCCATCTGGCCGGACCTGTTCATCGTCGGCGGGGGGATCAGCAAGAAGGCCGACAAGTGGGTGCCGCTGCTGAAGAACCGCACGCCCGTGGTCGCCGCGACGCTGCAGAATTCGGCCGGCATCGTGGGTGCCGCGATGGCCGCCGACGGCGCTCTGCATCGCCATTAGCGGCCCGTCAACGCTCCGAGTCTGCCGCTGATACGGCTTCTCGGCACTATGTCGTTACAATGGTCAACGGCGGCCGCCTGAACGGATAGCGGTGATCATCCGATCGAAGATCGACGCCAATATTCGACAGCCGACGCTTTTCGGTGGCGCACGCCCACGCCACCGAGGTACGAAAGACCGAAAGGGTGGCCGTGGTAGCGACCAAAGCCAGCGAGACAACCGACGAGCCGGTGAAGCGCACCACCAAAGCCCCCGCGAAGAAGGCCGCCGCCAAGGCCGCGCCGGCCAAGCGCGCGGCGAAGGCCCCCGCGAAGAAAGCCGCCGCCAAGGCCGCGCCGGCCAAGCGCGCGGGGAAAGCCGCAACCAAACCTGAAGACGGCGGCGTCGCTGACGACGTGACCGACGTCGACGACCTGGCAGTCGAACCCGACGAGATCGACGTCGACGACGCCGACCTGGAACTCGACGACGACCTCGAGACTGACGACGACGTCAGCGACGATGACGACGACGCCGAAGAAGGCGAGTCCGAGGGCGAAGCCAACACCGAAGGCACCAAGGCCGCTCCGAAGGCCGCTGAAGGCGACGACGCCGATGACACCGCCGAGCCGTCCGAGAAGGACAAGGCCTCCGGCGACTTCGTCTGGGACGAAGAAGAGTCCGAGGCGCTGCGGCAGGCCCGTAAGGACGCCGAGCTCACGGCCTCCGCCGACTCGGTGCGTGCCTACCTCAAGCAGATCGGCAAGGTCGCGCTGCTCAACGCCGAGGAAGAGGTCGAGCTCGCCAAGCGCATCGAAGCCGGCCTGTACGCCACGCAGCTGATGTCCGAGCTGATGGAGAAGGGCGAGAAGCTGCCCGCCGCGCAGCGTCGCGACATGCAGTGGATCTGCCGCGACGGTGACCGCGCCAAGAACCACCTGCTGGAAGCCAACCTGCGTCTGGTGGTGTCGCTGGCCAAGCGCTACACCGGCCGCGGCATGGCGTTTCTTGACCTCATCCAGGAAGGCAACCTGGGCCTGATCCGTGCGGTCGAGAAGTTCGACTACACCAAGGGCTACAAGTTCTCGACGTACGCCACCTGGTGGATCCGTCAGGCCATCACCCGCGCCATGGCCGACCAGGCCCGCACCATCCGTATCCCGGTCCACATGGTCGAGGTCATCAACAAGCTCGGCCGCATCCAGCGTGAGCTGCTGCAGGACCTGGGTCGCGAACCCACGCCCGAAGAGCTGGCCAAGGAAATGGACATCACGCCGGAGAAGGTGCTGGAGATCCAGCAGTACGCGCGTGAGCCCATCTCGCTGGACCAGACCATCGGCGACGAGGGCGACAGCCAGCTCGGTGACTTCATCGAGGACAGCGAAGCCGTGGTGGCCGTGGACGCCGTGTCGTTCACGCTGCTGCAGGATCAGCTGCAGTCGGTGCTGGAGACCCTGTCCGAGCGCGAGGCGGGCGTCGTCCGGCTGCGCTTCGGCCTCACCGACGGCCAGCCGCGCACGCTCGACGAGATCGGTCAGGTCTACGGCGTCACCCGTGAGCGCATTCGCCAGATCGAGTCCAAGACCATGAGCAAGCTGCGGCACCCGTCGCGCTCGCAGGTCCTGCGCGACTACCTGGACTAATCCCCCGGATCAACCACAACTGCCCCGAAACTTCCGGTTTCGGGGCAGTTGTCGTTTGTTCGGCGAATCAGCAGGGCACGCAGCGATTCCCGGTTCCAGATCCAGCCCACGCCCCGAAAACCGGAAGCGGGAAAAGCGCTGCGTGTGAAAGGCTTTCGCACATGTCGATCCCGGAGCATCCGCTGGCCCAGGCAATGCTGGACGTCTCGTCCGAGTGTTTCGCCGCGATGGCCGACATCCTCACCGTGCTCGGTGACGACCTCGCCAATCGACGACCCGAGCTACCGGGCGCGAACAGCTGCTACGCCATCGTGAACCACTGCATCGGCGTGGTCGACTACTGGGCCGGCTCGTTCATTGCCGGGCAACGCATCCCGCGGGACCGCGACAGCGAGTTCACCGCCACCGGGCGGGTCGACGAGCTGCTGACGCGACTGACCGCGCTGCAGCAGCGTTTCCCCGGCTGGGTCGAGGTGGCGGTCACCGAGGGAATTCGGGACCGCGAGCTGGCCGACGGGGTGCGCGGCGGCACCACGCGCGCTTCGGTTCTGGCCACGGCCAGCCCGGAGTGGACGCTGCTGCACATCCTGCACGACATCGCGCAGCACGTCGGGCACCTGGAGATCACCCGAGACCTGCTGCTCTCCGCGCGCGCAGAGGACTGACGCGAATCGGCCCCCTCCTCCGTGGAAAAGGGGGCCGATCCGTTGTGCGAAACCGTCAGTCGGTGCCGTCGGCTCCGGCGGTGGCGTGCGCCTTGGCAGCGTCGGCCTTGGCCGCCGCCTTCTCAGCGGCCGCAGCCTTCTTGGCCTCGGCGGCAGCCTTCTTGGCGTCGGCCTTGGCCTTGGCTGCCGCTTTCTTCTCCTCGGCCCTGGCCTTGGCAGCGGCCTTCTTCGCCTCGGCCGCAGCCTTTTTCGCCTCGGCCTTGGCCTTGGCGGCGTCCGCCGTCGTCGGACCGTCGACCTTGGCCTGGTCGGCCTGGTTATCGTCGGCCTTGGCGTTCGCGTCAGCGGCCTTGACGTCCGCAGCCTTGGCATCGGAAGCCGAAGCATCCGCGAGCTTGGCCGGCGAATCGCCCGCCTGCGCCGCGGCCGGAGCCTTGGCCGCAACCGGAGCCGAGAAAGCCGCCGAGTGCACAGCGGGGGCCTCGGTGCCGGCCGCAGGAGCTGGCGGGTTCAGCTTCTTCTGCAGGTTTGCGACCGCCGTCGTGACCCCACCGATGACCTGGGCGTTGATGGCCCGCGCGAACTTGGCCGTCGAGAACAACGCGTCGGCCGCCCCATGGTTGATCGCGGTCAGAATCTTGCCCACGTCGCCCGTCTTGAACGCGGCGGCGACGTCCTGCACCACACCGCCGAGCTGACGGGTCAGCGTGCGGACCTGGGTCAGCACATTCTCGATCGGACCCTTCTGCATGCCGGCGATCTCGACACCGTTCCAGTTCACGAGGTTCCAGCCGTCCTCGGGATTGCCCTCGACGACGACGTAATTCGTGTTGGACAACGGATGCTGGGTGAACAGCATGATCTTCTGCTCGGTGCTCAGATTCTTGGCGTTCATCATCGTCCAGATCATGATGGTGCCGCCGTGCGAGAACACCGCCGCATTGCGATCACCGTTGTCGTAGATCGTCTGCAGCGCGCCGTTGACGCGATCCTCGAACTGGTGCCCGTTGAGGCCCGTCGTGCTCCCCGGTGCGCTCGGGATGAATGCGTCCAGGTTCGGGGTGATCGGGTTGAAGCTGACGTTCGGTGGCGGCGTCACCGACAGCCCCGCCCACGCCAGCGGAGCCGTGAGGTAGCCGAACAGTGCTGCCCGCTCCGGCGTCCCCTCATACATGCCGGCTTCGATCTCCTGGATGCCCGGCAACACCGTGATCGGCAGACCCAGGTACTGCGACATGGGCACCGCCGTCTGCTGCGTCCGCACCATGGTGGACGCGTAGATGGCGTCGAAGTTCCGGTCCCCGAGCTGGGCCGCGATGTCCTTGGCCTGCTGCTGGCCGAGGTCAGTCAGTGTCGGCCCCGGCGTCGAGGTGTCACCGAGCCCCGACAGATTTCCGTACGACTGACCATGCCGGATGAACGTGATCGTCATGTTCTCGGCAGCCCATGCCGGCAGCGCCGACATGACCAGAAGAGCACCGGCCGTCAACGCGACACCGAGTCCCTTCAGCCCACGCGCGCGACGACGATGTCCCGCGCCCCCTGAATGTGTGTGGTTAATGGTGTCCTCACTGTCTCGGGAGAGATATTTACCCGCGCGACAGTGCCAGCCCTGTAACAGTGATACAGACCACAATCCCGGCCAGTGGGCAGGTTTCGTCATAATTGACGAAACAGCGACGGCGCAAATCGGCCCCCTTCCCTGACGAGAAGGGGGCCGATCTGTTGTGATCCGACAGCGAACCGTCAGTCGGTGCTTCCAGCGCCCGCGCCGGCAGTGGCCTTCGCAGACTCCGCCTTGGCCTTCGCCTCGGCCTTCTTGGCCTCAGCGGCAGCCCTCTTGGCGTCAGCCTTGGCCTTGGCCTCAGCCTTCTTGGCCTCAGCGGCAGCCTTCTTCTCCTCGGCCTTGGCCTTGGCAGCGGCCTTCTTGGCCTCCGCCGCAGCCTTCTTGGCATCGGCCTTGGTCTTGGCGTCGTCGGCCTTGGCCTGACCTTCCGCCTTTGCAGCGTCGGCATCGGCCTTGGCGTCGTCGGCCTTGGCCTGGCCCTCCGCCTTGGCGGCATCGGCGTCGGCCTTGGCGTCGTCAGCCTTCGCCTGACCGTCTACCTTGTTGTCCGAGGCCGGGGCGTCGGCAACCTTGGCCGGTGAGTCGCCCGCCTGCGCCGCGGCCGGAGCCTTGGCCGCAACCGGAGCCGAGAAGGCCGTCGGCGAGACCGCGGCACCGGAGGCCGGGGCGGTGGTCTGCGTGCCCGCAGCCGGAGCCGGCGGCGCCAGCTTCTTCTGCAGGTTGTCGATGGCGGTCGTGACCCCACCGATGACCTGGGCGTTGATGGCCCGGACGAACTTGGCCGTCGAGAACAACGCGTCGGCCGCCCCATGGTTGATCGCCGTCAGAATCTTGCCGACGTTGCCGGTCTGGAATGCCGCGGCGACATCCTGCACCACCGAGTTGAGCTGACGGGTCAGAGTGCGGACCTGGGTCATCACATTCTCGATCGGACCCTTCTGCATACCGGCGATCTCGACACCGTTCCATTCGACCAGGTTCCAGCCGTCTTCGGGGTTGCCCTCAACGACCACGACGCCGGTGTTGCCGAGCGGATGCTGCGTGAACAGCATGATCTTCTGCTCAGCACTCAGATTCTTGGCGTTCATCATCGTCCAGATCATGATGGTGCCGCCGTGCGAGAACACCGCCGCATTGCGATCACCGTTGTCGTAGATCGTCTGCAGCGCGCCGTTGACGCGATCCTCGAACTGGTGCCCGTTGAGGCCCGTCGTGCTCCCCGGTGCGCTCGGGATGAACGCGTCCAGGTTCGGGGTGATCGGGTTGAAGCTGACGTTCGGCGGCGGAGTCACCGAAAGACCCGCCCACGCCAGCGGAGCCGTCAGGTAGCCGAAGAGGCCCGCGCGTTCCGGGGTGCCCTCGTACTTGCCGGCTTCGATCTCCTGCAGACCCGGCAGTACCTGGATCGGCAGACCCAGGTACTGCGACAACGGCACCGCCGTCTGCTGCGTCCGCACCATGGTGGACGCGTAGATGGCGTCGAAGTTCCGGTCCCCGAGCTGGGCCGCGATGTCCTTGGCCTGCTGCTGACCGTCCGGTGTCAGGACCGGGCCCGGCACCTGGGTGTCGATGTTGCCCGACGTATTGCCGTACGACTGACCGTGCCGAATGAACGTGATCGTCATGTTCTCGGCCGCCCATGCCGGCAGCGCCGACATGACCAGAAGGGCGCTCGCCGTCAACGCGACACCGAGTCCCTTCAGCCCTCTTGCGCGACGGCGCTTGCCCGTCGCGTCTTCAGAATTCGTGTGGTTGATCATGCCCTCACCGTGTCGGGGATATTTACGCGCGCGATCGTGCCAATCCCCCGACCGTGATTCGGGCCACATTCCCGATGAGTGGACAGATTTCTCAGACTGTCGTTCATTTGCCGTTAACCAACGGCGTCGCCACCGAAATTCGCGGGTAGAACTGCGAAAACCCCCTCGGCGTCAGGCCGGTAGGGCACGGTGCGGATCACCGCGCCGACAGGGAGCGGGCCGTACAGATGAGGGAACAGCATCGAGGCCGGATCCGTCGGCACCCCGGGCTCCCAGCGAACCGGAGACCCCAGCAGCCGCGGGTCGCACACCAGCAGCAGCAGGTCGGACTGCCCGCGGTACAGCCGATTGGCCGGCAGGTGAACCTGCTCTGGAGCCGACAGGTGGACGAACCCGACCTCGTCGAGTGACGGCGGCCGAAGCTCACCATCGAACTGGGCACGCGCCCAATCCGTTTCACTACACAGATGAACCAGGAACGTGGGCGCGGCGATCATGCGGTCAGCCTGCCGCGCCCGCAACTCCAGCGATAGGTGAGACACGACACACCCGTGAACACCTGGGGAACAACGCTGGAATCCAAATCGTCTGAGAGAGTAGAGATGTGTAACCGGCAAAGCGCCCAGGCGGCGACGAGCAGAAGGAGGCGCCATGAACGCAACTCTGACGGGCCCGACACTGACACGGGCCGACCGCTGTGACCGGTGCGGCGCCGCCGCCCGAGTTCGCGCTACCCTGCCGTCCGGCATGGAGCTTCTGTTCTGCCAACACCACGCGAACGAGCACGAATCCAAGCTGGTCGAATTGGCTGCCGTCCTGGTGGTCAGCAGCGAGGACTGAGGTGACCCGCCGGTCAACTCAAATACGGTGCTGATGCGGTCTCTTCGGTAATGCTGGTCTGGTCATGAACGACCAGAAACCACCGATCAAGCCGACGCGCCATCACGTGTTGCGGGTCATCCGACGCGCGTTCGCGAAAAGCTGGGACGACTCGATCTTCTCGGAGTCGGCGCAAGCGGCGTTCTGGTCGGCATTGTCACTTCCACCACTGCTGCTCGGAATGCTGGGCAGCCTGGCATACGTGGCACCGCTGTTCGGTCCCGAGACGCTGCCGATGATCCAGGAGCAGCTGATCGGGACGGCGAAGAACTTCTTCTCGCCGAACGTGATCAACGAGATCATCCAGCCGACCGTCCGCGAAGTCGCCATGGGCGCCCGCGGCGAGGTGGTGTCCCTCGGGTTCGTCATCTCGCTGTGGGCGGGGTCGTCCGCGATCTCCGCATTCGTCGACGCCGTGGTCGAGGCACACGACCAGACACCGCTCCGCCATCCGGTGCGGCAACGGTTCTACGCGCTCGGGCTGTACCTGGTGATGCTGCTGTTCGTGATCGCGACCGCTCCGGTGGCCGCCATCGGACCGATGAAGATCGCCCAGCACATCCCCGAAACCTGGTCCAACGCCATGAAGTACGGGTACTGGCCGGTGCTGCTGCTGGGCATCGTGCTGGCCGTGACGGTGCTCTACCGGGTGTCGCTGCCCAAACCGCTGCCGACCCATCGACTGCTGTTCGGCGCCGTCCTGGCCACCGTGGTGTTCGTCGTGGCAACGGTCGGGCTCCGGTTCTATCTGACCTGGATCACCGCGACCGGCTACACCTACGGTGCCCTGGCGACGCCGATCGCGTTCCTGCTGTTCGCGTTCGCGCTGGGTTTCGCGATCATGCTCGGCGCCGAGCTCAACGCGGCGATCCAGGAGGAATGGCCGGCGCCGGACACCCATGCCCGACGCCTACGCGAATGGCTCGGGGAGAAGGCCGAGACCCTCGCGGGCGATCAGCCCGCCGAGCCGGCAGAGCCGCCCGCCTGATCGGCTCCGACTACTTCTTCATCTGTTCGTAGATGCGCTTGCAGTCCGGGCACACCGGCGAACCGGGCTTGGGCGACTTGGTCACCGGGAACACCTCGCCGCACAACGCGACGACATGGGTGCCCATGACCGCGCTCTCGGCGATCTTGTCCTTCTTGACGTAATGAAAATGCTTAGGTCGGTCGTCGTCCGTACCGTCGTCGACCTGTTCATCGGAATCGGTGCGTTCGAGGGTGTCGGTCTGCATGCACTCATTGTGCACTTCACCCGAACCGGTCGCGGCGGCACCGAGTCAGATGTGGGACAGTAGAAGGATGAAACAAGGCCAAGAGCTGAGTTTCGACGACGATGGTCGGCCGGTCCTCATCACTCGCGCAGCACCCGCTTACGAGGAGCAGCACCGCGCCCGCGTCCGCCGCTACCTGACCATCATGTCGTTCCGCGTGCCGGCGCTGTTGCTGGCGGCCCTGGCCTACAGCATCTGGCACAACGGCCTGATCTCGCTGGCCATCCTCATCGCATCCATTCCCCTGCCGTGGATCGCGGTACTCATCGCCAACGACCGCCCGCCGCGCACCGCACAGGAACCGCGCCGCTACGACGCGGCCCGACGAGCGCCCATGTTCCCGACCGCCGAGCGGCCGGCAATCGAGGACCGGCACCCGGTCATCGACGGCGATATCGGGCCCTGATCTCCACCTGAGTTTCCTTCTTTCTCCTTTCTAAGGACATTCTCAGGTCGACGCGGAAAAACCGCAGGTCAGAGGCCGTGTGATGACAGGGCTTCGGGAACTTCTCCGGCAACTCGGGCGTTGAAGCTAGTGACAGTTCGAGCTGAGCACGAGCAGGAGGCCGCAAATGGCAAAAGCCACCACAAGCCGTATCGATTCCGATCTTGACGCCCAGAGTCCCGCCGCGGACCTGGTGCGTGTGTACCTGAACGGCATCGGTAAGACCGCCCTGCTCAACGCCGAGGACGAGGTGGAACTGGCCAAGCGCATCGAGGCCGGCCTGTACGCGGCGCACCTGCTGGAGACCAAGAAGCGACTCGGCGACAACCGCAAGCGTGACCTGGCGGCCATCGTCCGCGACGGCGAAGCCGCACGCCGGCATCTGCTCGAAGCCAACCTTCGCCTCGTGGTGTCGCTGGCCAAGCGCTACACCGGCCGCGGCATGCCGCTGCTGGACCTGATCCAGGAAGGCAACCTCGGCCTCATCCGGGCGATGGAGAAGTTCGACTACGCCAAGGGCTTCAAGTTCTCGACCTACGCCACCTGGTGGATTCGTCAGGCGATCACGCGCGGCATGGCCGACCAGAGCCGGACCATCCGGCTCCCCGTCCACCTGGTGGAGCAGGTCAACAAGCTCGCCCGGATCAAGCGTGAGATGCACCAGAGCCTGGGACGTGAGGCCACCGACGAAGAGCTCGCCGAAGAGTCGGGCATCCCGGTCGAGAAGATCAACGACCTGCTCGAGCACAGCCGCGACCCGGTGAGCCTGGACATGCCGGTCGGTACCGACGAGGAAGCTCCGCTCGGTGACTTCATCGAGGACTCCGAAGCGCTCTCCGCCGAGAACGCCGTCATCTCGGAGCTGCTGCACACCGATATCCGGCACGTGCTCGCCACCCTGGACGAGCGCGAGCAGCAGGTGATCCGGCTGCGGTTCGGCCTCGACGACGGCCAGCCCCGCACCCTGGACCAGATCGGCAAGCTGTTCGGCCTGTCCCGCGAGCGGGTCCGGCAGATCGAGCGCGAGGTCATGTCGAAGCTCCGCAACGGCGAGCGCGCCGAGCGCCTGCGGGCCTACGCGAGCTGACCGCTGCCACCCACAACTGCACACCCTGGTGCCCGCCGGAACACCCGGCGGGCACCGTTTTTGTCTGGCGGTCTGCCCGCCGCCGTCCGCCATCGGAATCACAGCGTCGATGAGCCGTGGTGGATGCCTGTTGACCCGGCCAAACCGGTAAGCTTGGCACCGGCGGAGGCCTGGAGGAATTTGGCATGAACGATCTGATCGATACGACCGAGATGTACCTGCGGACGATCTACGACCTCGAAGAAGAGGGCGTGGTGCCGCTGCGTGCGCGCATTGCCGAACGACTCGAGCAGAGCGGCCCCACCGTCAGCCAGACGGTGTCGCGGATGGAGCGCGACGGGCTGCTGCACGTCGCCGGTGATCGCCACCTGGAACTCACCGACAAGGGCCGGTCGCTGGCGGTGTCGGTGATGCGCAAGCACCGGCTTGCCGAGCGCCTCCTGGTCGATGTGATCGGCCTGCCGTGGGAGGAAGTCCACGCCGAGGCCTGCCGCTGGGAACACGTGATGAGCGAGGACGTCGAACGCCGGCTGGTCCAGGTGCTCGAAAATCCGACCACGTCGCCGTTCGGCAACCCGATCCCCGGCCTCGCCGAACTCGGCGTCATCCCGGCCGGCGACGCCGACGTCAGCCTCGTCCGGCTCACCGAGCTGCCTACCGGATTCCCGGTCGCAGTCCGGGTGCGCCAGTTGACCGAGCACGTCCAGGGCGACACCGAGCTGATCGCCCGGCTCAAGGATGCCGGCGTCGTGCCCAACGCGCGGGTCACGGTGCAGGCCACCGAGCAGGGCAGCGTCCTGATCGTCATCCCCGGCCACGAACAGGTCGAGTTGCCGCATCACATGGCACACGCGGTCCGCGTCGAGAAGGTCTGACCCGAAGACCACGCGGCTCACGCCGACCGGCCGAAGATCCGGCGCGGCGGCATCTGTACGCCGAGGCGCTCCGCCAGTTTGTAACCCGTGAGTGCCAGTTCCCGGATGCGGTCCGGGCGCATGCCGGACTGGAGTGCCGAGTCGAGCAGCCCAGCCATGTGGTGCTCGCTGTCGACGTCCAGCGCGGCCTGCAACGCCACGCCGGCGAGCGGTCCGTCGCCGCGGGCATAGGCACTGAAGGCCAGCAACACCAGCGCTTCCAGCCGCCACGGCGCGGGCAGGGTACGGGCCAGCGCGGCCCACACCGACTCAGCCGCGGCGGCGTGCTCGCCGACCGCCAGCGCGTACAGCGTGTCCCGCACCCGCGAATCCGTCACCGCACAGGCCAGGCGCACCGCGTCGTCGTCGGGTAACGGTGACCCGTCCGGGGAACCGGTGGCACACGCCACCGCATGTTCGACGTCGGCGCGCGCGTCGGCATCGGGACGGCCGCGGTAATCCACTGTGGCAGCACGCTTTTCGATCGCCGGCCGCAATGCCTCGGCGCGCTGCGCGTCCGTGACGGCGACAACCTCGACGAGGTCCGCGCGCCGGGCGTAGAGGCGCCGACCGTCGAGCACCGCAGCCATGGTGACAGGCGACGATTCGGGATCCTCGACGACGCCGGCGTTGCCGCAGCCGTCGGCGCACTGCCACCGGCCGCCGGCCGCCACCCGGTCGACCACATGCACCGCGAACAGTTCGATGCCGTGATCGGCCAACGCGTCCTCGAGTTCGTCGCTCACGTCGCGGTACATGTCCGCGCACATCGCGCAGTCGACGCCGTGTTCGTCGACAATCACCGCGATGGCCGCATCCGCGTCCGCAGCGGCGGCCATGTCCGAGAGATGCCCGAGGGCGTCGGGCAGCGCCTCGAAGAATCCCTCCGACAGGTCGACGCGCAGGACCGCACCCATCTCGCCGCCGATGATCGTGACGAGCACCAGTGACTTCTCCGGCGCAAAACCCAGGACCGCGGGCACTGCCGCGATCAGGGCGCCGGGCCGGTTCAGTTGGAAATCGAATGAGCTGAAAGATGTCATGCCCTGAAGGTGGCAGCACGGTCCGTCAGGAATCGTCGGCCGGCGCAGTCGGCGGGGCCGGTCTGTGGATGAACTCGGATCTGTGGATAACGGTCCCGCGCGAGGTGTTTCCGCAAAGTTCGCCGATGATCCGGCTGCATGATCACGCGCGCCGTGCCAACCTGGCTGTCATGGGTTCCACGCAGGAGTTCGACCTCGTCGTCATCGGATCCGGCCCGGGCGGGCAGAAGGCCGCGATCGCCGCCGCCAAGCTGGGAAAATCCGTCGCAGTCATCGAGCGTGGACGCATGCTCGGCGGAGTCTGCGTGAATACCGGGACCATCCCGTCCAAGACGCTGCGGGAGGCGGTCGTCTACCTCACCGGGATGAGCCAGCGCGAACTGTACGGCTCCAGCTACCGGGTGAAGGAACGGATCACCCCAGCCGATCTGCTGCGCCGCACCACCCACGTCATCGGCCGAGAACAGGACGTCGTGCGCAACCAGCTCCTGCGCAACGGGGTCGAGTTGTTCGAAGGGCACGGCCGCTTCCTCGACCCGCACACCCTGGTCATCGAGGACCCCACCCGCGACGAGAACGTCAACATCAGGGCGCGGTATGTCGTCATCGCCACCGGCACCAAGCCCGTTCGGCCGGCCGGGGTGAACTTCGACGAAGAACGTGTCCTGGACTCCGACGGGATCCTGGACCTCAAGAGCCTGCCGCAGTCGATGGTGGTGGTCGGCGCCGGAGTCATCGGTATCGAGTACGCGTCCATGTTCGCCGCCCTCGGCACCAAGGTCACCGTGATCGAGAAGCGCCCGACGATGCTGGACTTCTGCGATTCCGAGATCATCGAGTCCCTCAAATTCCACCTGCGCGACCTCGCGGTGACGTTCCGGTTCGGTGAAGAGGTGACCGCGGTGGACGTGGGCCCCGGCGGAACCCTGACCACGCTCGCCAGCGGGAAGCAGATCCCCGCCGAGACCGTGATGTACTCGGCCGGCAGGCAGGGACAGACCGAGCACCTCGACGTCGCCCAGGCTGGACTCGAGATCGACAGCCGCGGACGGATTTTCGTCGACGACAACTACCAGACCAAGGTCGACCACATCTACGCCGTCGGCGACGTCATCGGCTTCCCCGCGCTGGCGGCGACCTCGATGGACCAGGGCCGGCTGGCGGCCTATCACGCCTTCGGCGAGCCCTGTAAGGGCATGACCGACCTGCAGCCGATCGGCATCTACTCCATTCCAGAGGTGTCGTACGTCGGCGCCACCGAGGTCGATCTCACCGACAGCTCGGTCCCGTACGAGGTCGGGGTGTCGCGCTACCGCGAACTGGCCCGCGGGCAGATCGCCGGCGACTCGTACGGAATGCTCAAACTCCTGGTCTCCACCGAGGACCTCACGCTGCTCGGCGTGCACATCTTCGGCTCCAACGCCACCGAACTCGTCCACATCGGCCAGGCCGTGATGGGCTGCGGCGGGACCGTGGAGTACCTCGTCGACGCCGTCTTCAACTACCCGACGTTCTCCGAGGCCTACAAGGTCGCCGCGCTCGACGTGATGAACAAACTGCGGGCGCTCAACCAGTTCAGGAGCTAGGTACTGCAGCCGTCGTCGGGCGCGCCGGTGGCACGATCTGCCGGGCCACCCTCCTGGGCACGCTGATACACCACCTGGACCTGCACATCGAACGGTGACGAGTACGACAGCTCGTTGCTGCTGCAACCACCGCCCTGCAGACCGCCGACCACTCCCCTGACCTCGTTCCCCGATACCCATGGCGAGCCGCTGGTGCCGTCCACCAGCCCCGGGCAGCGCAGCGCCGGGAACCCGCGGTCCGGGCGTGACGTGGGACCGCTGCAGCTGACCTGACCGCCGCCGTCACCGAGCGGGTATCCCGTCACCGTGATCGGAACGTCCGGACCGGGCGCGGTGCCGAGCACGAAGCCGCCGCCGGCGCGACGTTCCAAGGTGTCGGTCGTGGCCGCACCGCCGTGGCTGACCCGGGCGATCGCGAAGTCGGCTGCCGGGTCCTGGCCACGGACCCAGCGCGGGTCCAGGTACACCGCGTCGATGTGCCAGAAGTCCCCGGGCACGCCGCTGCGGTAACCGGGCGCGAACATCGCCTCGAGCGACGAATCGAGGCAGTGCGCGGCCGTGATGATGAGATTTCCCGTCAATGAGTCGAGCACCGCGCCACTGCAGGTGTGCACCGAATCACTGCCCAGGAACACCGCTCCGACGCGCGGATCGGGACGGGGCCCCGGGACGGCGGCCGCACCCGCACTGACCGTGCCGGCGTCGCCGACGCGGGGATCGGCCTTGATCGGAGGTGGGCTGCACGCGGTGGCCAACAGCGCGACGAGCGCGCTCACGACCAGTCGGGTGCCCAGCATCCGTCCGATCTTGCCCGATACCTCCTGCCCGAGCAGCATCTGGTGCACCATGGCGTACTCCGGGGTGACCCGGGGAACAAGGTGAGAATGCGAGACACTTGTAGGAGACGCACCCCACTGCGAGATGTGGGCGAGGCAGTACGGCAAGGAGTGTGAAGGTGAGCGAGCACGACGGGCACGCGGACGCGAGCGACCAGCGGCCCGAAGACCACTGGGGCCAGCAGTATCAGCCCGAGCAGAGCGGCATGTACGAGCTGGAGTTCCCCGCGCCCCAGCTGTCCGCCGCCGACGGCCGCGGACCGGTAATGGTGCACGCCCTCGAAGGCTTCTCCGATGCCGGCCATGCCATCCGACTGGCCGCCGAGCACCTGAAGAACACGCTCGACACCGAACTGGTCGCGTCGTTCGCCATCGACGAACTGCTGGACTACCGGTCGCGTCGACCGCTGATGACGTTCACCACCGATCACTTCACCAAGTACGACGACCCCGAGTTGAATCTGTACGCGTTGCACGACACCGCCGGGACGCCGTTCCTGCTGCTGGCCGGGATGGAGCCGGACCTGCGCTGGGAACGTTTCATCACGGCGGTGCGGCTGCTCTCCGAGCGGCTCGGGGTCCGGCAGGTCATCGGGCTGGGCGCCATTCCGATGGCGGTCCCGCACACCCGTCCGGTCACCATGACCGCACATGCCGGCAACAAGGAACTGATCGCCGACCACACACCATGGGTGGGTGAGGTCCAGGTTCCGGCCAGCGTGTCGAACCTGTTGGAGTACAGGATGATTCAGCACGGCCACGAAGCTCTGGGCTTCACCGTGCACGTGCCGCACTACCTGGCGCAAACCGCGTATCCGCCGGCCGCGGAGGCCTTGCTGGGCGAGGTCTCGCGGATCGCATCGCTGCAGATTCCGCTGCACGAGCTGTCCGAGGCGGGCGCCGAGGTGTACACGAAGATCAGTGAGCAGGTGGAGGCCAGCGCCGAAGTCGCTCAAGTGGTCAGTGCACTGGAACAACAGTACGATTCGTTCGTCGCTGCTCAGGAAAATCGGTCGTTGCTGGCACGTGACGAGGAACTACCCAGCGGCGACGAGCTCGGCGCACAGTTCGAGCAGTTCCTCGCCGAACAGTCCGGCGACGGATTCTCCGATCCCCAGGCCGGCGACGACGGCACTGTCGGCGACTGACCACGCGGTCGGCTCCGCCGACACGATGGGAAGGAGCTGGGACGATGTCCGATGGGAAGCCCACCCTGCACTCGGTGCGTGACGTCACGCCACGGCTGGAGTACCGCACCATCCACGGTTACCGGCGGGCGTACCGGATAGCCGGTTCGGGACCGGCCATCCTGCTCATCCACGGCATCGGTGACAACTCCACCACCTGGGAGACCGTTCAGACGCGCCTCGCGCAGCGCTTCACGGTGATTGCCCCGGACCTGCTGGGCCACGGCCAGTCCGACAAACCGCGCGCCGACTACTCGGTGGCGGCGTACGCCAACGGCATGCGGGACCTGCTCAGCGTGCTGGACATCGAACGGGTGACTGTCGTCGGCCATTCGCTGGGCGGCGGCGTGGCCATGCAATTCGCCTATCAATTCCCGCAATTGATCGATCGTCTGGTGCTGGTGGGTGCCGGTGGCGTCACCCGCGACGTGAACATCGCCCTGCGGCTCGCGGCCCTGCCATTGGGCACCGAAGCGCTGGCACTGTTGCGAATCCCGTTGGTGCTACCCGCGCTTCAGCTCGCCGGGCGTCTCGGCGGAGCACTGCTCGGGTCGACCGGTCTCGGCCACGACCTGCCGAACATGCTGCGGATTCTCAACGACCTGCCCGAGCCCAAGGCCTCGTCCGCCTTCGCCCGGACCCTGCGTGCGGTGGTCGACTGGCGCGGCCAGGTGGTCACGATGCTGGATCGATGTTATTTGACCGAAGCCATTCCGGTGCAATTGGTTTGGGGCACCCACGATGCCGTCATTCCGGCTGCCCATGGCGAACTCGCCCACGCCGCGATGCCGGGTTCCCGGCTCGAGTTCTTCGACAACTCGGGCCATTTCCCATTTCATGACGATCCCGATCGGTTCGTGAAGCTCGTCGAGGAATTCATCGACACGACCGCGCCCTCGGTCTACGACCGCGACGCCCTGCGCGGACTCTTGCAGGCCGGGGTCACCGCGAAGTCGATCGACGCCCCGCAGGATACGAAGTTCGCGGTGCTCGACGCGATGGAGACCGACGAACGCAGCGCGACCTAGCCGCCGTCAGCCCGACGACGTCACACCGCGGTGCGCCCGCAGCGCCTCGATTTCGCGCTCGAAGTCCTCAGCGGACGAGAATGAGCGGTACACCGAGGCGAACCGCAGATAAGCGACCTCATCGAGGTCACGCAGAGGGCCGAGGATCGCCAACCCGACCTCATGACTCGGCACTTCGGGAGATCCGGTGGCCCGCACCGCATCTTCGACCTTCTGTGCCAACTGGTTCAGGGCATCGTCGTCGACCTGCCGCCCCTGGCAGGCGCGCCGCACACCCTTGATCACCTTGTCCCGGCTGAACGGTTCGGTGACGCCGCTGCGTTTGACCACCGCGACGACCGCAGTCTCCACCGTGGTGAACCGGCGGCCGCATTCCGGGCATGACCGGCGACGCCGAATCGCCTGCCCTTCATCAGCCTCTCGTGAATCGACCACACGCGAGTTCGGATGCCGGCAGAACGGACAGTGCATCACCGCTCCTTCGCCGCACCGACAATCGACCGTTTCGAACGGTCTTGAGCCTACCCGTGCCGCTCGGACGCGGCCGGGCGCCGTGCCGATCGAGGTGCGCACGGGCTGTCCTCAGCCGACCGGTGCGATCAGCGTCTGACCGGCGTTCAGCGCCACCGACGGCAGCTTGTTCAGCTCCTTGATGCGGTCGACGACGGCGCTGACGGGCGCGTCGGGCGCCACGCGCCGGGCGACCTGCTGAATGGACTCCCCGGTCTGCACCCGGACCACCGCGAGCTGTGCGGGCACCGAGGCCGCCGACGAGGTCGGCTGGACAGCCTCGCCGAACTGCGCCACCACGCCCAGCCACACCGTGATCCCGGCCGCGACCAGAGCCAGCATCACCGTGGTCAGCGGCGTGATCGGGTTGCGACGGTGCGAGGCCCGCGAGGTCAATACTCCCGTACCGCGGTGGCGGAAGGCCGCGCCCGAAGGACGGGAACCGGCCGGCCGCAGCCGGGCCTGGCGGTGCCGGTTCACATCTCCACGCCGAGGCACGGTGCGGACGACGACGTCGGTCGGGTATTCGCGGGTGATGACGGTCATGTCGGTTCCTCTCAGGAGTTCGTACATAGGTTCGATCGCTCTTGTGTTCGACTATATCGCCCAAATGTTCGAACGGTAGAACATGTGATCGAACTGTTGCGAACGATACGACCACCCACCGACAAGTTCCGTTCGCCGACTCCGCCGCCCCTTTCGCGACGTCACGACGAGATCCGTCGGCGACACGCCGACCGGCCCGATCTCGAACACATGTTTGATGAATCGTCTGTACTGGGCTAGATTCGTCTGCATGAGCGACAGCACCGATACCCCGGACGCCCAGCCAGCCGGACGGTCCAGCAGCCTCACCGAGCGCCAGCGGACCATCCTCGATGTCATCCGCACCTCGGTCACCACCCGCGGCTATCCGCCGAGCATCCGGGAGATCGGCGACGCCGTCGGCCTCACCTCGACCTCGTCGGTGGCCCACCAGCTGCGCACGCTGGAGAAGAAGGGCTATCTGCGCCGCGACCCGAACCGCCCGCGCGCCGTGGACGTCCGCGGCGCGGACGACTCGACGGGCGCCATCATCACCACAGATGTCTCCGGTTCGGACGCGCTGCCCGAACCGACGTTCGTCCCGGTGCTCGGCCGGATCGCCGCCGGCGGCCCGATCCTGGCCGAAGAGGCCGTCGAAGACGTCTTCCCGCTCCCCCGCGAACTCGTGGGTGAGGGCTCGTTGTTCCTGCTGAAGGTGGTCGGCGAGTCGATGATCGACGCCGCGATCTGCGACGGCGACTGGGTCGTCGTGCGGCAGCAGAACGTGGCCGACAACGGAGACATCGTCGCGGCGATGATCGACGGTGAGGCCACGGTGAAGACCTTCAAGCGCACCAAGGGCCAGGTGTGGCTGATGCCGCACAACCCGGCGTTCGACCCGATCCCGGGCAACGACGCAGTCGTCCTCGGCAAGGTCGTGACCGTCATCCGCAAGATCTGAGGGCTGCCCGACCTAGAGATGAGCCCCGCTGCAGTCGCTCGCAGCGGGGCTCAGTCATGACTCCGGTCAACCGCGGATGAACCCGTTGGTGACCGCGAATTCCTCACTGGCAAACCAGATTTGGACGGGCGCGTCGTCGTATCCGGCAGCTCCCGGCACCCAGTACAAACCCGACTCGGTATTGGCCTTGATGTCGTAGCCCTCAGGCGGCTCCGCACCGGTCGCGACACGGAACGACATCTGCGCGGTCTCGGGTTCCTCGGCCCCCAGCGCATGATGCCGGCCGCTGGCCGGACCGGCGGCCACGGTGTCCTCCGCCGGCGACTCGTCCACAGGCGCCTCGGCCTCGGCCACCTGGTCGTCGGTGGCCTGGTCGTCGGTGGCCCGTTCGTCAGCGGCCTGCTCGTCGGCGGCCTGGTCGTCAGCGGCCTGCTCGTCGGTGTCCTGGTCCCCGCCCGGCGCAGCCCAGACACGGTCGCCGGGGTCCCGGGGCCGAAGTCCGGCGAAGCCCGCCAACCCGGCCGCGGTCAGTCCCGCCGCCGCACCACCACGACGCAAGGCATCGGGGAGTTGCACCGAAGCCGTGGGCTCGTCGGCAGATCCGTCATCGCCCGGCTCCGGCTCGGTGGGCTCAGTGGGCTCGGCGGCGTCCACGGGCTGGGCCTCGACTTCGGCCTGCGCCTCGGACTCTTCCGCATCTTCCGCAGCCGGCTCGTCGGCGGGCTGTTCGGCCGTGAAATCGGGGTACACGGTGGGCGCCGTGTCGATGACGTCCGGGTTGCTCTGGAACTCGGGGCCACCGTGCGGGGCGTCGAACTGCTGGTCGTCAGCCACGAATTCGTCGCCGTACTCATTGTCGACGCCGCCGTCGGCGTACTGCGGGTCGCCGTACTCCCCGTCGCCGAACTCGTGGTCGTCGTAGTCGTACGCATCCTGCTCGTCGACGGCGTCCTGACCGGCGTGCCGCCGGCGCCGCAGCAGCGCCGCGATGACGATGCCGACCACGACGAGCAGCAGCGGGATGATCGCCAGCAACCACCACCAGTGGAACTGGTACCACTTGCCGGATTCGTCGGGCTGCGAGGTCACGCCGCCCGGCAGATCGACGCTGGGTACCTGCAGGCCGCCCAACTGCGACGCCAGTTCTGCCGGCTCGGTGCTGAACGCACGGCTGGACTCGTTCCACGAGATCGAACCGCCCGTGAACTTCTGGCTGACGACGTCGCCGCTGACGGTCTGATCGGCGGTCGGTGCGCCGAGCTTGCCGGTGGCGCCGCCCAGCTTGTCCCACGCCGCGTTCATCGCGCCGCGGACGACGAACGCGCCGTGCTCGGGCGTCCAGAAGATCGCCGGGTTGTCGCCGGCGGCGAAGGTGGCGATCCGGCTCGTCGGCGAAATGCCGCCGTCGGTCTCGTTGCTCGCCGGGAATCCGAGATCGCCTTGCGGTCCGCCGGCCGCGCGGTACTTGGCCAGCACGTCGCCGGTGATCGCGTGCGCACCGGTCGCCGGTGAATAGAAGATGGTGCCGCCGGCGAAGTTCTGCGCGACGCCGTCGCCGACCTTGTACTGGGCACCCTGCTCGTCTCCGAGGGGGCCCTGCGGTCCGCCGGCGGCCCGTCGTGCGGCGGCGATGGCCGTCGTCGCGTCGCCCGGCACGTCGAGGCCGGTCAGCTGGCCGGCCAGGTCGGCGGGCGTGGTGGTGAACGCCTTGGTCTTGGCGTTCCAGCTCACCTCACCGCCAGTGAAGGGCTGCGTGACGACGTCGCCCTTCCAGGACTCGTCGGCCGTGGGTACGCCGAGGGTGCCCGCCGACCCGCCGAGCTTGTCCCAGGCGGCGTTGATGGCGCCGCGCACCACCCAGGCGCCGTTGTCGGGCGTCCAGAAGATGACCGGCTTGTCAGCGGCACTGAAGGTGCTGTTGCGGCTGTCGGTGGCCTTGCCCGCGCCCTCGTCGATGGTCGGGAAGCCGAGATCGCTGTCCGCGGCGCCACCCAACGCCTGGTACTTGTCGAGAATCGCGCCGTAAATCAGATGGGCGCCGGTGCCCTCGCTGAAATAGATCTTGCCGCCCGCGAAGTTCTGCGCAAAGCCCGCGCCGACCTGGTAGACGTCACCGTCCTTGGCGCCCAGCTCACCCGTGTCACCGCCCGCGGCATCCCACGTGTGGGATATCGCCGCGTCGGCGTCGCTTTCCGGTGTCGCGTATGCCGTCGGAGCCATGAGCAATGCCACCGCGACAGAAAGGGCCCCGATACCAGCCCATCCGCCACGGGTTCGCAGCCCGGTCATCGAATTCCTCCCGCGGTCGGCAAAACTCCGGATACAAAATTCCGTCAGACAAACTCTCCTGATTGAGAGATTCTGTCAACTTTGCTTCAGTTCATGCCCATCGTGCGGGATATCGGGCGGTGACGCACCAGTGTGTCGCGCTTCGATATGCGAATAAAATTCGCGCGGCAATTAGTTAAACGCCCAATCCGCGGCCGATGATCTCCTTCATGATCTCGGTGGTCCCGCCGTAGATGGTCTGGATGCGCGAGTCCAGGAATGCCCTGGCAATGGGATATTCACGCATATAGCCGTAGCCGCCGTGCAGCTGCAGACACCGGTCGACCAGGCGAACCTGCGCCTCTGTCGAATACCATTTGGCCATCGCCGCCTGGTCGATTGTCAGTTTTCGATCGAGATGCAGGCGAATGAACTCATCGACCATGATTCGCACGGCCGTGGCCTCTGTCGCCAGTTCGGCCAACACGAATCGGCTGTTCTGGAAGCTGCCGATCGGCTTGCCGAACGCTTTACGCTCCTTGGCGTATTGCAATGTCGATTCCAGAACGGCCTCCATCGCCGCGGCAGCCATCACGGCGATGGAAATGCGCTCCTGAGGCAGGTTCTGCATCAGATAGACGAATCCCATGCCCTCGACGCCCAGCAGGTTCTCGGCCGGGACCTTGACGTCGGTGAACGACAATTCCGCGGTGTCCTGCGCGTCGAGACCGATCTTGTCGAGGTGACGGCCGCGCTCGAATCCCGCCATGCCGCGCTCGACCACCAACAGGCTGAAGCCCTGCGCACCCTTGTCCGGGTCGGTCTGCGCGACGACGATCACCAGGTCGGCGTGAATACCGTTGGTGATGAACGTCTTCGAGCCGTTGAGCACATAGTGGTCGCCGTCCTTTATCGCGCGGGTCTTGATGCCCTGCAGGTCACTGCCGGTACCCGGTTCGGTCATCGCGATGGCGCAGATCAGTTCGCCGCTGCAGAACCGGGGCAGCCAGCGCTGCTTCTGCTCGTGGTTGGTCAGCTCGAGGAGATATGGCGCGATGACGTCGTTCTGCAACGTGAAGCCCAGACCGCTGTGCCGCCCCGCCGCGGTCTCCTCGCTGACGATGACGTTGTAGCGGAAGTCCGGGTTTCCGCCGCCGCCGTACTCCTCCGGCACGGCCATGCCGAGAAAGCCCTGCTTACCCGCCTCGCGCCAGACCTCGCGGTCGACGATCTTGGCCTTCTCCCACTCCTCGCGGTAGGGCTCGGCATGGCGGTCGAGGAACGCGCGGTACGACTCGCGGAACAGCTCGTGCTCGGGTTCGAACAACGTCCGGTCGTACTTGATGACACCCATGTGAGACCTCCGGTACTGGATAAGTTTGCAACAACTTATCCCAACCGGACGGTTGGTTGTGAGCGGGCCCACACCCGGCGCGTCGCCGGGCGACGACTACCTCGCCTGGCTGCGGCCGGACTGCGAACGGCCCGACTGCGCCTGCGAACGACCACCCTGGCTACGCCCGGGCGCCTGCAGCCCACCGCTCGAACGCCGGCGGCGGCGCTGCGCCTGCCCGGCGGTCGCCGTCTTGGCCGGACGATTGCCGCCCCGAGGCGCGGGCGCCTCCTTCGGTGCCGGCGCGCGATACGGCGCGATCTCACCGACCAGCGCCTGCACCGATGCCGAATCGGCGACGACTTCCTGCGGCCGGGCCGTGATGCCGGCCTTGCGCAGCAGCTGCTGGGCATCCTTGCGCTGTTCTGGCAGCACGACGGTCACGACGTCGCCGGCGCTCCCGGCACGGGCCGTACGCCCCGAGCGGTGCAGGTACGCCTTGTGCTCGGCAGGCGGATCCACGTGGACCACGAGCTCGACCTCATCGACGTGCACACCGCGCGCGGCGATGTCGGTGGCGACGAGGACGCGTGCCTCCCCCGAGCTGAACGCGGCGAGGTTGCGGTCCCGCGCCGGCTGAGACAGGTTGCCGTGCAGGTCGACCGACGGCACACCGGACTCGGTGAGCTGTCGGGCCAGCTTGCGAGCCTGGTGCTTGGTGCGCATGAACAGGATGCGCCGGCCGGTGCCGGACGCCAGCCGCTGCACCAGGTCGCGCTTCTCGGCGACACCGGCGACGTGGAACACGTGGTGGGTCATGGCCGGCGGCGGCGCGTCGATCTCGTCGACCGAGTGCGTGATGGGGTCGGACAGGAAGCGCCGCACGAGTTTGTCGACGCCGTTGTCGAGCGTCGCGGAGAACAACATGCGCTGGCCGCCCGCGGGAGTGGCCGCCAGAATCCGGGTGACGCCGGGCAGGAAGCCCAGGTCGGCCATGTGATCAGCCTCGTCCAGCACCGTGACCTGCACGGCGTCCAAGCTCACCAGCTTCTGCTTCATGAGGTCTTCGAGACGGCCCGGGCAGGCGATGACGATGTCCACGCCCCCGCGCAACGCGTCGACCTGACGGTTCTGCGAAACGCCACCGAAGATGGTGGTCACCTTGAGTCCGACGGCGGTGGCCAGCGGTTCGACGGTCGCGGCGATCTGGGTGGCCAGCTCGCGGGTCGGGGCCAGCACCAGGCCGGTGGGACGCGACGGGCGTCGCGCGGCGCCGGCCAGCCGGGCCACCAGCGGAATGGAGAAGGCGAGCGTCTTACCGCTGCCCGTACGGCCGCGGCCGAGGACGTCACGGCCCGCGAGGGTGTCGGGCAGGGTGCTGACCTGGATCGGGAACGGCGCGGCGATACCGCGGCCGGCGAGCGAGGCGACGAGCGCCTCGGGGACGCCGAGCTCGGCGAATGACGATGATTGTTCTGCGGACATGAAGGGACACAGCCTTTCCGGCACGGTGGGTCGACAATGCCGGCGGCAGTATCGGTCGCCGCGAGAAATGCTGGTGCAGAGGGAACTGACGGCTCTCAGCCGTTCCACGACGTCATCAGCGGGCGTGTCCTGCGAGGGAGCGCAACTGATGTTGGTTGTGAGCTTAGTGCCGAACATCGGCCATCGCTGACCACAGCAACCGCATCGGCCAACCGGGCAGCGAAAACCTCTGTCCCCCAAGGAGTATCGCAGTGGTGTGATTTCACCCACCATCGCGGTACTGGCATACCAGAAAATCAACACACCCGACAAAATTTCGGCAAACAACCGGTACCGGTCGGGTCACAGTGCGACGATGCGACACGGGTGCCGATCACCGGATCGGCGATGTCGAAAGGGGGCGAGGCCATGCGCAACTTCGGACGCACCATCCCCGCAACGCTGGCCGTGATGCTGACGGTGCTGGGCACGGTTCTGCTCGGCGCGGTGTCGATGGTCACCGCCGCCTTCACCCTCGCGGCGACCGCGCTGATCGTCCCGGGCACCGGCACGCCGAACGCCAACATCGTGGCCGGCTACAAGGAGAACGCCGACAACTACTACATCGCCCCGTTCAACCCGCTGTGCACGCAGGCGAACAACTGCAACCTGCAGGGCATCAACTACCCCGCCCAGTTCTGGCCGATCCCGCTGCCCGGCTGGGGCGGGCTGTCCGGCGCCAAGTGGAACGACTCGACGGGCCAGGGCATCCTCGCGTTGGACACGGCGCTGCAGTTGGCCCTGCCGACGGCGACGCCCCAGAATCCGGTCGTCATCTTCGGCTACTCCCAGGGCGGCAACATCGTCAGCCGCGAGAAGGCCACGCTGTCGGGGCTGACCGACGCCCAGAAGGCCGCACTGTCCTTCGTCATGATCGGCAACACCAACCGGCCCAACGGTGGACTGTTCGAGCGGCTGGCCTTCCTCGGCACCGTGCCGATCTGGGATGTCACGTTCGGCCTGCCGGCACCCACGAACACCGGTATCAAGACCACCGACATCGCGTTCGAGTACGACGGCGTGTCCGACTTCCCGCTCTACCCGATCAACCTGCTCGCCGATCTCAACGCCATCGCCGGTTTCTGGTACACCCACGGCACCTACCTGGCGCCCAACGAGAACAGCGATCCAGGCGAGATCCCCGACCTCGAGTACACGCCCACAGAGTTGGACGCCGCGTTGAAGGACCCGGCGAACCAGACCGTGTACGGCGACACCACCTACATCACCATTCCGACCAAGACCCTGCCGATCGTGCGGCCGTTCCTGGAGTTCGGCGGCTTCACCCACACCAGCTTCATCATCAAGCCGCTCGTCGACCTGGTCGCCCCCGTGCTGCGAGTGCTCATCGACACCGGCTATGACCGCAGCTTGAGCCCGGGCGTCCCGGCGCCGTTCCGGTTGATCCCGCTGATCAACCCGATCACGCTGACGGTGGACCTGATCAACGCCGCGGGTGAGGGTGTCAAGGCCGCGATCAGCGACATCACCGGTGGCAAGGTGCAGCTTCCCATCGCCGCGACCACCCCGGCCCCCGCGCCGACGACCATCGCGGCCCTGACCGGCTCGACCGCGCCGAAGGCGGTGTCCGCCACGCCGACCGGTGACACCAAGCTCGCGCCCGTGGCGGCTCCGAAGCTCTCGACGACCCCGGACACCAAGGACACCGACACCAAAGACGTCGATACGAAGATCGCGGACGTCAAGGACACCGACACCAAGACCCCGGACACCAAGACACCAGATACCAAGGTGACGGACCCCAAGACCACCGACACCACCGGCCCGAAGCCCGGCACCGAACCGGCCACCAACCAGGGCCCGGCCAAGGACGGTCAGACCGGTGCCAATGACAAGGCCGGAGACAAGACCACCGACAAGACCAAGAAGCCGAAGAAGGACAAGAAGGTCAAGGCCCCCAAGACCGTGAAGCCGGCCGCCGACAAGGCCGACAAGCCGGCCAAGGCCGCCGCCTGATCAGGCGGTGACGAACTCGCCGAGGCTGGCGGCCAGCGCCATCGGCACCCAGCCCTTGATCCGGGTGCCGTCGGTGGTGTGCTCGGTGGCCTCGACGCGACCTTCGGCGTGCACGCGAGCCACGAGGTCGCCGCGGTCGTAGGGAATGGTCACGTCGACGGCGGCGTCGGTCGGCTCGACCAGCTCGCACATGCGCAGCCGCAGCCGGTCCAGCCCCTCACCGGTGTGCGCCGACACGAACACCGCGTCCGGCAACGCGCGCCGCAGGTGCGCCAGCGCCAGATCGCCGGCAGCGTCGATCTTGTTGACCACCAACAACTCTCGCGGCGCGGTGATGTCGTACTCGGCGACGACTTCCCCGACGACCTTGCGCACCGCGTTGATCTGCGCCAGCGGATCGGCATCGGAACCGTCGACGACGTGGACCAGCAGGTCGGCGTCGACGACCTCCTCCAGCGTCGACCGGAACGCCTCGACCAGCTGGGTCGGCAGGTGCCGCACGAACCCGACGGTGTCGGTCAGGGTGAAGGGCCGGCCGTCGTCCAGCTGGCCGCGGCGCGTGGTGGGTTCTAGGGTGGCGAACAGCGCGTTCTGCACCAGCACGCCCGCGCCGGTGAGGGCGTTGAGCAGGCTGGACTTGCCTGCGTTGGTGTAGCCGACGATCGCGATCGACGGGGTGTCGCTGGCCCGGCGGCTGTGCCGCTGGGTGTCGCGAATCTTCTTCATGTCCTTGATCTCGCGACGCAGCTTGGCCATCCGCTCGCGGATGCGTCGCCGGTCGGTCTCGATCTTGGTTTCACCGGGGCCACGCGTACCCACACCGCCACCGGCGCCACCGGCACGACCGCCGGCCTGCCGGGACATCGACTCACCCCAGCCGCGCAGTCGCGGCAGCATGTACTCCATCTGGGCCAGCGACACCTGGGCCTTACCCTCGCGGCTGGTGGCGTGCTGGGCGAAGATGTCGAGGATCAGCGCGGTGCGGTCGATGACCTTGACCTTCACCACTTTTTCCAGCGAGTTCAGCTGAGCGGGGCTCAGTTCACCGTCGCAGATGACGGTGTCGGCGCCGGTGGCGAGCACGATCTCGCGCAGTTCCTGGGCCTTGCCGGAGCCGATGTAGGTCGAGGCGTCCGGTTTGTCGCGGCGCTGGATCATGCCTTCGAGCACCTCGGAGCCCGCGGTCTCGGCGAGGGCGGCGAGCTCGGCGAGGCTGTTGTCGGCGTCGGCCGACGTGCCGTCGGTCCACACGCCGACCAGCACCACGCGCTCGAGGCGCAGCTGGCGGTATTCGACTTCGGAGATGTCGGCCAGTTCGGTCGACAGACCGGCAACGCGGCGCAGTGCCGCACGGTCTTCGAGCGCCAGTTCACCGACGCTTGGGATGTTGTCGGGATCGAAAGGAGAGGTCATAGGTAGTTATCGATGGTGCCCGCAAAGTCAGCGGGACGCATCTGAATTTCCTTCGTTGTCATGCCACCATTCGGCGGCCAGTTCACCGTGTGCCAGCAGCACCGACGGCCCGCGCAGGAAACTGGTGTCCGCGGTGATGGTCACGCTGACCTCGCCGCCGGGGATCACCACCCGCAGGCTGCCGGTGTCGGCGCCGATGTGGTTCAGTGCTGCCAACGTGGCAGCGACGGTCCCGGTTCCGCAGGAGCGGGTTTCGCCCACGCCCCGCTCGTGCACCCGCATAGCGACGACCCCGTTGGCGGGCGCGGTCAGCACCTCGACATTGACGCCCTCGGGGAACTGGTCGGCGTCGAAGGACACCGGCGCCGCGACGTCCAACGCGGTGAGCCCGGCCATGTTCAGCGACGGGTCGACACAGGCCAGGTGCGGGTTGCCGACGTCGACGGCCAGACCCGCGAAGGTGCGCCCGGCGATGACGGCCTTGCCGGGCCCGAACGAACGGGCCTTGCCCATCTCGACGGTGACCTCTGCGTTGACCGCATCGGCGCCGTGCAGGACCACCGGGCGCGGCCCGGCCAGGGAACCGACCACGAATTCGTCGCGGTGCTCGAGCCCGGACGCGCGGAGGTAGTGGGCGAAGACACGGACGCCGTTGCCGCACATCTGGGCGATGGAGCCGTCGGCGTTGCGGTAGTCCATGTACCAGTCGTCGGCGGCGACGCCGTCGGGGAGTTGATCGAACACGCCGGCGTTCTGGGCGGCCCCCGCCTTGGTGACGCGCAGCAGGCCGTCGGCCCCGAGTCCGCGGCGCCGGTCGCACAGCGCAGCGATGACCGCGGGGGTCAGGTTCAGTTCGGCGTCGACATCGGGCAGCACCACGAAGTCGTTCTGGGTGCCGTGCCCTTTCGAAAACCGCACGGCTTCAGGATACGTGGCGCCACCGTCGGATGGTCTCGGCCGCGTTCCCTTCCGCATCGCCGGCCAGCCACGTGATGCGGTGATCACGCCGGAACCAGGACCGCTGCCGCCGCACGTAGCGCCGGGTGCCGATGAAGGTGCGCTCCTGCGCCTCGGCGATCGCGGCGTCGTCGCCACCGGCGTCAAGCGCGGTCAGCACCTGTGCGTAGCCCAGGGCTCGGGCGGCCGTCACGCCGTCGCGCAGGCCGCGGGCACGCAGTGCCACCACCTCGTCGACCAGACCCGAGGCGAACATCAAATCGGTACGACGCTGCAGCCGGTCATCGAGAACCGCTGTGTCCCAGTCCAATCCGACGATGAGGGTGTCCCAGCGTGGCGCGCCGATCTGTGGTGCGGACGCCGCGAACGGCCGGCCGGTGAGTTCAACGACCTCCAGGGCGCGCACGATGCGCCGGCCGTCGGTGTTCAGGATCGACGCGGCGGCCTCGGGGTCGACCCGCGCCAGTTCGCCGTGCAGGGCCGTGACCCCGACCTCGGCCAGCCGGTCCTCCCACCGGGCCCGCACCGCGGGATCGGTCGCCGGGAACGACCATTCGTCGAGTAGCGCCTGGATGTACATCATCGACCCGCCGACAATCACCGGCACGGCGCCGCGGGCGGCGATGTCCTCGATGTCGGCTGCGGCGGCCGCCTGGTACTTCGCGACGGTCGCATTGTCGGTCACCTCGAGGACGTCGAGTTGGTGGTGGACGATGCCGCGCCGCTCGGCCACCGTCAGCTTGGCGGTGCCGATGTCCATGCCGCGGTAGAGCTGCATGGCGTCGGCGTTCACAATTTCGCCGCCCAGTTGTTCGGCGAGATCGAGCGCCAGGGCCGACTTGCCGGTTCCGGTGGGGCCGACGACCGCGATGGGCCTCACTGGGGCGACCCGGCCGGGATCCACGTGCCGACGAAGTAGCCGACGCCGTACGGCGCGCCGCGGTACAGCTCGGTCGCCTTGGGGTCCGGTCCGGCCAGCCCGGCCAGCACCTGGTAAGCGGCCCGGCCGAGGGCGCCGGACAGACCGGCGAGCGCGGCCACGTCGCCGGTGGCCAGCGCGTCGTCCCACTGTGCTTGGCGCGCAACGGAATCGGGGTCGAAGCCGCCGGGCGCCGCCGCGGTCAAGGTGTTCGCGCCGTCGGCGACCACGAGCACACCGACGGGCTCAGCGGCCGCGTCCAGCTCGGCGCGCAGCGCGCGGCCCTGCTCCAGTGCCGCCTCCGGTGCCAGGTCGTCGGCGAAGACCCGCACGTCGACCGTCGCTCCCGCGTTCACACTCCCCCGCAGCCAGCCCGCGATCAGCGCGCACAACGGGAGCGGCCGCACCGCATCGGACGGGCCCGGCGTGAACGAGACCCGGACGTCGGCGCCGTAACCGGCGAAGGTGCCGACCGCGTCGGCAGGCACCCGGTCATCCTGCGCACCGACGCCGACGACCACCCAACGCGGCGGCAGGTCCTGCGCCGCGCACCGCACCGCGGCCGTCAGATCGGCCAGCTCGACAGCGGCGCCCGACGCCAGTTCAGGCACCAGAATGGGGGCCGACGGGACGATCGCGATATGTGTCAGGCCGGCGCTACGCACGCGTCCACGCTAACGAGTCCGGCAAACGCCTGCGCAGACGGCGGGTCGACCTGTTTGAATAGCGTGCGAGTACCAGATGACGGCGCCGCGTCGCGCGGCAGAAGCGTGGGTCACCCCACGCGCGGGCATGAGGAGCACGAGATGACCACCACCGAACCCGGCAACACCCCGAAACCGACTCCTCGGCCCGGTCCGCCGCGCCCCGGTCCCAAACCGAGCGCCGTCCCGCACCATCCCCCGGCCCCGCCGGTGGCCGCCCCGCCGACGTGCGATCCGCACCGCTTCGGCCGCGTCGACGACGACGGCACGGTGTGGCTGATCACCGGCGCCGGCGAGCGCAAGATCGCGTCGTGGCAGGCGGGCGACGCCGAGGCCGCATACGCCCACTTCGGCCGCCGGTACGACGATCTGAGCACCGAGGTGGCGCTGCTGGAGCACCGGCTCGGCAGCGGCAGCGGCGACGCCCGCAAGATCAAGTCGGCCGCCGCGACGCTGCTGGAATCGCTGCCCGAGGCCTCGGTACTGGGTGACGTCGATGCCCTGACCGCCCGGCTGACCACCATCGTCGAGCAGGCCGGCGCCAGCGCGCAGGAGGAGCGGGCCAAGCGCGACGAGCACCGGGCCGCCCAGACGGCCCGTAAGGAAGCCCTGGCCGCCGAGGCCGAGGAGATCGGCGCCAACTCCACGCAGTGGAAGGCCAGCGGCGACCGGCTGCGGGCGATCCTCGACGAGTGGCGGACCATCACCGGCCTGGACCGCAAGGTCGACGACGCGCTGTGGAAGCGTTACTCGGCGGCCCGCGAGGCGTTCAACCGGCGCCGGGGCTCGCACTTCGCCGAGCTCGATCGCGAGCGGGTCGGCGTGCGGCAGGCCAAGGAGGCGCTGTGTGAGCGCGCCGAGGCGCTGTCGGGCTCCACGGATTGGGGCGCGACCGCCGCGACGTTCCGCGATCTGCTGGCGCAGTGGAAGGCGGCGGGCCGCGCCGCCAAGGATGTCGACGACGCGCTGTGGAAGCGGTTCAAGGCTGCCCAGGACACGTTCTTCAGCGCCCGTAACGCGGTCAACGCCGAGAAGGACGCCGAGTTCAACGCGAACGCCGACGCCAAGGCCGCGTTGCTGGACGAGGCCGAGAAGATCGACATCAGCGATGTCGACGCCGCGCGCGCGGCATTCCGGGCCATCGGCGACAAGTGGGACGCCATCGGCAAGGCCTCGCGCGACCGCACCGCGGAGCTGGAGCGCCGGCTGCGGGCCGTCGAGAAGAAGATCCGCGACGCCGCGCAGAGCGGCTGGAGCGACCCGGAGGCGCAGGCCCGGGCCGACCAGTTCCGCGAGCGGGCCGAGCAGTTCGAGCGTCAGGCCGAGAAGGCCGAGGCGGCAGGCAAGGCGAAGGATGCCGAGAAGGCACGGGCCAGTGCGGCGCAGTGGCGTGAGTGGGCGGACGCAGCTTCCGCGGCGATCAAGAAGTAGGGCTGTCCGGGCCGTCGAGCAGCCCGCGCTTCTGCTGCTCGGCGGTCGACTCGCGGCGCTGTGCCTCGGCTGCCAGCTGCACCGCGGTGCGTGACCACACCACGCGGGCCCAGTGGAACGTCAGCAGGATGACGGCGATCCACGCCAGGTAGAGCCCGAATCCGGGGCCCGGGTACGGCTTGACGACGGTGTTGCGCGACCAGATGGCGAGCATGCCGAGGAAGCACGACACGGCGGAGCCGGCGAGCGCGATCCAGGCCAGGCCCCAGCGGCGGGTCAGCAGCGCCAGCATCGAGAAGCCGACGCTGAACACCAGGATCAGCCACACGAACACCCGCGACGGCAGCAGAATCTTGGCGTCGAGCGCGACCTGATCACCGAGCAGCACGTCGAAGCCCTTCACGGCGCCGGTGTGCGGCAGCACGAACGACAGCAGGATCACGAAGACGCAGATCGCCACGACCATGGCGCGGCCGCCCGGGTCGATCTCGCGGGCGATGCGCTGCTCGGCGGCATCGATGTCGTCTTTGAATTCCTCGAATTCGCCGTTCGAGCCGCTGTTCGGCTGTCCGGGCTTGGTGTCGTTCATCGTGAACATCCCTGCTCTACGGGCGTGACGGGCGGCGCGCCGATCTGCGGCATGCCCAGGCCTACGCCGGTGGTGGGTTTGCGGCCCGCGGCGTGCGCGTCGCCCGCGCGGGTGCGGCGGTGGCTGGTGATCGGCGTGTCGGCGATCAGGTGGTGCGGCGCCGCGCCGGTGACGGTCGTGGTGACGATGTCGCCCGGACGGATGTCGGCGTCGCCTGGGGCGAAGTGCACCAGCCGGCCGTCGCGCGCACGGCCCGACATCCGCTCGGTGGCCGAATCCTTGCGGCCTTCGCCGGTGGCCACCAGCAGCTCGACCTCGCGACCGACCTGGGCCAGGTTCTCCTCCCACGAGATGCGCTCCTGCAGCTCGATGAGCCGCATATAGCGTTCGGAGACAACCTCTTTCGGGAGCTGGTCGGGCAGCTCGGCGGCCGGGGTGCCGGGCCGCTTGGAGTACTGGAAGGTGAACGCGCTGGAGAATCGCGCGCGTTCGACGACGTCGAGGGTGGCCTGGAAGTCCTCTTCGGTCTCCCCCGGGAACCCGACGATGATGTCGGTGGTGATGGCCGCGTGCGGGATCGCGGCGCGCACCCGCTCGATGATGCCGAGGTACTTCTCGGCCCGGTAGGAGCGGCGCATCTCCTTGAGGATGCGGTCCGATCCCGACTGCAGCGGCATGTGCAGCGTCGGGCAGACGTTCGGGGTGGCCGCCATGGCTTCGATGACGTCGTCGGTGAACTCGGCGGGGTGCGGCGAGGTGAAGCGGACCCGCTCGAGGCCCTCGATGTCGCCGCAGGCGCGCAGCAGTTTGGCGAACGCGCCGCGGTCGCGCTCGATGTCCGTCCAGGCGTCCGGGTTCTCGCGCAAGCGCTCGTCCGAGGCGAACGACACGCCGTACGCGTTCACGTTCTGGCCCAGCAGTGTGATCTCCAGGACGCCCTGGTCCACCAGCGACTGCACTTCGGCGAGGATGTCGCCGGGACGCCGGTCGACCTCCTTGCCGCGCAGTGACGGCACGATGCAGAACGTGCAGGTGTTGTTGCAGCCGACCGAGATGGAAACCCAAGCGGCATAAGATGATTCGCGCGTCGCCGGCAATGCCGAGGGGAATTCCTGCAGGGCCTCGACGATCTCGACCTGGGCTTCGCGGTTGTGGCGGGCACGTTCGAGCAGCACCGGCAGCGAGCCGATGTTGTGCGTGCCGAACACCACGTCGACCCACGGCGCCTTGCTCAGCACCGTGTCGCGGTCCTTCTGCGCCAGGCAACCGCCGACGGCGATCTGCATATTCGGGTCGGTCTGCTTACGCGGCGCCAGGTGACTGATGTTGCCGTAGAGCTTGTTGTCGGCGTTCTCGCGGACCGCACAGGTGTTGAAGACCACCACGTCGGCGTCGTCGCCGTCCTCGGCGCGCCGGTAGCCGGCGTCTTCGAGCAGGCCGGCCAGCCGCTCGGAATCGTGGACGTTCATCTGACACCCGTAGGTGCGGACCTGGTAGGTGCGCCCCGCGCCGGAACCCGTAGCGGACTCCGCGGCGTCAGCTTCCACGTCCGGAGTCGCTGTCGAAATCACGTGCCAATCGTACGGGCGGCGCGTTTTATACCAAATTTGTCGAAGGGCTTCCGGGTTTCTGTGAGTGATCCGCGCGCCGTGGCTTACCTGGGTAGTGTCTGTGCGCATGGTCACCGGCGAGCCGTCACCTGCCACCCCGATGATCTCGGTCAAGGGGGTCAACAAGCACTTCGGCGCACTGCATGTGCTGAAGGACATCAATCTCGAAGTTCCGCGCGGACAGGTCGTCGTGCTGCTCGGGCCGTCAGGTTCGGGCAAGTCGACGTTGTGTCGCACCATCAATCGGCTGGAGACCATCGACTCCGGATCGATCCACATCGACGGTGAGCTGCTGCCCGAAGAGGGCCGCAAGCTGGCCACCCTGCGGTCCGAGGTCGGCATGGTGTTCCAGTCGTTCAACCTGTTCGCGCACAAGACAATTCTCGAGAACGTCACGCTCGCGCCCATGAAGGTGCGGCGGAAGAACAAGGACGAGGCCCGCAAGAAGGGGCTGGAACTGCTCGAGCGGGTCGGGGTCGCCAACCAGGCCGACAAATACCCGGCGCAGCTGTCGGGCGGTCAGCAACAACGCGTCGCCATCGCCCGATCGCTGGCCATGGGCCCGAAGGTCATGCTGTTCGACGAACCCACCAGCGCACTGGACCCCGAGATGGTCAACGAGGTGCTGTCGGTGATGACGTCGCTGGCGACCGAGGGCATGACGATGATCGTGGTGACGCACGAGATGGGCTTCGCCCGCCGCGCGTCGCACCGGGTGGTGTTCATGGCCGACGGCACCATCGTCGAGGACGCCGAGCCCGACGAGTTCTTCACCGCGCCGAAGTCCAACCGGGCCCGGGACTTCCTGGGCAAGATCCTGGACCACTGATCGTGAAACGGTCGATTGGGCAGAGGCCCGTGCCGCGTGTAGTCCGCGGTCTGGCCGCGGTCACCGTGCTGATCGTGGCGCTGCTGTCGCTGAGCGCCTGCGGCGCGAACAGCAAGAAGATCACCATCGGCACCAAGTTCGACCAGCCCGGTCTGGCCGCGAAGAAGCCGGACGGCACGCTGGCGGGCTTCGACATCGACGTCGCAAGGTATGTAGCCAAAGAACTCGGTTACAAGCCCGACGACATCGAGTGGAAGGAAGCGCCGTCGGGTCAGCGCGAGAACCTGATCCAGAACCACCAGGTCGACTTCATCGTCGCCACCTACTCGATCACCGACGCCCGCAAGCAGAAGGTGTCGTTCGCTGGGCCGTATCTGGTCACCGGCCAGAGCCTGCTGGTGCGCGCCGACAACAACGAGATCACCAGCGTCGAGTCGCTGCAGAACCACAAGAAGCTGTGCTCGGTGTCGGGTTCGACACCGGCGCAACGCATCAAGGACAAGTACCCGGGTGTGCAGCTGCAGCAGTACGACACCTACTCGGCGTGCCTGGAGGCCGTGAAGACCGGCGCCATCGACGCGCTGTCCACCGACGAGGTGATCCTGGCCGGCTACGCCGCCCAGACCCCGGGCGCGTTCAAACTGGTCGGCAAGCCGTTCTCGGTGGAGAAGTACGGCATCGGATTGCTCAAGGGCGACAAGGCATTGCGCCAGAAGATCAACGATGCCATCGAGAAGATGCAGAAGTCCGGCGAGTGGCAGGCCGCGTTCGACCGCAACCTGGGCCCGGCCGGACTGACCGCACCGCCGCCGCCCCCGTTGGACACCAACATCAACGCAGCCGGCGGAGCGAAGCGCGTCGACCTGTGGGGCACCTACGGCGGCAAGATCGTCAAGGCGTTCTGGACGACCATCCAGCTGACGCTGCTCGCGGCGGCCGGCGCACTGATCCTGGGCACCGTGCTGGCGGCGATGCGGCTGTCGCCGGTGCCGGTGCTGCGCTGGCTGGGCACGGCGTACGTCAACGTCGTCCGCAATACGCCGTTGACGCTGATCATCCTCTTCTGTTCGTTCGGTATCGGGAACACCCTGCGGATCACCCTCGTCGACCCGCATTCGCCGACGGCTGTGGTGGACAGCAACTTCCGGCTCGCGGCACTCGGGTTGACGGTCTACACCGCGTCGTTCGTGTGCGAGACACTGCGGTCGGGCGTCAACACCGTGCCGCTCGGTCAGGCCGAGGCCGCCCGCTCGCTGGGCATGAGCTTCGGCCAGAACCTGCGGATGATCCTGCTGCCGCAGGCTTTTCGCGCGGTGATCAATCCGCTCGGTTCGGTACTGATCGCACTGGTGAAGAACACCACGATCGCCTCGGCCATCGGCGTCGCCGAGGCGGCGCTGCTGATGAAGGAGATGATCGAGAACACCGCGGCGCTGCTGGCGGTCGGCTCGATCTTCGCCGCCGGTTTCGTGGTCCTGACGTTGCCGTTGGGGTTGTTGTTCGGTTGGTTGGGTAAGCGATACGCGGTGGTGCGGTGATGAGCGCTTGCACGAAGAACAAACGGCGACCGATGAGCGCTTGCGCGAAGAACAGAGGGCACTGATGAGTGAAGCTTCCGTCCTCTACGACGCCCCGGGTCCGCGGGCGCAGCGGCGCAACCTGTTGTTCGCCGCCGTCATCGTCGCGGTGATCATCGCGATGGCCGGCTGGGTGTTGTGGCAGTTCGAGTCCAAAGGCCAACTGACCGAAGCCAAGTGGCATCCGTTCCTGACCGCCAACCTTTGGACGACGTACGTGCTGCCGGGCGTGGCAGGCACGCTGACGGCGGCCGCAGTGTCGATCGTGTTGGCGCTGGTGCTGGGTCTGGCGTTGGGCATGGGCCGGTTGTCGGATACTCGTGCGGTGCGGTGGGTCTGCTCGGTATTCGTCGAGTTCTTCCGCGCCGTCCCGGTCCTGATCATGATGTTGTTCGCGTACTTCCTGTATGCGCTGTACGACGTCTTCCCGTCGCGGCAGCTGGCACTCGCCGGCGTGATCACGGGCCTGACGCTGTACAACGGCGCGGTGATCGCGGAGATCGTGCGGGCCGGTGTCTACGCGCTGCCCCGTGGACAACGCGAGGCGGCCGTCGCACTGGGCCTGCGGCCCGGCCAGACGTTGCGGCTGATCCTGCTCCCCCAGGCCGTGACATCGATGCTGCCCGTACTGGTGTCCCAGATGGTGGTGGTGCTCAAGGACACTGCCATCGGCTACCAGATCACTTTTGTCGAGATGGTTCGCCAGGGCACGAACATCGGTTCGGCGTACAGCAACTACATCCCCGCGCTGTTGGTGATCGCGGCGCTGATGATCAGCCTCAACTTTGCGCTGTCCGCACTGGCGACCCGCCTGGAAGCCCGGCTACGGCAGTCGCGGCGTGCCCCCGAGCCCCTACCGGTGAACACCGGCGTTCAGGAGGACACGCCGGGCACCCCGGCGGCGTGACGCGGTTCCGGCCAGGCGCGCAGCGCCTGATCGGCTACCGCGTGCAGTTCGTCGCGCTCGGCACCGCCGTTGGCCTGAACCGCCAGCCCCTGGCACACCGCCCCGATCCAGCGCGCCAGCAGGTGCGGGTCCGCTCCGGGTAGTTCGCCGACCAGCTGGGCGGCCCGGAATCGTTCGGCCAGCTCGGCGATTCCGTTCTCCCGCAGCCCTGCCAGCTCGGCGTGCAGCGCGGTGGCTTCATCGCTGGCCGCAAGGGCGCTCTGGACCAACAGGCAGCCACGGGGATCCGCTGTCCCGGACGACGCGTCGACAGCGCCGTGCACTGTGGCGTAGGCGCTCTCCCACGCGGTCGGCAGAGCGAGTGCGCGTTCCGCGTAGCCACCGGGCCCCGCCTGGTAGCGCCGCACGGCGGCGCGGAAAAGGTCTGCCTTGGAACCGAATTCGGCATACAGACTGCGGCGGTTGACGCCGGTCGCCACGGTGAGATCACTGATGGACACCCCGTCGTACCCGCGTGCCCAGAACAGCCGCATCGCGGTGTCGAGAACCCGCTCGGGGTCGAATTCGCGGGGCCTGCCGATCGCCATCAAACCTCCCGGTGTGATCTGAGCCACATATCGGAATGAAGTCCTGCTCTGGCAGCTTGTGCTGAGCGTACTTAGTAACCGATTGGTTCGGAAGAATCATTCCACGACTTGGAGAGCTCATGAGCACCACTTCAGACGCCCCACTCGCAGGCCGGCGCGCATTGGTCACCGGCGGCTCCCGCGGCATCGGCGCCGCGACCGTGCGCCGGCTCGCCGCCGACGGCGCAGCGGTCGCATTCACGTACCAGTCGTCGCCCGACGCCGCACAGGACCTGGTCGACGAACTCGAAGCGACCGGCGCAAAAGTGGCCGCCATCAAGGCCGACAGTGCTGACGCGCTGGCCGTGGCCGCGGCGGTGGACGAAGCGGTCGAGCGGCTCGGCGGTTTGGACATCCTGGTCAACAACGCCGGCGTCGCGCAGGGCGCGCCGATCGAGTCGTTCCCGCTGGAGGATTTCGACCGGATGCTGGACATCAACGTCAAGGCAGTTTTCGCCGCCATCCAGCGCGCCGTGCCCCACCTGGGCGCCGGCGGCCGGATCATCACCATCGGCAGCGTCAACGCCGACCGGGTGCCCACCGTCGGTTTCTCGGTGTACGCCCTCACCAAGGCCGCGGTGGCCGGACTGACACGCGGCCTTGTGCGCGAGCTCGGCCCGCGCGGCATCACCATCAACACCATTCAGCCGGGCCCGGTCGCCACCGACATGAACCCCGACACCGGCGACTTCGCCGACGAGCTCCGCCCCCTCATCGCGACCGGTCAGTACGGGCAGCCGCGCGACATCGCCAGCGCCGTCGCCTACCTCGCCCATCCCGAATCCGGTTTCATCACGGGCGTCACCTGGAACATCGACGGCGGCTTCGTGATCTGACGCCGAACCACCGCAGCAACCCGCGGGGTTCACCTTCCCGGTGAACCCCGCGGACATGCACGTCGTGTCCCTGATGGAGGTTCACTCGATCCCGGGAGGCGTCATGAGTGTCGCGGTTCGTGCGTACACAGCAGTTCCAGCCCCAACCCAGGCCGTCGCGGCACTGTGTACCGCGTGCCTGGTTCTCACCGCGGCGCCGTCGCCGGGGCGGGCCACCGCCCAGGCGGTGCCCGTTCTCACCGAGCCGAGCATCTCGCTGACGGCGCAGCCGCTGCCGCTGCCACTCGATCTGCTCAACCAGCAGGTGGTGTTCAACGTCGGGCTGTTCGTCGATTGGGTTACCACCGGCGCTGCCCTGGTCCAGCGCCAGGCACAGATACCCGGCGATTTCGTGGCGGCCATCGGCAGTGGCACACCACCACCCACCGCCGCCGCACAGGCCCTGAGCGCGTTCGCCGACATCGAGTTCGAAGCCGGGCGCGATCTCATCGGGTTCGCGCAGGACATCGCGGTGTTCCAACTCCAGTTCAGGGCCACCACCCTGTCCGCATTCCCGCCGTTCAACTCGGGACCCGGTCAGCAATTCGTCGTAGACACCACGGCTTTCGGCCTCAACATCACCCAGCAGATGGCGGACTTCGCACGAGCGGTGATCACGTCCGTGGAGAAGTTCACCCACAACGCACTGGGCACGCCGGTACCGACCACGATCTCTGCGGTTAAGCCCACCGCAGCCATCGACCCGGATACCCCGAAGACGCTCGCATCCCTGAAACCGTCAATGACACAACAGGATTCGATCGCCTCGACGTTCAGCCCGAAACTTCTCAAGCTTCCGACGCCGCCGAAGAAGCCGCGGCTCGGCACGACAACCAACGACATCGATCATCCGCCGGCCGGCCAGTTCACGCCGCCCAAGTTGCCCGCACCCAAGTTCTCGGCGCCGAAGTTCTCCGCTCCAAAGTTCTCGGTGCCGAAGCTGTCCCTACCCAAGGCCAAGCACCCGCAACCCAAGGGTCCAGCCAAGGATTAGACGGCGCGGCGCTGCCGTTCCTGCGTGAGCTGGGTGTTGACCACATCGAAGGCCATGCCCTGGCTGTAGCCACGGCGCGCCAGCATCGCGACCAGGCGCCGGGTCACCTTCATCTCGTCGTCGAGATTCTCCCGCCGCAGTTTGGCGGCGACGAGTTCCTCGGCGCGCACCCGCCACTCACCCGCATCGACGCTGTCGAGCGTCTCGGCGATCACGTCGGCATCGATGCCCTTGGTGCGCAACTCGGAAGCCAAGGCCCGCTTGCCTTTTCCCGCGTTGGTGCGGCGTTCGCGTACCCATTGCTCGGCGAAGGCCGCATCGTCGACGAGGTCGACCTCGGCGAGCCGGTCCAGCACCCGGGCGCTGACATCCTCGGGGAAGCCGCGCTTGGTCAGCTGAGTTTCGAGTTCGGCTCGGCTGCGCGCCCGGGTGGTGAGCAGGCGCAGGCACACGTCCCGCGCCTGCTCTTCACGCCGCTGCGGCTCAGCCGGCTCAGTCTCAGAAGTCGACCGGGGCGGGAAGGACGTCATCCGCCGCACCATCGGTCAGCACCGCACCGATACCGAGCTTCTCTTTGATCTTCTTCTCGATCTCGTTGGCGGCATCCACGTTCTGCAGCAGGTAATTGCGGGCGTTCTCCTTGCCCTGCCCCAGCTGCTCACCGTCGTAGGTGAACCACGAACCCGACTTGCGGATGAAGCCGTGCTCGACACCCATGTCGATGAGCGAGCCCTCGCGCGAGATGCCGCGACCGTAGAGGATGTCGAACTCGGCCTGCTTGAACGGCGGCGCCACCTTGTTCTTGACGATCTTGACGCGGGTGCGGTTACCGACCGCGTCGGTGCCGTCCTTCAGCGTCTCGATGCGGCGCACGTCCATACGCACCGAGGCGTAGAACTTCAAAGCCTTACCACCCGTGGTGGTTTCGGGCGAACCGAACATGACGCCGATCTTCTCGCGCAGCTGGTTGATGAAGATGGCGGTGGTGCCGGAGTTGTTCAGCGCACCGGTCATCTTGCGCAGCGCCTGGCTCATCAGGCGGGCCTGCAGACCGACGTGACTGTCGCCCATCTCGCCCTCGATCTCGGCGCGCGGCACCAGGGCGGCGACCGAGTCGATGACCAGGATGTCGATGGCGCCCGAACGCACCAGCATGTCGGCGATCTCCAGAGCCTGCTCACCGGTGTCAGGCTGGGACACCAGCAGCGCGTCGGTGTCGACACCGAGCTTCTTGGCGTACTCGGGATCCAGCGCGTGCTCGGCGTCGATGAACGCCGCGATGCCGCCGGCAGCCTGGGCGTTGGCCACCGCGTGCAGGGCCACCGTGGTCTTACCCGAGGATTCCGGGCCGTAGATCTCGATGACGCGGCCGCGCGGCAGGCCGCCGATGCCGAGGGCGACATCCAGGGCGATGGATCCGGTCGGGATGACCGAAATCGGTTGGCGGGTCTCTTCTCCCAGCCGCATCACCGAGCCCTTGCCGAAGCTCTTGTCGATCTGTGCCAGCGCGAGCTCGAGTGCCTTCTCGCGATCCGGGGCCTGTGCTGCCATGGTGGTCTCCGTCCTCGTGGGTGTCCGTTGATCGGGTTTCCGATCGGTTGGCCGTGACGCTAGATGAGGCCACCGACAAGTTTTTCGAACTGACACCACAGTAGCGAACAGATGTTCGACTTCAAGCAGACACGCCGATCAATGATCCTCAGGCAGTCATCGCGAACGCTGGCGCCGCAGACCCAGGGTCCGCATCAGCGCCAGGGCGCGCAGGCCGGCGGCCGGGACCACATCGCTGGCGCGGGCGATCAGACCGCGCCAGCGCGGCACCACCCGGAAGATCTGATGGGAATCGATCAGTTCCAGGGCGGCACGGGCAATGTCCTCCGCGGCAAGCGGCTTCGGGCCCGAAAACAGCAGGGCCGCACCGGGATCATGGGCCCGCGAGGTGACCATCTCGGTGTTCACCACATCGGGACACAGCGCGCGGGCCCGGATCGGCAGCCCGGCGCTGCGAAGCTCGCCCTGCAGCGACGTGGTGTACGACAGCACCGCGGCCTTGCTCGCGGCGTACACGGCCAGCCCCGGCACCGGGGTCAATGCCGAGATCGACGCGATGTTGAGGACGACGCCACCGCCGGCACCCATGGCGTTGACGGCCGCCATGCAGCCCGCCATCATGCCGCGGACATTGACATCGAGCGTCTGCACCACGTGCTCGGTGGGCTGCTCCCAAGAGTTGCCCGCGTGCAGCACCCCGGCGTTGTTGACCCACACCGCAAGCCGTCCCTGCTCGGCGGCCGCGGCAGCGACGGCCTGATGGCCCGCGACGTCGCGCACATCCTGTGCCATGCCCCAGGCCCCGCGGCCGACGGTCTCGGCCGCCCGCTGCGCGGCGTCCCCGTCGACGTCGGTGATCAGCACGCGATGCCCTTGTGCGGCGAGGGCTTTCGCGATGGCCAGACCGATCCCCCGGCCGGCTCCGGTGACAACAGCAACGGTGGCACTCAACGGCCATCCTCCTCGGTAACGGAATCCCAATGGAGGGACGCTAACGACGCCGGCATGACCGGCACCATGTCGCCGCCCGACAAACACCGTGGGGCGAATAGTCGGGTGAGACCAAAGGTCACCACTGATCGCGCGGGACGTCGAAGTCCGCGCACAGGGCCCGCCAGACATCGCGGGGTTCGACGCCTGCTTCGATCGCTTGAGCCGGGGTACGGCCACCGAGGACGGCAAGCACATGGTCCGACACCAACGCAGCACCGCGTGCCGCACCGAACTGCTCTTCGATCAGCAGGGTGAATTCGGTCAGTCGCACCGCACCAACCTACTCAGCACCGCCGCCGAGCGCCGCACGGCACACGGCCACCGGGTCGGCGACGCCCGCGCCGCTCAGGCCCACGCGCCGGGCCGTTTCCCGGTAGGACGGTGTCGCCAACACACGGCCGACGGTCGCCGTCAACGCTTCCGCCGTCAACGGCCGGATCAGCTCACCACTGCCCTGCCGCACAATCCGGTTGGCGATCTCCCACTGGTCGCCGCCACCGGGCACCACCACGAGCGGCACCCCGGCCAGCAGCGTCTTGGACACGATCCCGTGGCCGCTGCCGCAGATCATCACGTCGGCCTGCTTCAGCAGTTCGTCCTGCCGCCCCAGCCCGACCGCGGCCCACGGCGGCACCGGGGCATCGGGGCCGCGCAGCCGGGACACGACGACGCGGGCGCCGTCAGGCAGCGTCTGGCCCGGGACCAGCGTCTCCAGCGCCATGTCGTCCAGGCCCTGCATGCCCGTCGTCGCGGTCGACGGCGCGACCACCACGACCGGCCCCGAACCGGGCGGCACGTCCAGCACCGCCGTCGTCGGCTCGAAGTGCAACGGCCCCACGACGACGGCTTCGGCCGGCCAATCCGGCCGCGGCACCTCCAGCCCCGGCAGAGTCGCGATCAGCCGCCGCGCCGGCCCGGGATCGCTTGCGGGCAAACCGATTCCGACGCGCGCCGCAGACCGCTGCCGGTCCCCCTGACGCACCGAACGCGCCGTGAGGAACCGCAGCGTCACGTCCCGCAGCCGGCCGCGCACGCCCACGCCCGGCGCCAGGCCACTGCCCAGCGGTGGCAGACCCTTCGACGGCAGGTACAGCGGGTGCGGGGTCAGCTCGACCCACGGCAGCCCCATCACCTCGGCAGCCATGCCGCCGCAGGCCGTGATGACGTCGGAGACGATCAGATCGGGCGCCAGCGCCCGCAGCACCGGCAGGTTGAGCATCGCCATCCGGGCCGCACGCTCGTGAATCTTGGCGCCCGAGTCGAGGTCGTCGTCGCCGTCCTCGGGGTCCAGCCCCAGCAGTTCCCGCGCGTCGACACCCGCTTCCCGCGCCGTGTCGAGCCATTGCCGGCCGGTGAACAGCACCGGATGGTCGCCGGCCGCCTGGAAGCGCAGGCACAGCGCGATGGCCGGAAAGGCATGGCCGGGGTCCGGCCCGGCAACCACGGCGACACGCATCGGGTCACCCTGTCACACCGGCCCCTGTGCGCCGGCGGGCAGGCGCATTACCGTGGGCCCTATGACACAGAGCACACCGGCATTGACCCAGACCAACGCCGAGATCGTCGAATCCTTCCTCTACGCGCTGCAGGCCGAGGACATGGACACCGCCGACCGCCTGCTCGACGACAACCTCGTCTACGAGAACGTCGGGCTGCCCACCATCCACGGCCGCAGCCGCGCGATGAAGCTGTTCCGCCCCATGAAGAAGAGCCCCGTCAGCTTCGAGGTCAAGTTCCACCGCATCGTCGGCGAGGGCACCACGGTGCTCAACGAGCGCACCGATGCGCTGGTCATCGGGCCCGTGCGCCTGCAATTCTGGGTCTGCGGGGTCTTCGAGGTGCACGACGGCAAGATCACGCTGTGGCGCGATTACTTCGACATGTTCGACATGGCGAAGGCCACGGTGCGCGGCCTCATCGGTGCCGTCATCCCGGGCCTGCGTCCGACCATGTAGCCACCGGTAAAATCGGCCACCATGGCCAATGAGAATCGCCCGAAGCCCAACGCCTGGCAGTACATCAAGTACAGCTATGGCGGCCGGCTGCCCGACTCGATGCGGGCGTGGGTGACCGAGGACCTCATCGGCAAGGGCGCGACGCTGCGGATCGTCATCCGCATGTTCGTCCCGGCATTTCTGATCCTGATCCCGATCTGGTTCCTGCCCGAGATCCTCGGCATCACCGGAGGGCAGGACCTCGTCATCCGCCTCAGTGCGACGGTGCCGATCCTGATCCCGGTGATCTACTTCTCGCACGCCCTGAACAAGATCTGGCGCCGTCACATGCTGGTCAAGCACGGCATCGACCCGAAACTCCTCGAAGAGTCGTTGCGGCAGAAGAACGCCCACATCCACTCGGCCTACGAAGAGCGGTACGGTCGCCGGTCCGACGACGGCAGCGGAAGCTCCACCACGATCTGATCTGGCCATCACAACGCCGAGGATTACTGCCACATAGTGACCGCAATCCTCGGCGTAACGAGTTATCCACAGGCGCGACAGCCGGAGTGCGGCCCTCATCGAGCTGATCGATAACCATCGCAGGCGTGGATGTGGATTTCCTGCTGCGGCAGCAATCGGGCGTCATTTCCCGTCGTCAAGCGCTCGATACCGGGCTGCAGCACCACCAGATCCGCCGACTGCTCAGACGCAATGAGTGGGCACGCGTCCACCACGGCGTCTACGTCAACCACACCGGCCCCTTGACCTGGCTACAACGAGCCTGGGCCGCCGTCCTTTACGCCGCCCCAGCGGCGCTGTGCTTCGAGTCGGCCTTGTCGATCGACGGTCCGTTGATCCATGTCGGGGTGTCGCGTTCTCGGGCCAAATTGGTCGAACCGGACGGCGTGCGAATCCACCACCTCGATCACCTCGACGACCGCGCACTCTGGAACGTCAGTCCGCCGCGACTGCGCTACGAGGAAGCCGCCCTTGACGTTGCCTCCCGCGCAACGGGATTCGATGCAATCGCAGTTCTGGCCAATGCCTGCCAATCACGGCGAACCACTCCAAACCGACTTCTACAGGCCCTCGATGCTCGGCAGCGGGTGCGCGACCGCTACTGGCTCCGCGCAGTAGTGGCCGACATCGCCGAGGGAACCTGCTCTGTACTCGAGCACGGGTACCTCAATCGCGTTGAGCGTGCGCACGGGCTACCGCGGGCGACGCGGCAGGTTCGGTCGACCTCCTCAGCCGGCGTGAGCTACCGCGATGTCGAGTACGGAGAGCGGCTCGTCGTCGAACTCGACGGCCGCCTGTTTCACGACTCGGCGTCCGCACGCGCCAAGGACCTCGAGCGCGATCTCGATGCCGCCGTCGACGGCCGGTCAACCATCCGACTCACCTACCGCCAGGTCTTCGACCGGCCCTGTCAGACTGCCGCCAAGATCGCCCACGTGATGCGCCAGCACGGGATGACCGTGAAGGGCCGTGCCTGCGGACCGGGATGCGAGTACGCCCACCTCGACCTGGCTGCCTGACGGCGGTTTTGGGCGGTGGCGACCCATAACGCCGAGGATTACTGCCACATAGTGACCGCAATCCTCGGCGTTGACGAGAGGGCCCGGATCGTGCCCACCACGATCTAGCGGCCGTCAGGCCTGCCGCAACCGTCCGAGTTCATCGAAGGCCTGTGCCCAGGCGCTGAGCCGGTCGGTCGCCGCGACGAGTTCGCCGCGGTAGCGCTGCTCGGACATCGACCGCGCCGAGCCCGCACCGCTGTTCGCTGCCGACACCAATTGCGCTGCCGCCGTGGCGATGTCGCTGTACTGCCGCACACCGGCGTCGAGCTGGGCCGTGTAGGCCTTGATGGTCGGGGCCAGATGCGCCCGCGACTGCGGCACCGAGCCGGCCGCGCGTTCCATCGCGACGACCTCGGCGGCGGTACCGGCCAGTGCCGCGGCCGACACATTGGCCGCCGCGGTCACCTCGGCGATCTCTGCAGCGGGCAGCAACTGGCCGCGCTGGATGACGCTCAGCAGTGAGTACAGGCCGCGTTCGGCCGAGGCCAGGGTCTCCATGGGTCGCCGTGCCGCCGAGCCTCTGGGCGGCAGCGAACGTGACGTCCGTGCGGGCGGCAGCGGCTCGCCGCGCAGCCACCGGTACCGCAGGAAGCAGAGGGTGGCCAGGAAGGCGGCGCCGCCGGCGACGGGGGCGGTGATGATCAGCACCCAGAACGGGGTGCTCCAGGCCGCCAGCAGCGCCGTCAGCCCGGTCCAGAAGGCGGCGGCGCCGGCGAACAGCCAGCCCAGCCGCAGCGCCCAGCGCCGCTTGCGCAGCAGCCGGGCCCGCGGGTCGGCGGCCGCGCCGAGACGCTGGGCCACCAGGTCGGACAGTTCGGCAGCGGTGTCGATGCTGCGTTGCAGGACCGCCTGCCAGCCCCGGGCTCCCCCGGGACGGCCGGCTGACTGGGCGTTCACCGCTGCCCCCTCACATCTCGAAAGTTACTGCGACAGCGGGTTTTCCGGAGCCGGGTTGGCTGCCGGAGCCGCGGGCGTGGCGGGCGCGGCGGCGCCGCCGGACGGCAGGGAGTTGCCCTGCATCGAGGCACGGATCTGCTCGAGGCGCGAATGCCCGGCCATCTGCACGCTGGCCTGCTGAACCTCCATCATGCGGCCCTGAACGGAGTTCTGCGCCAGCTCGGCAGAGCCCATGGCGTTGGCGTAACGACGCTCGATCTTGTCGCGCACCTCGTCGAGGCTGGGCGTGTTGCCCGGCGCGGCGATCTCGGTCATGGAACGCAGCGAGGCGCTGACCTGCTCCTGCATCTTCGCCTGCTCGAGCTGCGACAGCAGCTTGGTGCGCTCGGCGATCTTCTGCTGCAGCACCATCGCGTTCTGCTCGACGGCCTTCTTGGCCTGCGTCGCGGCCTGCAGCGACTGGTCGTGCAGCCCCTTGAGGTCCTCGACGCTCTGCTCGGCGGTCACCAGCTGAGCGGCGAAGGCCTCGGCGGCGTTGTTGTACTCGGTGGCCTTGGCGACGTCACCGGCCGCGGTGGCCTGGTCGGCCAGGGTCAGCGCCTGACGGACGTTGGCCTGCAGCTTCTCGATGTCGGCGAGCTGACGGTTCAGGCGCATCTCGAGCTGGCGCTGGTTGCCGATGACCGAGGCGGCCTGCTGCGTCAGGGCCTGGTGCTGGCGCTGGGCCTCCTCGATCGCCTGCTGAATCTGCACCTTCGGGTCGGCGTATTCGTCAACCTTGGAGCTGAACAGCGCCATGAGGTACTTCCAGGCTTTGACAAAGGGATTGGCCATGAGATCGGTCCGCCTTCGTGTCGTTCGTTGATTCGGGATCGGTTGTCAGGTTGCCGGCCACATCGGTGGCAGCGCGTCTACAGCCAACCTAGTGGGTATGGACAGCCGGATGCAGCCCGCATGCAGGATTACGGCGCGGCGCGTGCCATCCGTGTCTTGCTGCGGGTCAGGCCCCGGCGACTCAGGCAACCGCCATGGCGAGATGCTGCGGGATGACGACCTTGGTAGCGACGTCGATGTTGGCCACCGTGCGGTCGGCCTCGGCGCGCTCGGTGTGCAGCATCTGCTCGGCGGCGTCGGCCAGCACCTGAGACAGCGGCACGTCCAGAGCGCCGCAGATGGCGCCGAGCAGCTCGCTCGAAGGTTCCTTGCGGCCCCGCTCGACCTCGGACAGGTAGCCCAGGCTCACCCGAGCACCGTCGGACACCTCGCGCAGTGTGCGTCCCTGCCCGGTACGGGCCTGACGCAGCACGTCGCCGATGACCTCACGCAGTAATGTCGTCATCGCGTTTCCCCTTCGCCCTGAAGTAACAGCAGCCGCGCAGCCCGGCCGGACCACCCGTTCTACACGGTCTTGTAGGCACCAACGCGGCGACGCACCGCTTTGGTTCCCGAAGGGAAGAATCAGGAACGGCGAAACGCCGACACGGCGTAGTCGATGCCGGTCAGCACCGTCAGCACGAGCGCGGCCCACATGAACACCCAGGCGGTGGTCAGCCAGGGGGCGGGCCAGGCATGCAGGGGCAGGACGAACAAGCCGATGGCCACGGCCTGCACCAGCGTCTTGAGCTTGCCGCCGCGGCTGGCGGGGATGACGCCGCGCCGGATCACCGCGAAGCGCAGCAGCGTTACCGCGAGCTCACGGGCCAGGATCACGATGGTGATCCACCACGGCAGGTCCCCGAGCATCGACAGCCCGATCAGCGCCGCCCCGATCAGGGCCTTGTCGGCGATGGGATCGGCCAGCTTGCCGAATTCGGTGACCATGTCGAAGCTGCGGGCGATCTCGCCGTCGAACCGGTCGGTGATGACGGCGGCCGCGAACACGACGAAAGCGGCAATCCGCCAACGGGTTTCGTGACCGTCGCCGGCGAAGAGCGCCGCCAGGAACACGGGCACCAGCACGATACGCAGGCCGGTCAGCAGGTTGGCGATGTTCGCCACGCCGGCGCGTGAGGCGCGCGGATCGGTATCTGACTGGCCTGTCACCGACACAGGATATCCGGTCACCTACCGGGCGATACGCAGCCGATACCCTCCACATGTGAGCGACGCACCGAAACCCGGCACCACAGGGCTGGTGGTTCGCCGCGCCCGGACCTCCGACGTGCCGGGAATCAAGGCCCTCGTCGACATCTACGCGGGCAAGATCCTGCTCGAGAAGAACCTGGTCACCCTCTACGAGGCGGTCCAGGAGTTCTGGGTGGCCGACCTGGACGGCGAGATCGTCGGCTGTGGCGCATTGCACGTGCTGTGGGCCGATCTCGGCGAAGTGCGTACCGTCGCGGCCCATCCCAAGGTGCGCGGCATGGGCGTCGGACACGCGGTGGTCGCCAAACTGCTCGACGTGGCCCGGGAACTGCAGCTGCAGCGCGTCTTCGTGCTGACCTTCGAGACCGATTTCTTCAGCCGCCACGGCTTCCAGGAGATCGAGGGCACGCCCGTCACCGCCGAGGTCTACGAGGAGATGTGCCGCTCGTACGACACCGGTGTGGCGGAGTTCCTGGACCTGTCCTACGTCAAGCCGAACACCCTGGGCAACACCCGGATGCTGGTCACGCTGTAGCTAGTCGGCGCCGTCGGCTGCGGCGTTTCGGCGCGCGACGATCCGGTCCCGCATGTCCATGATCGCGGCCCGCCGACGGGACCGCCCGCCACGGCCGAACGACGGCAGCGTCGGGATCACCTCGATCTTGTCCGACACCCCGATCATCAGTTCGGCGATCTCCAGCACGAGTTCGTTCAGCTCGTCGACCTGCTGACCCATCGCCATGAACGCGCTCAGCGACTCCAGGACCACACGCGCCACCAGCACGATCGCGACGCAGGTGACCGGACCGGCGAGCACCAGCCAGAACGCGCCGAGCCAGGCGGACCACTCGAACGCCACCACGGCGCCTGTCAGATACAGAACCACCGCACCGGCGATGACCAGCCCGTACAACAGCGGAACCACGTGCTGCGCCGTCGACTTCCGAAAACCGAAGTCGGTGAACGCCGTCAGCGCGGGCCAGCTGCGGCCACTGGATTCGAACTCGGCGTCGAGCTCCGATTCCGTTGCTGCGCTGCGCGAAATGTCAACCACGGCAAAGCCTCCTTAGGAGTCCAGCCTCCCACAGTCGGCGCCGTCAGCGACCGATCGTCGGTGTTATCCGCACCGCCGATCAGCCCGGGTGTGACGTCGGCAACACCGGTCAGAAGCCGGGGTCGTCGCCCACCGAACCGTTGGCGTCGGAGCCGCCCTGGATCAGCATCAGCGTGCCGGCGAGTTCGTCGGGCTTGACCAGGACCTCACGGGCCTTGGAGCCCTCGGACGGTCCGACGATGCCGCGGGTCTCCATCAGGTCCATCAGGCGGCCGGCCTTGGCGAACCCGACCCGCAGCTTGCGCTGCAGCATCGAGGTCGACCCGAACTGGCTCGACACGACCAGCTCGACGGCCTGCAGGAAGACGTCCATGTCGTCGCCGATGTCGCTGTCGATCTCGCGCTTCTCGACGGTCTTGACCGTGACGCCATCGATGAACTCGGGCTGCGCCTGCTGCTTGGTGAAGGCGACGACGGCCTGGATTTCGTCGTCGCTGACGAACGCGCCCTGCACGCGGATGGGCTTGGGCGCCTCCGACGGCTGGAACAGGCCGTCACCCTTACCGGTGAGCTTCTCGGCGCCGATCTGGTCGAGGATGACGCGCGAGTTGGTCGCGTTGGTGACGCCGAATGCCATGCGGGACGGCACATTTGCCTTGATCAGACCCGTCACGACCGAGACCACCGGCTGCTGGGTGGCCAGCACCAGGTGGATGCCCGCGGCGCGGGCCTTCTGCGTGATGCGGACGATGGCGTCCTCGACGTCGCGCGGCGCCTGCATCATCAGGTCGGCCAGCTCGTCGACGACGCACAGGATGTACGGGTAGGTCTTGTAGACCCGCTCGCTGCCCAGCGGCGCGGTGATCTCGCCCGAGCGAACCTTCTTGTTGAAGTCGTCGATGTGCCGGACACCGCTGGCGCTCATGTCCTGGTAGCGCTGCTCCATCTCCTCGACCAGCCAGGCCAGCGCGGCGGCGGCCTTCTTCGGGTCGATGATCACGGGCGTGATGAGGTGCGGAATGCCTTGGTACGGCGGGAATTCCACCATCTTCGGGTCGACCAGGATCATCCGGACCTCGTCGGGTGTGGCGCGCTGCAGCAGCGACACCAGCATCGAGTTGATGAAGCTCGACTTACCCGAACCGGTCGAGCCGGCCACCAGCAGGTGCGGCATCTTGGCCAGGTTGTAGCTGATGAAGTGGCCTTCGACGTCCTTGCCGATGCCGAACACCATCGGGTGATGGTCCTTGCGGGTGCTCGGCGCGTTCAGCACGTCCTTGAGCCGCACCATCTCGCGGTCGCTGTTCGGCACCTCGACACCGACCAGCGACTTACCGGGGATCGGCGCGAGCAGGCGGATGTGCTCGTTGGCCACCGCGTAGGCGAGGTTGCGCTGCAGCTGGGTGAACCGCTCGACGCGGACGCCCGGCCCGAGCTCGATCTCGTAGCGCGTGACGGTCGGGCCGCGCTGGAAGCCGACGACCGTGGCGTCGACCTTGAACTGCTCCATGACCTCGGAGATGGCCGACATGATGCGGTCGTTGTCGCGGCCGACGCGCTTCGGCGGATCGCCGTCGGACAGCAGGTCCAGCGGCGGCAGCGTGTAGTCGCCCTCGATGACGCGGTCCAGGGACAGGCCGTCGTCCTGTGCCTTTTCCAGGGCCTTGGCCTTCGTGGGCACCGGGTCCGCGACGTTCTGGGCCTTGCGGCGGCGCGGCGGCTTGGCGGCCGGCTCGGGCGTGGTCGGCGCTTCGTCGGCGGCGGGCTCGACCGGGTAGTTGTCCATCGGCGTGCGGCCCAGCGGCCGTGTCATGGCCGCGGTGGTCTGGTCCGAGCCGGGCCAGGCCTCGGGTTCGTCGCGCGAGTAGGTCGGGTCGTCGTAGTAGCCGTCGGAGAAGTCATCGGCGAAGTCGTCGACCAAGCCGGCGGGCGCGTCGTACTCCTCGTCGTGCTCGCCGTGCAGGCGACCGGAAACCATGTAGCGCAACGTGTCCGGCAGTTCCCGGATGGTCGTGCCGGTCACGAGCAGCAGGCCGAACAGCGCGCCCATGATGAGCAGCGGCGTGGCGATCCAGACGGTCAGCCCGTCCGAGAGCGGCCCGCCGATGACGAAGCCGACGAAGCCGGCGGCGCCGCGCCGCTCCCCCGGCTCGGTGGGCGCGCCGGCCCAGATGTGCCACAGGCCCAGTACGGGCAGCCCGATCATGGCGGCACCGAGGATCAGCCGGGGCCGCGCGTCGGGGTTCGGATGGGTGCGCATCAGCGTGATCGCCAGCGCGAGCAGCAGCACCGGCAGCACCACGACCGCGGCGCCGATGACGGTGCGGACGCCGTAGTCGATCCAGGCGCCGACCGGACGGGCCGCGTTGAACCAAGAGCTCGCGGCGATGAGGAAGGCGACGCCGAGCAGCGCCAGCGCGATGCCGTCACGGCGGTGTCCGGGCTCGAGTTCGCGGGCGCGGCCGACGCTGCGTGCAGTGGTTCCGGCGCCCTTGGCGAGCATCAGCCAGCCGGCGCGGGCGCCACGACCCACCGCAACGCCGGCCGTTGCGACCGGCGACGGATGCGGCGCGGGTTTGCGGGCCGGCTTGCGGGCGGGCGATTTCGGGGCCGCCGGCCGTGCCGGCCGACCCGACTTTGCACTGCCTGACTTCGATGAACGCGCCCCCGAACCGGCTGCGCCACGATTCGCCGACCCGGCCTTGGCCCGGTTAGCTGAGCTCGTTGCGGTTTTACTCGCCATGGCTGCCAGCCTAGTCGCAATCACCCCATCTGCACCATCTGCCACACAAGTAACGCTTGGGTCACGACCCGGTCCGCATATCCGCTGGTCACGAACCAGTGGGAGCCACGTCACACGCGCCGCACGCGCCGGTCTAACGTGGACACCTGTCTAGGTCAGCTAGCTATCGAGGAGTTATCCATGCCCGTCGTTGTTGTCGCCACCATGAAGGCCAAGCCCGAGTCCGTCGACCTGGTCCGCGCCGCGTGCGTCGAGGCCGTCGACGCCGTCCACGGCGAACCGGGCTGTGAGCTCTACTCGCTGCACGAGGCCGAGGGCGGCACCTTCGTGTTCGTGGAGCAGTGGGCCGACGCGGACGCCATCAAGACCCACAGCACCGCCCCGGCCATCGGCAAGTTGTTCGGCGCCATCGGCGAGCACCTCGACGGTGCGCCCGACATCAAGATGCTGGCTCCCGTGGTCGCCGGCGATCCGGCCAAGGGACAACTCCGTGGGTGAGCTGAGCGGCAAGGTCGCCTTCATCACCGGCGCTGCGCGTGGCCAGGGCCGCGCGCATGCGGTGAAGCTGTCGTCGATGGGCGCCGACATCATCGCCGTCGACCTGTGCGACCAGATCGAGTCGGTCCCCTACCCCATGGCCACGCCCGACGATCTGGCCGCGACTGTCAAACTGGTCGAGGACAACGGCGCCCGGATCGTCGCCAGTCAGGCCGATGTCCGCGACCGTGCCGCCATCAAGACCGCGCTCAAGGCCGGCGTCGACGAACTCGGCGGGCGGTTGGACATCGTCGTCGCCAACGCCGGGATCGCGCCGATGGCCGGTGAAGACGCCTGGCAGGACGTCATCGACGTCAATCTCACGGGCGTCTACAACACCATGGACGTGGCGACGAGGCCCATGGTCAAGGCCGGCAACGGCGGGTCGATCGTGCTGATCAGCTCGGTGGCCGGACTGGTCGGACTGTCCTCGCCCATGGCCGGTTCGGTGGGCTATGCCGCCGCCAAGCACGGCATGGTCGGCCTGATGCGGGTGTACGCGAACCTGCTTGCCTCGCAGAACATCCGGGTCAACTCGATCCATCCGGCCGGGGTGGCCACCCCCATGATCGACAACGAGTTCACCCGGAAGTGGTTGAGCCAGTTGACCGAAGAGACCAAAGCGGGCCCCGATATGACGAATGCGCTGCCGGTGCAGGTGCTCGAGGCCGAGGACATCGCCAACACCGTGGCATGGCTGGTGTCGGACGCGGGCCGGTACATCACCGGCGTGACCCTGCCGGTGGACGCCGGCTTCGTCAACAAGCGCTGAGCGCCGGCTAGACCTCGAGGACAGTCGGCACGATCATCGGCTGACGCCGGTAGGTCTCGCCGACCCATTTGCCGACTGCCCGCCGCACCGCCTGGGCGATGCGCGCGGGGTCGGTGACCTGCTCGGAGACAAGGGTTTCCAGGGCTGCCTGCGCTTTCTCGGCAGCCGGTTCGAGGGCCTTGGGGTCCTCGGAGAAGCCACGCGAGTGCAGGTGCACCGGGGCCACCGGCTTGCCGGTCTCGCGGCTGATCACCACGGTGACCGCGATGAAACCCGAAGCCAGCGTGAGCCTTTCGCCCAGCGTGGCATCGCCCACGTCACCCAGCACCAGACCGTCGACGAACACCTTGCCGACCGGCACGGCGCCGGCGATCCGGGCCTGCCCATTGATCAGGTCGACACTGACGCCGTTTTCGGCGAGCACGACGTTCTCCTCCGGCACACCGGTGCGGACGGCGAGTTTTGCGTTGGCGCGCAGGTGCCGCCAGGTGCCGTGCACCGGCATGACGTTGCGCGGCCGCACCCCGCGGTACAGGAACAGCAGCTCACCGGCGAAGGCGTGCCCCGAAACATGCACGCGCACTTGCTGATTGGTCACGACGCGGGCGCCGATCTTGGCCAGCGAATCAATCACACCGTAGACGGCTTCCTCGTTACCGGGGATCAGCGAGCTGGACAGGATGATCAGGTCCCCGGCGGTCAGCGTGATGCTGCGGTGCTCACCGCGCGACATCCGGGACAGCGCCGCCATGGGTTCGCCCTGGGTGCCGGTGGTGATCAGCACGACCCGGTCGGCCGGCAGCAGTTCGGCCGCGCCGATGTCGATGACGTCGTCGTCGGCGACGTTCAGGAAGCCCAGTTCCTTCGCGATGCCCATGTTGCGGACCATCGAGCGACCGACGAAGGACACCTTGCGTCCCAAGGCCACCGCGGCGTCGATGATCTGTTGCACCCGGTCGACGTTCGAGGCGAAGCACGCCACGATGACCCGGCCGTCGGCACCGCGGATCAGCCGGTGCAGGTTCGGTCCGACTTCGCTCTCCGACGGACTGACGCCGGGAATCTCGGCGTTGGTCGAGTCACACAGGAACAGGTCGACGCCCTGTTCGCCGAGCCGCGACATACCGGGCAGGTCAGTGGGTCGCCCGTCGGGCGGCAGCTGGTCGAGCTTGATGTCACCGGTGTGCAGCACCGTGCCGGCACCGGTGTGCACGGCGATGGCGAGGGCATCGGGAATCGAGTGGTTGACCGCGAAGTACTCGCACTCGAACACGCCGTGCGTGCTGCGCTGCCCCTCCGCGACGATCTGCATGTTGGGCTTGAGCCGGTGCTCGCGGCACTTGGCAGCGACCAGCGCCAGCGTGAACCGCGAGCCCACCACGGGGATGTCGGGCCGCATCTTGAGCAGATACGGAATGGCGCCGATGTGGTCCTCGTGCGCGTGGGTGATCACCAGCGCCTCGATGTCGGCCAGCCGGTCCTCGATGTGCCGGATGTCCGGCAGGATCAGGTCGACGGCGGGCTCGTCATGCGTCGGGAACAGCACGCCGCAGTCGATGATGAGCAACCGGCCGAGGTGCTCGAAAACGGTCATGTTGCGGCCGATTTCGCTGATGCCGCCCAGTGCCGTCACACGCAGACCGCCCGGCTCCAAGGGGCCGGGCGGTGCGAAGTCGGGTCTGGTCACGCAAGCACCGATGCTGCGCGCAGGTCCGCGGCGAGCGCTGCCACCTGGTCGGCCGTGGCCGGGACCTGGGGCAACCGCGGATCGCCGGCGTCGATGTCCAGCAGCCGCAGCGCTTCCTTGCTCATGGTGACGCCGCCGAGCCGGTTCTGGGCGTCGCCGAGCGGATTCAGCCCGACGTGAATCTTGCGGGCGGTGGCGATGTCACCGGAGTTGAACGCCGACAACATGTTCCGCAGCTGGCCGGCGGCCACGTGGCCCCAGACGCTGACGAATCCGATGGCGCCCATGGCAAGCCACGGCAGGTTCAGGGTGTCGTCGCCCGAGTAGTAGGCCAGACCGGTCTCGGCCATGATGGCGGCGCCGCCGTTGAGGTCCCCCTTGGCGTCCTTGACCGCGACGATGTTCGGGTGCGGCGCCAGGGCGCGGATGGTGTCCCACTCGATCGCCACTGCCGAGCGCGGCGGGATGTCGTAGAGGACGTTGGGCAGCTCGGTGGCATCGGCGACCGCACTGAAATGCGCGACGAGGCCGGACTGCGGGGGCTTCGAGTAGTACGGGGTCACGACCAGCAGACCGTGCGCGCCGGCGGCGGCACTGGCCTTGGCCAGGTGGACGCTGTGCGCGGTGTCGTAGCTGCCGGCGCCGGCGATGATGCGGGCCCGGTCGCCGACCTCTTCGAGAACCGCCTCGAGCAGCGCGATCTTCTCGTCGTCGGTGGTGGTCGGCGACTCTCCGGTCGTACCCGAGACGACCAGTCCGTCGCAGCCGGAATCGACCAGGTACTTGGCTACCTTCTTGGCACCAACCAGATCAAGCGAGCCGTCCGGGCCGAACGGCGTCACCATGGCAGTCAGCACGGTGCCCACACGTGCGCTGACATCAATTCCGCTGGTGCTCACGCGGGTCAGATTACCCGCTGGTTCCACCCGGTTTTGCACCGCCGCCCCACTGCCGCCCCCGGCTGCCACCGGGCGGAGTGCTCAGTCGATGAGCATCCCCGCACGCCGCATCGCCGCCGAGATGTTCTCGAAGTCGATGGCCACGTGGGCCCGCGCCAACGCCTCGGCGTCATCCCCGTGGCCGTCGGCGATGGCATCGATGAGCGTCGTGTGCTCGCCGAGCGCCCGCTGTTCCATCGCCCGCATCGTCACCGGCTCGCCCCAGATGTGAGCGGGTGCGCCTATGCTGACCGACGCTTCCAGTTCGAGCAGCACCTGCTTGAGGACCGCATTGTGCGCGGCGTCCATGATCGCCAGGTGTAGAGCGCTGTCCGCCTGCTGGGCGGCCAGTCCGCTGTCGGCCCCGCGGTAGTCCTCGAGGCGCCGGCGCAGGACGCCGATATCGGCGTCGGTGCGCGATTCGGCGGCGGCGCGGCTTATCGCACCGTGCATACGACAGATCGCGTCGCACCGGTCCCGGATTTCGTCGACGCGCATCCTCAGGGTGCGCGCCACGGTTTCCGTGGACGAATCCGGCCATTGCTGCAACACGTACGACCCGCCACCGCGGCCCCGCCGCGTCTCCACCAGCCCGCGGTCCACCAACCGCGCGAGCGCCGCGCGCACCGTCATCCGGCCGACACGTAACGACGCGGCCAACTCGCGTTCGGCGGGTAGCCGGGCCTGGGGCAGGTATTCGCCGATCGCGATGGCGGTCACCAGCCGGTCGGTGATCTCGTCGACCCGGGAGGACGATTCGAGCTCACGATTCAGTAGGCCGGGGGCGTCCACACCGTGGAGATGTGTCATCGCCGGCTCCCTTCCTTCGCCACACAGAGTATCGACACGGATTGTTAAATCTCGATTAATGGTCTTGTCACGAGACCATTAATGCCACATGCTGACCGGCATGCCGATCACCAGCCGCCGGGTGCCGTTCCGCGAACACGAGACGTGGGTTCGGGTCACCACCCCCGAAACACCGAATCCGGCGGCGCTTCCGCTGTTCGTCCTGCACGGCGGGCCGGGCATGGCGCACAACTACGTGCGCAACATCGCCGAGCTGGCCGACGAAACCGGCCGCACCGTCATCCACTACGACCAACTCGGCTGCGGCAACAGCACCCACCTTCCCGACGCCCCCGCCGAGTTCTGGACGCCCGCGCTGTTCGTCGAGGAGTTCCACGCCATTCGCGCCGCGCTGGGCATCGACGAATATCACCTGCTGGGTCAGTCCTGGGGCGGCATGCTGGGCGCGGAGATCGCGGTGCGCCGCCCCGCCGGACTGAAGTCGCTCCTCATCTGCAACTCCCCCGCGTCGATGGAGCTCTGGATGGCCGGCTGCGCCGAGTTGCGCACCCAGCTACCGCCCGACATCAGCGCCGCGCTGACCCGGCACGAGGAAGCGGGGACGGTCGACGATCCCGAGTACCTCGCCGCAACCGACGAGTTCTACGCGCGCCACCTGTGCCGCGTCGTCCCCATGCCGCAGGACCTGGCCGACACCATCGCGCAGATGGAGGCGGAGCCGACGGTCTATCACACGATGAACGGGCCCAACGAGTTTCACGTCATGGGCACGTTGCGCAGCTGGAGCATCATCGACCGACTGCCCGAGATCACCGCGCCGGCACTGGTGATCGCCGGCGAATTCGACGAAGCCACACCGACGGCCTGGCAGCCGTACGTCGACAACATCGCCGATGCGGTCAGCCATGTGTTTCCGGGCACCAGTCACTGCTCGCACCTCGAGAAGCCCACAGAATTCCGCGCCGTCGTCGCCGCGTTCCTCGCCAACCACGATCCGGCCACCGACGCCCTGGTCTGAATCCATCCGCTCGATCCGATAGGACTGCCATGGCAACCACCACCCGCCTCACCACCGGCGAAGGCCAACGCGACCTCGAATCATTCGGCTACAAACAGGAACTCAATCGTTCCGTGTCCACCGTCGACCTCATCGTCTACGGCCTGGTGTTCATGGTGCCGATCGCGCCGTGGACCATCTTCGGCGTCGTGTACAACAGCGCCGGCGGCATGGTGCCCCTGGTATATCTCATCGGCCTGGTGGCCATGGTGTTCACCGCGACGGCGTACGCACAGATGGCCAAGTCGTTTCCCCTTGCGGGATCGGTGTTCTCGTACGTCGGCCGCGGAATCCATTCCAGCGCGGGATTTTTCGCCGGATGGGCGATTCTTCTGGACTACCTGCTGATACCGACACTGCTGTACGTACTGGCTGCCGAGTCGATGATCGGCCTGTTCCCCGGCACGCCACGATGGCTGTGGGCACTGGTGTTCGTCCTGGTCAACACCGTGATCAACCTGCTCGGTGTCGACTCGCTGAAGATGGCCAACCGGTTGTTCCTGGTTCTCGAGCTGGCCTTCCTCGCGATCTTCGTGGTCATCGCGGTGCGGGCCATCAACGGTGATTCGCTACCGAATGTGCATTGGAGCACCACGCCGCTCTGGAACCCGGAGACCGTCAGCGCTCCGCTGATCGCCGCCGCGCTGTCGATTGCCGTGCTGAGTTTCCTTGGCTTCGACGGCATTTCGACACTCGCCGAAGAATCCACCGGCACGCGCAATCCGGCCGGCAAAGCAATGGTCGGCGCGTTGTTCATCGTGGCGTTCCTGTTCATCGGCCAGACCTGGCTGGCCAGCCTGTTGACCGGCGGCCGGGCATCGTTCAGCGACGACGAAGCAGGCAACGCGTTCTTCAAACTCGTCGAGGCAGCGTCGAGCACGGGATGGATGAATGCGTTCTTCGTCGTCAACGTGCTCGCGGTGGGATTCGCCAACGCCATGGCCGCGCAGGCGGCGACCAGCCGACTGCTGTTCTCGATGAGCCGCGACCGCCAACTGCCGGCTTTCCTGTCCCGCATCAGCTCACGCAAAGTGCCGTACGCCGCGATCCTGTTGGTCAGCGCGATCAGCGTGGTGCTCGTGCTGTTTTTCGTCGGCCAGATCGCACTCATCTCGTCACTGGTGAACTTCGGCGCGCTGTTCGCGTTCTGCCTGCTGCACGTGTCGGTGGTCTGGTACTACCTGGGCCGGAAGAAGTCGCGGAACTACCTGCTGCATCTGGTGGTGCCGACACTGGGCTTCCTCATCATCGGCTACGTGCTGTTCAACGCGGATTCCCTGGCCAAGATCGGCGGCATCGTGTGGCTGGCTGCCGGCGCGGTGGTGTTCCTGGTCAACCAACTGCGCGGCCGCGCCGTGCCCGCGCTCGGCGAGCCGTCGCACGAGGTGACCGGTTAGCGTTCGGCGTTAGAGTCGGATCATGCTGGGCCACCTCGGGGTGAACGTTCCGGATCTCGCGGCTGCAAAGAATTACTACGACGAATTCATGCCGTTGGTAGGTTTTGAACCATTCATCGCCGCCGCCGACCAGTTCGCGTTTCGTCCGGCCGGCGGCAAACCTGGCACCTTTCTGTTTTTCTATCCGTCCACCGAGCCCGGAGATCACTCACGACACCGGACCGGGCTGCAACACCTCGCCTTTATGGTCAAGAGCCGATCCGCCGTCGAACGCGTCCATCAGTTCGTCCAGCGAACCGGCGGCGAGGTGCTGCATACCCCGCAGTCGTTCCCGCAATATCCGCCGCCCTACTTCGCCATGTTCTGGCTGGACCCGTTCGGGATCATGCTGGAAGCGGTGTGCCACCACGATGTGGATTGATTCCGTCCATACCGGCCGACCCGGGCGAATCAGCTTGGGGCCGTGCCCATTACCGCTTATTCGAATTTTCGGTAATCGGCCGGATGGCCACGAAAAATAGAACAGAAACAGCACCGGACTACCGGCAATACAGACGCCGGGGTGCCCTTCTTATTTTTTGTCGTTACACTTCCGGCCGAACACCCCCGATAAAGGAGATCATTCGTGGCCGAACGCATTGTCGTCCAGCTTGTTGACGATATTAACGGCACTGAAATCACCGACGACAGCGGTGAACGGATTAACTTCTCGGTCCGCGGGGTTGATTACCAGATCGATCTTTCCGCTGCGAACGTGGCGAAGTTCGAGAAGGCGCTGGCGCCCTACCTGGACGCCGCCACCCGGGTCGGCGGCCGTCGCGCCCGTACCCAGAAGGTCGCAGAGCCGAGCACTCGGGCCCCCAAGAGCGGCACGGCGCGCCGCCGCGGCAAGAAGGCCGCGTCCTCCAAGGAACAGCTCGCCGCCATCCGCGAGTGGGCACAGTCGAACGGCTACGACGTCGCCGCCCGCGGTCGCATCAAGGCCGACATCGTCGAGGCGTACCACGCCGCGAACTAGTCGCGCGTCTCCGCTTCGTCATCGCGCGACGCGACTGACGGCGGCAACATACCTCGGCACTTGGTGTCATCCAGCTCCCTCGCCCGCCGGTAGGTTCGGGAGTCATGCGCACGCTCGACTGGCAGACCGGTGACCGCGCCGAATTGCAGACATTGATTCGGCAGCTTCTCATCGGTGGCTTCTGGGACTACACCGATGTCACAGAGTGGGTTGCCGCTTGGGTCGATGACTCCCGCCAGGTCCAGCGCGACGAAGCGCTGGCACTCGTGCAATCGATGTGGGCCGAGCAACTTGCCAGGCAGGCGACATGGACCGACACCGGCGATTTCGGCCGGCTGCAGCACACCTTCGCTCAACTCGAAACCGAAGGCGTGCTGGCACGGATGTGCTTCAGCTGTTGCACGACGTGCGCCACCCAGGAAATCGACGACGAGCGGACACCCAACACTGATCCTGCCGACTGGTACCGATACCGGGAATGGGCTTACACCTACTTTCACGAGCAGGACGCCATGCGGATCGGCCTGGACAAGCAGCCATTGTTCTTGGGATTCAGTGCTTTCCGTCCGCATCCGGCGCTTCCCGATTCGCTGCTGCGGGCTGCCGCGCGTGGCGACCTGGGTGCGGAAGAGGAAGCGACCGACCGCACCGAGACCATGCTCGGAGCGCGGATCGTCCAACTGGCCGAACACTTCGGGCTGCGCACCGAGTGGTCCGGTTCTCGGCATGAGCGGATACGCGTGACGGTCGATCAATGGCGTAAGCCGCTGCCGCGCTGAAATTCGGTGACGGTTACCGGAAATCAGTGACGGTAGCTGGGCGCCCTGGACCCGCTTCCCGGTATCACCGCGGACTAGCGGGAAGCGCAAATGGCGCTTCCAGTCCGTCGAACATCGGAAAGTGCCTGATGTTCAAGGTCGCGAGGTCGAGTCCGTTGATCTCAGCTGTCGCGGCGATCAGGTAGTCGGCAAGCCCGATACCGCTGTTGCTTCGACGGTGTTCACGCATGAAGTCTCCGGCGCGTCGCGCGACGAGTTCGTTGATGGGCTTGACCGTCATCGAATCGAGCAGCCGCCACACAGCCCGGCGTTCGGGTGAGCGCATACCGCCGACGAGTTCGGTCACCGTGACGACGCTGATCGACAATGGTCCCGCACGACGCGCACTGACCAACCAGTCGCGTGCCACCTCGATGCCGCGAAGATGGGCGATCAGGATGTCGGAGTCGACAAGCATCATTGGGTGCGGTTCCAGACCTGCTCGAGATGCTCCTCGCGGTCACCCGTTTCCCGCACCGGCCACGCGATGTCGCACGCCACGCCGAACGAGTCGTTGAGCACGGCGACATCCGCTTCCAGCGTGCTGTCGCCACCGCCGGTCAACGCCTTGTCCAGCATGCGGCGAATCAGTTCAGCCCGGGATAGCCCCTCCTGCGCAGCCAGCTGGTCGAGAAGCGCCGCCTGCTCCTCGTCAAGGTAGATGTTGGTGCGCTTCATACACCACAACATACATCACCGGCCTGGTCGGCGGTCAGGCTAAATCCTTCTCCGCAGCTCGGCCACCAGGTCACCGCGCTCCCCGACGGTCACATCGTCGACGCCGAGCCACGCCGCCATCGACTGCAGCTCCGGGACCAGTGCCGCGGCCGCCCGAGCCCGGTCCTGGCCGTCCTCGGCGAACGCACCCACCACGTGCAACGCGTCGGCGGTTCGTTTCAGGTCGACGCGCCCCACCAACTGGCCGTCGAGCAGGAAAGGCCAGACGTAGTAACCGAATTGACGCTTCGGGGCCGGGGTGTAGATCTCGATCCGGTAGTGAAAGCCGAACAGTCGCTCGACCCGGGGCCGGAAGAAGATGAGCGGGTCGAACGGGCACAACAACGCCGTCCCGCGATCGGTGCGCGGCACCTTCCGCCCGGCCCGCAGGTACGCCGGCACCCCGTCGACCTCGACGGGCTCGAGCTCTCCGGACGCCACCAGCGCCGCCAGAGCGGGTTTCACCTGACGGGCGCCCAGGCGGAAGTAGTCGCGGATGTCGGCCTCGGTCCCCACGCCCAGCGCCCCGGCCGCCTTGAGCACCAACTGCCGGACCGCCTCGTCGTCGGAGACCTCCCGGGCCAGCACATCGGCCGGCAGCACCCGCTCGACCAGGTCATAGTGCCGTGCGAACCCGGCCCGGGTGGCGGTGGTGAGTACGCCCGACGACCACAGCGCCTCGGCCACCCACTTGGTGTCGCTGCGCCCCCACCACGGCCCCTTGGCGCCGCGGGGTTCGGCCTCGAGGTGTGCCTCGATCTGTCCGGCGGTCGACGGCCCGAGTTCGGCGACGGCGGCGACGATCTTCTCTGCCAGGTCACCGTTGCGCTTGACGATCTCCGTGCCCCAGCGACCGTGGGTGTACTCGCGCATCCGCCAGCGCAACAGCGGCCAGTCGTCGACCGGCAACAACGCGGCCTCGTGCGCCCAATATTCGATGAGATGCCGCGGCGAGCGCGCACTGTGGCTCCACGCCAGCGCGTCGAGAGCGTCCCGATCGTAGGGGCCGAGCCGGCTGAACACCGGAGCGTAATGCGCCCGGACGCAGACCGATACCGAATCCAACTGCAGCACTTGTATTCTGGACAGCAAACGCTTCAGGTGTGCCCGGGTTACCGGTCCGGTCGGCTTGGGTTCGTGAAAGCCCTGGGCGGCGACGGCGATGCGACGGGCCTGGACCGTGGTGAGTGCTGCCACTGTCACATCGTGGCGCAGACCACCGACAAACTCGCGCATGGATCTGCAAGGTTGTCGGCCGAACCGCCTACCATTCCTGCGGCACACCCTGTATTGGGGCTTCGGTCGCTCCCGACCGGCCCTGACGGAAAGGACCAGCAGTGAGCTACAACGCTGCGGACATCACCGAACTCGACGATGTTCAGCACACCCGCCTGCGACCGGCGGTCAACCTGGGCCTGGACGTGCTCAACACCGCCCTGCGCGAGCTGGTGGACAACGCGGTCGAAGAGGTCGCCGACCCCAGTCACGGCGGGTCCACCGTCACCATCACCCTGCATGCCGACGGCTCGGTGAGCGTCGCCGACGACGGACGCGGTCTACCCATCGACTCCGACCCCGTGACCGGCAAGAACGGCATCGTCAAGACCCTCGGGACGGCGCGCGCCGGTGGCAAGTTCTCCGCCCACGCCGACGCCACCAGCACCGGCGCCGGCCTGAACGGCATCGGCGCCGCGGCCGCGGTGTTCATCTCGGCCCGCACCGACGTCACCGTGCGCCGCGCCGGCAAGACCTACCTGCAGAGCTTCGGCCACGGCTACCCCGGCACGTTCGAGGGCAAGGAGTTCGACCCCAACGCCGAGTTCACCCGCGTCGACAACCAGAAGCTGCGCGGCACCGGCAACCGCAAGCCCGACGCCCACGGCACCACGGTGCGCATCCTGTTCGACCAGGCCGTCGTGCCGGATGCCAGCGTCGACATCGCCGAGGTGCTGCTGCGCGCCCACGCCGCCGCCCGGATGTGCCCCGGCGTGCACCTGACTGTCGTCGATGAGGGCTGGCCCGGCGAGGAGGTCCCGCCCGCGCTGCTGCAACCGTTCAACGGCCCCTGGGGCACCGAGGCGCTGCTGGACCTCATGTGCACCTCGGCGGGCACTCCCCTGCCCCCGGTCCGCGCTGTGGTCGAGGGCCGCGGCGAGTACACCACCGGGCGTGGGCCCACCCCTTTCCGCTGGTCGCTGACCGCCGGCCCGGCCGAGCCGACCACGGTGGCCGCGTTCTGCAACACCGTGCGCACCCCCGGCGGCGGCTCGCACCTGACCGCGGCCATCAAGGGGCTGTCGGAGGCGCTGGCCGAACGCGCGTCCCGGATCCGGGACCTGGGCCTGGCCAAGGGTGAGGACGGACCCGAACCGCAGGACTTCGCGGCCGTCACCGCACTGGCCGTCGACACCCGCGCGCCGGACGTGGGCTGGGACTCGCAGGCCAAGACCGCGGTCTCGTCGCGCTCGCTGAACGTCGCGATGGCGCCGGATGTGGCGCGCAGCGTCAACGTCTGGGCGGCGAATCCCGCGAACAGCGAAACCGTGTCGCTGTGGACCAAGCTGGCGCTGGAGTCGGCCCGCGCGCGCCGCAGCGCGGAGGGCGCCAAGGCGCGGTCCCGCGCGGCCTCGAAGGCCAAGGGGCTGGGCACCAACCTGTCGCTGCCGCCGAAACTGCTACCCAGCCGCGAGACCGGCCGCGGCTCGGGCGCCGAACTATTCCTGTGTGAGGGCGACTCGGCGCTGGGCACCATCAAAGCGGCGCGCGACGCGACGTTCCAGGCGGCCTTCCCGCTGAAAGGCAAGCCGCCCAACGTCTATGGCTTCACGGTGAACAAGGCCCGGATCAAGGACGAGTTCGATTCCATCGAACGCATCCTGGGCTGCGGCGTGCGCGACAACTGCGACCCGGAACAGTGCCGGTACGACCGGATCCTGTTCGCCTCCGACGCCGACCCCGACGGCGGCAACATCAACTCGAGCCTGATCTCGATGTTCCTGGACTTCTACCGCCCGCTCGTCGCTGCCGGCATGGTCTACGTGACGCTGCCACCGCTTTTCGTGGTGAAAGACGGTCAGGAGCGCATCTACTGCCAGGACGAGTCCGAGCGCGACACTGCCGTCGCCGAGTTGAAGGCGCGCTCGAAGCGCCGGGTGGAAGTGCAGCGCAACAAGGGTCTCGGTGAGATGGACGCCGACGACTTCTGGAACACCGTGCTGGATCCGCAGCGCCGCACCGTGATTCGTGTGCATCTCGACGACGCTGACAAGAAGCTGCACCACACCCTGTTCGGCGGGCCGCCCGAGGGCCGGCGCTCGTGGATGGCCGAGGTGGCCGCCGTCGTCGACACCCTTGCGCTGGACCTGGACTAGAAAGAGTCAACTGTGACCTCGACCCTGGACGTTCCTGAGCAGAATCAGGACCTGGTCCTCGACCAGAGCGCCGACGACTACTGGAACCACTACCAGCTGACCTTCGCGCTCTACAGCGTCAGCGACCGCGCCATCCCGTCGGCGTTCGACGGCCTCAAGCCGGGCCAGCGCCGGCTGCTGTATCAGATGCACGACTCGAAACTGCTGCCCGGCAACAAGCCGCAGAAGTCCTCGAAGGTCTGCTCGGCAGTCACCGGCAACCTGCACCCGCACGGCGGCGCGTCGATGTACGGCGCCGCGGCGCTGATGGCCGCCGAGTTCCAGCGCGTGAAAGTCATTGACGGACAGGGCGCTTTCCCACGCATCCAAGGTGATATCCCGGCCGCCGACCGGTACACCGAGATGCGGCTGTCGGCACCCGGTGCGGCGCTGACCGCCGAACTCGACGACCACGCGGTACCGATGGTGCCCACATTCGACGGGGAATGGATCGAGCCCACGATGCTGCCGGCCCAGTGGCCGGTGCTCCTGTGCAACGGCGCGGTCGGCATCGCCGAAGGCTGGGCCACCAAGGTGCCCGCGCACAATCCGCGCGAGATCATGGCAGCCTGCCGGGCGCTACTCAAGACCCCGAACATGACCGACGACCGGCTGGCCAAACTCATCCCCGGCCCGGACTGGGGCTGCGGGGCGACGGTGGTCGGCACCGCCGGACTGCGCGAGTACCTCACCACCGGCCGCGGCGCGCTCACCGTGCGCGGCACCTTGTCGGTCGACGGCAAGAACGTCGTGATCACCGAACTTCCGCCCGGTGTCGCGAGCAACACTGTGCAGGACCGGATTCGGGCGCTGGTCGAGTCCGGCGAGCTCGCCGGTGTCGCCGACATGTCCGATCTGACCGACCGCCGTAACGGACTGCGGATCGTCGTCACCGCCAAACGCGGCCATGCCGCCGAGACCATCCGCGACCAGCTGCTCGCGTTGACGCCGCTGGAGTCGACATTCGCCGCCAGCCTGGTCGCGCTCGACGAGGACCGGGTGCCGCGCTGGTGGACGGTGCGCGAACTGATCGGCGCCTTCCTGCACCTGCGCGACTCCGTGGTCCTGCACCGCAGCCAGTACCGGCTGGAGAAGGTCACCGCCCGCAGGCATCTCGTGTCGGGCCTGATGAAGATTCACCTCGACATCGACACCGCCGTGGCGATCATCCGCGCATCCGACAGCGTCGACGATGCCCGCCGGGGTCTGCAAGCGCACTTCGAGATCGATGAAGAGCAGGCCAATTACGTGCTGGCACTGCAACTTCGGCGCCTGACCAAGCTCGACGTCATCGAGCTGCAGGCCGAGGCGGACAAGCTCGACGCCGAATTCGCGGAGCTCACCGAGCTGGTGTCGAATCCGGACGCCCGGCGTGTGGTGATCGACAACGAACTGAAGGAGACGGCGAAGCTGTTCGCCGGGCCCGAATTCGACCGCCGCACGGTCCTGGACTCCGAGGGCACGCCGACGGCGTCGAGTTCCGATGACGACGGGCCGCGTGAGCGAAAAGTCAACGCCAACTGGCGCCTTGACGACCGGGGTGTGTTCTCCGACAGCCACGGCGACCTGCTCTCCGCCGGGCTCGGCTGGGCGGTGTGGACCGACGGACGCATCAAGTTCACCAACGGCAATGGCCTGCCGTTCAAGACACGCGACATCCCGGTGGCCCCGGACATCACCGGGCTGCTGTGCTCGGGTGTGCTGACCCCGGGCTATCACCTGGCCCTGGTGACGCGGCGCGGCAAGATACTGCGCATCGACCCGGCCGCGGTGAATCCACAGGGCGCGGCGGGCAATGGCGTGGCGGGTGTGAAGCTGGTGGCGGGTGACCCGGAAGACGCTGTCATCGCGGCCTTACCAATTTCGTGCGGCAACGGCGAAGCCATCCTGTCGACGTCCGAAAAGGGTTGGAAGGTAACCGAAGTCGCCGACATCCCGGTCAAGGGCCGCGGCGGCGCCGGCGTGGGCTTCCACCCGTTCGTCGGCGGTGAGGACGCGCTGCTGTCGGCGGCGGTCTCCCCGACCGGGTTCGTGCGCAACGGCAAGGCTGTGCGCGCCGAGAAGCGCGCGAAGTCCTCGGTGAAGGGCACTGGCGCCGACGTGGTGCCGGCAGAGGCACAGTAACCCCGTGCCGTTCGACTGGGCGGGATTCGAAACCGACCTGACCGCCGCCGCGGTCACGGCGGTGCGCGCGCTGGTCGGCGCGGCTGCCGGGCAACAGCCGTACGCGGTGGCGTTCAGCGAGTTCTACGCCGAGACGACCGGTGTCATCTACCTGCCCAATCTGGCCCTGGCCACCGAGGAGACGGTGCCCGAGCCGTCCTGCCGGTTCAGCCCACCCGACTGGGAGCACCAGGACTACAAGTGGAGCGACACCGCCGGACACTGGGGTGACCGGCTGGTCGATGCGGTGTCGGGCCTGCCACGTGCCCAGTGGGACCAGGCCTGGGAGCGGTTCGCGCAGTCGATGCTGACCATCGCCGCCGGCATGCGTGCCGCGCTGGTGGCCGACGGCACCCTGCCGGCCGACGTCGTCGTCTACCTCGACGACGAGGACGGCGATCTGCTGGTGCGCTCACTGACTCCCGACGAACTGCACCGGTGTTTCCCGGAGTACGTCGCGGCCGCCGAGGCCGAGCGAGCGGTGCTTGCGTTGCCGGTCGAGCAGCGCGTCGCGGCGCTCGCCGCGGCATCCGGACTGGTGCCGGGACCGCCGGGAGACCTGGGCCAGGAACGAGCGCGGGCACTGCTCCTCGACCTCGGCGACGCGGCGCTGCCGGTCGCCATCGCAGCCCTCAAGCGCCGGGATACTGCCTGGCTGGGCGCCAAGCTGCTGGCCGACCTGGCTATCGCCTCGGGCGACGTCATCGACGCGCTGTGGGCGGCGGTGCCCCTGTCGGGTCCCGGCCACGACTGGGCGGCCACCGCGTTGGGGCGGTTGGGCTTTGGTTTGGAGGTGTTGGCCGCCGACCTACCCGCGGCCTGCCGCGCCGCGGCCGTCACTGGGCCGTATCGGTCGTTTCGCGATCACGGCCGCAGCCATCGGCCGCTGGACTACGGACTGCTGGCCGCCGGGCTCACCGACCCGGCCGTCGCGGCACTCATCGCGGAAGAGTTGGCCCCCGGCCAGGGTTACTGCACGCTGGACGCCGCCGATGTCCCCGGCGCCCGGTTGGGGCTCGATCACGCCGAGCCGCTGATCCGCCGGCATGCCGTCGTCGTTCTCGGTGACCTGATCGGACCCATGGGTCCCGAGGGACTGGACCCCGGCGAGGTCGCGGCGCTGCGTGCCCAGCTCACCGACCTGGCTGCCCACGATCCCGACCCCGACGTCCGGCGGCTCGCCGGCTACCGCCGATAGGTGCAGAAGCGGTAGCGCAGGCCGGTCTTGCTGGTCTGCCACTCGCTGTGCGTGACGGTCCAGGAGTCATCCAACGCCGGCGCGAACGCGTCGCCGCCGGGCACGTCGACGTCGATCTCCGTGACCTCGCACAGCGTCGCCATCGGCAGCGCCAGCGCGTACAGCTGTGCCCCGCCCATCACCCAGCCGTCGATCTCAGCAGGCAAGGACGTCACGACCTCGGCGCCCTCGGCGGCATAACCCGCGTCGCGGCTGACCACGACGTTGCGCCGGCCCGGCAGCGGCCGGAATCGCGGCGGCAGCGACTCCCAGGTGAGCCGGCCCATCACCACCGTGGAGCCGAGTGTCAGTTCTTTGAAGTGCGCCATGTCCTCGGGCAGCTGCCAGGGAATGTCGTTGTCGCGGCCGATGACACCGCCGTTGCCCTGCGCCCAGATCAACTTCACGGCGTCAGACCGCAACGGGCGCCTTGATGGCCGGATGCGGGTCGTAGTTGACGATCGCGATGTCGTCGTATTCGTAGTCGAAGATCGAATCACGCGGCGCCAGAACAAGTTCCGGGTAGGGCCGGGCCTCGCGCGACAGCTGCAGCCGCACCTGTTCGACGTGGTTGTCGTAGATGTGGCAGTCGCCGCCGGTCCAGACGAAGTCGCCGACCTGCAAGCCGGCCTGGGCGGCCATCATGTGCGTCAGCAGTGCGTAGGAGGCGATGTTGAACGGCACGCCGAGGAACAGGTCGGCGCTGCGCTGGTACAGCTGGCAGCTCAGCTTGCCGTCGGCGACGTAGAACTGGAACAACGCGTGGCACGGCGGCAGCGCCATCTGGGCGATCTCGCCGACATTCCATGCCGAGACGATGTTGCGCCGGCTGTCCGGGTTGGTCTTGAGCATCTCGAGCGCCGCGCTGATCTGGTCGACGTGCTCGCCGGACGGCGTCGGCCACGACCGCCACTGGACGCCGTACACCGGCCCGAGTTCGCCTGTCTCCGAGGCCCATTCGTCCCAGATGGTCACGCCGCGCTCCTGCAGCCACCGGACGTTCGAGTCGCCGCGCAGGAACCACAGCAGCTCGTAGATCACCGACTTGGTGTGCACCTTCTTGGTGGTCAGCAGCGGGAACCCGGCGGCCAGGTCGTAGCGCAACTGGTGGCCGAACAGGCTCCGCGTGCCGGTCCCGGTGCGATCAGATTTGGGTGTGCCCTGTTCCAGCACGAGGCGCAGCAGGTCTTCGTAAGGAGTCGGCACAGCCACGCCCTCAGCTTACGTTCCGGAGCGGAGAGTAGAACGGAAGCCATGCCTGTGACCAAGGACTCCATCACCACCGCCGACGGCAGCTGCGCCGTCACCGTCGCCACCCCCGAGGGCACCGGCCCGTGGCCCGCGGTGGTGATGTACCCCGACGCGGGCGGCCCGCGGCAGACCTTCGACGACATGGCGGCTCAGCTCGCCGCGCTGGGCTACGTGGTGCTGGTGCCGGACATCTACTACCGCGAGGCGGGCTGGGCGCCGTTCGACATGGCCACCGCCTTCTCCGACGAGTCCGAGCGCGGGCGGTTGTTCGGCCTGATGCGCAAGGTCACACAGGACGTCATGGTCGCCGACGCGGGCGCCTTCTTCGATTACCTGGCGGCCCGGCCGGATGTCACGGGTGACAAGTTCGGTACCACGGGCTACTGCATGGGCGGCCGCACCTCGTTCGTCATCGCCGGCAGGCTGCCGGACCGCGTCGCCGCGGCGATGTCGTTCCACGGCGGCGGCCTGGTCACCGACACCGACGACAGCCCGCACCTGCGCGCCGACCAGATCAGCGCGGTTGTCTATGTGGGTGCGGCGGAGAACGACGCGTCGTTCACGGCCGCACAGGGCGAGATTCTGGACCGCGCACTCACCGACGCCGGTGTCGAGCACACCGTCGAGTTCTATCCCGCCGCGCATGGTTTCGCGGTGCCCGACAACGCAGGCGCGTATGACGAAGCCGCGGCGCAGCGGCACTGGGATGCCATGGAGCGGGTCTTCGGCGCGGCGCTGAAGTAACCCCCGGGGCCGGCGCACCTCCCGCTGTGCGGGACGATTGACGGGTGTATGACCAGACCAGCAGCTACGAACCCGACGCCAACGAGCACGGATCCCGCCTGGACCCGGTACTCGCGCGCAGCTGGCTGCTGGTCAATGGTTCGCAGTTCGACCGCTTCTCGCCGGCGACGCGCTCCAACGCCGACATCGTCATCATCGACATCGAGGACGCGGTAGCGCCCAAGGACAAGGACTCGGCGCGGGACAACGCGGCGCGCTGGCTCGGCGACGGCAACACCGACTGGGTGCGCGTCAACGGCTTCGGCACTCCGTGGTGGGCCGACGACCTGGAGATGCTGTCGAAGACCTCCGTCGGCGGCATCATGCTGGCGATGGTCGAGTCCGTCGACCACGTCACCGAGACCGCCAAACGGCTGCCCAACGTGCCGATCGTCGCGCTCGTCGAGACCGCGCGCGGACTCGAGCGCATCACCGAGATCGCGTCGGCCAAGGGCACGTTCCGGCTGGCCTTCGGTATCGGTGACTTCCGCCGCGACACCGGCTTCGGCGACAACCCGGCCACCCTGGCCTACGCTCGCTCGCGGTTCACCATCGCCGCCAAAGCAGCGCATCTGCCCGGTGCCATCGACGGCCCGACCATCGGGTCCAGCAGCCGCAAGCTCAGCGAGGCCACCGCGGTCTCCACCGAGTTCGGCATGACCGGCAAGATCTGCCTGACCCCCGAGCAGTGCGGGACCGTCAACGAGGGGCTGTCCCCCTCATTGGACGAAATCGCCTGGGCCCAGGAGTTTTTCGCGGAGTTCGAGCGCGACGGCGGCGAAATCCGCAACGGCTCGGACCTGCCGCGTATCGCCCGCGCCAACAAGATCCTGGATCTGGCGAAGGCATACGGCATCCACCCGTCGATGTTCGGCGACGACCCCGACCACGTGTCGGCGCCGTCGGACACCTACCACTACTGAGCGGCGTCCCCCGCCTTCTTGCCCCGGTGCAGCACCGAGGAAAACGCCCGGACGATGCCGCGCAGCGCGTACCAGCCGGACAGCGCGGTGAAGACGATCAGCGCGATGAACATCGGCAGCCAGCCGGTGCGGGAGTGCTTGAGGTTCCACCAGATGATGGTGAACAGCACGGCCATGATGAAGACCAGGATGTCGCGTAGTCGGCCCTCGCGGTTGAACGCGTAGCCGATCGCCGTCGACTTGAGCTGACGGCTGCGGTCGACGGCGGCGATCACCTCGTCGATCCGCATGTCGATGGTGCGTTGCAGCTCGGCGCGGCGCTCGGTCTGCTCGGCCGGAATCCGGTCCAGCAGGTCCATGTCGGCCTTGATCGCGGCACGCACGTCCGGTGGCTTCAGATTGCCGGCGACGGCTCCGAGCAGCGCGCCACCGGCCAGCGGCGCGGCTCCCAGCGCCAGGTCCGCGATTCCCATGGTCGGCTCCTCACTGATCGACGCAAACGTCAATCACCCTAGCCGACGGCCGTCCGGCGCTACCCCATCAACGTCGCGGCGACGGTCGCACCCAGGTTCCAGCACGCCTCCAGGTCGGCCTTGCCCGGTTTACCCGAAACCACCACGTACTCAGCCGCTTTCGTCCAGCCGAGCCCGGTGGTGATGGCGGTGACGGCCTTCTCGGCGCCTTCGGTGCCCTCGTTGCCGTGCAGCCACAGGCCGAACGGCCGGCCGCGTGTCGCGTCCAGGCACGGGTAGTAGATCTGGTCGAACGCGTGCTTCAGGGCACCCGACATATAGCCCAGGTTCGCCGGGGAACCCAGCAGGTAGCCGTCGGCTTCCAGCACGTCGGCTGCCGACAGCGTCAGCGCCGGACGGCGCACGACGTCGACGCCCTCGATCTCGGGATCGGTTGCTCCGGCGAGCACCGCCTCGAACATCTCCTGACAGTTCGGAGACGGAGTGTGGTGCACGACAAGGAGTTTCATACTTGCGACGACTTCTCCAGCGCGACGGCCTTGCGGATGGTCTCGCGGGCCCGGGTCCGGTCTCCCGCATAGTCGTAGGCGCGGGCCAGCCGGTACCAGCCGCGCCAGTCCTCAGGCGCGGCCTCGACCTCGTCGCGCACCGACTCGAACAACGCGTCGGCGGCGTCGCGTTCGATGCGGCCCGACGGGCGCTTGGGTAGGTCACTGATGTCGAGCTCGACGCCCTCGTCGTGGGCCAGCCGGGCCAGTCGCTGGTGGGCGAACCCGGCGCGCAAGGTGGCGACCATGGCCCACAGGCCGATCAGCGGCAGTACGAAGATGCCGATGCCGAGCCCGATCGCGGCAGGCTCGCCGGACTTCATCAGGATGACGCCGGAGCGGCCCATGATCCAGAAATAGACCACCAGCGCCACGCAGAGAAATGCCACGACCAGTTGGATGCGCAGCACCTGCGAGCTCGGCTTGGTCATGACGGGACTCGTCACAGCCCCATCAGTTTCTCGATGCCGATGGTCAGCCCCGGGTACTTGGCTGCCTCCCGGACACCGAGCAGCACGCCCGGCACGAACGACGTGCGGTCGATGCTGTCGTGGCGGATGGTCAGCGTCTCGCCCTGGGTGCCGAACAGCACTTCCTGGTGCGCCACCAGACCGCGCAGCCGTACCGAGTGCACAGGGATGCCGTCAACGTCGGCGCCGCGGGCGCCTTCGAGGCCGGTGCTGGTGGCATCGGGATTGGGCGGCAAGCCCTTTCGCGCCTCGGCGATCAGCTGGGCCGTGCGGGTGGCGGTGCCCGACGGGGCGTCAGCCTTGTAGGGGTGGTGCAGTTCGACCACCTCGGCCGACTCGAAGAACGGGGCGGCCAGCTTGGCGAAGTGCATCGACAGGACCGCACCGATGGCGAAGTTCGGGGCAATGAGCACCGCGACGCCCGGCTTGGCGGCCACCCAGTCGCGCACCTGGGCCAGGCGCTCCTCGGTGAAGCCCGTCGTCCCGACGACAGCATGAATACCGTTGTCGATGAGGAACTTCAGGTTGTTCATCACGACGTCAGGGTGGGTGAAGTCGACGACGACCTCGGTACCGCTGTCGGTGAACAGGGTCAGCTCGTCACCGGCGTCGACGCCGACGGTGAACGTCAGATCGTCAGCGGCTTCCACACCGTCGACGATGGTCGCACCGACTTTGCCCTTGGCACCCAGAACTCCGACTCGCATGAGGTCAACCCTAGCGGCCTACCTACTATCAGCCCTATGCGCGGCGCCAAGATCCTCATCACCGGAGTCACCGGCCAGGTGGCCACCCCGATCGCCACTGCCTTGGCGGCCGACAACGAGGTGTGGGGCGTGGCCCGCTTCCACAATCCGCAGGCCCAACAGGGCCTGGAGCAGGCCGGCGTCCGCTGCGCGGCGGTCAATCTAGCGGTGGGTGACTTCAGCGCCCTGCCAACCGATTTCGACTACGTGGTCAACCTGGCCGTGGCCAAGACCGGCCGATGGGACAAGGACCTCGCGGCCAATGCGGAGTCGGTGGGCCTGCTCATGGCGCACTGTCGCGAGGCCAAGGCGTTCCTGCACACGTCGTCGGCCGCGGTGTACGACCCGCCCGGCGACGAGCCGCGGTCCGAGTCGGCAGCGCTGGGCGACAACCACAAGCATCTGTTCCCCACGTATTCGATCTCCAAGATCGCCGGCGAGACGGTCGTGCGCACCATGTCGCGCGCCCTGGATCTACCGGCCACCATCGCCCGATTCAACGTGCCCTACGGCGACAACGGCGGCTGGCCGTACTACCAGATGGAGATGATCCTGGCGGGCATCCCGATCCCGGTGCCGCCGGGCGGACCGGCACAGTACAACCCGATCCACGAAGACGACATCCTGGCGACCCTGCCCAAACTGCTGGACGTGGCTTCGGTCCCCGCCACCACCGTGAACTGGTGTGGCGATCAGACCGTCAGTCTGCAGGAGTGGTGCGCCTACATCGGTGAGCTGGTCGGCCGCGCGCCGGTGTTCGTCGAGGACCCGAATGCGTTGCGCGGCGGCCCGACCGACACCACCCGCATGCACGAGTTGATCGGCGGCACGTCGGTCGACTGGCGCGACGGCATCCGCCGGTTGGTGACCAAGTTCCATCCGGAGCTCGTCAGCGGCTAGGCCCAGAGCGGTGGCGCGTCCCGCAGGTTCTCGAAGTAGTGACCGGCCTTGAGGTCTTCGAGCAGGGTCGGATGCACTGGGTGCCAGCCGAGCAGAGCACGCGTCCGGTCACTGGAGGTCGGGTTGTCCAACGCGGCGAAGCCAGCGAGAAATCCGAACTGCGCCGGAGCTTCGTCAGCTGGAATCTGTTGCACCGGCACGCCCAGCCCGTCGCCGATGGCCTGGGCGATGTCGCGGAACGCGATGCCTTCCTCGGCAGCTCCGTGCAACACCGAGCCGGCCGGCGCCGACTCCACCGCCAGCCGGTAGAGCCGTGCGGCGTCGGCGGTGTGTACCGCCGGCCATCGGTTCGAGCCGTCGCCCTGATATCCGGATCGTCCTGCCGCACGGGCGAATTGGATGAGACTGGGGATGAAGCCGTGATGATCGGTATCACCGTGCACCGTCGGCGCGAGCCTGATCACCGATGACCGCACACCGCGGTCAGCCAACGCCAGAGTGGCAAGTTCGGATGCCACCCGCGGGCCCGACCGGTCGACCTCGGCGTCCTCGGTACCGAGCCGGCCAGACCCTCCGAACGCGAGCATCAGCGTGCCCGAGGTGTTCACGAACGGCTTGCCAGTGCCCGCCAGCGCCGCACCCATGGCTTCGACTGCCCGCAGGTCCAACTGAAGTGAGTCGGCGTAATTGGAGAAATCGTGCTTGAAGGCCAGGTGGATGACGCCGTCGGCGGCAGCAGCCGCGGCGGCCAGATCGTCGGGATCATAGAGCGAGCCGCGATGCACCTGAGCACCGGCGGCGACCACTGCGTCGGCAGAGGCTTCCGATCTGGCCAGTCCGGTGACCTGATGACCCGCTTCCAGTAGGTCGCGGACGACGACGGATCCGATGTGCCCGCTGGCGCCGGTGACAAAAATGCGCATGGTTTCAGCTCCTCGAGTGATGTCAGCGAATGACATCACCGAACGTACACCTCATGTCAGGCACTGTCATCACTCGTGGTGACAGTGCCTGACATCGCCTACAATCCGCCCGTGGGCCGTTGGGAACCGAACGCGCAGGGCCGCCTGGAGCAGGCAGCGCTGGACCTGTACGTCGAGCAGGGCTTCGATGAGACGACAGTCGCCGAGATCGCTGCCCGAGCAGGCCTGACGGAACGCACCTTCTTCCGGCACTTCGCCGACAAACGCGAGGTGCTGTTTCGGGGCCGCGAACTCGCCGAGGCCCTCGAGGCCGCCATCGACGAGGCCCCGGCCTCCACCGCGCCACTCGACGCCGTCGGCGGCGCGCTGGAATCACTCTCCGACTTCTTCGCCGAACGGCGCCCACATGCCCGCCGGCGCCAGGCCGTGATCGCCGCCAATCCGAGCTTGCAAGAACGCGAACTCATCAAACTCGCCTCGCTGGCGACGACCATCTGCGACGCATTGCACCGCCGCGGCATCGCCGACCCCACGGCGAGCCTGGTCGCCGAGGCCGGCATCGCGGTGTTCAAGGTGGCGTTCGAACACTGGCTCAGCGACCCGGCCGAGCGCAGCCTCGCCGAGCACGTTCGCGAGACACTCGCCGAACTCCGGGCCGCGACCCAATCCTGATCCTGTTCCGCCGCAACCGGTTACAGCGGCGACGCACCCCGCAGATGCTCGAAGATCAGGGACGTCTGGGTGCCGGCCACGTCGGCGTCGGCATTGAGGTGTTCGACGACGAATGCTCGAAGGTGCGCGGTGTCGCGCGCGGCGACATGCAGGATGAAGTCGTCGGCGCCGGCCAGGAAGTAGACGTCCATCACCTGCGGCAGTCGTCGCATGTGGGCGATGAAGTCCCGAATGCGGGCGCGCGCCCCTGATTGCAAGCTCACCGAGATCATCGCCTGCAGACCCAAGCCGATGGCCGCCGGATCGATGTCGGCATGGAAACCGCGGATGACGCCGAGCTGTTGCAACCGACGGACCCGGCCGTGACAGGTCGACGCGGCGATCCCGACCAGCTCCGCCAACGCGCTGTTGGGCATGCGCGCGTCGGCGTGCAGGGCAGTCACGATCTGCCGATCGACGTCGTCGAGTTCGACGGGCTGAACATCCTTCGGCTGCGAGCCCTCATGGACCGGCGATTTCGAAGATCGTTCACTACCAGGGGCCATATTGAGAATTATAATCACAGATATTGCAGGTCAGTCGACGTTTATTCACACTTAGGGCACCACCTGATCCGCCCTGAGGAGAACCCCAGATGCACGTCGGCATCCCGACCGAAATCAAGAACAACGAGTACCGGGTGGCCATCACCCCGGCCGGTGTCGCCGAACTGATCAAGCACGGCCACGAGGTGCTGATCCAGGCGGGCGCCGGCGAAGGATCCGCGATCGCGGACAACGACTTCAAGGCCGCGGGCGCACAGATCGTCACCACCGCGGACCAGGTCTGGGCCGAGGCCGATCTGCTCCTCAAGGTCAAGGAGCCCATCGCGGCCGAGTACCACCGCATGCGCAAGAACCAGACGCTGTTCACCTACCTGCACCTGGCCGCCTCGCGCGAATGCACTGACGCACTGCTGGCATCGGGCACCACCTCGATCGCCTACGAAACCGTTCAGACTGCCGACGGCCGCCTGCCTCTGCTCGCCCCGATGAGCGAAGTGGCAGGCCGGCTGTCGGCCCAGGTCGGCGCCTACCACCTCATGCGCAGCCACGGCGGCCGCGGCGTCCTGATGGGCGGCGTGCCCGGCGTGGCACCCGCCAACGTCGTCGTCATCGGTGGCGGCACTGCAGGCTTCCACGCGGCACAGATCGCCAGCGGCATGGGCGCGCACGTCACCGTCTTCGACGTAAACCTCGATACGCTGCGCCGGATCGACGCCGAATTCAACGGCCGGATCCACACGCGGTACTCCTCGAGCCTGGACCTGGAAGACGCCGTCAAGCAGGCCGACCTGGTGATCGGCGCGGTGCTGGTCCCCGGCGCCAAGGCGCCCAAACTCGTCACCAATTCGACTGTGGCCCACATGAAGTCGGGCTCGGTACTGGTCGACATCGCGATCGATCAGGGCGGCTGCTTCGAGGATTCGAAGCCCACCACGCACGACGACCCGACCTTCGCCGTGCACGACTCGGTCTTCTACTGCGTGGCCAACATGCCCGGTGCCGTGCCGCGCACGTCGACCTACGCACTGACCAACGCGACGCTGCCGTACGTGCTCAAGCTCGCCGACCAGGGTTGGCAGGCGGCGTGCCGCAACGACGCCGCGCTGGCCAAGGGCCTGTCGACGCACGACGGTGAGCTGCTGTGCAGCCAGGTCGCCGCGGATCTCGACCTTCCGCTCGGCCGCGTCGCGCTGTAAACCCACGAACCCGATACCCATCGCCCGGTCAGCGCAGCGTCGCGCTGGCCGGGCGATGACTTTCACCGGGATTTGTGCACGATCATCCGCGCCGAGCGCGAAAAATCGTGCACAAATCACCCGGCGACGAGGTACCTGTCGTTTTTGACACGTGTCAAGTATCGTCTTGGCCATGCTCTTGCAGGAACTGCTCCCCGCCGCGCCGACCACGCCCGCCGAAGCCCTCGAGATCTTCGATGCCGCACCGGCCGCCGAACCCGACTTCATGATCGGTACCTGGCACGGGGCGGAAGTGCCCACCGGACATCCGATGGACGGCCTGCTGGAAGCCAGCGGCTGGTGGGGCAAACAGTTCGTCGACGCCGAGACCGTCCATCCGTTGCTGTTTCCCGACGCCTCCGGCGAGACGCTGTGGCCACTCAACCCGGTGCTGGCGTTCTCCGGAGCCGGGCTGGCAACCAAGTTGCCGCTACTGAACCGAATCTCGGTTGCCAAGCCCATCGCCGCCCTGCGGCCGCTGCTGCGGGCCCGGTCCGCCAAAGCACGGCTGCGCACCACCCGCTACCGCGGAGTCGACACCGCGACAATGGTTTACGACCAGCTGCCCATCAACGACGTGTTCCGCAAGCTGTCCGATGACGCGGTCCTGGGCGCCATGGACCTGCGCGGCGAATCCCAGCCGTACTTCTTCGTGCTGCGCCGCGACAACTCGCTACGCCTCAGTCGCTGAGGTGATTCGTGCACGATAATCCGCGCTGACCGCGGATTATCGTGCACAAATCACGAGCCGATGGCGCGCAGCTGCTTCGGCAGTGAGCGCTTGGACTGCGGCCCGAGCACCGCCGCACCGAAGGGCCGCGTCAACAGTTCGCGCGCAACGGCATTGACCTCTTCGAGGGTGACCGCGTCGATCGACGCGAGCGTGTCCGAGATCGACTTGTGGTTGCCGTAATTCAGCTCGGCGCGTCCGATGCGGTGCATCCGGGAACCGGAATCCTCCAGCCCGAGCACCAGACCGCCGCGCATCGAACCCTTCGCGATCCGCAACTCGTCGGCGGTGATGCCTTCGCGCGCAACGTCTTCCAGCACGTCGGTGGTTACCCGGACCACTTCGTCGAAGCGGTCCGGCAGGCACGCCGAGTACACCGACAGGGCACCGGCGTCGGAGAACGTGTCGATCGTGGAGTACACCGAGTAGGCCAAGCCGCGGTTCTCGCGGATCTGCTGGAACAGCCTCGAACTCAGCCCGCCGCCGAGCGCGGTGTTGAGCACAGACAGCGCCCAGCGATGCTCCCAATTGCGGCCCGGCGTGCGCACACCCAGGTACATGTGGGTCTGCTCGGAGTCACGCTTGACGAATTGCAGCGTCGGGGTACCCGGCACCCGGCCGGCCCCCTTGCGCGGCGGCACAGGCTTACGGCCACGCACCAGATGCGGCCGAAAGTGCTTGCGCACCATGGCCACAACCTCGTCGTGGTCGATGTTCCCGGCAACCGCGACCACCATCCGGTCCGGGGTGTACCGGCGTACATGGAAGGAGTGCAGCTGGTTGCGGGTCATCGACGTGATCGATTCGACGCTGCCGATCACCGGACGGCCCACCGGGTGCGTGCCGAACATGGAGCCGAGGAAGACGTCCGCGAGGGTGTCCTCGGGATCGTCGTCACGCATGGCGATCTCTTCGAGCACCACGTCACGTTCCAGCTCGACATCGCTTGCGGCACAACGACCGTTGAGCACGACGTCCGATACCAGATCGATGGCCAGCCCGAGGTCGCTGTCCAGCACGTGCGCGTAATAGCACGTGTGCTCGCGCGCGGTGAAGGCGTTCAGCTCACCGCCGACGGCGTCCATCGATTGGGCGATCTCGACAGCGGAGCGCGTCGGGGTCGACTTGAACAGCAGGTGTTCCAGGAAGTGCGCGGCACCGGCGACACTCGGACCCTCGTCGCGCGAGCCGACATTGACCCACACGCCGACCGACGCCGAGTGGACGTGCGGCAGGTGTTCGGTGACGACCCGCAGCCCGCCGGGCAGGTTGGTCTTGCGCACAGCGGCCGGGGCCTCCAGCGAATTCGCTGAAGAACCCCGGCCGTTGCGCGTTGTCGAATTAGGAGTTTGCAGGCGCGGCATCTGCCGGTGCAGTCTCCGATTCGGCGGGAGCGGAGTCGGCTGGCGTGGCGGAGGCGCCCGCGTCATCTCCCTCGTCCACCAGGATCAGCGAAATCTTCTGACCCTTGCCACGGTTGTCCGCGGAGATGTCCGCGATCTCCACGCGCAGCTTGTCGCCGACGTTCACGACGTCCTCGACCTTCGCGACGCGCTTGCCCTTGCCGAGCTTGGAGATGTGCACCAGACCGTCGCGGCCCGGCAGCAGCGAGACGAACGCACCGAAGTCCGTCGTCTTCACCACGGTGCCGAGGAACCGCTCACCGATCTTGGGCAGCTGCGGGTTCGCGATGGCGTTGATCTTGTCGATCGCCGCCTGCGCCGCCTCGCCGTTCGAAGCGCCGACGAACACCGTGCCGTCGTCCTCGATGGAGATGTTCGCACCGGTCTCCTCGGTGATCTGGTTGATCACCTTGCCCTTGGGCCCGATCACCTCACCGATCTTGTCGACCGGCACCTTGATGGTGGTGATGCGCGGCGCGTACGGGCTCATCTCGTCCGGCTCATCGATGGCCTCGGCCATGACGTCCAAGATGGTCAGACGCGCGTCCTTGGCCTGGGCCAGGGCACCGGCCAGCACCTTGGACGGGATGCCGTCCAGCTTGGTGTCCAGCTGCAGGGCGGTGACGAAGTCCTTGGTACCGGCGACCTTGAAGTCCATGTCCCCGAAGGCGTCTTCAGCACCGAGGATGTCGGTCAGCGCGACGTAACGGGTCTCGCCGTCGACCTCGTCGGACACCAGACCCATGGCGATACCGGCCACGGGGGCCTTGAGCGGCACACCGGCGTTCAGCAGCGCCAGGGTGGAGGCACAAACCGAGCCCATCGAGGTGGAACCGTTGGAGCCCAACGCTTCCGAGACCTGACGGATGGCGTACGGGAACTCCTCGACGCTCGGCAGCACCGGCATCAGGGCCCGCTCGGCCAGCGCGCCGTGGCCGATTTCGCGGCGCTTGGGCGAACCGACGCGGCCGGTCTCACCGGTCGAGTACGGCGGGAAGTTGTAGTGGTGCATGTAGCGCTTGGTGGTCTCGGGACCGAGCGAGTCGATCTGCTGAGCCATCTTGATCATGTCCAGCGTGGTGACACCCATGATCTGGGTCTCGCCGCGCTCGAACAGCGCGCTGCCGTGCGCCCGCGGAATCACGGCGACCTCGGCGCTCAGGGCGCGGATGTCGGTGATGCCACGACCGTCGATGCGGAAGTGGTCGGTCAGGATGCGCTGGCGGACCAGCTTCTTGGTCAGCGAGCGGAACGCCGCGCCGATCTCCTTCTCGCGGCCGGCGTAGGTCGCCGAGTCCACAGTCAGGCGCGTCAGTACTTCCACCTTGATCTCGTCGGTGCGATCATCGCGCTCCTGCTTGCCGGCGATGGTCAGCGCCTGAGACAGCGCGTCGGTGGCCACCGCGGCGACGGCCTGGAAGGCGTCGTCGGCGTAGTCCGGGAACACCGGGTACTCGGCGGTCTCCTTGCCGGCGGCGTCGTGCAGCTCCTGCTGCGCCTTGCACAGCGCGGCGATGAACGGCTTGGCGGCCTCCAGGCCCTCGGCCACCACGGCCTCGGTCGGCGCACCCGCGCCACCGGCGATCAGGTCGATCACGTTGTCGGTGGCCTCGGCCTCGACCATCATGATCGCGACATCGCCCTCGACCACGCGACCCGCGACGACCATGTCGAACACAGCGTTTTCCAGCTGCTCGACGGTCGGGAAGGCAACCCACTGGCCCTCGATGAGGGCGACGCGGACGCCACCCACCGGGCCGGAGAACGGCAGACCCGAGATCTGGGTCGACGCGGACGCGGCGTTGATCGCCAGCACGTCGTACAGATCCTTGGGGTCCAGGCTCAGCACGGTGACGACGACCTGGATTTCGTTGCGCAGACCCGAGACGAACGACGGGCGCAGCGGCCGGTCGATCAGGCGGCAGGTCAGGATCGCATCGGTGGACGGCCGGCCCTCGCGGCGGAAGAACGAGCCGGGGATGCGGCCCGCGGCGTACATGCGCTCTTCGACGTCGATGGTCAACGGGAAGAAGTCGAAGTGATCCTTGGGGCTCTTGCTGGCCGTGGTGGCCGACAGGAGCATGGTCTCGTCGTCCAGGTAGGCGACGACGGAGCCGGCGGCCTGGCGGGCGAGCCGGCCGGTCTCGAAGCGGATGGTGCGGGTGCCGAAGCTCCCGTTGTCGATGACGGCGGTTGCTTCGAACACGCCCTCTTCAATTTCAACTGCAGACATGGATGTCGCAATAACCTCTCTGGGCCCGCCCTATGCGGGTTCCGTTTTCTGGTTCCTCTTTGTTACAGCTGTCGCATCGTCACACGTGAGCATCCAGAAAACCCGAAAACCATCCCGCTTACTGCTGACGGCCGTCGATCGAAGCGGCCGGGGTCATGCCCCGGCAGCCACTACCGAAGACCGCCCCACGAGGTTCAGGCGGACGCTGTGTGACGTTCCGACGTCTTGAGCACTAGGCCCAAAACAAATTCATGTTACTACCCGTACCAATGCCCATCGCCAGGCCTGCCGGAGCAGACCTGGCGATGGGAGTGAATCAGTGGTGCGTCAGCGACGCAGACCCAGACGCTCGATCAGCGAGCGGTACCGCGCGACGTCGACCTGGGCGACGTACTTGAGCAGCCGGCGACGACGGCCGACCAGCAGCAGGAGGCCACGACGGCTGTGGTGGTCGTGCTTGTGCTGCTTGAGGTGCTCGGTCAGGTCCGAGATGCGCTTGGTCAGCAGGGCGACCTGAGCCTCCGGCGAACCGGTGTCGGTCTCATGCAGGCCGTACTGACCCAGGATCTCTTTTTTCTGCTCGGCAGTGAGTGCCACGAAACAACTCCATCAATTCGGTCCGCGAAGAACAACGAGGGCGCGGCCGCCGCGAACTGCAGCACGCGCGTCGGGCAGTTTATCAGGAAGCTACTGCGGAACCAGAATCGTGCGAGCCCGCTGGGTATCGCGGTCCATGGCCACGATCAGGTCGTCCACCGAATCGAATTTCTCCTGGCCGCGGATGCGCGAGACGAAATCGACCGCCACGTGCTGTCCGTACAGGTCTGCCTCGGTGTCGAGCACGAAGGCCTCGACGGTGCGGGTGCGACCGGAGAACGTCGGATTGGTGCCGACGGACACCGCGGCCTGGTAGCGCTCCCCCGGCGTCACGGTGCCGACGGACGGGCCGTGACCGAGGACGGTGAACCAGGCGGCGTAGACGCCGTCGGCGGGGATCGCCGAGTGCATCGGCGGGGCGACGTTCGCGGTCGGGAAGCCCAGCCCGCGGCCACGGCCGTCACCCCGGACGACGACGCCCTCCACGCGGTGCGGCCGGCCCAGGGCCTCGGTCGCGGCGGCCATGTCACCGGCGTCCACGCACGACCGGATGTAGGTGGACGAGAAGGTGACGGTCTCGGCCTGGTGATGTTCGGCCACCAGCGAGATGCCCTCGACCGCGAAGCCGAAGCGCTCGCCGGCCTTGCGCAGCAGCGGCACGTTGCCGCCGGCCTTCTTGCCGAAGGTGAAGTTCTCGCCGACCACGACCTCGAGGACGTGCAGGCGCTCGACGAGCAGTTCATGCACGTACCGCTCGGGGGTCAGCTTCATGAAGTCGGTGGTGAACGGCATGACGAGGAAGACGTCGACGCCCAGTTCCTCGACCAGCTCGGCCCGCCGGGTCAGCGTCGTCAGCTGCGCCGGATGGCTGCCCGGGAGGACCACTTCCATCGGATGCGGATCGAACGTCATCAGCACGGTGGGTACTCCGCGGGATCGACCCGCCTTCACCGCGTGACTGATCAGTTCCGCATGTCCACGATGTACGCCATCGAACACTCCGATGGTGAGCACACATCGGCCCCAATCCGTGGGGATCTCGTCCTGCCCACGCCAGCGTTGCACGACCGCAAGCCTACGGCGCGCCGCCGCGGCAGGCACCGTGAGATCCCCGGATGAGGTGACGATTGCCTAAACTTTGTGCTGTGAGTCCTGCAGAAGACGGTGGCAACCCGCCGGATCTATCCCCGGTTGCCCAGGACTACCTCAAAGTCATCTGGACCGCGCAGGAGTGGTCACACGAGAAGGTCAGCACAAAGATGCTGGCTGAGCGCATCGGGGTGTCGGCGTCGACCGCCTCCGAGTCGATCCGGAAGCTCGCCGATCAGGGTCTGGTGCACCACGAGAAGTACGGCGCGGTGACGCTGACCGACATCGGACGCGGCGCGGCGCTCGCCATGGTCCGCCGCCACAGGCTGATGGAGACGTTCCTCGTGCGCGAACTCGGCTACGGGTGGGACGAGGTGCACGACGAAGCCGAGATCCTCGAACACGCGGTGTCGGACCGCATGCTGGACCGCATCGACGCCAAGCTCGGCTTCCCGACCCGGGATCCGCACGGCGACCCGATTCCCGCGGCCGACGGTCAGGTGCCGACTCCCCCGGCGCGGCAGCTGTCCGCGTGCTCGGACGGTGACGGCGGCACGGTCGCCCGGATCTCCGATCACGACCCCGAGATGCTGCGGTATTTCGACAGCGTCGGGATCACGCTCGATTCACATCTGCGCGTGGTGGCCCGCCGCGACTTCGCCGGGATGATCTCGGTGGCCGTCACCGCGGCAGACGCCGGGGATGACGACGCGACGACCGTCGACCTGGGAAACCCTGCGGCGGAAGCGATCTGGGTCGTCGCCTAGGACGCATCGGGTTCGCGTCGAGGGTGCGTACAGATCACCGGATCCACCGTGGAGACGCTCCGACTGCACGTTCACATGGCGGGTAGATGCTGGGCACTTGACAAGCAAACCCCTTGTGGGAGTTGACCGTGCGCTTACGCAGACAAAGTTCGAGTAACGAAGACCCGGTGTGCACGCTCAACGCGGGCGGCCGCACCCACCAGGCCAGGCTCACCTGCTCAGCCCAGCTCAGTAGGTGAGCCGACGCCGATGTGCCGCCCGCCGTCATTTCACGAGTCTGCTGTGGTACGCCGCGCGCACCGCGGGATCGGTGTGGGTGAACGTGGTGTCGAAGTGGGCGGCGCGGGAAATCCAATGCCGCGCGCCGTCCGGGAGCGCGCCCATGACCTTGATCATGGCACCAAGTGCCTGGGGCACCACCACTTTCGCCTTGCCGTGCACGACAGCTCTGACGATTGCCGCCGCGACATCGTCGGGTTCCACCTCGCTGATGGGCTGAATCCACCGCGGTGCGCTGTGACCCGCCGACAGTTCGGTGTGCACCACGCCCGGCAGCACCGCGGTGACCGCGATGCCCTCGTCCGCGAGTTCGAGATGCAGGGTCTCGGTGAAGCCGACCACCGCGTGCTTGGTGGCGCAGTAGGTGGCCAGTCCGGGAAATGCACTGGCCCCGGCCAACGAGGCCACGTTGACGATGTGGCCGCCGCGGCCACGCATCCGGATGGCGGCGAGCTTCGAGCCGTTCAGCACGCCGCCCAGGTTGATGGCGACCATCCGGTCGGTCATGTCGTCGGTCTCGTCGGCGAACAGCCCTGTCGGCATGATCCCGGCGTTGTTGATCAGGATGTCGACGGGACCGAGCTGTTCCTCGACCTCGTCGAGGAATGTCGAGAACGAAGCCCGGCTGGTGACGTCCAGATGGAGTCCGCAGACCTGCTCGCCCGTGGCGGCAAATTCTGCCGCGGCTTTCTCGACCAGCTCGACATCGACGTCGCCGAGGGCGACCCGCGCGCCGCCCTGCAGGAAGGCCAAACCGGTTGCCCGTCCGATGCCCCTGGCGCCGCCTGTGATCACCACTACCCGGCCGCGGATGTCGTTGATTTTCCTGGTCATTGGGCCACCATCTTCTGCAGTTGGGCTTTGAGCACCTTGCCGGTCTCATTTCTGGGCAGTACCTCGACGAACATGACGTCGCGCGGCACCTTGTGCCGGGCCAACTGCGCACGGACGTAGCTCTTCACTTCGTCGACGTCGATTTCGGCGCCGGGTCGACGTACCACGAACGCGCACAACCGTTTTCCGAATTCGACATCGTCGACGCCGATCACAGACGTTTCGACGACCGCCGGATGGCCGGCGAGCAGATTCTCGACCTCCAGTGGGAAGACGTTCTCTCCGCCCGACACGATCATGTCGTCATCCCGGCCGTCGACGAACCACAATCCGTTCTCGTCGAAATGGCCGGTGTCCCCCGATGACAACAAGCCGTCGACGGACTCCTTGTGGCCGCCGTCGGTGTAACCGGTGAAACTCAGCCCGCTGGAGACGAAGAGCGTTCCCGTGCGGCCGGGTTCGGTGATCTTGCGCCGCCGTTCGTCGTAGACGGCCACGGTGCAGCCGACCGGCGGGCGGCCTACCGTGCCGGGCGCGCTTCGTAATTCGCTCGGCGTGGCGACGGCGGCGACGGCCACCTCCGTCGAGCCGTACAGGTTGTAGAGCACGTCGCCGAAGGCAGCTGCGGTGCGCTGGCACAAGTCTGGTGACAGTGCCGAGCCTGCGGCGAACAGCACCTTCAACGATGAGGTGTCGTAGCGGGCCAGCACCTCAGGGCCCAGGTCCAGGATGCGGGTCAACATGGTCGGGACCACGATGAGGGCCTCCACCCGATGCCGTTGCACCGCCGCGAGGGTCGCCTCCGGGTCGAATCGGCGCGCGAGCACCACCCGATTGCCCAGCGCCAGCCCGAGCGAGCAGGTGACCAGACCCGTGGCATGGAACATCGGCGCCGCAACGTAATAGGCGCCGCGCGCCGGCCACGGAATCCGGTCCAGCAGCTGTGCCGACTGCAGCGGACTGACCTTGTCGCGCGGCGCACCCTTCGGTGTGCCGGTGGTACCGCTGGTAAGCAGCACCATGCCGCCGACCGCACCAGGTGCGGGCAACGGTGTCGCAGGACGGCCGTCGGCCATGGCCGCAAGCCCGCCCGTTCCGGACCAGCCGATGATTCGATCGACTGAGCGCGGCAAGGCATCGAGCAGGCCGGTGAATTCATCGTCCGCGACGACGACGCCGACGTTCTCGCGTCGGCACACATCGGCGAGTTGCGGCGCCGCGAACCCGGTGTTGAGCAGAACCACTCTGGCGCCCACCTTTCCGGTGGCAAAGAGCGCCAAGAGCAGCGCGCGGTGGTTGCGCACGAGCAGGCCGATCACCGTGCCCGTACCGATCCCGCGGTCGGCCAGTCCCCATGCCAACCTGTTCGACGTCGCTTCCAGCTCGGTGAAAGTCAACGTGCCCGTCTCATCGGTGACGGCAGGGGCATCGCCGTATCTGGCCGCGACGTGGCCCACCAGTCCCCCGAGGGATCCGTACCGGCGCAGTCCGCGTGAGGCTGACAGCGCGTCGAGTGGTCTGCCGATATCCACCAGCCCTCGCCGCTGCAGCACGAGGGCGGCTTGCGCGACATCGAATACCTGGCGCAACAGCTGCGTCATCACGTTCGTTACTCCTTCGTCATGGACCGGAGCGATGGGGCCACGGCGGCCCGCAGAAACTCGCCGGCATTCGTCAAGCTGTCCAAACTGCCGTCATGGCGGCGCGGCCACAGCCAATAGCCATGCCCCAATCGCGGCCACACCATCTGCTCGCAGTGCCCTCCGGATGCGGTCACCCGCGCGGCGAACGCCTCGGCATCGGCGCGCATGACTTCCCTTGTGCCATAGTGCAATTGGATCGGCGGCAGGCCCGAGAGATCCGCGTTCAGCAGGCACAGCCGCGGATCCTCGGGATCCGCGTCGCCGACGTACAGCGCCAAGATGCGGGCGGCGGCCCGCGGATCGAAAGGCTGCCGGCGCACCCGGGAATCGGCGATCGACGCCCGGTAGGACGGATCGATCAGTGGGCCCCACAATGCCAGCGCAGCCGGCGCGGGTAACCCCTCTGACTTCGCGCGCAAGGCCACCGCGACCGCGAGATGCCCGCCCGCCGAATCACCGGCTATCACGACCTTGCGCGGGTCGTGACCCTGAGCCAGTAACCACCGGTATGCCGCCATCGCCGCATCCTCGGCGGCCGGAAAGGTGTGCTCCGGTGCCAACGGGTACCTGGTGACCAATGCCGGCATGCCTGAGTGCTGCGACAGGATCGATGCAAACCCGCGGTGGGTGCGTGGCGAGCCCACCACGTAGCCACTGCCGTGCAGCACCAGTACGACGCCGGTGCTGTCCCGGGCGCCCGGGGCGCGAACCCACTCGCCACGCAGCGGTGCGGCCACCGGCAGAATCGTCGAGCCGGCGATAACCGGGGCACGGCCCGCAACCGCTTTGTCGATGAACGGCCGCATCAGCGTGATCAACCGAGGGTTCGCCGCCAATAGCCGCAGGCCGGCACCGACGGTCACCCGCGCAGCCGAATTCCCCGCCAGCCGATCGACCAGCGCCGTCTTTTTGAGGGGGGCCGCGCTTCTCATCCGGCCAGCAGCCCCTTCGCGATGTGGGTCACCTGGACCTCATTGCTGCCCGCATAGATCATCAGCGACTTGGCATCCCGGGCCAGTTGCTCGACGCGATATTCGGCCATGTAGCCGTTGCCGCCGAACAGTTGGACCGCGTCCATGGCCACCTCGGTGGCGGCCTCGGACGAGTAAAGCTTCACCGCCGACGCCTCGGAAAGCGAGGGAATCTTGCCGGCCTGTAGCTTCTCCAACGTCTGGAACACCATGTTCTGCACGTTCATCCGGGCGATTTCCATCTTGGCCAACTTCAGCTGAATCAACTGGAACTGCCCGATGCTCTGGCCCCACAACGTGCGCGTCTTGGCGTAATCGACGCAGCGCCGGTGACATTCGTTGATGATTCCCAGCGCCATCAGCGCGACACCGAGTCGCTCGGCCGCGAAGTTCGCGCGGGCGCTCTCCCGCCCATCGCCGCCGTCGTGCTGTTCGGTCTCCCCGAGCAGCCGGTCCGGTGTGATGCGCACGTTGTCGAAGAACAGCTCACCGGTCGGCGAGGACATCATGCCCATCTTCTTGAAGGCCTTGCCCTGCGTGAGGCCCGGCATCCCGGCTTCGAGGACGAAGGTGAGCACCTTGCGGTTCCGGCGATCCCGTTCGGGGTCACCCTCATCCAACTTGGCGTAGACGATCAGCACATCGGCATCGGGTCCGTTGGTGATGAACGTCTTCTGGCCGTTGAGAATGTAGTCCCCGCCGTCCCGTTTGACGTAGGTCTTCATACCGCCGAAGGCATCTGAGCCGGCATCGGGTTCGGTGATGGCCCAGGCGGCGATCTTCTCCAGCGTCACCAACTCGGGCAGCCACCGCTCTTTCTGCGCGAGGGTGCCGCGACCGGCGATGGTGGCCGCGCCGAGACCGAGGCTGACTCCGATGGTGCTGAGCAGACCGATGCTGACGCCGGCAAGCTCGGACACCAACACCGCAGCCATCGACACCTGACCGGCGAGATCGCCCATGCCGCCTGACGACCGCTTCTCCGGTTCGGGCTCGCCTGCGGCAATCGCGGCCGCCTTGACCCGCTCCTTCTCCAGCATCGTCTTGATCGCTTCGCCGGCCATCACGTCAAGGCCGAACTCGCTGAACAGCTTTCGCGCGATCGGATAGGGCGACAACTCGCCGCGCTCCAGCCCATCACGGTGCGGCTCGACTTCCTTGTCGATGAACGCACGGACGCTGGCGCGAACGAGCTCGTCGGATTCGGACCACTCGATCATGACAGCCGCGCCGAGATGTCGTCGATCTCCCACAGACCGTCGGTCTCGATGGTCGTCACGTCGTGCCAGCCACCGAGTTCGGAGATCGCACCGCCCTGCACCGCCCTGCACCGCGAAGACCTTGCCCGTCAGCGGACATTTCTCCGTCGCCAGGTAGGCGACCAACGGTGAGATGTTGGCCGGGCTGAACAGGTCGACCTCGCCCTCTTCGTCAGGCTCGGCCATCAGCGCGCCCATACCCGGCGTGGCCAAGGTGAGCCGGGTGCGGGCGATCGGGGCAATGGCGTTGGCCCGCACGCCGTAGCGCTCCAATTCTTCGGCCGCGACCAGGGTCATGGCTGCGATACCGGCCTTCGCCGCGCCGTAGTTCACCTGCCCGGCGTTGGGCACGGTCAACCCGGATCCCGACGCCGTGTTGATGACGGTCGCATTCGGCTGGTTGCCGGCCTTGCTCTGCGCCTTCCAGTACGCCGCGGCGTGCCGAAGCACGCAGAAGTGACCCTTGAGGTGTACCGAAACCACGGCATCCCATTGGGATTCGTCCATGGTCGGGATGAAGCCGTCGCGCAGAATCCCGGCGTTGTTGACCACCACGTCGAGGCCACCGAACTCACTCACCGCCTGCTCGATCAGGCCGGCCGCGCCGTCCCACGTCGCGATGTTGTCGGTATTGGCGACGGCCTGTCCGCCGGCGGCGACGATCTCATCGACAACTTCCTGCGCCGGTCCGGCGTCGGCGCCCTCGCCGGTGTTACTGCTGCCGAGGTCATTGACGACGACGCGTGCGCCCTCGCGGGCGAACAACAGCGCATGTTCACGGCCGATGCCGCGGCCGGCGCCGGTGATGACGGCGATCCGTCCTTCCAAAGCTCCCATGGGTGAAGTCCTTTCAACTCAACTAGTCGGCGAAAACGGCCAGGCCGTCGGTGATGGCGAATTCCTCGCCCGCGGTGCCGTTTCGCACCGTCTCGAAGGCGTACTTCGTCGTGTTGGTACCGCGACCGGCCTGCCAGATTCGGGTTTCCAGGTCGTCGCCGGGGAACACCATCTTGGAGAACCGCACCGCAAACCGCTGGAGCCTGTTGACGTCTCCGCCGCCGACCTCGGTCAACAACGCCCAGGACGTGAACGCCATGGTGCACAGGCCGTGGGCGATGATGCCCGGCAACCCCGCGTCCTTGGCCACCTCTTCATCGAGGTGGATCGGCATCGGGTCGCCCGATGCCGGCGAATACCGGAACGTCTGGTCGGCATCGACGTGCTGGACGACCTTGGCCAATGGCGCACGGTCGCGCAGCGCGGCGTCGAACTTGTGCTCGGGGCCCGGCTCGCCGATCTTCTTGCCGGCGTTGAAGCCGCGGAAGAAGCACGTCACGTACTGCTCGTTGACCAGATCACCCTCGTCCGTGCGACATTCGAGGTAGACCGATGCACGGGTGCCGTTCTCGAGCCCCTCGTAGCCGAGCATCATGCCGCGGGACACCAGCCGGTCACCGGGATAGATGGGGCGGTGGAAATGGAAGTCCTGCTCCCCGTGCACGACCCGGGGAATCAACTCCACAGGCGCCACGTCGACGGTCGGTGTGAGCAGTGATTCGAATACCGGGACAATCGCGAAAACCGGCGGCGCGACGTCACCGGCAAGGTGGGCCGGGATGGGGTCGTTGGTGGCCTTCGCATAATCGGTGAGGTGCTCGCGGGTCACCTCGAAGTGGTCGTCCTCGGTCCACTTGTTCAGCCCGGCGTCATCGAAAACCAGTTCGTCGTCGGTCATTTCAGACCGCCGCCGTGGCGAGGGCGTCGAGCTGCTCGAGCGTTTTGTCGAGCTGCTTGATGCCGTCCTTCTCGACGGCCTTGGCCAGCGCCCCCTTGACCAGGGCACCTTCGAAATCGCCCGCGACCCTGAACTCCGAACCGTCACCCGACGGTGTCACCGTGAATTCGAAAGACGCTTTGACTCCGGCCATCCCGGTGCCAGACACCGCGAACGTGGTCGGCGCATCCATCCGCTCGATCTTCCATTCGATCTTGTTGGCCATGCCGAGCATGACGATCTTCGCGGTCAGCGCGGTGCCCGGCGTCACCGTGGCCGGCACGTCGCACAGCCACTTCTCGTGGATGGTGAACCATTCGTCCCAGGTCGACAGGTCCGACACGATCTCCCAGAGCGCTTCCGGCGTGGCCGACAGCTTCTTGGCGGCTTCGATGTGTCCCATGATTGTGCTCCTTGTTCTCGTTGATCTGTTGTGTTGTGTTCGTTGCGGTTTCGGTGTCAGCGCTCAGCGCGCTGATAGGCGGTCACCACGGCGGCCCCGCCCAGGCCGATGTTGTGCTGCAGCGCGGCAGTGACGCCCGAGACCTGACGCTTGTCCGCCGTACCGCGCAATTGCCAGGTGAGCTCGGCACATTGGGCCAGCCCGGTAGCCCCCAATGGGTGACCTTTGGAGATCAGCCCACCGGATGGGTTGACCACCCACCGTCCGCCGTAGGTGGTGTCGCCGTTGTCGATCAGCTTCGCGGCTTCACCTTCGGCGCACAGACCGAGGGCTTCGTACAGCAGCAGTTCGTTGGCACTAAAGCAGTCATGCAACTCGATCACCTGGAAGTCCTCAGCATTGAGGCCCGACTGCTCGTAAACCTGCTGCGCAGCAGCCACATTCATGTGGTAGCCGATCAGCGCCTTACAGGTGCCATCGAAGCTGTTCTCGAAATCGGTGGTCAGGGCCTGCCCGACAATCTCGACGGCCTGCGCGGCCAACCCGTGCTTGTCCACGAATTCCTCGCTGGCCAGGATTGCGGCGCCGGACCCATCCGACGTCGGAGAGCACTGCAGCTTCGTCAGCGGGTCGTAGATCATCCGCGAGCCGAGAATGTCGTCGAGGCTGTACTCGTCCTGGAACTGCGCGTACGGATTGTTGACCGAATGCTTGTGGTTCTTGAATCCGATCTTCGCGAAATGCTCAGCGGTCGAACCGTATTGCTTCATGTGCTCGCGACCGGCCGCGCCGAACATCCAGGGCGCCGGCGGAAACAACACCTCGGATATCTCGGCCAGCGCCAGGAAGTGCTTGGCCATGGGCTGCTCGCGGTCGTCGTACGTCGACCCCAGCGAACCCGGCTGCATCTTCTCGAAGCCCAGCGCGAGGGCGCAGTCCGCCATGCCGCTGCGCACAGCTCGTGCGGCCAGATACAGCGCCGTGGATCCGGTCGAACAGTTGTTGTTGACGTTGACCACCGGAATGCCCGTCATGCCGAGCTCGTAGACCGCCCGCTGCCCTGACGTCGACTCGCCGTAGACATAGCCGACGTAGGCCTCTTTCACCTCGCGGTAGTCAATCCCGGCGTCCAACAGCGCTTTCGAGCCGGACTCCCGAGCCATGTCCGGGTAATCCCACGCCGATCCGTCGGCGTTCGTCCGAGCGCCCGGTTTCTCGAACTTCGTCATCCCGACGCCGACCACATACACCTTGTTGGGCATGGACACTCTCCTTCCGTGCAGTACCAGAAACATACCAACCTGTTTGTATCTTTACAAGAGGGTAGCCGAGAGTGCGACTCGAATGACGATTGGAAACGCCGCCGCGAGGCGAAAAGAACTACTCAGAAAGAGTTTTCGACGTTGACCGGCTCAGCCATCGAGGGCGTCGACAAACATGCCGCGCAGCTGGCCACATACCCGGTCCCAGCGCTTCTTCGTGCGCACCGCGTCCCGGTCCACAAAGCTCGACAGGAGAATCCCCCGCAGCGCATCCATGGCGGTGAACGCCAGATCGCGCAGTTCCTTCTGCGCAGCTCGATCCGGAACCAGTTGCGCCAGCGCGCTGATCAGCGTGCCGGTGACGATGGGCTCTACCCGATCGATATGTTCGGCCAATCCCGGGTCGGTCCGGGAGGCCACCCAGAGTTCGAGCGTCGCAACGAAAATCGGCCCCTGGTGCGATTCCCACAGGTAGTCCAGCAGCATCGACACCGGATCAGGGCTGGCTGTCACCCGACCGAGATCCCGGACCGCGGCCTGTACCCGCTGCTCGGCCAAATGCTCCACGGCAGCCGCCACCAAGTCTTCCTTCGAGCGGAAATGGTGCACCTGCGCACCGCGCGTGACACCGGCGATCTCGGCGACGCGTTGCGTCGTCGTGCCCGAGTAACCATAGGTGACCAGGCATTCGACGGTGGCGTCCAGCAGGCGCGTGCGCATGGCCGCGCTTCGCTCGGCCTGCGTGCGCCGCTTGGTAGGCCCGTCCACCCCTGCAGTCACGATTGCATCGTACGTGGCCGGAACGCGGATTCCGGCCAGAAACCATTCCAGGTGGAATGTAAAAGTGCCATCCGCGGCCGCTACTACAACGTCGCCGGGCGCAGCACCACGACGCTGCCGGTGCGCGTGGGCCCGTCTTCCAGCAGCGCGATCACCCGCCCGTCAGGCGCGGCCGCGGCGTAGATGCCGTCGATGCCGGCCGGCTTCAGGGCTCTCCCGTGCCGGGCGTCCGCGGTCTCGTCGTCGGTCAGGTCACGCCGGGGGAAGCCCAGCAGACAAGCCGCGTCCAGCGTGTAGCTCAATTCCGCCGCGTCGGTCAGCTGCTCCAGCGTGCGCGCCTCATCCAGGCCATAGCGGCCGACCTTGGTGCGCCGCAACGCCGTCAGGTGCCCGCCGACGCCGAGGGCGGCGCCGACGTCACGGGCCAGCGCCCGGATATAGGTGCCCGACGAGCAGTCCACGGTGACATCCACATCGATGAAGTCGTCGACGCGTCGCGTGGCGTCGATGACGAATCGGGAGATCCGCACCCGGCGGGCCGCCAGTTCCGGGGCCTTGCCCTCGCGCACCAACTTGTACGCCCGCTCGCCGTCGACCTTGATCGCGCTGACCGCCGACGGCACCTGGTCGATCTCGCCCCGCAATGCCGCGACCGCCGATTCGATCTTGTCGTCGGTCACGTGCGCGGCCGAAACCGTCTCCAGCACCTCGCCTTCGGCGTCCTCGGTCGACGTGGCCTGGCCGAGCCGGATGGTCGCGACGTACGTCTTGTCGGTGGCGGTCAAGAGGCCCAGAATCTTGGTGGCCCGTTCGATGCCGACCACCAGCACGCCGGTGGCCATCGGATCCAAGGTGCCGGCATGCCCGACCTTGCGAGTACCGAACAGTCGCCGGCACCGGCCGACGACGTCATGGCTCGTCATCCCGGCGGGTTTGTCGACGATCACCAGGCCCGGTGGCGGGGCCGGCTTCGATGCTGCCTTCACAGCGAGATCGCCGTCAGGACAAGGCCGTTGGACACCGTGAAACGTCCCGGCAGTTCGGTCAGCGGCGGCCCGGACTCAGCGGCCGGGTCGATGAGGATGCGCGACAGAAACGTGCCCGAAGTCCCCGACGAATCCAGCTCGAAGGTGATGTGCGCGTCCTCGAAACCCAGCCAACGGTGGGTCAACGGGAACCAGGCCTTGTACGTCGCCTCTTTGGCGCAGAACAGGATCCGGTCCCAGTGCAGGTCACCCTCCAGCGTCGTCACGGCGTCCTGCTCGGCAGGCAACGCGACGGCGCCCAGCACGCCCTTGGGCAGCACGCCGTGCGGCTCGGCGTCGATACCGACAGACCGCACCTGCGCGGCCCGCGCCACGACGGCGCCGCGGAAGCCCTCGCAGTGCGTCAGGCTGCCGACGATCCCGTCTGGCCAGCACGGTTCGCCCTTGTCCCCCTTGAGGATCGGGACCGGGCCGACATCGAGCTTGCTCAACGCCTCACGGGCGCAGTGCCGCACAGTGATGAACTCGTTACGCCGCTTGGCGACCGAGCGCGCGATCAGGGGCTCTTCCTCCGGCAGCGGAACGAGATCGACCGGGTCCGAATACGTCTCGGCGGTCGCCACCACGTCGGGCAGCACCTGGGTCAGCAAGGTCACAGTCGCCTCGAATTGATTCGGTCCTGCATCTTCTGCGCGTGCTCCCGCATTTCCTGGGTGATCTCGAAGTGGCCACCGAAGTCGTTGAGGTAGCCGGGTGGGTACTGGGGGTCCGGCAGGATTTGACGCATCCACCGATAAGGCTTGCGGCGCCGCCACTCTCGTGGATAGCCGACCGACACTTCCTCGAACCGCACCCCGTCGTAATACGTCGTGCGCGGAATGTGCAGGTGGCCGTACACCGAACAGATGGCGTTGTAGCGGGTGTGCCAGTCCTTGGTCGCGGTGGTGCCGCACCACAGCGAGAACTCCGGATAGAACATGGCGTCGCAGGGTTCGCGCACCAGCGGGAAGTGGTTGACCAGGACCGTCGACTCCATCCAGTCCAGGTCGTCGAGCTTCTTGCGAGTGATGTTCAGCCGGTCCCGGCACCACGCGTCGCGGGTCGCGTACGGCTCGCTCGACAGCAGGAACTCATCGGTCCCGACGACGTTGCGCTCCTTGGCCAGCGCCAGGCCCTCGGCCTTCGTCGCGGTGCCCGCCGGCAGGAAGCTGTAGTCGTACAGCAGGAACATCGGCACGATGGTCGCCGCGCCGCCCGGGCCGGTCCACACCGGGAACGGATGCTCGGGGGTCACGATGCCCATCTGGTCGCACATGTCGACCAGGTAGTCGTAACGGGCCTTCCCGAAGATCTGCATCGGGTCCTTGTTGGTGGTCCACAATTCGTGGTTGCCCGGTACCCAGATCACTTTGGCGAAGCGCTTGCGCAGCAGGTCCAGGGACCACCGGATGTCGTCGGTGCGCTCGGCGACGTCACCGGCGACGATCAGCCAGTCGTCCGGTGAGGCCGGGTGCAGCGACTCGGTGACCGGCTTGTTTCCGGTGTGCCCGATGTGCAGGTCACTGATTGCCCATAGGGTCGGCTGAGTCGACACAAAAATCCAGGGTACTTGGGTGACAGCAACGCCCGCTGGAGTGCCAACCGTCCCGCGCAGCGGGAGAAACTAGAACAGGTTCTCCCATCCTGTCCGGTGTGACGCAGGCGACTTGTAGACTCCCCGCAGTATTGCTCGGATTTAAGGGGTGTCATGGCAGCGATGGCCGGGAAACTGCGGCTCATGTCGGCGCTGTGTGCGCTCGTGACGGCAGGCGTGGTGGTCGCACAGACCAATCCGCTGACACCCACCGGCGGTGACAACGTGGAGTTGCGCTCCACCTCCGCCCCGATGGCCCCGATCAGTAGCACCATCAAGTCGCCGATCATCTCCACCACGAACCCCAGCCCGTTCGACCCGTGCGATCAGATTCCGCTCGACGCCATCAACGCCATGGGCCTGGGCTTCACCCCGCCCGACCACGAAGACGGCCTGCGCTGCCACTACGACGCCGGTAACTACCAGATGGCCGTCGAGCCGATCGTCTGGCGCACCTACGAACAGACGCTGCCGGCCGATGCCGTCGAGCTGAACATCGCCGGCCACCGGGCCGCGCAGTACTGGATCATGAAGCCGACCGACTGGAATGACCGGTGGTGGGTGACCTGCATGATCACCTTCAAGACGAGCTACGGGCTGATCAACCAGTCGCTGTTCTACTCACCGATCGAGTCGCCCGATCGCCCGGACTGCCTGCAGACCAACCTGCAGCGCGCCAACCAGCTGGTGCCGTTCTACAAGTTCTGATCGTGCGGCGACGGGTGTCGCGCAATTAGCGGGGCTCGAGTGCGGACCGGACACCCGTGTGCCCGAAGTCGTTTCCCTTCCACAGCAATGGCTCGCGGCGGTCGATCGCCAGTGCATATGCGAAGCAGTCACCGAAGTTGAGGCCGGCGGGGTGGCCGCTGCCCTTCCCGAAGTCGCGGTAGGCCTGGCGGGCCAAATGCGCCTGACGCTCGGTGACCGGTTCGATGACGAATCCGGCGCTGTCCACCAGGTCATCGAACTGCGCACTGATGACTGGATCGCGGCGTGCATCCAGGACGATTCCGCATTCGACATAGCTTGCCGCCGACAATCGCGGCACCACTGCCGCTGCGATCGCCCGGGCATAGACTCCCACGTCGTCCTCGTCCGCAACCAGCGCGACGATGGCCGATGTGTCCACGATCATTTGGGCAGTCCGTATTCGTCGTAAAGCAGCTCGCCATGGTCGGGAAGTCCCTCGGGGCCCAGCCGGCTCCTGATGGTGCGGGCGATATCCAGCAAGCGTTCCGCCAGATCATCGGCCTGCAGTCGTCGGAGCCGGTCGTTCACCGCCGTCGCGACAGCCTGCGCCTGGGACTCACCGGTGATCTTCGCGATCTCTTTTACCGCCTCATGGACAGCGGGATCCTTGATGTTGAGCGCCATGATTGGTACCTTCCTACCTCTTCGATGGTACCAATGCCACGTTGTGGTGCTCATGCTGTTTTTGCCGTGCGCGGCCGCGCACGGTCGTAGGCCGCGGCGAACCGGGCCCATTCGTCCGCACTCGGCGGAACAGCGGCGTAGCTGCGGTCCATGCCACACGCTCTTTCGCGCAACCAGTTGAGGGCCTCGTCGAAATCGGCGGCTCCGACCGCGGGCAGTCGCAGCGCACTCCCACATGCGGCGAGCTGCTCTTCGTAACGGTCCTCCCAACATTCGGTCCGCCAGCCGCGCCACAACGTCGGCAGCGCCCGGAACACACCCATGCCATCGGCGGTATTCCATACCCCGACCGCATTTCGCGGGACATCGATGTGCACCCCGCCTTCGGGGATGGTGCCGAGCCGCAAGCGCTGGACACCCCTTCCCGGCAACTTATCGAGCAACGACGGCCCGTGCCACGCACTGCTGATACCCCACCACAACGGCCACATCCGCAACTCCCCTGCCGCACCGATGACGGAAACCAAGTGACACAGCGAGTTTCGTGATCGGGCCAGTTTCGGCGCGGGGACGCTGTCGAATGCCGGCAGGGCGAATTCCTTCCCGACGTATGCGCCGATCTGGGCGGTGCCGTCGTAGGCGTAGACGATCTCGTAGCCGGCCCATATCTCGGCGAGCGCCGCAAGGATGGTTCGCCGCAGCGGTATCTCCACCAAGAGACTGTCGCCGAAGAATACGACCCGTCGTCGGTCGAAGTCGAAGACCGCGCCACCGTCGCACCACGACGGATCAGTCCACGAGTCGTGGGACTGCCGCCGCCCCAGCGATTCCAGGAATTTCAGCGCCAGATTCGGCCCGCCTATCAACAGGTCCACCATGCGGCAGCCCTCGCAGTGCGAGTAAACGTACTGCCACTGTTGGTCTTTCACGACAGCGATGTTCGCTCGATTACCCATCTCGTACCCCCGCTCATTCGGGTGCGGACACGTGCCGCACCGGTTGAATCTGGTGTACTCCGAGGGTCCGACAGATTTTGGCAGTGGGCTCGCCAATCCAGTGAAACCTGCTGATAGTCGCGGTGATTCGAGATTGGCCCGCTTTTGTTCACCTCGACGGCGGCCACTTGCGTAGGCGGCAGCCCGGGCAAATCGGTACCGTTCGAATGGTGAGCTCCCGAATCGCCCGTCTCGGCTCCCGGTTGCTGAGCCGCATCCTCGACGTCCCGCCCCCGACAACCGACTACACCGTCAGCCGCGTCAGCACCCCGATGCGTGACGGCGTCGAACTGGTCGGCAGCCACTACGCGCCCACCGGCACCGCGAAGGGCACCCTGCTGGTGCGGTGCCCCTACGGCCGCGGCTTCCCGTTCGGCCCGGTGTTCGGCGCGACGTACGCCCGCCGCGGCTACCACGTGCTGCTGCAGAGTGTGCGCGGCACGTTCGGCTCCGGTGGCGACTTCGAACCCATGGTGAACGAGATCGCGGACGCCGTCGACACCGCGGCCTGGCTGCGCGACCAACCGTGGTTCACCGGGTCGTTCGCCACGTTGGGGTTGTCGTACCTCGGCTTCACGCAATGGGCGCTGCTCACCGATCCCCCGCCCGAGCTGAAGGCCGCGATCATCATGGTCGGCCCGCACGATTTCGCCGAATCAACTTGGGGTACGGGAGCATTCACCCTCGACAACTTCCTGGGCTGGAGCGACATGATGGCGCACCAGGAAGACGCCCCGCTCTCCGTCGTGTTACGGCGATTCCGGGCACCGCGCCTGGTCGCCCGCACCCACACGCAGGCTCCGGCCGGCGCAGCCGGGCGCCAGCTGCTGCGTTCCGGAGCGCCCTGGTACGAATCGTGGCTCAGCCACCCCGACGGCACCGACCCGTTCTGGGAGAAGATGGCGTTCAGCGACACGCTCGACAAGGTCGACGTGCCGGTGCTGCTCATCGGCGGGTGGCAGGACCTGTTCCTCGAACAAACCCTGACGCAGTTTCAGCGCCTGAAGTCGCGCGGCGTGCCGACAGCGGTCACCATCGGGTCGTGGACCCACAGCCAGGTGATGGCCCGCGGTGGCGCCACGGTGCTGCGCGAATCGCTGGCCTGGCTCGATACACACTTGGCCGAGAGTCCTACGTCACCCGAGCGGCCCGCGGTGCGCGTCGAGGTCAACGGGCAGGGCTGGCTGGCGATGCCGGACTGGCCGCCCGCCGCCACCGAACTCGAGCTCTACCTGCAACCGGCACACCGCCTCGGCACCACCGCGCCCGCCGACACGGCGCCCCCGTCGCGGTTCACCTTCGATCCGGCCGCGCCGACTCCCACGCTGGGCGGCCGACTGCTCTCGGCGGCTGCGGGCTACCAGGAGGACTCCGCCCTGAGCCGGCGGCCCGACGTCGTCGACTTCACCGGTGAGCCGCTCGCCGATGACCTATACCTCGTCGGCAACCCGGTGATCGAGCTGGCGCAGTCCTGCGACAACCGATACCGGGACATCTTCGTCCGGCTCAGCGTCGTCGACGCAAAGGGCAAGTCCCGCAACGTCAGCGACGGATTCCGCAGGCTCACAACACCTTCGGACCAACCCGAGATTCTCCGACTCGAGCTCGACGCCGTCGCGCACCGCATCGCGGCCGGGTCGCGGCTGCGGGTGATCATCGCGGGCGGCTGCCACCCGAGGTATGACCGCAACCTCGGCACCGGCGAGCCCGTTGTCTCCGGTGAACGCATGGTGCCGGCGACGCACACGGTGCATCACGGCGCGGGCGGGGTGTCCCGACTGCTGCTCCCTAAGGTCCCGCTGTCAGCCGACTGAGTCACGTACCCGCTGGGCGACGGCGGCCAGCGCCGCCTCGTCGTACACCGGCGGGCCCCACTCGGGCGTGACCGGCAGGTCCACCCAGCTGCGGCAGCCGGCGTAGCCCGGCGTGCGCGGCAACCGCACCGGTGCCGCGAGCGGTTTCGCCTGCACCACCAGGACCGTCAGCCGGTGCCGTGGCCGGAAATCCAGCCGGTCGTTCTGAATGGACTGCGCGGTCCAGATGTGCAGATCGGCGATGGCATCCAGTTGCTCCGGACGCTCGACTGCCACGGCGGCAACGACTTTCGCGCCGCCACGCAGTATTACGTCGGTTTCGGTGCTGTCCCCCGCGGCGCGCTCCAGAATGTCGGTGAACTCGGGCCGGACCCGGTCCGCGTGGCTGTGCTCGACCGTCGGGAAGAACACGAACTCCGGCGCCGATACCTCAAAACGCTTCTCCCCGATGCCGCCCTTGCGCAGCAGAACCGTCTGGCGGCCGTCGAGCAGCGCCTGGACCGCCGCGCCCCACTCCTTGAGCGCGGGCGAATTCACTTGGCGGCCAACCTCGCCTGCACCTCGGGCCGCCGCAACGGCGGCACGGTCTTGGGTGGCTGCCGACGGGCCGGCAGCTGGTTCAGCAGTCTCTCGGTGACTGCCGTGACCTCCGCGACCGCGGCTTCGAAGGCGTCGACATTGGCGGCGGTGGGACGGGTGATCCCGCTGACCTTACGGATGTACTGACGCGCGGCGGCCTCGATCTCCTCGGCCGTGGCGGCCGGCTCCAGGCCACGCAGTTCGGTGATGTTGCGGCACATGCCCTCCACGATAGGCGCGTCCAGGCCACAAGTTACGGTGTCGGTGGGTGACCGCCAAGCAAGGAGCCAACGTGACCGACGTCCTACTGATCGACACCACCGACCGGGTTCGCACCCTGACGCTGAACCGGCCCAAGTCCCGGAACGCGTTGTCCTACGAGCTGCGCGATGCCTTCTACGGCGCACTGCGCCAGGCCGAGGCCGACCCGGACGTCGACGTGGTGATCCTGACGGGCGCCGACCCGGTGTTCTGCGCCGGACTCGACCTCAAGGAACTCGGCGAAGGCGCGGACCTGCCGGACATCTCGCCCAAGTGGCCCAACATGACCAAACCCGTGATCGGTGCCATCAACGGCGCCGCCGTCACCGGCGGCCTGGAACTGGCCCTGTACTGCGACATCCTGATCGCGTCCGAGAACGCGAAGTTCGCCGACACCCACGCCCGCGTCGGCCTCCTGCCGACGTGGGGTCTCAGTGTGCGGCTGCCGCAGAAGGCCGGTGTCGGGCTGGCCCGCCGGATGAGCCTGACCGGCGACTACCTGTCGGCGACCGAGGCACTGCGCGCCGGCCTGGTCACCGAGGTGGTGCCGCACGACGAGCTGCTCCCGACCGCGCGCCGCGTCGCCGCCTCGATCGTCGGGAACAATCAGAACGCCGTGCGCGCGCTGCTGGACTCGTACCACAAGATCGACGGTTCGCAGACCGACGCCGGTCTGTGGATCGAAGCCGCGTCGGCCCGGAAGTGGATGGACGCGTCCAGCGGCAACGACATCGCCGCCAACCGCGACGCCGTCATGCAGCGCGGCCGCACCCAGGTCTGATAGCTGTCCTTTTCATCCCGCGAGCGGCCGTGTCTGTACGCCGACACGCCGCTCCCGCTGTGCAAGAACGTCCCGCTCACCAGCGCTGAGCGGGACGTTTTTGCACGGAAACCACGGCGTGTCGGGTACAGACACGGCCGCTCGCGAGAGAGGTGACGCCGCCTATCGAGCGACCTGCTCACGCCCAGCGGCCGGACAACGCACGCCAGCCGACGAACACGAGCCGCAGCACCAGGAACGTGCTCAGCCCGGACCAGATGCCGGCCAGACCCCACCCAAAGGCCAGCGACAACCAGATCAGCGGCAGGAAGCCGACGAGCCCGCTGATCAGGGTGGCGTTGCGCATGAACTTCGCGTCACCGGCGCCCAGCAGCACCCCGTCGAGGGCGAAAACGATTCCGGCGATGGGCAATTGGGCCACCATGAACCACCATGGGATGCCGATCTGCTCCCGCACCGCATGATCCGCGGTGAACACTGCCGGCAGCACGCCGGCGCCGAGTGCGAACACGGCCGCCAGCACTGTCGCCGCGGCGGCCGAGTAGACCGTCACGCGTCGCGCCACCGTCTTGGCGTGCGCCGGCTCGCCCGCGCCGAGGGCCGCGCCGACCAGTGACTGTGCCGCGATGGCCAGCGAATCCAGCACCAGCGCAAGGAAATTCCACAGTTGCAGCACCACCTGATGGGCGGCGACTGCAGCGGCACCGAACCGGGCCGCGACCGCGCCGGCAGACAGGAAACACACCTGGAACGCCAGGGACCGCAGCACCAGGTCGCGGCCCATGGTCAGTTGGGCGCGCAGCACGTCGGGGCGTAGCCGCAGCGAAACCCGTTCGGAGAGCAATGCATATCCGAACAGCGCCGCGGCGAGCCACTGCCCCACGAGGTTCGCCACCGCCGAGCCCGTCAGGCCCAGCCGTGGCAAGCCGAGCCACCCGAAGACCAGCAGCGGGCACAGCACCGCCGAAATACCCACGCCGACAAGCACATACCGCAGCGGACGGACCGTGTCCTGCACACCGCGCAGCCAACCGTTGCCGGCCATCGACATCAGGATCGCGGGCACGGCCAGGATCGCGACGCGCAGCCACGGCAGCGCGGTCTCGGCGATGCCGCCCCTCGAGCCGGCGATGGCCGTGAGCAGAAATGGCGCCAGCGCCTGCACGCCGACGACGATCAGCAGGCCGAGCGCGAGTGCCAGCCACGTCGCCTGCACGCCCTCCCCGACCGCACCGGCCCGGTCACCGGCGCCGAAGCTCCGGGCCGATCGCGACGTCGTGCCGTACGACAGGAACGTCAGCTGCGACCCGACCAGACTGAGGATCAACCCACCGACCGCCAGACCAGCCAAGGGCAACGCGCCCAACCGGCCGACCACTGCGGTGTCCAGCAGGAGGTAGATCGGCTCGGCGGCGAGCACCCCGAGCGCCGGGAAAGCCAGCGCCGCGATGCGCCGCCCGGTGACCTCAGTGGTCATGATGCGCACCCTCGTGGCCGACGAGCGGCCCCGAAATGTCCGCAATTTGCGGCGTGTCGCGGTACAGACACGGCCGCTCGCGGAAAAGAGATGCCCACAGTTCGCGGGGAGGGGGCTGGGACGGGCAACGGCGTACTAAGAGAGCGCGGCGACGAGGGCCGCGACGACGTCGTCGGTGGTTCCGGTCGGCGAGTAGCCCGCCGCGAACCGGTGGCCGCCACCGCCGAACGAGCTTGCCAGCACTGACACGTCGACCTCGGTCTTGGCGCGCAGGGACACCGACCACTGCCCCGGCTCGATCTCTTTGAGCACCGCGGCCACCTCGGCTTCGGACGTCGTCCGCACGATATCGACGATGCTCTCGACCTCTTCGGGTCGCGCGGCCGAGTATTCCCGGTGCGGCACAACGGCATACACCAGTCCCTTGCCGCCGGCAGCGTCGGGCACGAGCGACGCAGTCGACAGCACCCGCGACAACATGGGCAGCCACGAGTACGGATGGGTGTCGAACAGCGCCCGGCTCACCGCGCCGTTGTCGACACCGATGTCGAGCAGCCGCGCCGCGAGCCGGTAGGCCCGGGCACTGGCCCACCGGAACGAACCGGTGTCGGTGGTCAGCCCGGCGTACAGGCAGTGCGCCACCGGCAGCTCGATCGGCTTGCCCCAGGCGTCCAGCAGCTCGGCCACCAGCATGGTGGTCGAATCCGCCGACGGGTCAACGTAATTCGCGGTCCCGAACAACCGGTTCGAAGCGTGGTGATCGATCACCAGCACCTGCCGCCCGGGATCGGCCAGCTTGGCCAACGAACCCAGGCGGTTGACGCTCGGGATGTCGACGGTGACCACCAGGTCGGCGTCGGGACGCATCTGGTCCGGCGGCACCAGCAGGTGCCCGCCGGGCAGGGTCTGCAGCGAGTCCGGCACGGTCGCAGGAGCGGCAAAACCGACCTGCACGTCCTTGCCGGCTTCGCTGAGCACCAATGCGAGCGCGAGGCCCGCCCCGATGGTGTCGGCGTCGGGGTAGACGTGGGCAACCACGCTCACGCTCTCGACCGCACCGAGGAGATCGGCCGCACCGCGCGCGTCAACCCGCGCGCCCTGCGGCCGAATCTCAGTCGTCGGTTCGATCGCCGTCACCTGCATCCTCGGAATCGCTGTCCCCCACCACACGGTACGGATCGGCGTCACCGGCGTGCTTGGCACCTTCGCGGATTCGGGCCACGTCCTCGTCGGCGGCGCGGGCCCGGGCCAGCAGCTCTTCCATCTTCAGAGCCGCATCCGGCACGGTGTCGCGCTCGAAAGTCAGCGTGGGCGTGAACCGAACTCCGGTTCCCGCACCGACTTTCGAGCGCAACGCGCCCTTCGCCTTCTCCAGGGCAGCCGCGACACCGGCGTAGTCCGGCTCCTCGTCGAGGCTGGTCCCGATGACCGTGTAGTACAGCGTGGCGTCGTGCAGATCACCGGTCATCTTGGCATCGGTGATCGTCACGCCGTCCAGCCGTGGATCCTTGATCTCGTATTCGATCGCCGAAGCGACGATCGTTGAGATGCGCTTGGCCAATCGCTTGGCCCGTGCTGGATCCGCCACCTACGTCCGAGCCTTCTCGACGAGCTCGTACGTCTCGATGACGTCGCCTTCCTTGATGTCGTTGTAGGTCAGCGTCAGACCACATTCGTAGCCTTCGCGCACCTCGGTGGCGTCGTCCTTCTCACGCTTGAGCGAAGACACCGTGAGGTTCTCGGCGATGACGATGTTGTCGCGCAGCAGGCGGGCCTTGGCGTTACGCCGCATGATGCCCGACTGCACGAGGCAACCAGCGATGTTGCCGACCTTCGACGACCGGAAGATGGCGCGGATCTCGGCGCGGCCGAGCTCCTTCTCCTCGTAGACCGGCTTGAGCATGCCCTTGAGCGCGCTCTCGATCTCGTCGATGGCCTGGTAGATCACCGAGTAGTACCGGATCTCCACACCCTCGCGGTTCGCCAGCTCCGTCGCCTTGCCCTCGGCACGGACGTTGAAGCCGATGATGATCGCATCCGATGCCGACGCCAGGTTGACGTTGGTCTCGGTGACGCCACCGACACCGCGGTCGATGACGCGCAGTTCCACCTCATCGTCGATCTGGATGCCCATCAAGGCCTCCTCGAGCGCCTCGACGGTGCCCGAGTTGTCGCCCTTGAGGATCAGGTTCAGCTGGCTGGTTTCCTTCAGCGCCGAATCCAGGTCTTCCAGGCTGATGCGCTTGCGCGAACGGGCGGCCAGCGCGTTGCGCTTGCGCGCGCTGCGCCGGTCGGCGATCTGCCGGGCGATGCGGTCTTCGTCGACGACCAGGAAGTTGTCGCCGGCGCCGGGCACCGAGGTGAAACCGATGACCTGGACCGGACGCGACGGGAACGCCTCTTCGACGTCCTCGCCGTGCTCGTCGACCATGCGGCGGACGCGGCCGTAGGCGTCACCGGCGACAACCGAGTCGCCGACGCGCAGCGTGCCGCGCTGCACCAGCACCGTGGCGACCGGACCGCGACCGCGGTCCAGGTGCGCCTCGATGGCCACACCCTGGGCCTCCATGTCGGGGTTGGCCCGCAGGTCCAGTGAGGCATCCGCGGTCAGCAGCACTGCTTCGAGCAGGCCGTCGATGTTGGTGCCCTGCTTGGCCGAGATGTCCACGAACATGGTGTCGCCGCCGTAGTCCTCGGCCACCAGGTTGTACTCGGTCAGCTGCGCCCGGATCTTCTGCGGATCCGCGCCTTCCTTGTCGATCTTGTTGACCGCGACCACGATCGGCACATCAGCGGCCTGAGCGTGGTTGATGGCCTCCACCGTCTGCGGCATGACGCCGTCGTCGGCGGCGACCACGAGGATCGCGATGTCGGTGGCCTTCGCACCACGGGCACGCATGGCGGTGAACGCCTCGTGACCCGGGGTGTCGATGAACGTCACCAGACGCTCGTTGCCATCCAGCTCCGTGAGCACCTGGTAGGCGCCGATGTGCTGGGTGATGCCACCGGCTTCGCCCTCACGGACGTTCGCCTTACGGATGGTGTCGAGCAGTCGCGTCTTACCGTGGTCGACGTGGCCCATGACGGTGACCACCGGCGGCCGGCTGGCCAGGTCGTCCTCGTCACCGGCATCTTCGCCGTAGGTGAGGTCGAACGACTCGAGCAGCTCGCGGTCCTCGTCCTCCGGGGACACGACCTGCACGACGTAGTTCATCTCGCTGCCCAGCAGCTCGAGGGTGTCGTCACCCACCGACTGCGTGGCGGTCACCATCTCGCCCAGGTTGAACAGCGCCTGCACCAGCGAAGCCGGGTTGGCGTTGATCTTCTCGGCGAAGTCGCTCAGCGACGCGCCGCGAGCGAGGCGGATGACCTCGCCGTTGCCGTGCGGCAACCGCACGCCACCGACGATCGGGGCCTGCATGTTCTCGTATTCGGCGCGTTTTGCGCGCTTCGACTTACGGCCACGACGGGGTGCGCCACCCGGACGCCCGAAGGCACCCGCGGCACCGCCGCGCTGACCGGGGCGACCGCCGCCGCCACCGGGACCACCGCCACCGGGAGCGCCGCCGCCACCGGGACGACCGCGGAAGCCACCACCGGCACCGGCACCTGCGCCGCCACCGGCGCCACCGCCGCGGTAGTTACCGCCGCCACCGGCACCGCCGGGACGAGGGCCACCACCGGGACGCGGACCGCCACCGGGGCCGGGACGCGGACCACCCGGACGACCGACGGCACCCGGACGGGCACCCGGCGGACGCGGGGGCATGTTGCCCGGCGTGACACCCGGACGCGGGCCGCCACCAGGACGGGGACCGCCGGCGCCGGGCCCCGGACGCGGGCCACCGGGACCGGGAGCCGGACGCGGAGCCGGGCGCTCGACCGGCTGCTGGGAAGAGAACGGGTTGTTGCCGACGCGCGGAGCCCGCGGAGCCGGCTTGGGTGCGCCAGGTCGCGGACCCGGGGTCGCACCCGGGGTGGCCGGACGCGGCTGAGCCGGAGCGGCCGGGGCCGCGGACGCTGCCGGAGCGGCGGGTGCTGCGGGAGCGGACGCAGCCGGAGCTGCGGGCGCGCTCGGAACCTGGGGCCGGGGTGCGCCGGGCTTCGGGCCACCGGCGGCGGGAGCTGCCGGAGCTGCGGGTGCCGGAGCTGCTGCGGCCGGCGCTGCCGGTGCAGGCGCGGCGGGAGCCGGCTTGGGTGCGCCGGGCTTCGGGGCACCCGACGGCTTGGCCGCGGGTGCGGCCGGCGCCGCAGAAGCTTCCGCCTTGGCGGGCTTGCCGCCGCCGAACGCTTCACGCAACCGGCGTGCGACGGGCGCCTCCACGGTGGAGGACGCAGATTTTACGAATTCGCCCTGTTCGCTCAGTCGGGCGAGCACTTCCTTGCTGGTGACACCGAGTTCTTTGGCCAACTCGTGTACGCGTGCCTTACCTGCTGCCACTTCTCTCCTCGTCGTGAGGCGTCAGCGGTGGGTAGGCCGCGCCTCGGTTTAGCTATGACGCATGGTCATCGGGACTTCACGGTGTGCTCATGTTCTTCGCTACCTGTTCTGTTGCTGTGGCGTTCCGGGTTCGTCAGGCCGGTAAGGCACTGAAGAACTCTTCGACCGCAGAGGTGTCCGGCGAACCGGTGATGCGCAACGCTCGGGCGAATGCTCGCCGCCGAACTGCCGCGTTGAGGCACTGCTGAACCGGGTGCAACCACGCACCCCGACCCGGCAGATTACCCGCTGCATCGACCGAGACGGCGCATTTACCGTTCCCGTCGCGTACAGCGGCCACTCGAAGCAAGTCGACGGCCAGCTCTCGTTTCCGGCAGCCGATGCAGGTACGCACCGGAGCTGTCGGAGTCTCGCGCTGGATCACAGTGCAGTCTACCGTCTCGGGGCCCTTGAACTTCAATCGCGGTCGCGGCCCCGACACGCCGCCGGTAACTGCGGGTTTTCGCCTCAGCGATCGTGGCTGCCGCTGCGGCCTCCCGGGGCCGCCGGCGCACCCTGACCGTCGGCGTCGCTCCGGATGTCGATGCGCCAACCGGTGAGACGCGCCGCCAGGCGGGCGTTCTGGCCCTCCTTGCCGATCGCCAGTGACAACTGGAAGTCGGGCACCACGACCCGCGCCGCGCGCTGCGCCTCGTCGATCACCGTCACCGACACGACCTTGGCCGGCGACAGCGCGTTCGCGACGAACTTCGCCGGGTCCTCGTCATAGTCGATGATGTCGATCTTCTCGCCCGAGAGCTCGCTCATCACGTTGCGCACGCGCTGACCCATCGGGCCGATGCACGCACCCTTGGCGTTGAGCCCCGGCACCCGCGACGCGACGGCGATCTTGGACCGGTGCCCGGCCTCGCGGGCCACCGCGACGATCTCGACCGACTCGTCGGCGATCTCGGGGACCTCCAGCGAGAAGAGCTTGCGGACCAGGTTCGGGTGCGTCCGCGACAGCGTGATGACGGGTTCGCGCGCACCGCGGGTGACCCCGACGACGTAGCAGCGCACGCGGTCACCGTGCACGTAGCTCTCCCCCGGCACCTGCTCGGCGGCCGGGATGACGCCCTCGGAACCCTTGGCCTCGGTACCGACCCGCACCACCACGAGTCCGCGGGCGTTGGCCCGGGCATCGCGCTGGATCACGCCGGCGACGATGTCGCCCTCACGCGCCGAGAACTCGCCGTAGTTCTTCTCGTTCTCCGCGTCGCGCAACCGCTGCAGGATGACCTGGCGGGCGGTGGTCGCCGCGATGCGGCCGAATCCCTCGGGGGTGTCGTCCCACTCGTGGATGACGGTCCCGTCGGTGTCGGTCTGGCGCGCGATCACCCGCACGATGCCCGACTTGCGGTCGATGTCGATGTACGCGTCGGGCTCGTGCCCTTCGGTGTGGCGGTACGCGGTCAGCAGCGCCGTCTTGATGGTGTCGACGACGACGTCGACGCTGATTCCCTTGTCCGCCTCGATGGCATGTAGTGCCGCCATGTCGATGTTCATGCGTCGGCCCCCTCTCCGGTCATACCCGCCAGCTCCAGTTCCCGGCGATTGGGTGGTGAAAATTCAACCTGTACAACAGCTTTCGTAATGTCCGCGAGTGCGACGGTGGTCACCGACAGCTTTCCGCGGTTGGCGACGACCAGTTGGATCGCGCTGCCGTCGTGCTCGCCCAGGCGGCCCGTCAGCGACGTGCCGTCGGCCAGGGTCAGCTCGACCTTGCGACCACGGGCGCGGCGGTAGTGCCGCGCCGCGGTCAGTGGACGCTCCACGCCGGGCGAGGTGACCTCCAGCACATACGGCTCGGAATCGGCGGTCGCCTGGTCCAGCAGCTCGGATGCGACGCGCGAGAGATCGGCGACCGCATCGAGGTCCAGACCCGAGTCACCGTCGGCCACCACGACGACGCGCGGCGGCCGTGCGGCACCGTCCACCCGCACATCTTCGATGTCGTATCCGGCGTCCGCAAAAGCACTGCTGAGCAGCTCAAGCACCTGGCCTGTGGTCGGTAACCGACCGGGTGGCAGCGGTCGTTCCGGCGTGTCCCGGGCCACGGCGAGCTCCTCATCTTGAGTTGTGCGGACAGGGCCCCCAGAAGGGTGAACCCGGTACCAACGATACGCCAGCGGCGGATGGCCGAATGGCAATCGCGACCGCGGCACCGCAGAACATCCGGCGCCGCGGTGCCGGGAAGCCGCCGCTGGCAATGGCAGGATGTGCCTGTGCCGCACACCGAAACCACCGTCAGCCGACGGCGTGTCCTGCTGGGCACGGCGGCACTGGCGCTGCTCGGCGGCGCGGCGTCGGCCTGCGGATCGGCACCGCAGCGCGATCCCGCCCTGGACATCCTGACCGCCGAACTCGACCGCGCCCGCCGCGACAGCCAACTGGCCACCTCCGCCGCCACCGGCGTACCGCCGCAGTCGGCGCCGGCGCTCACGTCCGTCGCGGCGCTGCGGGACGCACATGCCCGTGCGCTGTCCGACGAACTGACCCGGATGGGCAGCCCGCCGCCCGCCGCGCCGTCGTCCACCGCCGAGACATCGGCCGCCACGAGTGCGGCGCCGACGCCGGGCGCCACCCCCGCACCCGCGCCCCCGACACCGCAGGAAGTCGTGGCGGCGCTGGAACAGGCCGCCGACAGTGCGGGCCGCGCCGCGGCCGGCCAATCGGGTTATCGGGCCGGGCTGCTGGCCTCGATCGCCGCCGCGTGCACCGCGGCACACACCGTCCCCCTCGCCGGACAGGCCGCGCCATGACCAGCCCCCAACCGACCCCGACCCGCCCGGGCAGCGCTGCCGACGCAGCGCTGTACGACGCGATCGCCACCGAGCACGGCACCATCTACGGCTACGGCCTGGTGTCGGCGCACACCACGCCGGACGTCAACGATCTGGTGGCCGAGGCCATGGCCAAGCACCGCGCGAACCGCGAAGCCGGCATCACCGCGCTGGCCGGACGATCGGTACCGGCTCCGCTGCCGGCCGCGGGCTATCAGCTGCCCATCGACGCGAACAATCCCGCCGACGCGAGCAAGCTGGCGCTGCAGATGGAAGAGGACACCGCCGTCGCCTGGCGCGCGGTGGCCGAGCAGGCCACCACCACCGAGGACCGGACCCTGGCCGTCAAGGCCCTCACCGATTGCGCGGTGCTGGCCGCCCGGTGGCGCACGGCCCTGGGTGTGACGCCGGCCGTCGTGGCGTTCCCCGGCGGCGCCGAGCAGTCCTAGAGGTCAACGCCGCGGATCGCAGTCACCTGGTGACCGCAATCCGCGGCACAGCGACGGCTATCCCGCCAGCGCAGCCGTGATCGCGGCCGCGGCGCCGTCGACCGGCACCTCGGTCTTCTCGCCGGTGAACCTGTTGCGCAGCTCGACGGTGCCGTCGGCCCATCCGCGGCCGACCACGACGATCCACGGCACACCCAGCAGCTCGGCGTCCTTGAACTTCACGCCCGGCGAGGAGGTGCGGTCGTCGAGCAGCACGTCGAGGCCGAGCCGGTCGAGCTCGCCGGCCAACTCGGTCGCGCCGGTGCGGGCTTCGGCGTCCTTGTTCGCGATGACCAGGTGCACATCAAAGGGCGCGACGGCTTTCGGCCAGCGCAGGCCGAGCTCGTCGTGGTGCTGCTCGGCGATCACCGCGACCATGCGCGAGACGCCGATGCCGTAGGAGCCCATGGTCAGACGGACCGGCTTGCCGTTCTCGCCGAGGACGTCGGCGCTGAAGGCATCGGTGTACTTGCGGCCCAGCTGGAAGACGTGCCCGATCTCGATGCCGCGGGCCGACACCAGCGGGCCGGCGCCGTCGGGCGAGGGATCGCCGTCGCGGACGTCGGCGGCCTCGATGGTGCCGTCGGCCACGAAGTCGCGGCCGGCCACCATCCCGACGATGTGTTTGTTGGGTTCGTCGGCGCCGGTGATCCACGACGAACCGTCGACGATCCGGGGGTCCACGAGGAATCGAATACCGTTGTCCAGCAAGGCTTTCGGGCCCACGTATCCCTTGACCAGGAACGGGTTGGCGGCGAAGTCGGCATCGTCGAGCAGCGCGTACTCGGCCGGCTCGAGGGCCGCGCCCAGACGCTTCTCATCGATCTCGCGGTCGCCCGGCACACCGATACCCAGCAGTTCCCACTCGCCGCCCGGCTGACGCACCTTCAGCAGCACGTTCTTCAGCGTGTCCGCGGCGGTGATCTCGCGGCCCAGATCAACGGTGTTGGCCCAGTCGACCAGCGTGGCGATGGTCGGGGCGTCGGGCGTGTCGTAGACGACGGCCTCGGGTTGGCCCTCGATCGGCAGCGAGTCGGGCACCGCGGTGACGACGGCTTCGACGTTGGCCGCGTAGCCGGACTGCAGGCAGCGGACGAAGGTGTCCTCGCCGACCTCACTCTCGGCCAGGAACTCCTCGGACGCACTGCCGCCCATGGCGCCCGACACCGCGGACACGATGACGTACTTGACCGCCAGCCGGTCGAAGATGCGCTGGTAGGCCTCGCGGTGCGCGTGGTAGGCGTCCTTGAGGCCGCTGTCGTCGATGTCGAACGAGTAGGAGTCCTTCATGATGAACTCGCGGCCGCGCAGGATGCCGGCGCGCGGACGCGCCTCGTCGCGGTACTTGGTCTGGATTTGGTACAGCCGCAGTGGGAAGTCCTTGTACGACGAGTACTCCCCCTTGACAGTCAGGGTGAACATCTCCTCGTGGGTGGGCCCCAGCAGGTAGTCGTTCTTGCGGCGGTCCTGCAGCCGGAACAGGTTGTCGCCGTATTCGGTCCAGCGGTCGGTGGTCTCGTAGGGGGCGCGTGGCAGCAGCGCCGGGAACAGAATCTCCTGGGCGCCGATGGCGTTCATCTCGCTGCGGATGACGTCCTCGATCTTGCGCAGCACCTTCAGGCCCAGCGGCAGCCAGCTGTACAGGCCCGGCGCGATGGGGCGGACGTAGCCGGCCCGGATCAGCAGCTTGTGGCTCGGCACTTCGGCGTCGGCGGGGTCGTCGCGCAGGGTGCGCAGGAACAGCTCGGACATGCGGGTGATCACGGGGGGCCAGCTTAATCGCGGCCCTGCCAGGTGCAGACACACACCTCGTTGCCCTCGGCGTCGGCGAGCACCCAGAACGCTGGTGCCTCCTTGTCGCTCAGCAGCGTGCCGCCCGCCGCCAGCGCCGCCGCGATGCGGGCAGACGCCTGGTCGTGCGGCACGTCGACATCGAGATGAATCCGATTGCGCTGCGGCCGTGGGACATCCATCTGTTGGAACCACAGGGCCGGGCCGCGGCCGGCCGGGTCGACGAGTCCCCCACTCAGATCCGACGGGCCGGCTTCGTCGACGTAACCGGTGACGGCCTTCCAGAACGGGCGGACCGCGGGGATGTCGATGGCGTCGATCGCCACCTCGATGGCCTGTACCGAGACACCGCCCGGCGCGGTCACGGCGCCGCGCTCGGCGAGCGATTCAGAGATGCGGCGTGCCAACTCGATGTCGTGCGCGGTGACGCCGTCGGCCGAGCGCAACCGCATGACAACCCGGTCGGCGCGGATGTCGAGGTTCAGGCGGCCCTGCGCCTGCGGGCCGGCCGCCCCGGCCACGGCGGCGGCCACTGCCGCCCCAGCCGCCAGGTCGGGCGTCAACACCTCCGTGTAGACCGCGCCGAGCACCAGGCGCCACCCCAGCGGGCTCACCGCATCCGAAATCTCCTGGCGCCGCATCATGATCCGGTCCCTTCGATCACATCGCACCCCCTGGCAGCCATGTCTCCTGCATAGCACTGTGACGCTGGGACGTCCTCAGAGCAGCGCTTTGTTCACCACCTGCTCGTACGCGGCCTTGTCGGTCACGGTGACCGTCGGACCGAACTGCAGGACGATGTTCATCGCCTGGAACGTGCCGGGCGTGGCTCCCGCATAGCCTTCGGCGGCTCCGGTCGTCGAGAAGACCAGCACCGTGACCGGGTCCGTCTCGATGGCCTCGATGCACTTGATGTCGGGGCATTTCTGCTTGGCCACGTCCCGTGGGTTGGCCACCGGCAGGCCTGCGGCGCCCATGTCGCGCACCACGGCCTGCGCGGTGACGGTGTTGAGGATCGGGGCGCCCGTCAGCGACCCGGCCTGTGGCCCGGGAGCCGGCGGGCGCTGGCAGCCCGTGATCGCCGCCGCGGCGAGCACAGCCGCCACGATCACACCCCGCGCGCGCATTGCAGTCATGCACCATGAATAGCAGCGAAACCTGGAGCGCCCGCCACCGGGCGAAGCCGACGACCAGCTAGAGCGTCGGGACGGTGTGCGGGGTTGCCGCTGCACTCCCCGAGCCCGGGGTGGTGGACGTCGCCGGCGCGCCCGGGCGACCTGCCGGATTCGCGACTCCCGGCGTGTGCAGCTTGCCGGCCACCCACCCCAGCGAATCCGCGAACGCCTCGTTGGCGAAGCCCCAGTCATGGAGTCCGAGCAGCGCACGAATCTCGGCGTTGATGCCGTGCTGCTTGGCGATTTCGCACAACGTTCCGGCCGCGATGTCCTGCCCCTCCGGATTCGCCCGCGCATCACGCGGCACACCGGGGCCGGGCGCGTTGCAGGCCGCCACGGTGCCCGGGATTTCGAACAGCCCGGAAATCCCGTGGTACCGGCCGTACTGCCGCATCACGGTGCTCGGATCGAACTCGGCCCATTTGGCCGCGTCACCGCCGTACAGCTTGGCGATGGTCTGGTCCTTGCTGCCGATGTTCGGGCTCAGATCGCCGGCGATGTCGACGAATGCGCTGAACAGATTGGGATGTCGTGTGGTCAACTGCACCGCGCAGGTGCCCCCCATGGACCAGCCGACAATGCCCCAGTTCTCGGGCTTCGGACTGACGCCGAAGTTCGAGACCAGGTACGGCACCACCTCTTTGGTCAGGTGGACCGACGAATTGCCGTGACTGCCGTTGACGCATTCGGTGTCGTTGTTGAACGAACCGGTGGCGTCCGCGAAGACGAACACCGGCGCCACACCACCGTGGGCCGCCGCGTAGTTGTCGATCGTGGTCTTGGCGTTGCCGGCCCAAATCCAGTCCGCCGGGGTGTTGAGCTGCGAGCCGATCATCATGACCGTCGGCAGCTGCGGCGGCGGATTGCTGGCGAACCAGGCCGGTGGCAGATAGACGAGTTCGGCGCGGTGCGCGAAATTGGATTCCTGCGAGCTGGTCGAGATGGGGACCACGACACCGCGCAGCGGCCGGATGCCTTTGAGCTGCATGGCCGTCACCGTCCAGCGGTCCACCTCGTCGGGCACCTTGCCGACGGTGAACTTGTGCCACGCCACGTACGCGGTCGGGAAGTACCCGACCCACACATTCATCATCAGCAGCGCGCAGAGCGCGCACAGCGGCACGGCGAGCACGGCCATCCCGCGGCGCCGCCACTGGGATCCGCGCCAGCCGAGAATCAGGACCGTGGCGGCGAACCCGCCGAGCGCAGTCCAGATCCACAGCCCGACCGGGGCCGGGTCGCCGGCGATGCCCAGCGAGGTGATGTACCAGTACAACCCGGCCGCGCACGCGACGCCGACCGCGAGTGCCCACGGCAACCGGCTGACGCTCCACTGCCGCGACCGTCGCCCGACCGCACAGCACAGCGCCGCGAAAGTCAGTAGCTGGATGAGAAACGGCAGCCACCCATGCGTCAGCGACGCATGGGTGACGAACGAGGGCACGCCGATCCTCCGGGAAACTGTGCCGAGCTTGAGCTAGAGCTCTCCGGCGTCGAGCGCTTCCTTGGTGTCCTGCGCCGCCGCAACCTCGTCGGCGCTGTAGGTGATGAACAGCGCCACCACACCGACGATCACCGCCACCGCGGCGACCCAGAGCAGGCCGTAGGTGTAGCCGTGGTCGAGGGCCGTGTGCTGCGCGGCGTTCATCTTCGCGACCGGACCGGTGGTCCCGCCGAGGTACAGCGTGCGCGAGGTGATGACGGCCTGGATGACGGCCAGCACGACCGGGCCACCGAGGTTCTGCAGCATCAGCGCGATGGCCGACAGCGGGCCGATGTCGCTGAGCGCCACGCCGGCGATGGCCGAGACGGTCAACGGCACCACGATCATGCCGATGCCGAAACCACCGACGGTGATCGGGATGACCAGGTTCGGGAAGTACGGGATACCGCCGTTGAGGGTGGAGCCGTAGATCATCGCGGCGAGCACCAGGACGCCGCCGGCGATCACCAGCACGCGCGGCGAGAACATCGCCACAAGCTGCGACGACAGGCCCAGACCGATGCCGAGCGCGATGACGAACGGGATGAAGCCGATGCCGGCCTTCAGCGCGCTGTAGCCCATGATGTCCTGCACGTACAGGCCGATCAGGACGGTCAGCGTGAACATCACACCGCCGGCCAGGAAGACCGCCGCGAAGGTGGCCACCCGGTTGCGGTCCCGGAACAGGCTGAACGGGACAACGGGGTGCTCGGCGCTGCGCTCGACGAAGAGGAACGCCAGGAACAGCACGGCCGCCGCGGCGCCGGAGCCCAGCGTCAGCGGGGACATCCAGCCCTTCTCCGGGCCCATCGAGAAGCCGAACACCGCCGCGGTGCAGGCCAGGGTCGCCAGGATGGCGCCGGCCGCGTCGAGCTTCATGCGCTCGCGGGACGTCTCGGTCAGGGTGGTGCGGGCCAGGTAGATCATGACGAGGCCGATCGGCACGTTCACGAGGAACGCGTAGCGCCACGAGAACACCGTCAGCGCGCCGCCGACGACGAGGCCCATCACCGAACCGACGCCCGTCATGGCCGCGAAGATCGCGGTGGCGGCGTTACGGGCCGGGCCCTTCGGGAAGGTGGTGGCGACGAGCGCCAGACCGGTCGGCGAGGCGATGGCCGAACCGACACCCTGCAGCAGCCGGGCGATGACCAGGGTGGTCTCGTCCCATGCGACGCCGCAGAGGATGGAAGCAATGGTGAAGAGCGCGACACCGACGATGAAGGTGCGCTTGCGGCCGATGGTGTCGCCGAGGCGGCCACCCAGCAGCATCAGACCACCGAAAGTCAGCACATAAGCCGTGATCACCCAGCTGCGACCGGCATCGGAGAGACCGAGCTCGTCCTGAATCTTAGGAAGAGCAACGATCGCGACGGTGCTGTCCATCGTGGCCAGCAGCTGCATGCCACCGATGGCAATGACTGCGGACAGGAAGCGGGGGGACGGAAGCCAAGCTGGATACCAGCTCTTTCGCTCATCCTCGGTTTGCCCCACGTGCATCGTGAGCGGTTCGCGGCGGCTGTTCGCCATGGCGGTGCGCTCAGCGTCGTTGAGAGCCGTCATGGAAAGCTACCTTACAGTAATCTTAAGATTTCTTTAACCCTGCGAAGGCCGCGACGTCCCCGATCACGATGATCGCGGGCGGTCGGATGCCCTCCGCACGGATGTCCTCCGGCGCGTCGGCAAGCGTCGTCTGCAGCGTCTGCTGCGCCGCCGTCGTCCCGTGCTGGACCACCAGGACCGGTGTTTCCGCAGGTCGACCGCCTTGCAGCAGAACCTTGGCGAAAAGTTCGATGCGCTCGACGGCCATCAGCAGCACGATCGTGCCCCGCATCGCGGCCAGTGCGTCCCAATTCACTAACGATTCCGGGTGTCCCGGCGCGAGGTGGCCGCTGACCACCACGAATTCGTGCGTCACGGCCCGGTGCGTGACGGGAACCCCGGCCAGTGCCGGAACCGCTATGGCACTGGTCACACCGGGTACGACGGTGACCGGAATGCCCTCGTCGGCGCATGCCAGCACCTCTTCATAGCCGCGCGCGAAGACGAACGGGTCGCCGCCTTTGAGCCGGACCACGAACTTGCCGTCCTTGGCCCGATCGATCAGGACGGCGTTGATCGCGTCCTGGGCCATCGCCCGGCCGTACGGAATCTTGGCGGCGTCGATCACCTCGACGTGCGGGCCGAGTTCGGCGAGCAGCTCCTGCGGCGCCAGCCGGTCGGCCACCACGACGTCGGCGTGGGCCAGCAACCGGCGCCCGCGGACGGTGATCAGCTCGGGGTCCCCCGGGCCGCCACCGACGAGCGCCACACCCGAGTGGATGGTGGCATCGGCTGCCGTACCTATGGCGCCACGCTGCAGCGCCTCATGGATGGCGGTACGCAGCGCCGCCGAGCGACGGTGCTCGCCGCCGGCCAGCACACCGACCGTCAGGCCGTCGTATTCAAAGGACGCCGGGGTCACCGCCGACCCTTCCTGGCCGGCGTCGGCGCGGACGCAGAAGATGCGGCGGCGGTCGGCTTCGTCGGCCACCGCGGCGTTGACGGCCTCGTCATCGGTCGCGGCCAGCACGTACCAGGCGCCCTCGAGATCGTCGTTCTGAAATTCCCGCATGGTGAGGGTGATGCCGGTGCCGTCGGGGTTGTCGACCAGCGCCTCGACCACCGGGGTGGCGGCGGGCGCGACGACGTGGACGTCGGCGCCACTGGCGATCAGCAGCGGCAAGCGGCGCTGGGCGACGCTGCCGGCGCCTACGACCACGACCTTCTTGCCGGACAGGTGCAGCCCCACGAGGTAGGCCTGGGACGTCATTTTGCTCCTCGCGTGCGCAGTATCACTCGGCGAGTTTAGTTGCCGCCGATGCGAACCGACGCACCGAGTGCGGATGTGCGGCCGGATGGGTGTGCAGGTAGCCGGCGTGCACACCGCGCCGGACGGCCCCGTCGTGCACCGTGGCCTGCCCGGCGCCGCGGAAAACCCAAGCCGGCGATTGCTCGTCGGCGAATTCGACTGTCGTGCGGTGAAATTCATGGCCGGTGACGCGCTCGCCCGCAGCGTGCATGCTGGAGTCGACCGGCGCCACGGCATCCCGGTAGCCCAGCGTGAGCCGCTCGGTGAAGCGCGCCGAGCCGGGCAGCACCCCACACATGGGATGCCCGTCGAGGTCGTCGACCAGATAGGTGAGGCCGGCACACTCGGCGTGGACCGGCGCCCCGGTCGCCGCGAGCGCGGCAATCTGTTCGCGGACAACGGCATTGGCCGACAATTCCGCGGTGAACTGCTCTGGGAAACCGCCCGGTATGACGAGCGCCTGCGTGCCGTCCGGTAGCGGGTCCGTGAGCGGATCGAAGGCCACGACGTCGGCACCGGTCATCTCGAGCAGCTCGGCGTGCTCGGCGTAGCCGAAACTGAAGGCCTTTCCGGCGGCGAGCGCCACCGTGACGTTCGCCACCGGCTCCAGTTGCGGGTCCCACGTGGGGGCCAGTGCTCCGATCCCGGCGCACCGGGCGACGGCTTCGGTATCCACGTGGCGCGCAACGAGCTCGGTCATGACGGCGACGGCCTCGTGCGCCCGGCGGCCGTGCTCGACGGCGGTGACCAGGCCGAGGTGCCGGGACGGAATCTCCAACCCGCTGTCCCGTGGGATCGCGCCGAACACCGGGACACCCGCCTGCTCGCAGGCCTGCCGCAGCACCTGTTCGTGCCGCGGTGATCCCACCTTGTTGAGGATCACGCCGGCGATCCGGACCGCCCGATCAAAGGTCGAAAAGCCGTGTAGCAGAGCGGCAATGCTCTGGCTCTGCCCGCGGGCGTCGACGACCAGCACCACCGGCGCGCCGAGCAGCCCGGCGACGTGCGCGGTCGACCCGGGCGCCGGGGACATGGGCTGATCGGTGATCCGGCCGTCGAACAGGCCCATGACGCCCTCGATGACGGTGATGTCCGCACCCGTACTGCCGTGCCGGTACAGCGGACCGATCAGATGGTCACCGACGAGGACGGGGTCCAGGTTGCGGCCCGGCCGGCCGGTGGCCAGTGCGTGATAGCCCGGGTCGATGAAGTCGGGTCCGACCTTGGCGGCGCCCACGTTGTGGCCGGCGCGGCGCAGGGCACCCATCAGACCGGTGGCCACGGTGGTCTTGCCGCTGCCCGACGACGGCGCCGCGATCACCACCGCCGGGACGGGATTGGTGGTCACACCACACTCACCATTCGATGCCGCGCTGGCCTTTGCGGCCGGCGTCCATCGGGTGCTTGACCTTGGTCATCTCGGTCACCAGGTCGGCGGCATCGAGGAGCTGTGGCGGGGCGTCGCGGCCGGTGATGACGACGTGTTGAGTGCCAGGACGGGATCGGAGCACCTCGACCACTTCTTCCACGTCGAGCCAGCCCCACTTGAGTGGATACGTGAACTCGTCGAGAACGTAGAAGTCGTGCTGCTCGGCAGCCAGCCGGCGCGCGATCTCGGCCCAGCCTTCGACGGCCGCGGCGGCGTGGTCGTCATCGGAGCCCTGCCGGCGGGTCCACGACCAGCCCGAGCCCATCTTGTGCCACTGCACCGGTCCCCCGACGCCCTGCTCGTCGTGCAGCCGGCCGAGCGTCTGGAACGCCGCTTCCTCCCCGACCTTCCACTTGGCGCTCTTGACGAACTGGAACACCGCGACGTCGAAGCCCTGGTTCCAGGCGCGCAGCGCCATCCCGAAGGCGGCCGTGGACTTTCCCTTACCCGGGCCGGTGTGCACCGCCAGGATCGGCGCGTTGCGGCGCGCCTTGGTGGTCAGTCCGTCGTTGGGGACGACGAGCGGTTGTCCTTGTGGCATGGGGTTCTTCCTGCTGTGTTCTCTTACGCCGCGGCTTGCCCGGCGCGCACCACGCCGGCCAGGTTGTCGGCGCGCAGCTGCGCCAGTTGCACGGCGGGCGCACCGAGTTGGCCGGCCAACTGCTGCGCCAATCCCAGTCGAATATAAGACGTTTCGCAGTCGACGACGACGGCGGCGGCGCCCTCGGCGACGAGCAGTCCCGCGGCGGTCCGGGTCCGGCCCAGCGGATCGGGCCCACCCGTCGCACGGCCGTCGGTCAGCACCACCACGAGGGGGCGACGGGCCCGGTCCCGGGTCTTCTCCCGCAGCACCACATCACGCGCCGCCAGCAGCCCCTGCGCCAGTGGGGTTTTCCCGCCGGTGTCGAAACGTGCCAGGCGCCGGCTCGCGATGTGCACTGACGACGTCGGCGGCAACAGCAGCGCGGCTTCGGCGCCCCGGAAGGTGACGACGGCGACCTTGTCGCGGCGCTGGTAGGCGTCACGCAGCAGGGACAGCGTCGCCCCGCTCACCGCGGACATCCGGTCCCGCGCGGCCATGGAGCCCGAGGCGTCGACCACGAAGATCACCAGATTGCCTTCGCGCCCTTCACGAATCGCGTGACGGACGTCGGTGGCGGCCACCTGGAGGCGGCCGGCCTGTGGCCGGCGATCGGCGGCCGCCAGCAGCGTGCCGAAGACGTGCACGCCGTGTCCGGCCTGCGCATCCTCGGTCGCCGAGATCGGGGTGCCCGTGCGGTTGCGCGCCCGCGACCGCCGGCCGGGAGCACCCTCCCCGACGCCGGGCACCACCAGCGCCCGGGTCCGGAAGGTCGCCGACGGCGGCGCGCTGGGCCGCGACGCGCTACCGGGTCCGGCCGAGTTTCCCTGCGGCGCGGCCTCTTCCGAGCCCTCCGCGGAGATCCCGCCGCCCGGCGGATCGGGATCGGGGTCCGGCTCCGGCTCGGACTGCGATTCGGCGTCGGCCTGCGCCATGGCGTCGTCGAGCTGTTGCGGATCCAGCCCGGGGTCGTCGAAGGGGTCGCGACGGCGCCGGTGCGGCAGCGCGAGTTCCGCGGCGACGCGGACGTCCTCCGCACCCACCGCGGACGCGCCGCGCCAGGCCGCGTGCGCGACGGCCGTGCGGGCCACCACCAGATCGGCGCGCATGCCGTCGACGTCGAACGCCGCACACAACGCCGCGATCCGGCGCAATTCGTTGTCCGGCAACGACACCGAAGCCACCGCGGCCCGGGCCTTGGCGATCCGCCCGGCCAGCTCGGCGTCGTCGACGGCGTACTGCTCGGCGAAAGCGGCCGGGTCGGCCTCGTACGACATGCGGCGCCGGATCACCTCGACCCGAACGTCGACATCGCGGGAGGCGTAGACGTCGACGGTCAGTCCGAAGCGGTCGAGCAGCTGCGGCCGGAGCTCGCCCTCCTCCGGATTCATGGTGCCCACCAACATGAATCGGGCCTCGTGCGAATGCGAGACACCGTCGCGCTCGATGTGCACCCGGCCCATGGCGGCGGCATCGAGCAGCACGTCGACCAGGTGGTCGTGCAGCAGGTTCACCTCGTCGACGTAGAGGACGCCGCCGTGCGCGCGCGCCAGCAGGCCCGGCGAGAAGGCATGTTCGCCGTCCCGCAACACCTTCTGCAGATCGATCGAGCCGACCACGCGGTCCTCGGTGGCTCCGATGGGCAGCTCCACCAGGCGGGCTCCGGCGTCCACCGCGGCCAGCACTTCGGCAAGGCCGCGCACCGCAGTCGATTTCGCGGTGCCCTTCTCGCCGCGGATCAGCACACCGCCGATGTCGGGACGCACCGCGCACAAGATGAGCGCCAGCCGGAGCTGGTCCTGGCCCACCAGCGCGCTGAACGGATAGGTCACTACTGCTGCCCCGCTCCCAGACCCGGTCTGATCATCGGCACATGCGGAATGCCGTCCTCCAGAAACTCCTCACCGTCGCGCACGAATCCGTGGCGGGCGTACATCTCTTCGAGATAGGTCTGGGCGTCGATCCGGCAGGGGTAGGTGCCCACCTCGGCCAGCGCCGCCTGCATCAACCGCGTGGTGTGGCCCTGACCGCGGTCGCTGCGCTTGGTGCACACCCGGCCGATCCGGAAGACCTTCTCACCCCCGGGATGTTCCTCCATCAGCCGCAGCGTCGAGATGACTTGTGCGTCAGGGCTTTCCAGCCAGAAGTGCCGGGTCTCGGCCAGCAGGTCACGGCCGTCGAGTTCGGGGTACGGACACGCCTGCTCCACCACGAAGACCTCGACGCGCAACTTCAGCAGCTCGTAAAGCGTTGCGGCATCGAGATCCTTGGCCCAGCTTCGCCTCGGCGCGACAGTCATGCGCGATCCGTGATCAGGCCGGCTGGTCGAGCTTGAGCACCTTGGTCCCCCAGTCCCACACCTCGCGGTACAGCTTGGGTTCGCCGGACAGGTCGACGCCCAACGACGGCACCATCTCCTTGAGCTTGGGCAGCCAGGCCTGGTAGCGGTCGCCGAAGCACCGCTCCAGTACCTCGACCATGGCCGGTACGGCGGTCGAGGCACCCGGCGACGCACCGAGCAGACCGGCGATGCGGCCGTCCTCGGCGGTCAGAACGGTGGTGCCGAACTCCAGCACGCCACCAATGCCCTTGCGGCGGATCACCTGCACGCGCTGGCCCGCGACATCCAGCTCCCAGTCGGAATCGACTGCGCTGGGGGCGAATTCGCGCAGCGAATCGACGCGCTCACCCTCGCTGAGGGCCAGCTGCTCGAGCAGGTACTTCACCAGGCCCAGTTCGGTGACGCCGACGCCGAGCATCGAGGCGATGTTGTTGGGCTTGACCGACAGCGGCAGATCGGTGACCGAGCCCTGCTTGAGGAACTTGGGCGACCAGCCGGCGAACGGCCCGAACAGCAGCCAGGACTGGCCGTTGATGATGCGGGTGTCCAAGTGCGGCACCGACATCGGCGGCGCGCCGACCGATGCCTGGCCGTACACCTTGGCCTGATGCCTGACCGTCAGGTCCTGGTTGTCGGTGCGCAAGAAGGCACCGCCGACCGGGAACCCGCCGAAGCCCTTGGCCTCCGGGATACCGGCCTTCTGCAGCAGGTGCAGTGCGCCACCACCGGCGCCGAGGAACACGAACTTGGCATTGATCTTCTGCCGGTCCCCGGTGCGCCGGTTCACGACGTTGAGCTTCCAGCTGCCGTCGGACTGCTTGCTGAGGTTCGTCACCTCGTGCCCGAACAGCGTGTCCATGCCGCGCTGTGCGGTGAAGCCGATGAGCTGCTTGGACAGCGAACCGAAGTCGACGTCGGTGCCGTCGGTGGTCCAGTTCAGAGCAACCGGCTCGGTGAAGTCGCGCTGCTCGGCCATGAACGGCAGCCGGCGGGCGAACTCGTCCTTGTCGTCGATGTACTCCATCGTCGAGAACAGCGGGTTGGTGACCAGCGACTCGCGGCGCCGGCGCAGGTAGTCCAGGTGCTCGGCGCCGTGCACGAAGCTGACGTGCGGGATGGGGTTCAGGAAGCTCTTGACGTCCGGCAGCACCCCGTTCTCCACGGCGTAGGCCCAGAACTGGCGCGTCACCTGGAACTGCTCGTTGACGTGGACGGCCTTCTTGATGTCGATGGTGCCGTCGGCGTTCTGCGGCGTGTAGTTGAGCTCGCACAGCGCCGAGTGGCCGGTGCCCGCGTTGTTCCAGGGATCGCTGCTCTCGGCGGCCGCACCGTCGAGGCGCTCGATCATGGTGATGGACCAATCCGGCTCCAGCAGCCGGATCAGTGCCCCGAGGGTGGCGCTCATGATTCCCGCGCCCACGAGGACGACGTCGGTCTGTGCGCTCCCAGCTACGTTTGCATTCGACACGTGATCGCTCGTCCTTCGTACTCGGGTTACCCGCCGGTATTGACGGATGCTCGGTGCTCAAGGTTATCGCGACCGTGTTCGCCGCTGACGCGCTATCTCCTCCCATCGACCATGATGTTCGTCGCAGTTAGGGTTGAGCACGTGACGCCGCAGGAGCCACAGGGACAACCCGAGTGGCAGCCGGACGTGCTGCCCGGGTACTGGCAGCAGACCATCGCACTGGGACCCGACCCCGACGGAGAGGGTGACCTGGTCGCCACCGTCGTGCGGCGTGGTCCGCAGGCCCCGGCCGAGCACGCCGTGCTCGTGGTGCACGGCTACACCGACTACTTCTTCCACACCGAGCTCGCCGATCACTTCGCCGCCCGCGGCATGGCGTTCTACGCGATAGACCTGCACAAGTGCGGACGGTCGCGGCGCCCCGGGCAGACCCCGCACTTCACCACCGACCTGGCGTCGTACTACGGCGAACTCCGTCAGGCCCTGCAGCTCATCGCCGCGGACACCACCGGCGCCCGGGTGTGCCTGTACGGCCACTCCGCCGGCGGACTGATCGCGACGCTGTTCGCCGACCGACTGCGCCGCGACAGCGCACTGGCGACACACCGCGTGACGGGCCTGATCCTCAACAGCCCGTTCTTCGATCTGCACGGGCCGGCAGTCCTGCGCTCGGCGCCGGTGTCCGGCACCTTGCGGGCACTGGCCCGATTCCGCAAGCTGGCGGTCATCCGCCAGCCGACCGAGGGCGGCTACGGCACCAGCCTGCACCGCGACCACGGCGGCGAGTTCGACTACAACCTGGACTGGAAACCGTTGGGCGGCTTCCCGGTCACCGTCGGCTGGATCAACGCCATCCGGCGCGGACAACTGCAGCTGCATCGCGGACTCGACGTCGGGGTGCCGAATCTGATCCTGCGCTCGGACCACACCGTCGCCGAGACCGCGACCTCGGTCGGAATGGAGCGCGGCGACGCCGTGCTGGACGTCAGCCAGATCGCCCGGTGGGCGGGATGTGTCGGCAACCGCAGCACCGTCGTCCCAGTCCCCGACGCCAAACACGACGTGTTCCTGTCGCTCCCGGCGCCGCGTGCCGTCGCGTTCGGCGAGCTCAACCACTGGCTGGATTGGTATCTCCCCCAAGCGGTCTCCCGCACAACGCAACCCGAACAGGCCTGAACTCATGGAGCACTACGACGTCACCATCATCGGAACCGGCTCGGGCAACAGTGTGCTCGACGAGCGGTACGACGGCCTGAAGGTCGCGATCTGCGAGCAGGGCACCTTCGGTGGCACCTGCCTCAACGTCGGGTGCATCCCCACCAAGATGTTCGTCTACGCCGCCGACGTGGCCCAGACCATCCGGCACAGCGCGACATTCGGCGTCGACTCGCACCTCGATGGCGTGCGCTGGCCGGACATCGTCGAGCGCGTCTTCGGCCGAATCGACCCGATCGCGGCCGGCGGCGAGGAGTACCGCCGCGGACTGCCGAACGTCACGGTCTACGGCAGCCACACGCGCTTCGGGCCGACGCTGCCCGACGGCACCTACACGTTGCGGACCGCTGCCGGAGACGAGTTCAGCACCGACAAGGTGGTCATCGCCGCGGGCTCGCGCAGCTGGATTCCGCCGACCATCGCCGGCTCCGGCGTGCCGTACTACACGAGCGACGACATCATGCGCATCCCGGCGCTGCCGGACCATCTGGTGATCATCGGCGGCGGCTTCATCTCGGTGGAGTTCGCGCATGTGTTCTCGTCACTCGGATCGAAGGTGACCATCGTCCTGCGCGGCGACCGGCTGCTCCGGCGCTGCGACGAGGAGATCTGCCGGCGGTTCAGCGCGGTGGTCGGCAAGAAGTGGGACCTGCGGACCCAGGAGAACGTCGTCGGCGCGCAACGCGACGGTGGCGGCGTCGTGCTCGAGTTCGATGACGGCGAGACCCTGCGCGCCGACGCCCTGTTGGTCGCCACGGGCCGCGTGCCCAACGGCGACCTGCTCGATGTGCAGCTCGCCGGGGTGGGTCTCGACGACGACGGCTACGTCGTCGTCGACGAGTTCCAACGCACCACGGCCCGTGGGATTTTCGCGTTGGGTGACGTGTCGTCGCACCACCAGCTCAAGCACGTGGCCAATCACGAGGCCCGGACCGTGAAGGAGAACCTGCTGCGCGACTGGGACGGCGAGCTGGTGGCCAGCGACCACCGGTTCGTGCCCGCCGCGGTGTTCACCGACCCGCAGGTCGCGATGGTCGGCTTGAACGAAGCCGAGGCGCGCGCAGCCGGTTTCGACATTGTGGTCAAGGTGCAGGAGTACGGCGACACCGCGTACGGCTGGGCCATGGAAGACACGACGGGCATCGTCAAACTGATCGGTGAGCGCGGCACCGGCCGGATTCTGGGTGCGCACCTGATGGGGTATCAGGCGTCGTCACTGATTCAGCCCCTGATCCAGGCGATGTCGTTCGGGCAGCGAGCACAGGACGTGGCCCGCGGCCAGTACTGGATTCACCCGGCGCTGTCCGAGGTGATCGAGAACGCGCTGCTGGGCTTGGTCTAGCCGTCGGCCGGGCTGAGCCGGGCGGTCCACTTCTCCTCGATGCGGCCCCACCGCCACACCAGCAGCGCCACCACCCAGGTGACGACGAACAGTCCGACGATGCCGAATCCGACGGTGTTCAGGTCGATTCCGCCGATCCAGGCCCAGACGCCACCGGACCAGCCCAACTCCTCGGCCAGCAACCCCAGCAGCTCGACGGTGCCGATCACCAGGGCCACCATGACGGACAGTCCGGTGATGGTGAGGTTGTAGTAGACCTTGCGCACCGGCCGGGCCAGCGCCCAGCCGTACGCCACATTCATGAAGGCGCCGTCGATGGTGTCCAGCAGGCTCATGCCGGCCGCGAAGAGCACCGGTAGACAAAGGATTGCGTACCAAGGCAATCCGGCCGAGGCGCCGGTCCCCGCCAGCACCAGCAGCGCCACCTCGGTCGCGGTGTCGAAGCCGAGGCCGAACAACGCTCCGAGCGGATACATCTGCCACGGCTTGCTGATGGCGCGGGTGAACCGGCGCAGGATGCGGTTCATGAACCCGCGGTTGTTGAGTTGATGTTCGAGCGCGGCCTCGTCGTACTCCCCACGGCGCATCCGCATGAACACCTGCAGGATGCCGACCAGGACAACGACATTGATGGCAGCGATCAGGTACAGGAAGAACCCCGAGACGCCGGCGCCGATGAGCCCGGTATAGCGGTGCAGCGTCGACGAATCGTCCTGCAATGGACCGACGATCGACGTGATGCCCAGCGACAGCAACAGGGCCAGCCCGAACACGATGGTCGAATGCCCGAGGGAGAAGAAGAATCCCACGCTCAGTGGCCGGCCGCCACCGCGGCCGCTCGAGTTGTCGGCCATGAGCTTGCGGGTGGTGTTGTCGATCGCGGCGATGTGGTCGGCGTCGAACGCGTGCCGCAACCCGAGCGTGTACGCGGTGAGCCCGATACCGATGCCGAGCGCCGTCCCACCGACGGTGTGGTGCTCGGGCACGACGACCAGGAGCAGCGTGCCCCAGCCGATGACATGCAGTGCGGCGATGACGCCGAACATCGCCGCCAGCCGCCCCCAATCCTGACCGGACAATGAAAGCCGCATGCGGTTCAGTCTCCCTCAGCCCAGCAGTTCGCGAATGTCGGAGGCGGTGATTGCCGTGCCGAACATGTCGCCGTCGTCGATCACCGCCGCGAACAGCGCGCGCTTGCGCTCCTGCAGCGCGATCACCTTCTCCTCGATGGTGTTCTCGGACACCAGCCGGTAGACGTTCACCGGCCGCTGCTGGCCGATGCGGTGCGCCCGGTCGACGGCCTGCGCTTCGGCGGCCGGGCTCCACCACGGGTCGCACAGGAAGCAGTAGTCGGCCGCGGTGAGGTTGAGTCCGAAACCACCGGCTTTCAGACTGATGAGGAACACCTTGGTCCGCCCGCCGCTGAAGTCGTCGATGGCCTGCGCCCGGCCCCGCGCGTCCACCGATCCGTCGAGATAGCTGTACTCGATCCCGGCCGCGTCCAAGCGGTCGCGCAGGATCGCCAGAAAACCGGTGAACTGGCTGAACACCAGCGCGCTGTGATCCTCGGCGACCAGCTGGTCCAGTTGTTCGATCAGGAAGTCCACCTTCGTGGACCCGGCCTCCATGGTCTCGGCATCGACGAGCCCGGGATGCAGACTGAGCTGCCGCAGCAGGGTGAGCGACCGGAAGATCTGGAAGCGGTTCTTCTCCCACTCCCCCAGCAGCCCGAGCACCTTCTGCCGCTCGCGCGCCAGCCGGGTGTCGTAGATCCTGCGGTGTTTGGCCGACAGCTCGATGGCCAGCACCTGCTCCTGCTTGGGCGGCAGCTCCTTGACGACCTGATCCTTGGTGCGGCGCAACAACACCGGCTTGATCCGGCGCCGCAGCAGCGCGAGGCGACCGGGCTCGCCGTCGGACTCGATGGGCTTGCGGAAGTAGCGCTCGAAAATCTTGGGACTGGGAAACAGGCCCGGCACCGTGATCGACAGCAGCGACCACAGCTCCATCAGGTTGTTCTCCATGGGAGTGCCGGTGATGGCCAGTTTGAACGGCGCATCGAGGCGACGCGCGCACTGGTGCGTCTTGCTGTGGTGATTCTTCACGAACTGCGCCTCGTCGAGAATCATTCCGGCCCAGGCTATTTCGCGGTACTTGTCGTTGTCGATCCGCAGCAGTGTGTAGGTCGTGACGACGATGTCGGCCGCGGCGACCTGCTCGGCGATGGGCACCGCGCCGCGGGCTTCGGTACTCGACACGACGACGGTGGTGAGCCCCGGGGCGAACTTCGCACACTCGGCGGCCCAGTTGGAGGCCACGCTGGTCGGCGCCACGACGAGAAACTTGCCCGCACCCTGCTCGACGGCGCGGCTGATCAGGGCCAGGGTCTGGACCGTCTTGCCGAGCCCCATGTCGTCGCCCAGCACACCGCCCAGCCCGTTGTCCCACAGGAACGCCAGCCAGTTGAGCCCGTCCCGCTGGTAGTCGCGCAGCTCGGCCTGCAGCCCGGCAGGCGCGGGCACGGCGACGGGCGGTTGTGCCGCGGCCAGCCGGGCCATGTTGTCCCGCCACTGCGCCAGTTCCCGGTCGACGACGCCGAGGCCCAGCAGCTCGTCCCACAACGTCGCGTTGAGCGATGCCGCGTTCGCCCGGTCGCCGTCGAGCTCCCCCAGTGCCTGGGCTTCGTCGATCAGCGCCCGCAACCTGAGCAGTTCGGGGGTGTCCAGCCGGAAGTAGACCCCGTTCGACAGCAGCATGTGGGTGGCGCCGAGGGCCAGTTCGGCGATGACGGCGGACAGCGCCACGGGGTGGCCGTCGACATCGATGGTGATGTGCAGGTCGAACCAGTCCTGCGCCGGCGCCTCGTCGGAGGATGCGGTGCCGAAGCCGAGTTGCGCGCCGGCCACCGAGCGACGGAACGCGGCGGCCCGCTCATCGATCTCGACGATGAGCTGTTCGTACCCGGCAAGCTGCGGCAATACCTCGTGGCACAACACCGCGATCTGGGGCAGGGACAGCCGGCGCGACAGCAACAGCGAGGCCAGCGGGTCATCCGCCGCGGACAGTCCCGAAATCAGTTCCAGCGCCGGCGCGATCGCCCGCCACATCGCATCCTCGGCGGCGTTGTCCCGGATACCGCTCGTGCGCGTGACACCCACCGCGTCGAACTCCTGGCGTTGCCCGTTCACCTCGTAGCGGGTGCGCCACTTCACGCGGCCGTCGACATCGTCGGCCGTGATGCTCAGGACGGGCAGCGGCCCCACGATGTCCGGTTCGGCGAACAGCCCTTCCGGCATGTCGACGGCCACCGTCCGGCGCAGCCGCGGCAGCACGTCCACCGCGAACTCGGACAGCGCCTCGGGCGGAATCTGTACCTTCTCGTCGTTCGCAATCAACTTGAGCAGCGTGGGACCGGGTACCGGCGCGAAGGCCCCGAGATGCAGGATGCCGTCCACCAGTTGGTGGATGCCGTGTGGCGTGGGTGCGCCCACCAACCCGACGCCTTCGGGCGCGCGCGGTTCGCCGTCGACGACGAGCACCGTCGACATCTGCGCACCGCCGGTGTCGGAGACGGTGAAGTTCAGCCGCAACTGGACGTCCTTGGCGAGCTCCACCGCCCGGATTCCCGCTCCGGGGACGAGCGTGACGCCGGCCTCGACCGCCAGGTCCAGATCGGCCCAAAAGCTCTGTCCCACAGTGGAAAGCACCAACTGGTCGCTACTGTACGGGTAGTAACCGGGCACGGCGAGCACCAGCGCCCGCAGCGCGCTGTACTGGTCCCGGTCGAACTCACCCGGGTCGGCCGTGTCGAACAGGCGCCGCCAGCTGATGCCGCTCTTGATCCAGTTTCCGCGCTTGCCGACCGTCAACATCCGAAGCGTCGCGATGGGCGTCGTGTGGTACCGGCCCGCCGGCAGCATCCCGAACTCCAGGGCCAACGACTTACCGGCGGCGTCGGTGTCGGCGTCGGTCATCTCGTCCAGCAGGGAACCCAACACCACTTGCCAGCGTTGCGGGGCCGCCCGGTCAGGTGCGCTCGGGATCGCCGCCAACAACAGGGCCACCGCATGCTTGCAATACCGCCCCACCGGGCAGGTGCAGACCGTGTACTCGATCTCCAGGCCGGTGCGGGGACCCGACAACGCCACTTCGACGTCGTAGTACTCGGACTTCGAACCCAGGCACGAGCCGGTGAGCGTGCCGTCGACCGGGTCGTACCTGGCGGCGACCACACGCCCCTGGTTCGCGTAGGTCTCGCCGCGGGCCAGCGTCTGTGCGTTGAAGCCACGAAGCAACTCGTGTGGCGCGAGCGCTAGCCCCGCCGTCGAGTCCGTGCCTTCCATGTCGTCACGATAACGGCCGGGACCGACAGTGGCAGGTCCCGTCGCTTCGCTCGCCCCAGCGGCAGGTCGGTCACCAGGTACTGCTGCGCAGCACGATCTCGTTGGCCACCTGGGCCGTGAACTCTTCGGCACTGCGCCGGCCCATGAGCTCGGACATCCGGAATTCGCCATAGATGAACCGTTGCCCGGCCTGCGCCCGTGCGCGGGCATCGGCGCTCGTTACGACGACGGTGGTGTTGATCTCCACCGGGGGACACCCGTCGCCCGAGTCTCCGGCGGCGCGCGGATGGCTGCCGTCGATGGCCACCAGGGCGGTGAACCGGTCCAGCCGGGTGGCCGCCAGCCGCCAGGCCAGCTCTCCCGCGCCGCCGTCGGCGAACAACAGTGCCCACTTCACCCCGAGCGTATCCAGAATGCCGACAACCGAATTCACGGTCAGCCGGTCATCGGCCCCGATCACCACGGTGCGTAGCGATGCGGTGTGCAGCAATTCGCACAGGGCACCCGTCGCCGGCTTGGTCGTGAGCATGACGACTGTCGTGGCGGCGTCGGGGCCAGACACGTCGACGGTGGCGCCGAAACCGTCGACGGTCGGGATGATTGGCATGACGCCACCGTAGCGAACACCATCGGACCGCCGGTATCGATATTCAGCAGCCGCCACCACCGCCGCAACCACCACCGCCCCCGCAGCCGCCACCACCGCAACTCCCGCCACCGCCGCAGCCACTCGAGCCACCGCCGTCCGAGCACGCGGACCCGCCGGCGTCCCAGCCGCCGCCATCGGACCCGGCGTAGCCGTAGCCGTACGCGCCGGCCGCCCCGGCGCGCCGGCCTGTCCCCGCGCGGCGGCGCGACGGTCGCCGGCCCAGCAGGATGGCCGTGCCGACGATGATCCCCACCATCGCGAAGCACACGATCATCGGGATCCACGAGGAGTCCTTATCGGCGGCAGCTGTCACGACGGAGACCGTCGCCCGGGAGAAATAGGTGTTCGGGTACATCGTGACCTCCTCGTGCCTGTTGATGAGCACATGGTTTCCGCGCACCGGGTCCACCGGAAGACTCCGCGGCCCGCGTCGGGTCTTTCCTTGCACGATCCTCAGATTCAGCGTGAAATCAGCGGGTCCACCCACCGCGCGCCCTACCATCGGCCCATGCGCGTGCTGCTCGTCGAGGACGACCAGGGGGTCGCCGCTGCGCTCGTCGAGTTGCTCGAACAGACCGGGCTCACCGTCACCCACACCACTCGCGGTGACGACGCACTCAATCGCGTCAAGGGCTGCGACCTGGTGTTACTGGATTTGGGCCTGCCCGACATGGACGGGCTGGACGTCCTGCGCACGCTGCGCCGGGCGTCGACCGCGCCGGTCATCATCATGACGGCACGCGACAGCGACGGCGCCGTGGTGCTGGGGCTACGCGCCGGGGCCGACGACTACCTGGTCAAGCCCGTCCGAAAGGCGGTGCTGCTGGCCCGGATCGAGGCCGTCATGCGACGCGTGCAGCGCGGCACCGGTCCCGTCGCGCGGCCGCCCGTGGTGGCCGGCCCGGTGACCATCGATCGCGACCGGCACGAGGTCACCGTGGCCGGCCGGACGCAGGCGCTGACCAAGACCGAGTACCAGATCCTGGCGACGCTTGCCGCCCGTCAGGGCGAGGCGGTCAGCCGCGAAGAGGTGATGCTCGAATGCTGGGGCACCGCGGTGGTGGGCCGCTCACGGTCCCTGGATTTCTTCGTGGGCCAGATCCGGTCCAAGCTGGCCGGAATACCCCTGCACACCGTGCGCGGCTTCGGCTACCGGTTGGACCACTGACGTGGGTCTGCGGGTTCGTGCGCTCCTGATGACGCTGCTGCTCATCGCGACGGCGGCGTTGGCGATCCCGCTGGCCCTGAGCCTGGCCGACCACCGAACCAACGTCCTGCACACCGAACGCGACCGGCAACTGACGACGCTGGCAGACATCGCCGCCGGCGCGAGCGCCCTCGACACCGACCTGGTCGAGCGGTACCACCGCGTGTACGGCGAAGGCGCGTTGATCGTCGACGCGGACGGCCGGACGTTGGCCGGCGCCGGGTTGTCCGTCACCGATCCGGGGGTGACGACGGCCGCGGAGCGCGCGGTGTCCGACGCGCCCGCCGCGCCCCGGACCCGGATCCTGCCGTGGACGCAGCGACCGATTTTGGAGGCCAAGGGAATTCGGCGCAACGGCGAACTGGTCGGGGCCGTGGTCCTGGGCGTCGACCCGGCCGCCGCCGCACACGACATCACCGTGGACTGGTTGTGGATCGCGGCCGGATGCATCGTGTTGCTGGGGGTTGCGGCCGTCACCGCACAGAGTGTGACCCGGTGGGTGCTGCGGCCGCTGGTCGGACTCGAGCGCGCCGTCGAGGACATGACCGGCGGCATCGCCGGCCAGCCGGCTCACGTGTCGGGACCGCCTGAGCTGCGGCGCTTCACGTCGGCGTTCAACGCCATGGCACAGGCGGTACACGCCTCGCTCGACCATCAACGCCGGCTCATCGCCGATGCCTCCCACCAGTTGCGCAACCCGCTGGCGGCCGTGCGGCTCCGGGCCGACACCCTCGAAGACCACGTCACCGACTCGGGGCGCCCGACCTACGAGTCGATGTCGGCGGAGCTGGACCGCCTGGAGAACCTGCTGGCCCAATTGCTCCGCCTGGCGCGCGCCGAGGAGGCCAGTCACAGCCACCGCTCCGGTCTGGCTGCGGCAGTTCATGATTCGACAGATCTGGACAGTGTCGTCGAACAGCGGCTGGACTTCTGGCAAGCCACCGCCGACCCAAACGAGCAGCGACTGCGCTTCGAGACCGCCCACCCGCACCTCGCCGTCCAGATGCCGCGCCACGATGTGGAGCAGCTCTTGGACATCGCACTCGACAACGCGTTGCGCTATTCCGGTACAGGTACCACCGTCACCGTGTCGACGGTGCCCACCGACGCCGGTATCGATCTCACCATCAGCGACAACGGCCCTGGCCTACCCGCCGACGCCGTCCCGCAGGCGGCCAACCGGTTCTGGCGCGGGCACGACGACAGCGAGGGCACGGGGCTCGGCCTGGCCATCGCCACCGAAATCGCCGCCGCCCACGGCGGGTTGGCATCCGTCGGCCGGTCCCCCGACGGCGGTCTCGCGGTCCGCTATCACCTGCCGGCGAGCACATCATGCCCCTGACCCGGCGCGCTTTCCTCGCCTCCTCGGCCGCGACGGTCGTGGCAGCCTGCCTGCCGAACCGCACGCGCGGCACCATCCGGCTGGCCGCGGGAGATCGCGGTGGTCTGTACCTCGCGGTCTGCGAAATCTTCGCCGAGCGCCTCCGGGTCCGGTATCCCGGCATCACGGTCACCGTGCTGCCCACCGCCGGCAGCGTCGACAATCTCGAGCTGCTGCGGTTAGGCCAGGCCGACATGGCGCTCGCCCAGGCAGACGTGGTCGAACAGCAGTTGCGATCCAGGCCGGCTCCCGATGCGCCGCTGGCGGTCGCGCGCGTCTACGAAAACTATGTACAGCTGGTCGTCCCCGACCACTCCGCCATCCGCCAGGTGAATGACCTTGCCGGGCTGAAGGTTTCAACCGGACCGGCCGGCTCCGGCGTCGCGGCCGTCACCACGGTGCTCTTTCGTGCGGCGAATCTGACCGATCGGGTCCGGCGCACCGACATGCGCCTGAACGAGGCAGTAGCCGCGTTGGGCAACCACACCATCGACGCGCTGGTCTGGTCGGGCGGTATCCCGACTCCCGCCATCGCCGAGCTCGACAAGACGTTGCCGTTGCGCATCCTGGACCTGACGCCGTGGGTCGCGCCGATGTCGGAACTGTCGTCCTACCCCTACCTGCTGCTGCGTGCACCGATCGGCGCCTATGTTCCGGCGAGCGTGTACACCATCGGCTCCGCCGATCTGCTGCTGTGCCGGCCCGGCCTGCCGAACCCGCTGGTTGCCGCCGCAGTCGACGTATTGGCCACGGACGCAACCCAACTCATGCCACCCGAAGTCCGCGGTCTGCAGTACCTGCAGCCCCCGTCGATGATCCAGACCGGCCGAACCCCGTTGCACCCCGGCGCCATCGAGGAATACCGCATCCTGCACGGCTGAGCGGGGCCGAAACACCGCCGTAACGCCGGCACCGGTTGGCCAGCGCGAAACCCGGACGCGCCCTATTGTTCTTCAACATCCAGGGGCGCCTAAGGAGGCCGCAGTGCCAGAAGGACACGAAGCACTCACCGAGGACGAGCTGCTACTGGCCAAGCTCGGATACAGCCAGGAACTGCAGCGCTCCTGGTCCGGTTTCAGCAATTTCGCCATCTCGTTCTCGATCATCTCCATCCTCTCGGGGTGCTTCACCTCGTTCGGGCTGGGCTGGAACAACGGCGGACCGGCCGCGATCGCCTGGGGCTGGCCCATCGTCGCGGCGTTCATCCTCGTCATCGGCCTCTGTATGTCCGAACTGGTGTCAGCCTTTCCCACCTCCGGCGGAATCTATTGGTGGGCAGCCAAACTCGGCGGCGCAAAGGCCGGTTTCTATGCCGGCTGGCTCAACCTCATCGGCCTGGTGGCCATCCTGGCGTCCGTGGCCTACGGTTGCGCGACGTTCATCGACCTCACCTTGGGCACCCTCAGCGCCGACTGGCTGGCGGGATACAGCCTCACCCGGACATTCGTCATCTTCGTGGCCATCCTGGGCATCTCGGCGCTGATCAACATCTTCTCCAGCCACCTGCTGGCGATCATCAACAACGTCTCGGTGTGGTGGCATGTCTTCGGCGCGGCCGCCGTCATCGGCATCCTGGTCTTCGTGCCGAGCCACCACGCGAGTTTCTCGGACGTCTTCGCCAAGACAATCAACAACAGCGGCATGTTCGGCGGCGCCACCTCGGGCGCGGGCTGGCTGCTCGTGGTGCTGCCGATCTCGGTGATCCTCACGCAGTACACGATCACCGGCTACGACGCATCGGCCCACCTGTCGGAGGAAACCAAGAGCGCGGCGGGCGCGGCCGCCAAGGGCATCTGGCGGTCCATCTTCTACTCGGCCGTCGGCGGCTGGATTCTGTTGCTGGCCTTCCTGTTTGCGGTGCAGGACGCCGACGGCGTGTCCAAGGGCGGCGGCGCCGTGGCGGTCATCTTCAACCAGGCGATGAGTTCGAACTGGGCGACGGCGGTGCTGTTCATCTCGACAGCGGGCCAGTTCTTCTGCGCTGTCGCCTGCCAGACCAGCGCCTCCCGGATGCTGTTCGCATTCAGCCGCGACCGCGCGGTGCCGGGCCATCGGTGGTGGTCGGAGGTCAACAAGCACCGGGTGCCGACACACAGTGTCACGATCACCGCGGTCGTGGCCGCCGCACTGACCCTGCCGGCCCTGGTCAAGGTCGACATCAACGGCACGCCCACGCCCGTCGCGTTCTACGCCGTGGTCTCCATCGGGGTCGTCGGGGTGTACCTGTGCTTCGCGGTGCCGATCTACTACCGCTGGCGTGCCGGCGATGAATTCGAAACGGGCAGTTGGAATCTGCGCGGCCACCACCGCTGGATGGCGCCCGTCGCGCTCGCCGAGATCACGATCACCTCGATCATCGCGATGTTCCCGACATCGCTGGGCGGGGTGCCGTGGGACCCGGGTTTCGAGTGGAAGTTCGTGAACTACACGCCGTTGCTGGTCGGCAGCGTCCTGTTGTTGCTCTACATCTACTGGCACGTGTCGGTGAAGAACTGGTTCACGGGCCCCATCAAGCAGGTCGAGGAGCCGCTCGATCCCTTGGAGCCGGTGGGCGAACCGGGCTGATCACGGGAGCAGGCTGCCGGTGATGACGGGCCGGGCCGGCGCACCGGATTCGACCAGTTCCAGCACCGCGCCGACGTCCACATGTGCGGCGAGCAGATCGGCCATCACGTCGAGCTGCGCGTCGCGCAGGCCGGCGACGTTCACGTCGTCGGCCACCACGAAACCGTCCTTGCCGCAGGCAGCCGCGACCTCGGCGAGCCAGGTGCGGCGTACGGCGTCGTTGTCCAGCAGTCCGTGCCAATGGGTGCCGTACACCTGACCCCGCCGGATGCCGACGCCCAGCCAGTCCGGCTCCGCGCACCGCGCGACCCGGCCGTGGTGAATCTCGTAGCCGTACAACGGGGTGTCCCAGTGCTTCAGGGTCTTGTCGGCGTCGAACTCGATATCGGCATCGAGCAGCCCCAGACCGGCCACCCGGCCCGCGCCGGATTCGACGGTGTCGTGGATCGTCGTGCACAGCATCTGGAACCCGCCACAGACGCCCAGCACCGCGCGGCCCGATGCGGCATGTGCCACAACGGCTTCCGCGAGTCCCCGGTCGCGCAGCCATGTCAGGTCGGAGACCGTCGCCTTGCTGCCGGGCAGCACCACCACGTCGGCGCCGGCCAGCTCGGCCGCGGTGTCGACCCAGCGGACGTGCACACCCGGCTCGCACGCCAGGGCTTCCACATCGGTGGAGTTCGAGATCCGGGGCAGCCGGACCGCGGCGACGGTCAGTGTCTGCGCGCCCCGCGGGGCGGTCGGCCGTCCCAGCTGTCCACGCGGCGTGACCGACAGCGAATCCTCCGCATCGAGCCACAGGTCGTCGCAGTACGGGATCACGCCGTACGTCGGGCGTCCGGTGAGCGATTCCAGTTGCCGCAGACCGGGTTCCAGCAGCGCCCGGTCGCCGCGGAACTTGTTGACCAGGAAACCGGCGATCAGTTTCTGATCTGCAGGCTCGAGCACCGCCACCGTGCCGTACAGGTGTGCCAGCAGCCCGCCTCGGTCGATGTCGCCGACGACGACCACCGGCAGGTTCGCGGCGCGGGCCAGGCCCATGTTGGCCACGTCGGTCGCGCGCAGGTTGATCTCGGCCGGCGAGCCCGCGCCCTCACAGATGACCACATCGAATTCGCTTCGCAACGAGGCCAATTCGTCGGCCACGACGCCCGCCAGCTGGGTCCGCCGGGTGAAGTAGTCGCCCGCCGCCACCGTGCCGGAGACGACGCCGCGCACCACGAGCTGCGACGTGCGGTCCCCGCCGGGCTTGAGCAGAATCGGGTTGAACCGCACGCTCGGCGCCAGCCCGGCCGCGCGGGCCTGCATTGCCTGGGCCCGGCCGATCTCGCCGCCCTCGACCGTGACGGCCGAGTTGTTGGACATGTTCTGCGCCTTGAACGGCGCAACCCGCACGCCCTTGCGCGCCAGCAGCCGGCACAGGCCGGCCACTACCATCGACTTACCGGCGTCCGACGTCGTCCCGGCGACCAGCAGCGCCCCGCCGGTCACGTCAGGGCAGGGTCAGGATTTCGGCGCCGTCGTCGGTCACCACAAGGGTGTGCTCGAACTGCGCCGTCCACTTCTTGTCCACGGTCGCGACGGTCCAGTCGTCGTCCCAGATCTCGTAGTCCAGCGAGCCGAGGTTGATCATCGGCTCGATGGTGAAGGTCATGCCCGGCTCCAGCACCGTCTCGACCTCGGGCTTGTCGTAATGCAGCACGATCAGTCCGTTGTGGAACGTCTCGCCGATGCCGTGCCCGGTGAAGTCACGAACCACGTTGTAGCCGAACCGGTTTGCGTACGACTCGATGACCCGGCCGACGACCGAGAGCTGCCGTCCCGGCTTGACCGCCTTGATGGCCCGCATGGTGGCCTCATGGGTGCGCTCGACCAGCAGCCGGTGCTCCTCCGACACGTCACCGGCCAGGAAGGTGGCATTGGTGTCGCCGTGCACGCCGTCCTTGTAGGCCGTGACGTCGATGTTGACGATGTCACCGTCCTCGATAACCGTCGAATCGGGGATGCCGTGGCAGATGATCTCGTTCAGCGACGTGCAGCAGGACTTGGGAAAACCCTTGTAGCCCAGCGTAGACGGGTAGGCGCCGTGGTCGAGCATGTATTCGTGCGCCACCCGGTCCAAGTGGTCGGTCGTGACGCCGGGCGCGACGGCCTTGCCGGCCTCGGCGAGCGCCTGCGCCGCGATGCGGCCGGCGACGCGCATCTTCTCGATCACCTCAGGGGTCTGCACCCAGGGCTCGCTGCCTTCGCGCACCGTCGGCTTCCACGCGTACTCCGGGCGCGGGATCGACTTGGGCACCGGCAGGGTGGGAGAGACCTCGCCGGGGCGAAGCGCGGTTCGAACAGACATCGTCCCAGCTTAGCGAGTGCGGCTAACTTCGGTCGCCGCGCCCGAACAAGCCCCGGCGCGGTCCGCGGATGTCGACCGATCCGAAGACCACCCGCCCGGTCAGGATGACGTGCGGAGTGCCGTCGGCGGGCGCGTCCTTGCGATGGTCGGTGGCACTGCCGACGGCCACCTCGACGTCGTCGATGGAGGCGCTGGCACCGTCGGGCAGCCGCAGGTCCAGCGAGCTGAACTTGAGATCGAGTTCGATGACCACGATGGGCCCGCCGAACCGGGCCCGGGTCAGGTCCAGGTCGATGGAGCCGACGCGCCGGACCAGCGCGAGCCGGGTCGGCACGACCCACTCACCCTGCCGCTTGAGCGACCCCATGACACCGCGCAGCTCGACGCGGTCGGCCGAGCCCGTCACGATGGCGTTGGGCGCGGGCAGGTCGCCGACCAGGACGGCCAGCTCGGCCTGCTGCCGGGCGAGGGCGACCAGCGCGGACCGCTCGGAGAACTCGTCCATGTCGATGAGCCCGAGGGCCACCGCGTTGTGCAGCCGCCGGAGCGTGCCGTTGCGGTCGGCGTCGGAGACGCGCAGGACCGCGATCTCGTCGCTGTTGGTCACCCAAACAGGTTACTCAGGCCAGGTAATCGGGTGGCAGTCCCTTGAACATGTCCCGGCACATGCGCACCGCGGTCTCCGACCCACCGCCACCGACGATCAGGGCCGCGAAGGCCATGTCACCGCGGTACCCGGCGAACCACGCATGCGAACCACCCGAGAACTCGGCCTCACCGGTCTTCCCGCGGACGTCGCCGCTGGCGTGCAGATCCTTGGCCGTGCCGCTGGTCACCACCAGCTGCATCATGGGCCGCAGGCCGTCGACCATCTTCGGGCTGATCGGCGCGGTGTTGCCGGTGACCGTTGTCGGGCGGCCCTCGATGAGCTGCGGGAGCGGGGTCTTGCCGGCCGCGACGGTGGCCGCCGCGAGCGCCATCCCGAACGGGCTCACCACGACCTTGCCCTGACCGAAGCCGTCCTCGGTGCGCTCCGCCAGGTTCACCGTGGGCGGCACCTTCCCGGTGACGGTGTCGATGCCCGCGACCTGGTAATCGGCGCCGATGCCGTACTGGGCCGCCGCGTTGGTCAGAGCCCGCGGCGCCATCCGGCTGGCGAGCTCGGCGAAGGTCGTGTTGCACGAGTTCGCGAAAGCGCGCGACATCGGCACCACCCCCAGATCGAACCGGTCGTAGTTCGGGATGGTGCGATGCCCGATGTCGATGGTGCCCGGGCACCCCAGGAGGGTGTTGGGTCCGGCCATGTCCGATTCGATGGCGGCACCGGCGGTGACCATCTTGAACGTCGACCCGGGCGGGTACAGGCCCATGGTGGCGGTCGGGCCGTCGGCGTCGGCTGCCGCGTTCTGGGCCACCGCCAGGATTTCTCCGGTCGACGGCTTGATCGCGACGATCATCGCCTTGCGGCCCACCATGTTCACCGCGTCCTGGGCGGCGTTCTGCACGTTGCGGTCCAGGCTGATGGTGATCGACGGGGCCGGCTTACCCGGTACCTCGTTCAGCACGTCGATGTCGGCGCCGTTCTGGTTGACGCTGACGACGCGCCAGCCGGGCTGGCCGACCAGCTGATCGGCCACCTGCTTCTTGACCTCGGTGACGATGGCCGGCGCGAACCGCGGATCGGTGGGCACCATCTCCGGTTGCGGGGTGATCACCACGCCCGGCAGGTGACCGAGCGCACCCGACACCTTGTCGTTGTCCTCGCGGCGCAGGGTGATCAGGTTCAGCGGCCCGGTCGACGAGCTGGCCTGCTCGGCGAGCCGCTGGGCGTCCATGGTGTTGTCGAACTGCCGGAGGACATCGGCGACCACGCGGGCGGTCCGCATCAGCTCGCCCGCCGCGGAACGCGCGTTGAGCGCGTAGTTGTAGTGGTACCCCGGTACCAGAACATTGGTGCCGCCGAGTTCGTTGACCGAGGCGCGGATCGGTTGGTCGGCGCGCAGCTGGAAGCTCTGGTGCTCCCCCAGATTGGGATGCAAATCCGTGCTGCCCCAACGGACTTGCCACCGGCCGTCCTGCCGAATCATGTTGAGCTGTCCGGTGTAGGCCCAGGTGCGGTCCTTGGGCAGGTGCCAGGTGTACCGGTAGGTGATCTTGCCGGTGTCCTGGGTGTACTTGGAGCCGAGTACCTGCGCGTCGAGCTTCGTCGCCTGCAGGCCCGACCAGGCCTGATTGATCGCGGTACGGGCCTCGTTGGGCTTGTCGGACAGGTCGGCGGCGGCACCGGTGTCGCCGCGGCCGAGCGCGGCGAAGAACGCCTGCGCGGTGGGCTCGGGGCCGTTGGGCTTCGGGGTGCAGGCCGTCATCGCTCCTGCGACCGCCACCACCGACAACAACGCGGCCGAGCGTGAAACGGATGATGTGTGCGTTGCCATTGGGGCTGATGTTAGAAGTGTGACCAGCCCGCGGCACGGAGGCACACCGAGATGTAACCGTGACAGTTTTGTGAGATCCGCGTGAGACCGGATCGCAAGTGGTCAGTCCAACAGGACCGTGGCGTAGGTGCCCAACTGACCGAACCCGATACGCCGGTAGATCGCCCGGGCCGGGGCGTTGAAGTCGTTGACGTAGAGGCTGGCGGTCCGCCCGCTGCGCAGCACCGCCGCCGCCAACGCCGCGGTGCCCGCAGCGCCGAGACCGCGGCCACGCCAGTCCGGATGCACCCACACGCCCTGGATCTGACCGACCCGCGAGGTCTGGGCGCCGATCTCGGCCTTGAACACGACCTGGCCGTCCTCGAACCGCGCCCAGGCGCGGCCCGCGGCGATCAACCCTGCCAGCCGCCGGCGGTAGCCGCGGCCGCCGTCGCCCATGCGCGGGTCGACCCCCACTTCGCCGATGAACATGTCCACTGCCGCAACGACATACGCGTCCAACTCGTCCATCCGGACCGGACGCACGGCGGGATCGACCGGGCACTGCGGCGCGTCGGACAGGGTGAGCAGCGGCTGACAGTCCCGGACCTCGCGGGCCGGGCCCCACACCTGGGCCAACTGCTGCCACATCGGCAGCACCAGCTCGGCGCGGCCCACCAGCGACGAACACCGCCGCGGCGCACTCATCACCTTGTCGGCGAACACCATCATGTCGGCCGCCGTGCCCCGCATCGGGATCAGATTCACCCCGGCGAAGCACAGCGACTCGGTGGGCTGGCTACGGGTCCACAGCTCGCCCCCGATGGCCACCGGATCGAGGCCGTGGTCGCCCACGCGGGCGGCCACCATGCAGGTGCCGACAGGATCCTCGTCGAAGACCTGCTGCACCTGGGCGACCTCGCGCACCACTGATATCCGGCGCGCATCTGCGATCCGGAACAGCGGAGGTGCCGACATTCACCGACCTTCTGCGAGTGTGACCTGGTTTGCTATTTGCGTCCGTGCGTGACCGCAGTCACAAGACTGTGCTCAGCTTACGGTTACGACGGGCGAACCGCTCGCATCGGTTCCCGACTCGGCGGCGATTCGCATCGCCTCTTCGATCAGGGTCTCGACGATCTGCGACTCGGGCACGGTCTTGATCACCTCGCCGCGCACGAAAATCTGGCCCTTGCCGTTGCCGGACGCCACGCCGAGGTCTGCCTCGCGCGCCTCACCCGGCCCGTTGACGACGCAACCCATCACCGCGACGCGCAGCGGCACGTCGAGCCCGTCGAGGCCCGCCGACACCGCGTTCGCCAGCTTGTAGACGTCCACCTGGGCGCGGCCGCATGACGGGCACGACACGATCTCCAGGCCGCGCGGCCGCAGGTTCAGCGACTCCAGGATCTGGTTGCCGACCTTGACCTCTTCGACCGGGGGCGCGGACAGGGACACGCGGATGGTGTCGCCGATGCCCTCGCTCAGCAGCGCACCGAACGCGACGGCGCTCTTGATGGTGCCCTGGAACGCCGGACCGGCCTCCGTCACGCCGAGGTGCAGCGGGTAGTCGCACTTGGCAGCCAGCTGACGGTAGGCCTCGACCATGATCACCGGGTCGTTGTGCTTGACGCTGATCTTGATGTCGCCGAAGCCGTGCTCCTCGAACAGCGAGGCCTCCCACAGCGCCGACTCGACGAGCGCCTCCGGCGTGGCCTTGCCGTACTTCTCGAGCAGCCGCGGGTCCAGGGAGCCGGCGTTGACACCGATGCGGATCGGGATGCCCGCGGCACCGGCGGCCTTGGCGACCTCCTTGACCCGGCCGTCGAATTCCTTGATGTTGCCCGGGTTCACACGCACCGCGGCGCAACCGGCGTCGATGGCGGCGAAGATGTACTTGGGCTGGAAGTGGATGTCGGCGATCACCGGGATCTGACTGTGCCGGGCGATCTCGGCCAGCGCGTCGGCGTCCTCCTGCCGCGGACAGGCCACGCGGACGATGTCGCAACCCGACGCCGTCAACTCGGCGATCTGCTGCAGCGTGGCGTTCACGTCGTGGGTCTTCGTGGTGCACATCGACTGCACCGCGATCGGGTAGTCACTGCCGACGCCGACGTCGCGCACCATCAGCTGACGGGTCTTACGGCGCGGCGCGAGCGTCGGCGGTGCCGGCGGCTCACTTCCAACGCCCGGCATGCCCAAACCGATGGAGGTCATCACGGTCTCCTACTGGAAAAGTCGAATGGGGTTCACAAAGTCTGCCGTCACGGTCAACAGCATGTAGCCGCCGACCACCACCAGCACCACATAGGTGGCCGGCATCAGCTTCAGGTAGTTCACCGGCGCCGCGGCGACTTTGCCGCGGGCCGCGCGAATCATGTTGCGGATCTTCTCGAAAGTCGCCACCGCGATGTGGCCACCGTCGAACGGCAGCAACGGCAGCAGGTTGACCGCTGCCAAGACAAAGTTCAGCTGCGCCAGGAAGAACCAGAACATCACCCAGATGCCGTGTTCGACGGTCTCCCCGCCGATCCGGCTGGCGCCCACGACGCTGATCGGGGTCTCCTTGTCGCGCTCGCCGCCGGCGATCGAGTGGACCAGCGCGCCGATCTTCGTCGGAATCTTCGCCAAGGACTTGCCCAGCTCGACGGACAGGTCGCCGGTGAAGGTGAACGTCGCGGGCACGGCGGTCAGCACGTTGTACTGCGTCGGTCCCGGCTGCGGCGCCGCGGTCACGCCGATGGCGCCCACCTGTGTCGCAGTCGCGGCTTCCTTGTCCGTGAATCGCTGCGTCTGTTCGATGTTGACGGTGGTGGTGAGCGTCTGGCCGCCGCGTTCGTAGACGACCGGGACGGCGCCGCTCATGCCGCGGATTGCTTTCGCCATCTCCTCGAACGTGCTCACCGGCTTGTCACCGACCTTGACCACGGTGTCCCCGGCCTTCAGGCCCGCCGCCGCGGCGGGTCCGGCGCCCGGGTGCGGGCACGGCCCGAACAGGTTGTCACCTGTCTTCGCCACCTGCGGGGCCACACAAGCGGTCTCACCGATCACGGCGCTGGTCGGTGCGTGCAGGTCCGGCAGGCCCCACGCCACCGCGATGCCGTAGATCAGCACCAGGCCGATGATGATGTTCATCGCAGGCCCGGCGAACAGCACCGCGACGCGCTTCCAGACCTTCTGCTTGTACATCGCGTAGGGCTCGTCCTGCGGCGCGATCTCGTCGACCGACGTCATGCCCGCGATGTCGCAGAAGCCGCCCAGCGGGACGGCCTTGATGCCGTACTCGGTCGAGCCGAGCCGGTTGGGCCGGTGCGTGGACCACAGCGTCGGGCCGAAGCCGACGAAGTACCGCCGCACCTTCATCCCGGTGGCCCGGGCCACCCACATGTGGCCGCACTCGTGCAGGGCCACCGATACCAGCAGACCCAGCGCAAAGAGCGCGATGCCGATCGCATACATCATCGGGCGGGCACGACCTCCTGTGCGACGATGCGCCGCGCCCGGTCCCGGGCCCAATCCTGCGCATCAAGTACGTCATCCACGGTACTGGGTTCGGCGGCCCATTGATCCGCGGCGCCCAGCACATCAGCAACGGTCCGCACGATCGCCGGGAACCTGATCCGGCCGTCGAGGAACGCGGCTGCCGCCTCTTCGTTGGCCGCGTTGTACACCGCGGTCAGGCAACCGCCACGGGTGCCGGCCTCCCGGGCCAGCCGGACCGCCGGGAAGACGTTGTCGTCCAGCGGCTCGAACTCCCAGGTCGACGCCGTGGTCCAGTCGCAGGCCAGGGCGGCTCCGGGCAACCGGGCCGGCCAGCCGAGCGCCAGCGCGATGGGTAGCTTCATGTCGGGCGGGCTGGCCTGCGCCAGCGTCGAGCCGTCGGTGAAGGTGACCATCGAATGCACGATGGACTGGGGGTGCACCACGACGTCGATGCGGTCATAGCCGATGCCGAACAGCAGGTGGGTCTCGATGAGCTCGAGCCCCTTGTTGACCAGCGACGCCGAGTTCAGCGTGTTCATCGGCCCCATGGACCAGGTCGGGTGGGCACCGGCCTGCTCGGGGGTGACGTCTTCGAGGTCTTTGGCCGCCCAGCCGCGGAACGGGCCGCCCGACGCGGTGAGCACCAGCCTGGCCACTTCGTCACCGGTGCCGCCGCGCAGGCACTGGGCCAGCGCCGAATGCTCGGAGTCGACCGGCACGATCTGACCGGGCTGCGCCGCCTTGAGCACCAGCGGTCCGCCCGCGACGAGCGATTCCTTGTTCGCCAGGGCAAGTCGGGCACCCGAGTGCAGCGCGGCCAGCGTCGGCTTCAAACCGAGCGCGCCGACCAGAGAGTTCAGGACGACGTCGGCCTCGGTCTCTTCAACGAGTCGGGTTGCCGCGTCGGGCCCGCGGAAGGTGGCCTCGACCGCAGCGTCCGGGTCGGCCACCGCGATGTTGGTGACACCGGTCTCGGCGCGCTGCCGGGCGAGCAGCTCCGCGTTACCGCCGCCGGCCGCCAGGCCGACGATCTCGAACCGGTCGGGGTTGGCGGCGATCACCTCCAGGGCCTGGGTACCGATCGACCCGGTACTGCCGAGCACCAAGACTCGTAGCCGCTCACTCACGTCTCTATTGTGCCGCCCCTACCGGGCTTCAGCGTCGGTGGTGGCACATCCGGTTCGGCAATGACCGAGCACGGCGACACTGCGAAGCGTCTCAGGCAGGCACGGTCGTGGCGCGCCGGATGGTGATGTCGCCCGATGCGGTCCGGGCGTGGACGGCCAGCCGCCGATCGTCCCTCTCGGGACCTGCGGCAGGAGTCAGATCACTGTGCACGGTCCCGGATCGGCTGTCCAGATCGAGGTTCGCGGCGGTCCCCTGCGGGACGCCGACCTCGACCTCTCCGCTGGCGGTCGCGGTCGACAGCGATCCCGACTCGGCATCCGTCACGGTCAGCGACCCGGAGGCGGTGCGGCTGTGCACGGTCCCCCGGAGCGTCCCGACGGTCGCCGAGCCACTGGCCGCCTGGAACTTCAGGCCGCCGTCGAGGTCATCGATCGACACTTCCCCCGAGGCGGTGGATACGTTCGCATTGCCCAGCAGTCGGCGGACCGCGACATCACCGGAAGCGGTGGCGGCCTTGATGTTTCCCTCAACAGCGGCGAGCGAGGCGCTGCCGCTGGCGGCGTCGAACCGGCAGTCGGCGACGGTTCCGTCGACCCGCAGGTCCGCTGACGACACCGCGACGGTGAGCCGGGACAGCGTCGGCAACGCGATGTCGACGCTGACCGCACCGCGCGACAGCGACAGCAGCTTCTTGCCGACGGTCACCGTCAGCGCGCCGTTGGCGAAGTCGATGTGGGCCTGTTCGGCGGCCCGGATATCGGCAGCCCGCAGCGGATCACGCGGCGTGACGCGCACTTCGGTATCGGCCCGGTCGGCGGCGGCTATGCGCACCGAGCCGGCGCCGAGTTCGATCGAGGCGACGATGGGGCCGGGCGTGGGAAATGTTCGCACTGTTCTCTCCAATCGGTGGATGGGTTTCCTGTGGTTCGGCGTCGTCAGCGGACCCAACCAGTGACGACGCCGCCACGCTTTCGGTCACGCGACGTCGACCCGCCGAGCGCGGCGCCGACCGCACGAACCAGCCAGGCGTTGACCGACAGGCCATCGCGCCGGGCGGCGGCGTCCACACCGCCGCGCAACCCCTCGGGCAAGCGAAGGGTCACTCGCCAGGTCCCGCCGTCATCAGGCGCGGCGATGGCGCCGTCGGCATCCGCCACAGCCGACGGAACGGGTTCGGTATCGGCTTGCGCTCCGGTCACCACGAATTCCGGGTCGCGGCCCCGCAGGCGCACGTCGACCGACGCGGGGGCCAGCTCGCGGGTGATGTGCTCTGCCGCTTCCGAGAGCGCCTCGAGCAAGGCCAGCCGCAGGGCGGACTCCAGTGGCGCAGTGAGCCGTTCGGCGAGTTCAGCCGCCTCCTCGCCGCCGGCTGCGACGGCGATTTCCAGCTCCAGCCGAACCCCGTCGACATACGGTTGCAGATCCATGACACCAATATGACACCACTATGATGTCATCGCAAGCGTCATTCCCGTGCCACGCTCAGGTGGGTCGCCTCAACAAGCACGGTGACAACGTGGCCACCGACAAATACGACCGAGCGTCGTATGTAAGAATGTCGGCAATCCACCGGATCGTTAAGGAGTAGCCGTGGCCACCACCGAGGTCGAACGAAGCACCGGCGTCGATGTCGAGGACGTCCCCTCTGCCGAGTGGGGCTGGTCCAAGATGAACCGCGCCGTGATTCAGGCCGGTGGCATCCTGTCCGCCATCTTCCTGCTGGTGATGCTGCGCGGTAACCACGTCGGCCACGTCGAGGACGCCTGGCTGATCGGCTTCGCCATCCTCCTGCTGGTCATCGTCGTGCGCGGCTGGTGGCTGCGTCGTCGCGGCTGGATCCGCTGAACTCAGCCTTCACGACAAAGGCCACGAACTCCGGTGAGTTCGTGGCCTTTGTCGTCGACGGGTCCTAGGCGGCGGGCTCCGGCGCCTGCTCGGGCTCGCGGTGCCTCTTGTCCGAATGGAAGAACGTGACGAGTGTCGTTGCGCCGCAGATAATTCCGACTGTGCCGATGAGTTGCGGGCCGGTGATGCGGTCGGCCAGCCCGCCGCCAACGGCCGCCCCGATCATGAATGACGACAGCAGGGCGAGATAACCGAGCCAGTCGTAGACGGTGCCCTTGCCGCAGATGTGACGTTCGAGCCCCTGGCCCAGCTTGACGACCGTTCCGGTGACGTAGCTGAGCGGTACCGCCACTTCACCGTTCTTGACGAAGCTGGTGTTCAGCGCGCCCACCGAGAAACAGATGATGAGGATTCCGGTGAAGTTGACGTCCTCGTAGTACCAGCCGTCTTCATAGAGCTCGACCACGGACGCGACCAACAGGCCGAAGGTCACCAGGGCCGTGGCCCCGTGCGGATGGTTCTGCCAGTACCGGCGCCGCAGGAACGAGGCCACGAAGACCCCCGCCAGGAAGCAGGCCATCAACCACAACGCCGCCTGTGGCCCGGCTCCGGATACTTTCTGCCGTTCCGCGACGTCGAACCAGCCGAGTACGGCGCGTTCGGTGTTGCCCGTCATGAAGGTGACGAAGTATCCGGCACTGTGCAGGAACGCGACCGCGCCGATCATGCCGGCCAACCACGACAGCAGCCACGACAACCGGGCCTCCGGTCCGATGGCGGCTTCCTTGCTCACAACCCTGTCTGGCGACTGCTCATCCACCGGCACATTATGTACGGCCGGATCGGCGGACGGCCCCGATCAGACCGGCACCGTCACCGGTCTTGCGGCCGGCAGGTGAAGCCGAGGCGGAACTTGCCGATCTGGATTTCGTCACCATTGGTGAGCGGCAGGGCCTGTACCGGGGTCCCGTTCACATAGGTGCCGTTGAGGCTGCCCGCGTCGACGATCCAGTATTCGTCGTCCAGCCAACGGATTTCGGCATGGTGCCGGCTGACGGTGATGTCATCGAGAAACACGGCGCTGTCGGGGTGTCGGCCGGCGGCGACGACGTCGTCGGCCAGCAGGAACTGGCCGCCGGGTCCCGGGCCGCGATTGATCACCAAGACACCCGAGCCCGGGCGCACCTCGGACGCCTTCTGGTGGACGGCAACGTCGTCGCCGAGGCGTGCGTCGTCGGTCAGACTCATATCGGGTTTCCTTTGCCTGGATGGGTTTTCGAAGCGCTACGGGCGGTATGGCTGCGGGCGTGGGCGATGGCATCGTCCAAGTTCTCGATGAGATGGTTCTCGTGACGCAGGGAGTCGATGATGCCCACGCCCGCGAGGAGGTCCCGGTGCTCGGGCCTGACCCCTTTGATGATCACGGTGATGCCCCGCGCCTCGAGGTCTTCGACGATCTGCGTCAGGGTGTGCGCGCCCGTGGCGTCGAGCATGCCGAGCTGCGACAGCCTGATGATGACGACGGATGTCTCGGGGTGGTTGCCGTCGGTGATCGCGGTCGAAATCCGTTCGGCCGCACCGAAGAACATCGCGCCGTCGAGCCGCAGCAGGGCGATGTGCTCATCGCCGGGCGTATAGGGCCCCGGCAGTTCCTCTCGCGTGACGCTGCTGCGCCGGGCCAGCGCGCCCAGCGCGAACAGTGCCGTGGCGGCGATGCCGATCTCGACGGCCTCGATCAGGTCGAAGCAGACGGTGACCGTCGCGGTCAGCAGAAATGTCACCGCATCCGAACGCGTGGACCGCAGAATCCGGGTGACGGTGTGCGGCGAGATCATCCGGAACGCCGTCACCATCAACACCGCCGAGAGCGCCGCCAACGGGATGGTCCCCACCAGACCGCTGATCAGGTACACCACGGCGAGCAGCACCAGCGAGTGCACGATGGCCGCGAGGCGGGTGCGCGCGCCGGAACGCACATTGACCGCGGTGCGGGCGATGGCCCCGGTGGCGGGCATGCCGCCGAAAACCCCGGAGGCGACCGACGCCAGTCCCTGCCCCACCAGTTCCCGGTTCGGGTCGTAGGGCCCGGTCGGGGACATCGTCGCCGCGACCCGCGCCGACAGCAGTGACTCGATGGCGGCAAGTGCGGCGATGGCCAGTGCCGCACCGAACAGCGAGTGCAGCACCGCCAGGTCGGCGTGCGGCCAGACGGGAGCGGGCAGCCGCGACGGCAGTGCCCCGATCCGCATGGCGGACAAGCCGGTACCGGCCACCAGCGCGGTCGCGGCGACAACAGCCACCAGCGACGCCGGCACCGCCGGGTGCAGTCTGGGCAGCACGATCATCAGGACCGCCACCAGCGCGGTGACGAGCAGAGCCGGCCGGGCCGCACCCGTGTCGATGTGCGAGACGACGATGCCCGCAGCCACCAGCGGGGACCGTCCGGCGGGTGCCGCCTGCCCGAATGCCGCCGGCACCTGTTGCAGAAAGATGATGGCGGCGATACCGAGGGTGAATCCTTCGATCACCGGCCACGGGATGAACGTCACCGCACGCCCGACGCCGGTGACGCCGGCCACCACGACGATGACCCCGGCCAGGATGGTGACCGCGGCGACGCTGCCCAGTCCGTACTGCGCCACGATCGGCGCCAGCACGACCGTCATCGCCCCGGTCGGCCCGGACACCTGGACATGCGACCCGCCGAACACCGCCGCGACCAGTCCTGCCACGACAGCGGTGACCAGACCGGCCGCCGCGCCGACCCCTGAGCTGATACCGAACGCCAGCGCGAGCGGCAACGCGACCACCCCGACCGTCACCCCGGCGAGGACGTCGCGCCGCCACGAGTGCCCCAGGCCGGCGTAGTCCGCGCGCGACGGCAGCAACCCGGTGATGCGGTCAGCGGCGAGCGTGGTCATCGGCTGGTACCGATCGGCGGCAGCGAGCCGACGGCGTCGAGCTGATCACGTTGGGCGGCAAGGGTATCAGCGAGGAAGGTGCGCGCGATGAGCAGCAGTTCGGCGATCTTCGGATGGGCCAGCGTGTAGTACACCGCGTTGCCGGCCCGATACCCGCTGACCACGTGATGACGCTTGAGCACCGCCAGGTGCTGGGACAGCAGCGTCGGCTCGATATCGCTGGCCGCGAGGATGTCGCTCACGGGCGTCGGACCCTCAGAGGTCGACAGGATCTCCAGCACCCGGATGCGCGCCGGATGCGCCAGCGCCTTGAAAAGGTTCGCCTTGATCTCGTACAGCGGCCGTTCGGGACCGTCGAGCACGCTGTCGACCATCTGCCGCACCCCTAATTGATGGATTGAAGAAATTCTCAATCCATCATAGCGGGTCGGACCGATCCCCTGGATCAGCTTCCCCCAGACAACCCACAGGCTCGCGCAGCGAAATATTGTGGGCTGGGTAACATTCGCGACATGACCGTAGCCGACAACACGATCGACCTGGGCGATCAAGCTTCCTTCACCGGCTTACGGGCGCTGGGCCGCGGCCCGCTGATCCAATACACCTGGATCTACGAACATCCGGTCGACCTGGATGGCCTGCGCCGCCTGCACCGCAATCTGGGTAGCGGCGGCCTGCTGGGCCGCCGGATCGAACGGTCGCCACTGCCGTTCGGCCGCCACCGGTGGGTCCGCTCCACCGGACCGGTCGACCTCGACGTCGCTCCCGGGACCCGGACCGTCGCCGAGGTCAACGACTGGGTCAACGAACGCGGCTACATCCCCGTCGACCCCGAACACGGCCCCCCGTGGCACCTCGGCGTGCAGCAACTCGAAGGCGGCGGCGCGGCGGTGTCGCTCGTGGTGTCGCACACCGTCGGTGACGGCCTGGCCATCGCCGAAGCCGTCGCCGACGCGGTCAACGGGTCGCCGCGCGATCTCGGCTACCCGATCGCCGGCGCCCGCACCCGGCGCGACGCGCTGCGCGAAGACCTCCGCCAGACGGTGCGCGCGGTGCCCAGTTGGTTCAAGGCCGTCGTCGGCGCCGCCAAGATCGCCCGCGACCAGAAGGGCGACCTTGCGGCGTCGGCCAAATCGGTGAGCGCGCCGGTGTCCAGCGGGATCACCACGCCGGTGACGCCACCGTTCGTCACCGTCCACGTCGGGATCGAGGAGTGGTACCAGCGCGCGAAAGCCCTCGGCGGCACGAGCAACGTCCTGTTCGCCGCGCTCGCCGCCCGGGTCGGGCAGGTGGTGGGCCGGCTGGGCGACGACGGCCGGGCCATGCTCTCGTTCCCCGTCAACATCCGCACCGAAGGCGACACCCGGGGCAATGCGCTCAGCACCATCACCGTGATGGCGGATCCCGAGAAGGTCAGCACCGACCTGTCCGAGCTGCGCGGCGACATCAGACGCGAACTGGCCGGCGTCGACGAGTGGACCCGGATGATGCTCACGCCGCTGCCCCTCACTCCCCTGGTGCCGAAGTTCGCGGTGCGGCGCCTGGAGAAGATGGTGCTCAAGGTCGGCAAGCCCATCGGCTGCTCGAATCTCGGCGTGTTCCCGCCCGCGTTCAACCGGCCCGACGGCACCGACGCCGACAATTTCCACGCCCGCCTGGTCGAGCCGGGCCTGACACCGGTGGACCTCGAACGCCTGAACGGCCACCTTTTCCTGGTGTTGTGCCAGACGCCGACGTCGATCATCGTGACGGTCACCGCATGGGAACCGGGCGAATCGAACACCAAAGCGGCACTGGCAGATTCCACCCGGAAGGCGCTGGACGAACTCGGCCTCACCGGAACCGTCGCCTAAGTTACCGAGTAGTACCATCGGTTTCGTGGACAGCGCGGCGAGCAATCAAGGCGGCTCCGTCGAGGACGCCTCGACCCCCAGCCGAATCCTCGTGGCCACCGCGGAAGTGCTTGCCCGTCAGGGCCAAACCAAGCTCAGCCTGTCCGAGGTGGCGACACAGGCCGGCGTGTCCCGGCCCACCCTGTACCGCTGGTTCGCGTCGAAGGAAGAGCTGCTCGAGTCGTTCGGGCGGTACGAACGCGACCTGTTCGTCGACGGCATGACCGCGGCCACGGAAGGTCTGCGCGGCAACGAAAAACTCGATGCCGCATTGCAATTCATCGTGCAGTACCAGAAGACCTATTCCGGGGTGCGGGTCATCGACATCGAGCCCGAGGCCGTGCTGGCGCAGCTGCCCAACGTCGTCCCGATCATGCGGAGCCGGTTGCAGAAACTGCTGTCGGGACCGAACGCCGAATTGAAGGCCGCGACGGCCATCCGGATCGCGGTGTCGCACTACCTCGTCCCGAGCGACGACACCGAACAGCTGCTGGCGCAGCTGCGGCACGCCGTCGGTCTGCGCTAGCCGACTAGCCCTCTGCCGCCAATTGCCCACACGCTGCGGCGATTTCGCGGCCGCGGGTGTCGCGCACCGTGCAGGAAACCCCGGCAGCCTGTACCCGGCGCACGAACTCGCGCTCGACGGGCTTCGGGCTCGCGTCCCATTCGCTGCCCGGCGTCGGGTTCAAGGGAATCAAGTTCACGTGTACCAGCGGGCCGAGCGCCCGGTGCAGCTTCTTCCCCAAAAGGTCTGCTCGCCAAGGCTGGTCGTTGACGTCGCGGATCAGCGCGTATTCCACCGACACCCGGCGTCCGGTCACGTCGGCGTAATACCCTGCGGCGTCAAGGACTTCGGAGACCTTCCACCGGTTGTTGACCGGAACCAGGGTGTCGCGCAGCTCGTCGTCGGGCGTGTGCAGGGACAGCGCCAGCGTCACCCCCAGCTTCTCGTCGGCGAGTTTGCGGATCGCCGGGGCCAGGCCGACGGTCGATACCGTCACCGAACGAGCACTGATACCGAAACCGTCAGGCGGTGATGCGGTAATTCTTCGGACGGCCGCCACAACCCGGTTGTAGTTGGCCAGCGGCTCCCCCATGCCCATGAAGACGATGTTGGACAGCCGGCCGTCATGCTCGTTGCGCATGGCCGCCGACGCCGCCCGGACCTGCTCCAGGATTTCGGCGGTCGAGAGGTTCCGCTTGAGTCCGCCCTGACCGGTGGCGCAGAACGGGCAGGCCATGCCGCAGCCGGCCTGCGACGAGATGCAGACGGTGTTGCGCTGCGGGTAGCGCATCAGCACCGACTCGAACGTCGTGCCGTCGACGGCGCGCCACAGCGTCTTACGGGTCTCGCCGGCGTCGCACTGGATTTGCTTCGCGGGGGTGATCAGGTCGGGGAACAGCGCCGAGGCCACCTGCTCACGCACCGAGGCGGGCAGATCGGTCATCTCGTGCGGATCGGCGATCAGCCGCCCGTAGTACTGGTTGGCCAGCTGCTTGGCCCGGAATTTCGGCAGTCCCAGCTCGGCGACGGCCTCGACCCGACCGTCGGCGTCGAGGTCGGCCAGGTGCCGCGGCGGCATGCCGCGGCGCGGTGCATCGAACACCAGAGGAAGGGAAACGGCCATAACGGGTTCCAGTATCGCACCGACCGCACGCCGGAGAAGAAATCGCAGCCGAAAATCATTGGACCCCAGCGCGCCGAACACGCACCATGGCCCCATGCCACCCCGTCCCGCGTCGCTCCTGGCCTTCGTCTACGCGTTGGGTTATCCCATTGGTGCCCTTGCTGTTTCGGCCCTGACGCCCATGGCGACGCTGGTGTTCCGGTTCGGCCTGGCGGCCGCGATCCTGACCACCTGGGCACTGGCCGCCCGTGTGAAATGGCCCACTGGTACGCGGCTGGTGCATGTTGTGATCAGTGGTCTGCTGACCCAGGCCGTGCAGTTCATCTGCCTGTACCTCGCGCTGATGCACGGCGCCCCGGCGGTGCTGGGCGCCGTCGTCATCTCGATGAACCCGGTCGCCACCGCGCTCCTGGCCGCCGTCTTCCTGGGCGAGCGACTGACCGCCATGCGCGTCGTCGCCCTGGTGCTGGGCGCGCTGGCGGTGCTGGCCGCGTGCGCCCAGCGACTGCTGATGGTCGGTGGCATCGACGCCGTGATCGTGCTGCTGGTCGTCTCGCTGCTGGCTCTGGCCTCGGGCGGCGTCTACCAGCAGCGGTTCTGCCGCGGCGTGGATTTCCGTGCCACCGCGGCGCTGCAGAACGCGGCGTCGTTGGTCCCGGTGGCGATCATGGCCGCTTTCATGCCGTGGACGGTCACCAACCTGCACACCGCGATCCTCGCGGTGGGGGCCGTGGTGCTGCTCAACGCGACGCTGTGCATGACGCTGTACGTGCGGGCGATCGATCGCTACGGCGCCGCGGCGGTGGCCATGCTGTTCGCGGTCATCCCGGCGATCGCCGGTGTGCTGTCCTGGCTGCTGCTGGGCCAGCGTCCGGACCTCGGTGTGGTGGTCGGCCTGGTCCTCGGTGCGCTGGCCTGCTGGCTCAACTCCCGAGCCGTGGCCCGGACGGTCAGGACGCCAGCAGCTCCAGCACCAGCCACGCCGCCACGCCCGACGGCAGAATCGAGTCGATCCGGTCCATCAGACCGCCGTGGCCAGGCAGCAGAGTGCCCATGTCCTTGATCCCGAGGTCGCGCTTGACCTGGGATTCCACCAGATCGCCGAGCGTGCCGGTGATGACGAGCATGATGCCGAGCGGCACGCCGACCCACAGCGGCCGGCCGGCGAGGTAGTGCACCGACAGCACCGAGACGGCGATGCTGAACAGCAGCGAGCCACTGAAGCCCTCCCAGGACTTCTTGGGGCTGATCGCCGGCACCATCGGGTGCTTACCGAACAGCACGCCCGCGGTGTAGCCGCCGATATCGGAGGCCACGACACCGAGCATCATGCAGAACACCTGCATGGCGCCTTCGTGGTAGCCGCCGTGGTGCGGGTAGATCAGCAGCGCCGTGAACGCGCCGAACAGCGGCACCCAGGCGGCCAGGAAGATCGTCACCGAGACGTCGCGGGTGTAGTTGACCGGCGCGGCTTTGAGCCCGCCGGACAGCAATCGCCAGATCAGGCACAGCGCCACCGTGGCGCCGAACGCGCCGAGGGCACCGGCTTCGCGATAGGGCCACGTCAGCCATATGGTGGCCTGCCCGCCGATCAGCAGCGGGATCACCGGGACGGCGTAGCCGCCCTCCCGCAGCCGACGCACCACCTCGTGCGTGGCCAGCGCGATCGCCAGTGCGACGAGCGCCACCCACAGCTGCGGGGCCCACAACAACGTCGCGATGACAGTGCCGCCGAGGACCACGCCGACGGAAATGGCCGCGGGCAGATTGCGGCCGGCGCGCGATGTCTTCTTGGGCTCCCCGGGCGGAGCGGTGTCGGTGGTCACGAAAGTCACGGCTGGGAGGTGCTAGACCTCCAGCAGCTCGCCTTCCTTGTGCTTGACCAGATCGTCGATCTGCGCTGTGTACGTGGCGGTGGTCTTGTCGAGGTCCTTCTCGGCACGCGCGACCTCGTCCTCGCCGGCTTCGCCGTCCTTCTTGATCCGGGACAGCTCGTCCATCGCCTTGCGCCGGATGTTGCGCACCGACACCTTGGCGTCCTCGCCCTTGCCCTTGGCCTGCTTGACCAGTTCCTTGCGGCGTTCCTCGGTCAGCTGCGGGATGGAGATGCGGATGACGCTGCCGTCGTTGCTCGGGTTGACGCCGAGGTCCGAGTTCCGGATGGAGTCCTCGATGGCCTTGAGCTGGTTGGCCTCGTACGGCTTGATGACGACCAAGCGCGCCTCGGGGACGTTGATGCTCGCCAGCTGGGTGATGGGCGTCATCGAGCCGTAGTACTCGATGTTGATCCGGTTGAACATGCCCGGGTTGGCCCGGCCGGTGCGGATCGACCCCAGGTCGTCACGGGCCACCGAGACGGCCTTGTCCATCTTCTCTTCGGCATCGAAGAGGGTTTCCTCGATCACTTCTTTTCTCCCGTCAGTCCCGCTCGCCCCGCCCCAGCCCTAGCTGGAGACCAGCGTTCCGATCTTCTCACCCGCGACGGCGCGCGCGATATTGCCTTCGGTCAGCAAATTGAAGACCAGCATCGGCATGCCATTGTCCATGCACAGGCTGAACGCGGTGGCATCGGCGACCTTCAGGTCGCGTTCCAACACCTCGCGGTGGGTGATGCTGGTGATCATCTGGGCGTCGGGCACCTCGCGCGGGTCCGCGGTGAACACGCCGTCGACGGCCTTGGCCATCAGGACGACCTCGGCACCGATCTCCAGCGCGCGCTGCGCGGCGGTGGTGTCGGTGGAGAAGTACGGCAGGCCCATGCCGGCGCCGAAGATGACCACGCGGCCCTTCTCGAGGTGCCGGCGCGCCCGCAGCGGGATGTACGGCTCGGCGACCTGCCCCATGGTGATGGCGGTCTGCACGCGGGTGTCGATGCCTTCCTTCTGCAGGAAGTCTTGCAGCGCAAGGCTGTTCATCACGGTGCCGAGCATGCCCATGTAGTCGCTGCGGGTCCTCTCCATGCCGCGCTGCTGCAGCTGCGCACCGCGGAAGAAGTTGCCGCCCCCGATGACGACGGCGACCTGGGCGCCGGCGCGTACCACCTCGGCGATCTGTCGCGCGACCAGAGCCACGACGTCGGGGTCCAGACCCACCGCACCGCCGCCGAACATCTCACCACCGAGCTTGAGCAGCACCCGCTTGTATGCCGGCCGGATCAATCCCTGGCCACCGTTGTCTGCCTCGTTGTCTGGGCTGGCCATCAGACTCCTTCGGTCCCCACACGTCACAGCTGCCCCGGCGATCGGCAGCGGCTCCATCCTGCCTCATGGCGATCGAGCCGGAGGCAAGGAGGGTGGAACCCGATGAGCGCGGACTACCCCAGGTGCGCCTGCAACAACCACGCGCGAACCGACTTGAGTCCGTTCGGCTCGTCCCGAACGTCGACGGCGGCAAATCCGGCACCGGGCGCTCCGGGCGCACCGAAGCCCGCGGGCATGTTGCCGTGGATGCGGGCCGGGGAGATGTCGTCGATCACCCAGTACTTGCCGACGACCTCGCGCAGCTCGTCCTCGGTCACCGGGTTGGCCGGGACGTCGGGCATGCCGCCGCGATCGAAGACGAGGACGATGTACGTCGCGCCGGGAGCGGCGGCCCGCACGATCGAGCGCTGGTAGCCGTCCCGGAGCTCGATGGGCATGGAGTGGAACAGCGTGCTGTCGATGATGGTGCCGAAGCGGCCGTCATAGCCGGTGAAGTCGCTGATGTCGGCGACCTCGAAGCTCGCGTTGTGCGCGCCGCGGCGGGCGGCCTCGGCCCGGGCCAGTTCGATGGCGGTGGCCGACTGATCCAGCCCCACCGTGGTGAAGCCGCGCTCGGCGAGGTAGATCGCGGTGGCGGCCTCGCCGCAACCGGCATCGAGGACGTCGCCGTGCACCTTGCCGGCGTCGATCAGCGCGGCGATCTCGGGTTGCGGCCTGCCGATGCTCCACGGCGGCCGGGCACCCATCTCGGGAGCCTCGCCGCGGTACGCGCTTTCGAACATGGCATCTGTGGGTCTGGTCATCCGTCCGGTCTATCAACGGGGTTGATATATGTCAAGATAGTTGACATGTTCGAAGGTGAAGACGCGCCCCTGGGCTATCTGCTCAACCGGGTCGCCACTGCTCTGCGTACCGAGATCACCGCCAATGTTCTTGACCCGCTTGACCTGACGTTCCCGCAGTTCGTCTGCCTGCGAATGGTGGACAACCGCCCCGGCATGTCGAACGCCGAGATGGCGCGGTTCGTCGGGGTGTCGCCACAGGCCATGAACATCGTGGTGCGGGCGCTGCAGGACCGCGAGCTGATCACGCGGCCGTCGACCGTCGCGGCCGGGCGGTCCCGGCCCACCGAACTGACCCGGTCCGGCCGCACCCTGCTGGGCAAGACCGTCGCCGGAATCCGCGCTGCCGAGGACGCCCTGCTGGTCGACCTGAGCCCCACCCAGCGCCGGCAGTTCCGCGAGACGCTGACGAGCCTGGTACCGCCCGAGTAGCGGGGATCAGAGAATCGCGGCGGCGACGATCAGGCCGAACGCCAGGTACGCGGCCGCCACGTCGAGCACGACGGGCGAGAACTTCTCCTGGTGGAGCATCTCGCCGATGTCGAGACCCTTGACGGCGCCGATGAGGCGCACCGAAAGTGCTTGGACCGCAATGCCGACCAATCCGAAGACCACCGTCTTGATCAGCCCGCCCAGCAGGTCACCGGACGAGCTGTAGATGGCGAGCACCACGATGAAGGCCATCGACAGCACACCCGAGGCCGCAACCGCCGCGGCATTCGGCCGGCCCGAGCGGACGAGGTCGCGCAACGGACCCGGCGTGGTCCAGTCGATGACGAAGAAGCCGAGGATCATCAGCGCGCCGCCGACGATGGCGTACAGCGCGATGGCCGACGCGCCGTGCCCGACGATGGACCAGTAGTCGTTGCCAAGAGCGGTGAGGGTCATGAAGTTCGTTTCCTTCCGGTCACTGCGGGATGCGATGGGGCACAAAGGCTGCGCCGTTGTCGGTGACCAGACCCGAGGTCTCTCGGATACCGAGTCCGGCCGATTCGTCGCCGACGATCCAGGCGCCCAGCGCGGGACGCATGTCGTCGAACTGCGGTAGCGGGTCGAGCAACTGGTACACGTAGCCCTCTTCGCCGTACACCCCGCCGGTCTGCGTCTCGTAACCCGCGCCGACGATCGTGACGTTCGCCCCCTCGCGGCCGAGCTTGGGCTTGCGGACGTATTCGGTCAGCTCGTGCGGATCATCGATGTACGCCGGAAGCAGGTTCGGGTGCCCCGGGTACATCTCCCACAGCACCGCCAGGATGGCCTTGTTGCTCAGCAGCGACTTCCACAGCGGCTCGATCCACATGGTCTCCGGCAGGGATTCGGCTGCGTAGCGGCCGAATTCGTCGTCGAGCACCCATTCCCACGGATACAGCTTGAACAGGGTTGAAATCGGGGCGTCTTCCAGGTCGACGAACCGATTCAGATCCCGGTCCCAGCCCAGTTGCTCGATGGCCAGGCCGACGGTGTGCAGCCCGGCCTCGGCGGCACACTCCTGCAGGTAGGCCAGCGTGACGTTGTCCTCGCCGCTGGTGTCGGCGGACGACCAGGTGAAATGGGTTTCGTTGCCGGGCAACCGATCCTGGATTTCCTTCCAGCGTTCCACCAGCTTCTCGTGCAGCGAGTTCCACTGGTCGTCGGCGGGAAAGACGTCGGTCTTCCAGTACCACTGCAGAATCGCGGCTTCGAGCAGCGACGTCGGGGTGTCGGCGTTGTACTCCAGCAGGACCGGGGGCCGGCGCCCGTCGTAGCGCAGGTCGAAGCGGCCGTACAGGTGCGGGTCGCTACGGCGCCAAGACTTTTCGATGTGCGGCCAACTCCACTCCGGGAGTCCGAAGTCGCGGTAGCGCTCGGTCAGGACGATGTTCTCGACAGCTTCCAGGCACATCGAATGCAGCACCTCGACCGAGGCCTCGATCGAGAGCACCTCGTCCATGTCGAACACGTAATGCACCGATTCGTCCCAATACGGGCGGTCATTACCGTGCGCATCGGTGGCAGGGGTGTCGAAGCACATGCCCTGACTGGCAACGATCTGCTGCCACCCCGGCCGCGGGGCGTGACGTTCGCGCCGCATCAGCTGCCAGAGCTTCCGTGGCTCGACGAGCCGAAGCCGCCGCGCGACACCGACGACCCCGACTTGGAGATGGAGGTCCCGGATTTCGTTGTGGCCGTGGTGCCTTTCGGCAGGGTCAGGGTGCCGCCGTGCGCAATGCTGCCGACGCCACTGTTGGAGCCGCCGTAGTAGTAGCGGTACGGCGATCCCATGTACAAAAACGTGCTGCCGCCGCCATAGTTCGTGCCGCTGCTGCAGTAACTGTCCGGCACCACCTCGTTGCTGCCGTCCTTGACGCAGGACGCGCTGATCTGATCGTCACGATGGAAGATCGCATAGCCGGCGGCGACGACCGCGACCACACCGACGCCGACCGCCGAGCCGATGAGCACCTTCTTGCCGGTCGCGGCGCGCTTGCGGGCCTTCTCGGCCTTCACCCGCTCGATCTCTTCTTCGGCTTCGCGCGCCTTCTGCGCTTTTTCTCGGGCCCGCGCCTCACCGACGGTCGGCGGGCGCGGTTTGGCCGTGGCCGGGTCCTGCCAGCGGACCGAACCCTGCGGGTCCTGCGGTGGCGGGGTCGGCTGAAATTGTGGAAATTCCGGGATGGGATTCGGAGCGGGAGTCGCCGGAGGTACCGGCGGCGGGCTCGACTCGGACCCGGGTGCAGGCTCCGGCCCGCCACCTTGAGCCGACTTCTTCCACGGCTGCCTTTCAGCCCCGTTCTCGGGCCCGACAGTCATGCACACCCCCAATTGACGCAACCTGTGAGACAGCATAAGGCTGGCTGCCCGACAAAGCGGCCGTTGACGCTGCTTCCGTGGTGCAGAAGTTCCCGTGGCCGCAGCCGTCCGGCCGGTACGGGCAGCGTCGTGAAGCCGCGCCGGTCGGTCAACCGCGTCATGACCTGGCCATAGGCGCCGACGCGATGGCCGAGCTTCTCCAACCGGGCCGGCGTCACGGCCGCTCGAGCTGACGCACACCGCGCCTTACCCGCAGATTTCGGATTGTGAGCCCGGACACCGGCTACCGGCGCACGCGAACGCGCAGTGTAAACACGTAGTTTCCCGGCCGTAACGTTCCATTTGGACTACTGCCATATGGAAGTAACTGGTGCTAATTTCCGTTCGACCCGGCCGCTGCAGGTCGCGGACCGGTCCGGTCATCGGCGCCCGCATCCGACCTGCCTGCCTGATGCATTGCATCACCGGCGATTACGACGGATTCGACAGGAAACGCCTTCATGACTACCGAGCAATCTCTGGACGAAGTGCACGGCCAACCGATGGCCGCGGCCCGCGTCGGGCCGTGGTCCCGCTTTGTCACCTGGGCCAACCAGGACACCATCGAGGACTTCTCACTTCGCTACGCGCCCAAGTCTTTTCGCAAATGGTCACCGATGGCATGCGCCGTGGCCGCGTTGGGCGGCATCGCTTACCTCGCCGACTACTCGATTGGCGCCTCGATCGCCGTCACCCACGGCGCGGCCAGCGCGGTCGTCGCGATCCTGGTCGCCGCGGTCACGATCTTTCTCACCGGCATCCCGATCGCGTACTACGCCGCGAAGTACAACATCGACATGGATCTGCTGACGCGCGGAGCGGGTTTCGGATACTTCGGCTCGACCCTGACGAGCCTCATCTACGCCAGTTTCTGCTTCATCTTCTTTGCGCTCGAGGGCGCGATCATGGCGCAGGCGATGAAATTGGCGTTCGGCATCCCACTGGCGCTGGGCTACATCATCGGCTCACTGATCATCATTCCGCTCGTGCTGTACGGCATGACAGCCCTGGCCAAGTTCCAGGTCTGGACCCAGCCGCTATGGCTGATCCTGTTCGTCGCCCCCATCGCCTTCATCGCGACCGCGGATCCGGCGGGCTTCCACGGGTTCCTGAGCTGGGCCGGCAACGGCGGCAGCGAACAGGTGACGGCCATCGGGGTCGGAGCGGGCGCCGGCGTGGCCTTGTCACTCATCGCCCAGATCGGTGAACAGGTCGACTATCTGCGCTTCATGCCCGAGAAGTCGGAAACACCGCCACTGCGGTGGTGGGCCGCGGTGCTCGCCGCCGGACCCGGCTGGGTGATTCTCGGCGCTGCCAAGCAGATTTGCGGCGCCTTCCTGGCCTTCTACGTCGCGGGCAAGGTCGGTTTCACAGCCGCTACCGAACCCATCGAGCAGTTCCTCGGCGGCTTCGGCTCGGTCATCCACAACGACGTCCTCGCCCTCGGGCTGGCTACGCTGATGGTGTTGCTGTCGCAGGTGAAGATCAATGTCACCAACGCGTATTCGGGCTCGTTGTCCTGGTCGAACTTCTTCAGCCGGGTACTGCATGTGCACCCCGGCCGGGTGGTGTACCTCGGCCTGCACATCGCCATCGCGCTGGCGCTGATGCTCAGCGACATGTTCGCCGTGCTCAACACCATCCTGGGGTTCTACTCCAACGTCGCGATCGCGTGGATCGGTGCGATCGTCGCCGACCTGGTGATCAACAAGCCGCTGCTGAAGCTCAGCCCGTCGTACGTCGAGTTCAAACGGGCCTACCTCTACAGCATCAATCCGGTCGGGTTCGTCTCGATGCTGGTGGGTTCGGTGTTCTCGATCCTGGCCTTCTATCACGCTTTCGGCGATTTCCTCGCGGCCTGGTCGCCGTATCTGGCACTGACGCTGTCATTCGTACTGTCCCCGGTGATGTGCATCGCGACCAAGGGCAAGTACTACCTGGCGCGGCGCAACCCAATTCGCGAGGAGATCGAGAAGGAGCCGCTGTGGGCGGGTCAGACGCTGCTGGACGTCGTCGACCAGAAGCGCTACGAACTGCCGGACATGGTGCACGACTGTCCTTTCCACCACGGCACCGTGTCCTCGCTGACCTGCACGCTCACGAAGGACTGCCATGACATGTGCAAGAAGGACGGATACACCGATGCCACCAGCACGGACGAACTGAAAACTGCGGTGGCACCGCAGTCGAGCTGACGAATCGTCATGGCCCCGCCCAGATCACCGGGCGGGGCCATGACCGTTTGTCAGGGCGTCAGCTCGGCAATCACATCGAATTCGAGCTGTTCGGCGCTGGCGAGGTACACCGGTTGACGAGTATGAGCACCACGCATGACGACCTCGCCGCGCGGGCCCTGGTACGCGACATTGGCGCGCGCCCGATCGATTGCGGCCACCTCCAGGCTGCGGGCCGTCTGCGCCAGCGCGGTGAGCAAAAGCAGTCCCTCGTAACAGGATTCACCGATGTTGTTGAGTGCCGGGGCGGCACTGCCGAACCGTTGTTGATAGTGCGACCCGAAGCCCATGTTGACCTCGGTGGGCAGGCTCTCGAAGTAGCCGCATGCGGTGTACAGGCCGGTGGTCGCCCCACTTCCGCTGGCGCACAACACATCCTCACCGATCATCAACGACAGTCGCACCACGCTCTGGTCCAGTCCGGCACGGGCGAACGCGCGATTGAACGCCGCGTTGTCGGCGCCCACCATCAACACCAGCACCCCGTCGGCCTCCGAGCTGGCGATGACGTCGAGCATGGGCCGGAAATCCCGCCCGCCCAACGGAACGAATGCCTCACCGACGAAATCGAGGCCCGATCGCCACATGTACTCCTTGGTCACGCGGGCGGTCTGCCGCGGCCAGATGTAGTCGTTGCCGACGATGCACCAGCGTTTCAGCCCGAGGTGTTCACGCAACCACGTCAACGCCGGAAACAGTTGCTGCTCTGGGGTTTCCCCCACCATGTACACCCCGTCGGCGCTCTCACCGCCCTCGTAGAACGTGGTGTACACGTAGGGCACCCGTCCGGCTGTCTGCGGCGTGATGACGCGCCGCGCATTCGACAGGTGCCAGCCCACCACCGCGTCGATCTGCTGCTGGGCGACCAGGCGGCCCAGTTCGTCCGCCAGATCACGCAACGGCGCTCCGGCGTCCACCGGATGAATCCGCACCGGCCGGTCCAGTATGCCGCCGGCGGCGTTGATGTCCTCGGCGGCGAGTTCGGCGCTCGCCTCGCACGACGGTCCGAACATCCCGGCGGGCCCGCTCAACGGCACCACGAGCGCAATGTCGACCACATCCCGGTCGGGGCGTACGGGAGTCATCGCGCGTTGCGGATTCACCATCACCTCACCTTGGGAGACCGGCCCAGCCCTGCCACACCAATCGCGACGACCACGACGTCCGTCGCCCGGGTGACCAGAATTCAATCTGAAGATACCTGCCGATCACCGTGGTTTCACGGCGAGACGAAGGGTCCCACCACGGTAGGCTGGGCGCCACCATGGAAATGAAGCCCGGCGCCCGTGCCGACACCGTCGAGGAACTCGCTCGATTGGTGAAGTCGGTTGCGTTCGAACTCGACCGCGTGGTGACCGAGCACCTGGCCGGTTTGACGGTGCGTCAGTGGCATGTGCTGGCCGCGCTCGAAGGCGGTGCCGGAAAACCGATGACGGCACTGGCCGAGGTGACGCTGCTGCCGGGACCGAGTCTGACCCGGCTCGTCGACGGGATGGTCGACGACAATCTGGTGCTGCGCAAGGCCGATGTGGTCGATCGCCGACGGGTATTGGTCTACCAGACCCGAAGGGGCGCTGCGCTGTACCGCCAGAACCGCGACCGGCTGGGCAAGTCCGAGCAGTTGGCCGCGCTGTGCACGTCGATGTCACTGCAGCCCGAGGCGCTGACCGAACTGCTGGGCACACTACAGCGGCCGGGTTCGCCTGCGGACCTTCGCGACTGACCACCACACTCACCAAACAGCCAGTCCCCCAAGGAAATCGGGGAACTGGCTGCCGGCTGCGTGATCAGAAACTGGCGTGTGGCGCGCCCATTCCGGGATCGATCTGGTACGGCCCGGACGCCGACGGCGCCACCGGGAAGTCGAAGATCGCTGTCGGGATATACACCGTCGCACAGGAATTCGGGATGTCCACTACTCCGGAGAGCCGCCCTTCGATCGGGGCGGACCCGAGCAGCAGGTAGGCCTGCTCCGGGCTGTAACCGAACTTCGTCAGGTAGTCGATGGCGTGCAGACACGCCCGCTGGTAGGCCAGATCCGAGTCGAGGTACTTCTGCTCGCCGTCGAGGGTCACCGAGGTGCCAGAGAAGGCAAGCCATTCCGAGTACTGCGGATCGGTGTTGCCCGGCATGAAGATCGCGTTCTCGTGCACGCCGTAGGTCTCCATGCCGCCCTTGATCAGATCCACGTGCAGGTCCATGAACCCGCCCATCTCGATCGCCCCGCAGAACGTGATCTCGCCGTCGCCCTGCGAGAAGTGCAGGTCGCCGAACGACAGGTTCGCACCGGGGACGAACACCGGATAGAACACCCGGCTGCCCTTGGTGAGGTTCTTGATGTCCTGGTTTCCGCCGTTCTCGCGGGGCGGCGCGGTGCGGGCGGCTTCGGCGGCGGCCTTGGTGAAGGCGTCGCCGCGCAGCGAGCCGAGGATCGCGTCCTGCGGCTCGGGCGGCAGTGCCAGCGGCGGCACGCGATCGGGATCGGTGGCGATCAGGGCGCCTTCACGGGCATTCCATTTGGCCAGCAGCGCCGCCGACGGCGCGGTGCCCATGAGGCCGGGATGCACGATTCCGGTGTACTTCACATGGGGCACGTGGCGCGAGGTGGCCTGCTGTCCGGAGAAGTCCCAGATCGCCTTGTAGGCGTCGGGGAACTGGTCGGTGAGGAACCCGCCGCCGTTCTGCTTGGCGAAGATGCCGGTGTATCCCCAGCCCTGTCCGGCCAGCGGGCCCGAGTCTTCCTGCGGGATGGGCCCCACGTCGAGGATGTCGACGATCAACAGGTCACCCGGCTCGGCACCCTCGATCGCGAACGGCCCGGACAGGCAGTGCACGCCCTTCAGCGGGGCGTTGAGGATGTCCTCGGCCGAATCGTCGTTGCGGATGGCGCCGTCGAACCACTCCCGGCAGTGCGCCCGGAAGCTGTCCCCCGGCTTGACGGTGACGGCCGGCGGGATGTCCGGGTGCCATCGGTTGTGGCCGACCAGCTGCTGGTCGGTGAACTTCTTCGTCGAATCCAAGGGGAACAGCAATTCCGGCACATTGACCTCCGTAGCGACACAAACACTTACTTCCGAATGGAAGTATTCAATACTGAAGGTGTCTCGTCTGCGGATCGGGCAAGTTACATCCGGATGACGTTGCCGGAGAGGGCTTATGGTGTCGTTGTGCCTACCTACGTATTCCGGTGTGGACGGGGTTGCCCGGACTTCACCGAACAGCATTCGATGGCGACCGCGCCCGCCGATACCCCATGCCCGAGCTGCAGCGGCCAGGCCAGGCGTCGAATCGGCGCGCCCGCGCTGGGCGCCGGCAACTCATCGGGCATGCGGGTGCAGGACGCCACCCGCGCCACGGCAGACCGCCCGGACGTCGTCAACAGCCTGCCCGCGAGTCGGCGCCGCGCGCCCGTGACCGCGAATCCGTTGCACCGCAAGCTCCCCCGGCCCTAGCCGGAGAAAAGCAAAACCCCGCGCACTCCGGGATCGCCGGAATTGTGCGCGGGGTTTTGTCAGTGGGCAGCGGGTGAGCTGCCCAAGTTTTACTGCTGGCCGACCTCGAACCGCACGAAGCGGGTCACGGTGACGCCGGCCTCGTCCAGCAGGGCCTTCACGGTCTTCTTGTTGTCGGACACCGACGGCTGGTCGAGCAGCACGACGTCCTTGTAGAAGCCGGTGACGCGGCCTTCGACGATCTTCGGCAGTGCAGCCTCGGGCTTGCCCTCTTCCTTGGCGGTCTCCTCGGCGATACGACGCTCGTTGGCGACCAGGTCGGCGGGCACGTCCTCACGCGTGAGGTACTTGGCCTTCAGCGCGGCGATCTGCAGTGCGACCGCGTGAGCGGCCTCTTCAGAAGCACCGTTGTACTCGACCAGCACACCCACGGCCGGCGGCAGGTCCGCGGCACGCTTGTGCAGGTAGGTCTCGACGGTGCCGTCGAAGTAGGCGACCCGGCGCAGTTCGAGCTTCTCGCCGATCTTCGCGGACAGGTCCGCGACCAGCTGCTCGACGGTGGTGCCGTCGACCGTGGCGGCCTTGAGAGTCTCCACGTCGTTGGCCTTGGCCGCGACAGCAGCGGTGAGGATCTGATCCGCGAGAGCCTGGAATTCGGCGTTCTTGGCGACGAAGTCGGTCTCGGAGTTCAGCTCGATGAGGGCGCCGTCCTTGGCGGCGACCAGGCCCTCGGCGGTGGCGCGCTCAGCGCGCTTGCCGACGTCCTTGGCACCCTTGATGCGCAGGACCTCGACGGCCTTGTCGAAGTCACCCTCGGTCTCAACCAGTGCGTTCTTGCAGTCGAGCATGCCGGAGCCGGTGAGCTCCCGCAGTCGCTTTACATCAGCAGCGGTGTAGTTAGCCATCTCAGCTTTCTGTGGTGGTGGTTTCAGCGGTCTCGGCGGCCGCGGCGTCGGTGCCGGCGGTCGCGCCGGCGAGCAGTTCCTGCTCCCACTCGGCGAGCGGCTCGGCGCCTTCGGCCTCGGTCTTGGCACCCGAGCGAGCCTGCAGACCCTCGGCAACCGCGGAGGCGATCACCTTGGTCAGCAGCGCGGCGCTGCGGATGGCGTCGTCGTTACCCGGGATCGGGTAGTTGACCTGGTCGGGGTCGCAGTTGGTGTCCAGGATCGCGATGACCGGGATGCCGAGCTTGATGGCCTCGGAAACGGCCAGGTGCTCCTTGTTGGTGTCGACGACCCAGATGGCCGACGGAACCTTCTGCATGTCGCGGATACCGCCGAGGCTGCGCTCGAGCTTGTTCTTCTCACGCGTCAGCATGAGGATTTCCTTCTTGGTGCGACCCTCGAAGCCACCGGTCTGCTCCATCGACTCGAGTTCCTTCAGGCGCTGCAGGCGCTTGTGAACGGTCGAGAAGTTGGTGAGCATGCCGCCCAGCCAGCGCTGGTTGACGAAGGGCATGCCGACGCGGGTGGCCTCGTCGGCGATGGACTCCTGCGCCTGCTTCTTGGTACCGACGAAGAGCACGGTGCCGCCGTGGGCAACGGTCTCCTTGACGAATTCGTACGCCTTGTCGATGTAGGTCAGCGTCTGCTGCAAGTCGATGATGTAGATGCCGTTGCGGTCGGTGAAGATGAACCGCTTCATCTTGGGGTTCCAGCGACGGGTCTGGTGCCCGAAGTGTGCGCCGCTGTCCAGCAGCTGCTTCATGGTCACTACGGCCATGGGTGTGCCTCACTTATATATCGGTTGTCGTCCGGTATCGGGTGATCCCGGACCCTGGCGTCTGCTGCGTGCCGGACCCAACTCGGTTGCCCGAATGGGACCGCCCGGCATGCGGTTGCGACTCGAGATCGAGCCGCTGTGCAGGCGCGCGAAGTCAACCCACGAATGCGGATTGCAGGTGGAAGTTTACACGCTTCCCAGGGGTGCTTTTGTCCACAGTGCGCCGGTTATCCACAGATCGGGTTTCCGGGGGTGCCAAACCCTCGGCCGGGACGCTGAACTGGGCTGATGCGAATCGTGCTTGTGGTGCTCGCCACCCTCTGGTCGGCCGGCGTGGCGCGCGCCGACGGCGACCGGCTGGACTGGCCGCTGCGGCCGCGGCCTGCGGTCGTGCGCACCTTCGACGCGCCCCGGCCGAACTGGCAGCGCGGCCATCGTGGCGTCGACCTCGCCGGCGCTGCCGGCCAGACCGTGTACGCCGCCGCCCCGGGCACCGTGGTGTTCGCCGGGGAGCTCGCGGGCCGGCCGGTGGTGTCGGTGGCTCATCCGGGCGGGCTGCGGACCAGCTACGAGCCCGTTCGCGCCGTGGTCCGGCCCGGCGCCGTCGTCGCCGCGGGTTCGCCACTCGGCACGCTGGTCGCCGGCCACCCGGGCTGCGGGAGCTGCCTGCACTGGGGCGCCATGTGGGGCGCGTCGTCCGATGCCGACTACGTCGATCCCCTGGGCCTGCTCGCCACCACCCCGATCCGCCTCAAACCCCTCCTTCAATGACCGCGAGCTTCAATGACCGCGAGCACCCCCTTTCCCCTTCACCGCGAGCGGGCGTGTTTGTGCGGCGACACGCCGCAATTGGCGTGCGGGATGCGCACCCTCGCCGGCCGTGAGCGGCCCCGAAATGCATACCTACCCCCGCGTGTCGCCGCGCAGACACGGCCGCTCGCGGAGGTGGAGTGATGGGTGAGTCAGGGCGGGGTGGCTCAGGCGCGCGGGTGGGCCTGGTCGTGGACGGCACGCAGCCGAGCGACGGTCACGTGCGTGTAGAGCTGCGTGGTCGCGAGCGACGAATGGCCCAGGAGCTCCTGCACCACCCGCAGGTCGGCACCCCCTTCGAGCAGATGGGTGGCAGCGCTGTGCCGCAGGCCGTGTGGCCCGATGTCGGGCGCACCGTCGACTGCCGAGATCGTCTGATGCACGACGGTCCGCGCCTGACGGGGGTCGAGGCGCCGTCCCCGCGCCCCGAGCAGCAGTGCCGGGCCCGACGTCGCGACTGCCAGTGCGGGGCGGCCGTCGGACAGCCACGCCCGCAACGCGTGCGAGGCCGGCTCACCGAAGGGCACGGTGCGCTCCTTGTCGCCTTTACCGAGTACGCGCAGCAGTCGGCGGCTCTGGTCGACGTCGTCGATGTCCAGGCCGCAGAGCTCGCTGACGCGAATGCCGGTGGCGTACAGCATCTCGACGATCAACCGGTCCCGCAGCGCCATCGGATCACCTTGTTCCGCACCGGAATTCGCGGCGGACATGGCATCGACGGCTTGATCCTGACGGAGCACGGCGGGCAACGCACGATGAGCCTTGGGAGTCTGCAGCCGCACGGCCGGGTCAGTCTCGAGCAGACCTCGCCGCACCGCCCAGGCGGTGAAGGTCTTGACCGCCGAGGTCCGGCGGGACAGCGTCGTGCGCGCGGCGCCCCGGCTCGCCTGTTCTGCAAGCCACGACCGCAGCGTCATCAGGTCCAGGTCCGCGATGGTCGCGTCGTCGCCGAGGAATTCTCCCAACGACCGCAGGTCACCCAGATAGGCACGCCGGGTGTGTTCGGAACGCCCGCATTCGAGTTCGAGGTACTGATCGAACTCATCGAGGACGGCCGGGTGCACTCCCCTACGTTCGCAGAGCCGGCACCCGATCGCCCGTCACGCCACCCGTCGGTGGCCGAGCTGTGACCTCAGGCGTCGACGCGCCTGCCCGCACGTTCGGCGAACGCATCGAGTCCAGCAAGAACTTCCGGGGATCGCCATACGCGATTGCGGCGCCCAGCGGTGGTCTCGATGATCACGCCTGCCTCAACCAATGGAGTCAGTACACGCTGGGCATGTGCGGTCTGGGCCACAATGCCTTTGTCCACGAGCAGTGCGGCATTGATCACGGGGCGGCTGGTCAGTAGGTCGGCCACCTTCCACGCTCCTGAATCCGCACGCGCGGTGATCCTGTCGTTCCAGCTGGCGCGGATGGTGCGCAGGTCTGTGACCAGCTGCCGACCGTTGACCGTCGCACGCAGGCTTGCCTCGGCAAATCGCTCCACGATGGGCGCAGCGTCACCCTCCCGGTACGCCGTAAGTGCCCCGATGTATCCGTCCGTATCGGCCAGCAACCCCGCCGACACCGGCACAGTGATCTGACGGGTCAGTGCCTTATTGCGCAGCATTGCCTGGACCAGCGCACGCCCGGTGCGACCGTTGCCGTCGGTAAACGGGTGCAGCGTTTCGAATTGAGCGTGGGCCACCGCGATGAGCGGCAGTACTGCGGTGTCGGTGCGCTTCGTGAACGCGATGAGGTCGTCGATCGCAGCGGGAATGAGTTCGTGACGCGGGCCTACGAATGTCGCCCCGATCGGTGTCGATCCACGACCGATCCACACCGGCTCGGTACGCCATTGCCCCGGGGTGTGCCGCGGCTGATTGGCCATGAGCGCGGCGTGCATCGCGAGGATTGCTGCGGCGTTGATGGTCCCCGAGAGATCCAGCGCAGCCTGCATCGCGGCGGTGTTGGCGACGATGTCGGCGGCGTTGCGCTTGCCGGTGCCACCGACGAGCTCTTCCTCGGCGATAGATCGTGCCGACGCCGAGAGATTCTCGATCTGGGAGCTGGCAGCAGATTCCGACCGCAGCAGGACCGCAGCGAACGGTGCGATCTCGCTGCCGAGTTCGGCGTCGAACCGGGCGATCTCGCGGCTTGCTGCTTCAGCCTCGGCCAAGACCGCGTCGGGCAGCACCAGGTCCAGCTCGGCGATGCTTGCCGGCACTGCTGGATGGTAGGTGCCGCGCTTGGGTGGCATACCTGCGTAATGAACCTGCGGCTCCCAGCGCACATGCTCATAGGTGACGGAGCCAAGTGGATGCACACCACCATCTTACATCCACTTAAGCCTTAAGTGGATGTAAGATTAATCGTTGCATCCACCTATCGACGCAATACGCGGGTTACTGCGCGTCGACGCGACGCAAGGCATCCGGCGTCAGGTCGGCCAGTGAGCGGTAGCCGTCGATGGCCATGGTCAGGTCGGTTTCCGCCAGCAGGGACCGCACCACGTGGACGACGCCGGCGGTGCCGGCCAGCGCCATCCCGTACGCGTAGGGCCGCCCGATACCGACAGCGGTCGCACCGAGGGCGAGGGCCTTGACGACGTCCGCACCGGTCCGGACACCGGAGTCGAACAGCACCGGCAGACCGTCGGCCGCCGCGACGACCCCGGGCAGGCAGTCGATGGCCGGAATTCCTCCGTTGGCCTGCCGGCCACCGTGGTTGGAGCAGTAGATGCCGTCGAGCCCGGCGTCACGGACGCGCCGCGCGTCGTCGGGATGGCAGATGCCTTTGACCAGCAGCGGCAACTTCGTCAGCGAGCGCAGCCAGGGCAGATCATCCCAGGTCAGCGGATTGCCGAAGTCCTGCACCCACTGCATCACCACGCCCTGCGGGTTCTGCTCCGGCGGCGCGGGCAGCTTGGCCCGGAACACCGGGTCGCTGGTGTAGTTGGACAGGCAGTGGCCGCGCAGCTGCGGGAAGTTGGCCGTCGACAGGTCGCGGGGACGCCAGCCGGGCACCCAGGTGTCGAGGGTGACGACGATGCCCTGGTACCCCGCGGCCTCGGCGCGGCTGACGAGGCTGGCCGCCAAATCGCGGTCCTTCGGGGTGTACAACTGGAAAAAGCCTGGCGTGTCACCGAATTCGGCGGCGACGTCCTCCAGCGGATCACTGGTGAGCGTCGAGACCATCATGGGGACGCCGGTCTGGGCTGCGGCCCGCGCGGCGTGCAGGTCACCGTGACCGTCTCGCGAGCAGATGCCCATGACACCGATGGGTGCGAGGAACAGCGGGGACGGCAGCTTCAGCCCGAACAGGTCGACGGTCAGGTCGCGCTCGGTGGCCCCGACCAGCATCCGCGGCATGAGGCCCCAGCGGTCGAAGGCGCTGACGTTGACGCGCTGCGTCCGCTCGTCACCGGCACCGCCGGCGACGTACGACCAGATCGACGGCGGCATCGCGGCCTGGGCGCGCTCCTCGAGTTCCGCGAACGAGATCGGCAGCGTCGGGACGACGCCGCCGAGCCCCTGCAGATAGATCTCGAGTTGGTAGTCACCGAACGCCATCAGGCCCGCCCTTCCGTTGCAACTTCGGCTGAGGATCGCACACTAGCGTTGGCCGGCGCGCCGGCTTTGCAGCCTCGGACTTTTCGGCCTACGCCTCGGCTTCGGCCTTGGCCAACTCCGCCTTCCACTGCCGGAAGGTCTCTTCGGTGCGGCCACGGCGCCAGTAGCCGGAGATGGACGCCCATTCGGCGCCGACGCCGCGCTCCTTGCGCAGGTACGGCCGCAGGTTGTGCATGACGGCCTGCGCCTCGCCGTGCACGAACACCTGGACCTGACCAGGCAGCCAGTCGGCTGCGCGGACCGCCGCGATGAGTGGCGCGTTGTCGCCGGCCTGGTCGTCGGGCACCAGGTCGGCGCGGCCGCCGCGATGGATCCATTGAATCTTCACGCCTGCGGGCGCGGTCAGGTCGAGCTCGTCGTCGGGCCCGTCGACCTCGATGAAAGCCTGACCGATCGCGTTGGGCGGCAACGCTTCCAGCGCGGTGCTGAGCGCCGGCAGCCCGGCTTCGTCGCCGGCCAGCAGGTGCCAGTCGGCGGCCGGGTTCGGGCTGTAGGCCCCATTGGGCCCCATGAGGTACGCCGGGTCGCCGGAGGCCAGCGACGCCGCCCACGGTCCGGCCACGCCGGTATCACCGTGTACCACGAAATCGACGGTGAGTTCGCGCTGCTCGGCGTCGACGCTGCGCACGGTGTAGGTCCGCACCGTCGGGCGCTGTTCGGCCGGTAGCTCGTCGAAGCTGTCCAGCGTCAGCGGTTGTGGCAATCGAGCCACCGCAGCGCCATCCAGGCCCGCGGGCACGATGACGAACTTGACGTAGGAGTCTGTGAACTCCTTGGGAGTAAACGTGTCGAACCCGTTGCCGCCGAACACAACACGAATCATGTGCGGGGTCAGGCGTTGGGTGCGGAGTACTTCGAACGTATGAATCGGACGGCCTGCCACGCCTCGACTATACGAGCGCCGCGGCCGCGGTGGTGGGCTACCGAGCCAGCACCGCCGCTGTGTACTTGGGCTTCCAGTCCGACGTCAGCAACGCGCCGAAGTTGGATTCGAGGTCGTCACGTTTGTTGGTGTCGGTGTCGCGCACCGCGAAGATGAATGCCGGGCCGCTCCACCCGGCCCCCGCCACGCCCGAGAGCACCTGCAGGATCTGGCGCGCCTGCTCGTCCTGGCTGACGCCCCGGGCCTGGGGCGCGCACGTCGAGGCGCCCAGCTCCGTCATCCAGACCTTCTTGTCGCCATCGCCGTTGACGGTCATCAGGTCGTGCACACGGACCAGGTCGGACCACCCGTTGTCACCGTCTTCGGCGATCCCACCCGGGAACACGTACGGGTGCATCGCGGTGGCGTCGAAGAACTTCCGCGCGCCGTTGGCATACATGTCGGCAAGGAATTTCGTCGGCGCGTCCGGGCCGGTGGCGCGGCTGAGCCCGGCGGCGATGACGGTGGCATCGGGCTGAATGGCCTTGATCGCGGGATATGCCGCCTTGAGCAGCTCCGTGTAAACCGCGGCGCGGTTGTCGGTGAAGCCGAAGAACAGCGGCAGGTTCGGCTCGTTCCAGATCTCCCAGTCGGCGACCCGGTCGCCGTAGCGCTGCACGACAGCCGTGACGAACGCGGCGTAGTCGGCCGGATTGATCGGTGGCGCACTGAAATACGAGCCCGGCGCCCGCGCCCAGGTAGGGCTGTACGCGATCAGCCCGAGTACCTTCAGCCCCCGCTTCCTGGAGCCGTTCACCCAGTGGTCGACGTAGCGCCAATTATATTGGCCCTTAACGGGTTCCACGATGTGCCAGTCGATCAGCACCCGCATCCACTCCGCCCGCGTGCGGGCGACGGCATCGAGTTCGCGATCGGCATCAGCGTCGCTCATCCAGGACTGTGGCGCGCCGACGCTGAATCCGTAGCCGCCGTCGGGCACCACCGGCATCGCGACGGGCGAGGCACGCACCCACAGGCACTCGCCTGCCACGAGTGCGACGACCAATCCGATGACGGCAGCGAGCCACCTGAAGCTGCGGCGAACGCGCGCCGCGCCAGCGGGCATTCAGGCGCTCGGGGGCAGTACGGGCAACGGATCGGTGGCGATACGGTGCGCCTCGTCGGCATCAATTCCCAAGGCGCGCAACACAAGTTCCGCCGTGGCCGAACCGGCTTCACGCCAGGTCTGGTGACCTTCGAGGACCATCCACATGGCACTGACCGTGGCGCCCTGGACCAGCGAGGCCACGCTGTCGACGCCGACGTCCCCCAGCCGATAGCGGCCGGCCGCCACGCCGGCGTCGACGTCACTGCTCGGCGGGCCGGCCATCCACGTCCGCAGCGTTTCCTCGCTCAGACCGAACTTGACAGCGAACCGGCCCAGTTGCGGGTTCTCGTGCGCGTAGCGCACCCACATCCGAATCCCCGTCGCCAGCCGCGCAGCGGAGTCGTCGATCGCCCCGAAAGACGCCGAGACCCGCCGGTGCAGATCCGCGGTGATCTCACCGACGACCCGGTCGAACAGATCGTCCATGGAACCGACGTTCCGGTACAGGGTGCCGCGGGCAACGTTCGCCTCTTGCGCCAGCTCGCTGATGGTGACCTGCGTGGTGCCCTTCTCGACGAAGAGCCGCACTGCCGCCGTCACGATCCGGTCGTCAGTCGTGGTCATCGCGCCGCTCCTTCCGAACCGTCCGCATCACTGTCCAATCCAAAACGATAGCAACAGTGATTGCACACAACGCCCGCCTTCTGAACAACTTTGTTCAAAATACACCCTTGACTTGTGTTGAACACTTCTGTTCAATTCAGTACATAGTTGTTGTCGCTCGAAGGGATCACCGATGATCGAACCCTCGCCGATCGACCGGGTCCCGGTACTGATCGCCGGCGGCGGGCCCGTCGGGCTCACCCTGGCGCTCACCTTGGCCCGCCAGGGTGTGCCGGCGCTGCTCGTCGAACGCAATCCGTCGACGACGACCCACCCCAAGATGGACATCACCAACGGCCGCAGCATGGAGCTGTACCGGCAACTCGGCATCGCCGAAGATCTGCGCAAAGTGGCTGTGCCGGAGGACAATCCGTTCGACGTCGCGTGGGTCACCAAGCTCAGCGGATGGGAATTGGCGCGATTCCGCTACCCCGGCGTGGTCGCGCGCCGGGACTCGATCCGCACCTGCACCGACGGCACCATGACCTTGGAGCCGCCGATGCGGGTTTCGCAGGCGATACTCGAACCGGCACTCAAGGAGATCCTGGAGACGCGCACCGCCGTCGACGTCCGTTACGGCTGGGCCCTGCAGTCGTTTCGCCAGGATGCCGACGGCGTCGACGCGGTCATCAACTGCAGTGCGACCGGCGAGACCCGGACCGTCCGGGCCGACTATCTGGCCGGGTGCGACGGCGCCGGCAGCATCGTGCGCCGCGGACTTGGAATTGCGCTGCACGACATCGACATCCGCCGGATGGCCGCGCGTGAGATCGGTCTGCGCAAAGTCATCGCGGGGACCGTCCGGGCATTCGTGGAACAGCGACAGACGCCGATGGACGGCCGCGTCTACATGGTGCATTTCACGTCCACGGCCCGCGAGGTGCTGGAGCGGTTCGGCACCACCTGGCACACGCAATCCCCCGAAGGCTGGACCCTGATCTCGCAGAACGACCACGACACCTGGACGTTGCACACGCTGATCGGCATGGGCGTCAAGACCGAGGAGATCGATCCGAAGCAGTTCCTGTTCGCCCGGCTGGGCGTCGAATTCGACTGCGACATCGTCGTTGCCAACGAGTGGCGGCCCCGGCTGTCGCTGGCCGACTCCTACGGGCACGGCCGGGTGTGGCTGGCCGGCGACTCGGCTCACCAGGTCGTACCCAACGGCGGCTACGGCATGAACACCGGCGTCGGTGACGCGGTCGGACTCGGCTGGGCACTGGCCGCCGTCGTCAACGGGTGGGGCGGCCCCCGCCTGCTCAGTGCCTACGCGGCCGAACGCCGCGCGGTCGGAATCGCCAATCGAGACGCCTCGGCCCGACACACCCTGGTGCGCCTGGCCATCCAAATGGCAAACCGCGCATCGCTTTCCGGACAGAGCTGGGCTGGCGAGCGCGACCGGGCCCGGCTGGGACGCGAGATCCTGGACCTCGGCAACCTCGAAAACGAGGCCGACGGAATCGAATACGGCTACCGCTACGACAACTCACCGGTCATCTGTCCCGAACCGGGCCGCCCGCCGGCCGGCACCTCGCACCGGTACATCCCGGGCACCACGCCGGGCGCCCGGCCGCCGAGTGTCTTCCTGCCCGACGGCACGCCACTGTTCGACCTGTTCGGGCCCGGCTTCACCCTGCTGCGTTTCGCCGACGTCGACGTCACAACGCTGACGTCCGCGGCAGCGGATCGCGGCGTCCCCGTGACCGTCGTCGACGTCCGCGACCCGCACATCCGCAAGCTGTACGAACGCGACCTGGTGCTGATCCGCCCGGATCAGCACGTGGCATGGCGCGGAGACCACAGCCCCACCGACGCGACAGCCGTGATCGACACGATCCGGGGTGCGGTCGGCACCGCAGTCCGAACGTCGCAGAAGGAGTATTCGCGATGAGCAGCAACACCATTGGCGCCCACACCGGCCTGCACAGCGCTCAAGGCGCCCTGGCCGGTGAACACCCCGGACGCTCCCGCAACCCGCTGCTCAAGGTGACGGACCTCGCCTGGCTGGAATTCGACAAACCCGACCTGGCGCGGGCCGAGGCCTTCGCCCACGCATTCGGCTTCGGGACCGCGCTGCGCACCGACACCGAATTGCATTTGCGCGGTGGCGATCCCGACGCGCCGTGCGTCCTGATCCGGCGCGGCCCGCAGACGCGTTTCCGCGGCATGGCGTTCACCGCCGCAGACGACGCGGACCTGGTGCGACTGGCCGACAAGACCGGCTCACGGGTCACTGCACTACCGGAATCGATCGGCGGAACGGGCGTGCAGTTGACCGACCCCAGCGGTATTCCGGTACGCGTGGTGTCCGGCACCCATCCGCTGGGCCCGCTGCCTTCGCAGGCACCGCACACCTTCAACCTCGGCCACGACGTCGAACGGATCAACGCCACCCAGCGGCCGCCCCGGGTGCCGACGACGGTGCAGCGCCTCGGCCACGTCGTCGTCCAGTCCACCAAATACCGTGCGGCACTGGACTGGTACCTCGATACGCTCGGCTTGATCGTCAGCGACTTCCTGTACTTCCCGGGGCAGCGCGAGCGCGGTCCCACCATGAGCTTCATCCGGTGTGACCGCGGCTCGATCCCGACCGACCATCACACGTTGGCGCTGGCGCTGGGACCCGCGAACCGCTACGTCCACTCGGCCTATCAGGTCAGTGACCTCGACGCCCTCGCCGCCGGCGGTGAATACCTCAAAGATCATGGCTACCAGCGTTCCTGGGGCATCGGGCGGCACATCCAGGGCAGCCAGATCTTCGATTACTGGCGCGACCCCGACGGGTTCATGGTCGAGCACTTCACCGACGGCGACATGTTCGACAGCACCCTCGAACCCGGATGGGCGGAATTCACCGCGTCCGGCCTCGCGCAGTGGGGACCGCCGGCCACCGCCGACTTCCTCGGCACCAGCCCCCGGCATGCGCGCGGCGAGGTACGAGAACTGCTCACCGCATTGCGAAGCAACAACGAATTCGACGTCAACCGCCTCATCGGCCTACTGAAAGCAGCCAAGTCATGACCATCTCCGTTCTGCGCACCGCCGACGCCTGGTGGGTGTACACCGCCACCGGAGCCGCCAAGATCGCCACCGGCGCGACCACCACCGGCGCCCTGCTCGCCGACCGCGCCGCCATCGCAGCCGCTGCCTCCGACACCACCACGGTGCCGGTCGACAGCCTCAATCTGCTCTCCCCCGTTACCGCACCCTGCCGCGTGGTGGCCCAGATGACCAACTACGCCTCACACGTCAAAGACGCCGGGATGGAACCAGCATCGATTCCGTTGACCTTCTTTCGCAAGTCGTCGGCGTCGATCACCGGACCGTCGGACGCGATCGTCAAACCCAGCCACGTGCGGTTCCTGGACTACGAAGTGGAGATCGGTCTGGTCATCGGCACCGACATCCCGGTGGGCAGCACCATCGACGAGTCCAACCTCGCCGACTACGTGGCCGGACTCGTGGTCACCAACGACGTGTCCGCCCGCGACATCCAGCTGCCCCAGACACAGTTCTACGAAGCCAAGTCCTACCCCACCTTCACTCCCGTCGGTCCGGCCCTGGTGCTGCTGACCGCCGCCGAGCTCAAGCGCTTCGGCGAGCTGCGCCTGCAGCTGCGCGTGAACGGGCAACTGCGGCAGGACATGCGCGTCGCCGGCGACATGATCTACTCGCCGCTGCAGGCCCTGCAATCGCTGACCCGCTTCCAGGACCTCAGGGCGGGTGACCTGATCCTGACCGGCACGCCCGTCGGTACCGCGCTGAGCGCCCCGCCCAAGGCGGTCGCACTCATCGGGTCGCTGCTACCGCCCGCCGTGAAATGGAAGGCATTCTTCAAGAGCCAGGCGCGCAACCCGAAATACCTGCACGACGGTGACGTTGTCGAGACGACCGTCGCCACCGACGACGGCGCCATCGACCTCGGTGCCCAGCGCAACATCGTGAAGTACGCGTGAGCGCGAACCTGTTGTGGCCCAGGTATTCCAGCCCGACCGACCTCGCCGCGATAGAAGCGATCCCGCTGTCCGAGCGGGGGCTGCCGAGCTCGACCTACGCGATGCTGGCCCGGGCCGTGACGCTGTGGCCGGAGCGCATCGCGGTCACAGTACTGCCCGACGGCGCGCGGTGGGAGCATCCGGTCCACCGCACCTTCCGCGAACTGCTGCACGACGTGCACCAGAGCGCAAACCTGCTGTACCACTTGGGCGTTCAGCGCGGTGACGCGGTCGCACTCATCGCACCGAACTGCGATGAGCTGCTCACGGCGACATTGGCGGCCCAGGTGGCCGGCATCGCCGCGCCCATCAACGGCGCACTCTCGCCGGAGCATGTCAGCGAGCTGGTGCGGCGCTCCGGCGCCCGAGTCCTCATCACGGCGGACGCTCGACTCGACACCTCTGCATGGGCGGTGGCAGAGCGTCTTGTCGGCGCCGGCTTGATCGACACCATCCTGCTGATCAGCCCGACCGGAGCCACACCCGTGGATGTCCCCGCGATGACCGGGGCGAAGGTCGACTACCTGACACGACTGTCCACGGCACACGACGGCACTCGATTCCACGGCACCACACCAGAATCCAGCGATCTGGCCGCACTGTTCCACACCGGCGGAACCACCGGCGCACCGAAGTTGGCCGCCCACACGCACGCCAACGAGGTGGCCGATGCGTGGATGATCGCGGCGAACACGCTGCTCGATGAATCGTCGGTGTTGTTCGCCGCCTTGCCTCTCTTTCACGTGAACGCGCTCGTGGTGACTCTGCTGGCGCCGCTGTTGCGCGGGCAGCAGGTGCTGTGGGCGGGCCCGCTCGGCTACCGGGACATGGGGCTGTATGGCAGCTTCTGGAAAATCGTCGAGCGCTACGGGGTCTGCACCATGAGCGCGGTACCGACGGTGTACTCGGTGTTGAGCCAACTCCCCGTCGATGCCGACATCTCCAGCCTCCGGATGGCGATTGTCGGTGCCTCCGCATTGCCGCCTGCGGTGCGCAACGATTTCGAATCGCACACCGGTATCCCTCTGCTGGAGGGCTACGGCTTGACCGAGGCCACCTGTGCAAGCGCGCGCAGCTTCCCCGATCATGCCCGGCCCGGCTCGGCCGGTCAGCGGTTTCCCTACCAACAACTCAAGACCGTCGACATCGACGACAACGGCGTCTGGCACGAACTGCCGGCCGGCCAGATCGGCACCCTCGTGGTCGGTGGCCCCACCGTGTTCCCGGGCTACGTCACGGGCCGCAATGCTGATGGTTTCGTGCTCGACGGCAACGGCAAGCTCGTCGACGGTTGGCTCGACACCGGAGACCTCGCCTGGGTCGACGACGAGGGTTTCGTGCATCTGTGCGGACGCGCCAAGGACCTGATCATCCGCGGCGGGCACAACATCGACCCGGCGATGGTCGAGGACGCGCTGCTGGCTCACCCCGACGTCACGGGCGTTGCGGCGGTGGGCCGGCCCGACGTGCACGCCGGTGAGGTGCCGGTCGCGTATGTGACGGTGCGACCTGACGCTGCCGCGGCTCCGGAATCGTTGCGGCAGTGGGCAGTCGAGCGCGTCGCCGAGTCTGCCGCGGCACCCAAGTCGGTGATCGTGATCGACGCCATCCCGGTGACCGCTGTCGGCAAGCCCTACAAACTGCCGCTGCGGGCCGATGCCGCCCGCCGCGCCGTCACCGATGCGCTGACAGGCCTGCCCGGTGTCGTCGAGGTCGAGGCGGCGGTCGACGACGGCACCGTCGCGGTGACCGTAGTCGTGGTGACCGGCACCGACACCGACGCCATTGCCGCGACGCTCGATCGCTACGCGCTCGCGTGGGACATCGAGGAACGGCCATGACCGAAATCCATCTCCCTGCAACGGAATCCATGCCCGTTGTCGTCGTCGGAGCGGGGCCGACCGGCGTCACCGCAGCGACGCTACTCGCCGACCACGGCGTGCCGACGCTGGTCCTCGACCGCTGGGAATCGGTCTATCCCCAACCGCGCGCGGTGCACCTCGATGACGAGATTCATCGCATCCTCGCCCGCCTCGGTGTGGCCGAAGAATTCGCCGCGATTTCCCGGCCGGCGCTCGGCTTGCGGCTGCTCGACCAGAACCACCACACGCTGGCCCAGTTCGACCGCGATCCGGCCCGCAGCAGGCACGGCTTCCCGCAGGCCAACATGTTCGACCAGCCCGTACTGGAAGAGCTGTTGCGCGCCAACCTGGCCAAGCGCCCAAATGTGGAGCTGCGCGGCCACTCCGAGGTCACCGGCATCACCCAGCACGCACCGGGTCGCGTGCGGGTGACATATACCGACCGTGCCACCGGCGCGGAGCACGTCGTCGAGGCCGGCTACGTGCTGGGCTGCGACGGGGCCAACAGCATCGTGCGCGCCGCCATCGGCGCCACCATGGACGACCTGCGTTTCGAGCAGCGCTGGCTGGTGGCCGACGTGGTCACCGGGGCCGAGCTCGATCAGTGGGACGGCGTGCATCAGGTGTGCGATCCCGTTCGGGCTGCGACCTACATGCGTATCGGTCCCGACCGCTACCGCTGGGAATTTCGGTTGCTGCCCTCGGAAACCGCGGCCGACTTCAGCACGATGGCGACATTGCGGCCCCTGGTCGCCCCCTGGATCGGCGACGTCGCCGACGACGACCTCGACCTCGTGCGCGTCACCGAGTACACCTTCCGCGCACAGATCGCCGACAGCTGGCGGGAACGCAACGTGTTCCTCCTCGGCGACGCCGCCCACCTCACGCCGCCCTTCATCGGGCAAGGCATGGGAGCGGGTCTGCGCGACGCGATGAACCTGGCGTGGAAAGTCACCGGAGTGCTCAACGGCAAGCTACCCGTGGAGCTGCTGGAAACCTACGAACAGGAACGGAAACCCCACGCGCGCAGCATGATCGGCTTGGCGTTGGCCATGGGGTGGGCTATGACAGCCGGCGGCCATGTGGGAAACCTGGTGCGGCGCACCGTCGCACCCCGGCTGCGGTTGATCCCCGGCCTTCGCGAGAAGCTCACCAACGGCGCCACACCCGGGCTGCGCGAGTCTGCCTTGGTCATCACAAGCCCCAGACCCCGTCACCTGGCAGGAACCCTGTGCCCCAACCCGCTGCTGGCCGATGGACAGCGCCTGGACATGTTGTTGGGCAACAACTTTGCGGTCGTGACCACGACGCGTCCGTTGGCTTTCCAATGCGCCGCGCTCGCCGAGCAGGGCATCGTGGTTCACGTCGCCGCAGCCGGGGGCGATTTGGAGCGGTGGTTGCGCCGCGGCCATGCGACCGCCGCTGTCATCCGGCCCGATCGCACCGTGATGTGCGCGGGCCGCGACGTGTGGAAGCTGTGCACGGCCATACCGGGTTTCACGTCGTCCGCCCGAGCACTCAGCGCTCACCCGCCCCACGCGTAATCGTCCACCGCCAAAGTCAGGAAAGGAACACCGATGCGACGCCCACCCGCCGGCCTACCCGTCTACGAACCCGACATCTACTCCGTCGACGCCATCGCCAACCCGTACCCCCACTATCAGAGAATGCGCGACCTCGGTCCGGTGGTATGGCTGGCGAAGCAACGGACATATGCGGTGCCTCGTTACGCCGAATGCAAAGCGGTGCTACGCGACGACAAGACCTTTCTGTCGGGCCACGGCGTGGCACTCAATCCGATCACCAACCGGATGTCGCGCGGTACCACGCTCAACAGCGACGGTGTCGAGCACGAACAGCGTCGCAAAAGCGTCGCGCACCGCATGCTGCCTCGTGCGCTGCGCGCCATCAGTGACACTGTCGATGACACGGCCCGCAGCGTCGTCGAGACTGCGCTCGACAAGGCCGATGTCGACGGTGTCAGCGACCTCGCTGCCGCGTTGCCGTTGGCCGTCGTACCCGACCTCATCGGCTGGCCGCGCGATCAACGCGATCACCTGATTACCTGGGCTGGAGCAACATTCGATGTCCTCGGCCCGCTCAACTGGCAGGCGATCAAAGCGGTACCCAGCACCGTGCGCATGCTGCGCTTCGCCCGGCGCGTGGTTCGGGAGCGCAACGTCATCGAGGGCAGCATGGCAGATGAGTTACTCACCGCCGCAGACGAAGGCCAGCTGGCGCACGACGAATGCCCGAAGCTGCTCGTCGACTACATCGCCCCGTCGATCGATACCACCATGAGCGCTATCGCCAACGCGTTGAAGCTCTTCGCCATGCACCCCGACCAGTGGCAACTGCTCAAGGACGAACCCGGCCTCATGTCAAACGCCATCAATGAGGTCGTCCGCTGCGAGCCACCGCTGCGCGCCTTCGCACGGTGTGCGGCGCAGCAGACCGAGATTGCCGGGGTGCAAATCCCTTCGGGTGCAAGGGTCCTGGTGATCTATGCCTCCGCCAATCGCGACGAACGCGAGTGGGAAAACCCCGAGGTCTTCGACATCCGGCGCGACGCCGGCCGGCACGTCGGTTTCGGACACGGTGCCCACGCTTGCGCCGGACAGGGCCTGGCGCGCCTGGAAACAACCGCGATGTTGCGGGCGCTTCTGGAGCGCGTGGACCGGATAGAGCTGACCGGTACGCCGACATGGGCAGTCAACAACATCATCCGCCGCTATGAACACCTGCCCCTCAAGCTGATCGCCTCTTAGGCGCCTGTACTCGACAACGCACCGCTTCGAGCGACTCCTGCTCGAACGCGTCATCACCAGTTAGGACAACCATGAAAGTAAATGTCGACTACAACCGCTGCGAAGGCCACGGAGTGTGCGTCGCCCAAGCTCCCGATGCCTTCGAACTCGATGACGATGGAAATCTGAAGTACCACTTGGAGGGGCAAGAGGTCCCGACCGGAATCGAAACAGCGGTTCGCTCGGCAGTCGATGCGTGCCCGGTCGCGGCGCTCAGCGAGGCACCCTGAGATGAATCAGACAGTGCGTGGTGTGATTTCCCGGACCAAGAAGCAGCCCATCGAGCTGGTCGACATCGTCATCCCCGATCCCGGACCCGGCGAGGTCGTCGTCGACATCATCGCGTGCGGCGTATGCCACACCGACCTGACCTACCGCGAAGGCGGCATCAACGACCAATACCCGTTCCTGCTCGGCCATGAAGCCGCCGGCACCGTCGAAACGGTCGGCGACGGCGTCA